>PVMS01148628.1_pt1 | contig 10589 bp, 11 predicted proteins | sample 1853461 | NCBI WGS metagenome assembly PVMS01 (sample SAMN08582032, study PRJNA380276) | Marine sediment metagenome, whole genome shotgun sequencing project. | isolation source: ocean sediment barecode stripped | collected 2017
AAAGGAAAAGCATTCGCGTAAAACGTAGCTGCCGTGATCCTTCAATCGGATCTATAAATTTACTGTTGTCAAAGGGGAGCACACCCAAGCGGATTGCACTCGCGAAAAAGAGCAAAGTAAACGATTGCGCAGGCAAGCTGTCTAGGGATAATTCTGAGTTGCTCAGCTGCAGGACAATAAGCAAAAAGATAGAAAGAAGATTAGCAAGTGTTGGAATATAAATTATCTTTTTCCCAGGGAAAAAATATAATCGGCCAATAACTTGAAGCAAATCGATACTCATCCAAATAATGATCAAGGTGATAATGTTTCCCGAAAGTGCGGCTAAATTTGCGACGAGGCCAATAACAATAATGGAAAACCATGACCCTGGCTTAACATCTGTAAAATTTTGCAATTCGAGAAGGATGTAAAGCAAAAGAAAAGACAGAAGACTAAAACTTAGTAACCAACTTACTCCATCTAATTTCCAGGATATTTGGAGAAGGTCTGATCCTGCCAATCGCCAAATTTCTTTTTCAAGAGAAAGAGGGAGGCGAAAACGCAAAAAGAGCATTGAAAGCCATGCTATGCCAGCTCCGGTGCTCACTATCGACCAATAATTTCTCGGATCAGGACGAAATCGAATTGCAACTATCATGGCAATAATAGCAAGAATGAAAATTAAGGACGGAAGGAAGATCAGCACAGGCTAAAGAATTTCCCCAGTTTTTGAACGAGGGAGAAAGCGGCCATTGCCTGCTTTTCCAAGCCATTTTTCCTGGTCAACAATTAACTCTCCCCTAAGGAAAACTTTTTCCGGAAAGCCTTTCAACTTCCAGCCTTCGAATAAATTGTAGTCAGTGCGATGTTGGCTATGATCCAGACCATAGGTCAATTCTTTGTTGGGGTCCCAGATCAGAATGTCGGCATCTGAGCCAACTTCCAGAGCCCCCTTCTGAGGATAAAGCCCAAAAATTTTCGCGGGATTGGTGCTCATTAATGCCACGAACCGTTCCTGAGTTATTTTTCCTTCCCCCACACTATATGTCCACATAATTGGCAGGCGATCGCCCACCATCGGCAATCCATTTGGAATTTTCGTAAAGTCCTTTGCCCCTAACTCCTTGCCTGGAATTTGAATCTGCTTGCCCTCATAGCTTATGGCTTTCGTGCCATCAAAGAAAAATGGGCAATGATCTGTACCCACTACCTGAATCTTCTGATTGGACAAAGCATCCCACAATGCGCGCTTGTCTGATTCCTGACGTAGAGGAGGAGACGCGATCCATTTTGCTCCATCCGCACGAGTTAATTCATCTTCTGTAAAAAAGAGATATTGCGGGCAGCTTTCCCCCATTACTTTCACGCCGCGATCACGCGCATAGGATAATTGCTCCACACCACCTGCAGTATTCATATGCACAATGTACATAGGCGCATCACTTTGGGCAGCAAGGGAGCAGGCGCGCAAAACAGATTCAATAGCTCCCCAGGCAGGGCGAGTTTTTGCATGCCAAATAGGATCTGTTTTCCCTTGCTTAAGCGCTTGATCTACCAACACTTCGATCACATCACCATTTTCTGCATGCAGCATCGTGAGCATATTAAATTTCTTTGCAATCTGCAGCAGCTGGAATATTTCGCCATCCTGCAAGCGTAGCCGCCCGTTATAGGCGGTAAAGACCTTGAGGGTTGCAATTCCTTCATCCAGCAAGGCCGGGATTTGTGCGGCAATTTCCTCATTGAAATTCGTTATGTTCATATGAAAGGCCCAGTCAATTGCTGCCTTTCCATCTACCTTTGTATGCCAAAGGTCAACATCTGACTTCAATGATTTGCCGGGGCTTTGGGGGATGAAATCCATTACAGTGGTCGTTCCACCAAAGGCAGCGGCTTTGTGGCCTGAATAGTGATCGTCGGACGAAACAGTATCAAACATTTCCAAATCAAAGTGAGTGTGAGGGTCCACGCCCCCGGGCATAATTAATTTTCCAGCTGCATCCACAATCTCTACGTCAGCGGACTCAGTGAGATTTTCGCCCACTTTGGCAATTTTTTCGCCTTTAACTAAAATATCGGCTTGGAAACTTTTTTCAGCGCTTACCAGAGTGCCATTTTTGATCAAGAAAGTGGATTTCATTTGTCTTCCTGTGGATCTACTTGTGGGACCAATCCGAATCCAAGCATTGCCAGGATTTCCGGGTCAATGGCAAGTTCGGGTAAATCTCGAACTCCATATTGATTACTTTCCTCAGCCCTTTCCTTGAGCGCGCGCCACAACAATTGCCTTTCCTCATCGCGAACACCTAAATCCTGAATACTTTCGGCAGAAAGGAATTTCTCCCCGGATGTGTAAATAAAATTAATGCGCTTCCATTTATTAGCCGGAATGGGAAACTTCAATTTTTGCATCGCTCCTAACTGCAATTTAAAATATTCTTCATTGGCGTGAGGGTGATCCTCCTGATCTTTTAGAATCTCAGCTCTGGTCACCATTTCGTGCCCTTTTACTTCGGCAATGTATTCAATTCTCCACCTATGATCTTCGCCAAAACTAGCAGGCTGATAAAAGGCAAGATAATCAACCGCAACAACTCTTGGGGCAGTGCGCAATGGAATTCGATACCAGCCCAGCGTTTTTGCAATTTCAAGATCACGCGGAGAGGGCATGATAGCTACAAGGATCAAATCATTGGGAGAAGGCAGTTCAGAGGTCATAAAAAAAGTCCAATGCGATCAGTTGGCGCACTGGACTTTATTGTACTCTTTCAAGAAAATCTAGTTTGAAATCCCTACTTTTGAATTGAAATCAACAATAAGTTCATCGATTTCGTCGGCTTGATTTTGCACGTCGGTCCAAAACTCATCTTCATACCATTGAGCCTGAATCTCATCGTAGGTCTTGCCCTGTTGTTCAACCCAGGTGAAATATTTTAGATTGTGAATACGTCGTCGATCCAGATAGCTCAATTCAAGCAGGTTGTCTGTCCTTTCGCCCAACAAATATCTGGCCTGATCAGCCGCTGCATTTATTGCGGTGTAATCGCCAAGCTCGGCTTGCATTTCAACCAGGCGAGACCCGTACAATTCCATGGAATCTGTAAGGACGGTAAGCATCACATCTTCAGAACCCATCTCGTAGTATTTCGCGGCTTTGATGCAGGAAAGAACATTGCTAATGCCTGAGAAGCCGAGCAGATCCAATTGCTCAACAGTTTCTTCGGGCACGCCGCTATCAATTAGCTGTTTGTGGCCCTCAGGCTCATTGAATAAGCGAGCGAGATTCACAACAGCATTGTCATCAATGGCAACGACCATATCGGTGTTTTTGACATTGTGGACCCAGGGAATATGCTTGTCGCCAATGCCCTCGATGCGATGAGAACCGAAGCCATTCTCAAGCATGGTGGGGCATTGCAATGCCTCACTGGCAACAATTTTGCTGTTCGGGAAAATCTGCTTCATGTAATCACCGCAAGCAATTGTTCCTGCAGAACCAGTAGATAGGGCCAAGCCTCGATAATTTCCATTGCCAAGCTCTTTCTCTAGGACTTCTTCCATTGCCTGACCAGTGATTTCGTAATGCCAAAGGTAATTGCCCATTTCATCAAATTGGTTGAAGATCATCAGATCTTCGCCAGATTCGCGTAATTCCCAGCATTTATCAAAGATTTCTTTCACATTCGATTCGCTGCCAGGGGTCTTGATGGTTTCATCCGCCACTTCGGCCAGCCAGTCGAAGCGCTCTTTGCTCATGCCCTCTGGCAAAATCGCGATCGATTTGGTTGCTAACAAAGCGGAATCGTATGCGCCCCCTCGGCAATAATTACCGGTGGAGGGCCACACAGCTTTCTGTGTGGTGGGGTCAAATTGGCCCGTAACGAGGCGTGGAACCAGGCATGAAAAAGCTGCGCCCACTTTGTGGGCACCGGTTGGGAACCACTTGCCCACCAAAGCAATGATGCGCGCTTCTACGCCTGTCAGGCTGGGAGGCAATTCAATGTAGTTCACATCGCCAAAGCCGCCACCTTTGGCTTTGGCTTCGTTTTTCCAGGAAATGCGGAAGAGGTTTTGAGGTGCAATATCCCACAGACCAATTTCTGAAAGTTTCTTTTTAATGCTTTCGGGGATTTGGCCGGGGTCTTTTTGCTGAGCATAAGTTGGGATGATGATGTTTTGCTCTTTGGCCCTCTCCACCCCGCGCTTGAGGCGATCTTCATAAATAGTTAAATCAATCATGGTTACCGAACTCCAAATATTTAATATTTTAATTATTTTTCTTTTGGTTCTGACCGTACTATGTAAAGTGGCCGGCCCCTGGCTTCATCATATAGACGACCAATATATTCGCCTAAAATTCCGAGCGAGATTAACTGCACCCCGCCAAAAAAGAGGACTGCGATCAAGGTTGTCGCTTGCCCAAAAAAGGCAAGACTTCCCGAAAAGCGCAAGGCAATTACTACAGGTATAGCAATAATCGAAACTGCGGCGGATATGAAGCCCATGAAAGTAGCCAATTGAAGAGGGAAAAAGGAAAAGCCTGTGACGGCTGTTACCGCCAGCCGAATCATTTTTTTCAGTGTGTAGTGGGTTTCGCCTGCAAATCGGGGAGCCCTTTCATAAGAAACTCCAATCTGACGAAAACCCACCCAAGCAGACATACCCCGCAAGAAACGATGGTGTTCGCGCATTGAATTAAGCACATCCACTACTTTGCGATCCATCAATCTGAAATCACCGGTATCCAGAGGAATATCTATTGCCGTGATGCGATTGATCATGCGATAGAAGAATGAGGCGGTGATACGCTTGAAGAATGATTCGCCTTGCCTATCGGAGCGTACAGCATATACAACTTCATAACCTTCTTCCCATTTGCTGATCAAGTCTGGAATAAGCTCAGGAGGATCCTGCAAATCAGCATCAATAATGACGACGGCTTTTCCCTGGCTATAGTCCATGCCTGCAGTAACCGCAATTTGATGACCAAAATTTCGAGCAAATAAGACGGGCTTGATACGTTTCTCTTTTTCAGATGCTTGAAGCAGAATTTGATCTGAACCGTCTGTGGAACCATCATCCACGATCACAAACTCCCAATCTTTGCCCTCCATAGCTGCAGAGACGCGCGAAATGAACTCCGGAAGCGAATCGGTTTCATTCCAGACCGGGGCTACAATCGAAAAATCAGGTGATTTGCTCACGATTATTTAGCTAATTCCTCTTTTAGGGCTTCCATATTGGGCGCGATGATGGATGCTTCACCTGCAGCTCTTTTTGCAGCGGCAACATCCTTCAAGCCACTGCCCGTGTTGAGTGCTAATACAGGATCGTCATTATGAATTAATCCTGATTTTATCGCTGCCTTCACCCCTGCGAAAGCTGTAGCTCCTGCTGGTTCTGCAAAAATGCCCTCCCTACCAAGCGCGGGAATGGCTTGCAAGATGTCTTCATCAGAAACAATTACGTAGGCTCCACTCGTTTGCGTAGCAGCGCGCAAGGCACGCAAGCCATCGGCGGGCATATCGACAGAAATGCTATCCGCCATCGTATCTGCGGAAACCGGAATGATCTCCTCATTCCCAGCAGCGAAAGCATTCGCTATAGCCGCAGAGCCTTCAGCCTGAACGCCAAAAAACCTTGGGCTCTCTTCTATCCAGCCCAAGGCAACTAAATCACGGACAAGTTTTTATTTAGATTCGTTTTTGTAAGCAGTTGTTCCCATATTTCATAGGCCGCTGTCTTTTTTCCTTCAGCGGTAAAGGGGTTATAGCCAGTGTTACGGCAATACCAGCCAAATTCTTCGGCTGCTTCCAAAGAAAGAGCGAAGGCGTCATCGTAATTTCCATCTATCAGGATAACCTGGGCGCCGAAGACTAGGAGCTGAGCGATCTTTGCTGGAGGAGCGGACTTGGGCGCGAAAATGACTGCTTTTGCGCCCACAGCGGCTGCCATGCCCGCCAGAGCAGCGCCCGCGTTGCCCGTAGAAGCCGTGACGATCACTTCAGCGCCAATTTCAGCAGCTCTGCCAATCAGCAATGCACTAGCCCTGTCTTTAAAGGAGGCCGTGGGATTCGGGCTTTCATCTTTCACCCAAAGCTGATCTAGGCCAATTTGTTTGGCTAAGCGTTGCGGCTTGTAGATAGGCGTCCACCCAGCTGAACGCAAGGCAGTACCAACTCCACCGGGGTCATCGACTGGTAAAAGGGGCAAATAGCGCCACATTGATTCTTCGCGTGATCGCTGAATATCTTCAGGTGTTACTGTTTTCGAAATTTCAGCCCAATCCATTTCAACATTGAGCACGCCGCCATCTACAGGGCAAAGATAGGTTGCGGCGTCTGCGGCATAGGATTCACCGCAGACACTGCAAGTGTAGAAAAATGATTTACTCATAAACGGCTCAAGGCAAAACCCATGTTCCAGTTTCGCCTGCAAGAGCCCGCTTGATGTTTGGTGGATCAGTTATCAAGGCTTTCTTGCCGCCATTCTTAAGGAATTTGATGATGGCCTGCATTTTAGGCAGCATGGATCCAGGTGCAAAATGCCCTTCTTCAATGTATTTTTCAGCCTCGGCAACAGTCATTTCATCAATTTCTGTTTGCTCAGGAGTATTGAAATTGAGCGCAACTTTTTCAACCGCTGTTGAGATCAGGAGCAATTCAGCATCCAGATCATTAGCCAGCAAAGCTGAGGCGAAATCCTTATCAATAACGGCGGCTTTGCCAACTAGTTCACCATTTTCATCTTCGATAACGGGAATTCCACCACCGCCAACGGCAATAACTGTGAATCCACCATCAATTAATTCTTTGATTGCTGGAGCTTCAACAATTTCTACCGGCTGGGGAGAAGCGACAACTTCGCGCCATCCGCGTCCGGCATCTTCAACAAAGTTTTTGCCCTCGGCCATGCGCGCTTTAGCGGTCTCTTCATCCAGGAAGGAGCCAATCGGCTTGGTGGGATTCTTAAATGCGGGATCATCGCGATCGACGAGGCATTGGCTGACAATGGTGGATGCAACATTCGGCATGCCGCGCTTCTTGAATTCATTCCGCAAGGATTGCTGGAACATATAACCAATTGCGCCTTGTGTATCGGCACCGCAATAGTCCAGCGGGACTTCATGCAATTCATGCGCTGCAAGTTCGGAGCGGCGCAGGATAAAGCCCACCTGAGGGCCATTGCCATGCGTTACAACAACATTCCAACCCTCAGCGATCATGTCAACAATATTACTCATCGTTTCACTGGCCGCTTGATATTGATTAGGAATACTTGTTTTTGTTTTATCTTTGATCAGAGCGTTGCCCCCCACGGCAACGACTGCTATTTTTTTTGACAATTTCCAACTCCTATTTCATCGTTAGGGCCATCACAGCCTTTTGAGCGTGAAGGCGGTTTTCAGCTTCATCGATCACAACAGATTGAGGGCCATCCAAAACAGCATCACTCACCTCAATTTCTCGATCGGCAGGCAAGGGATGCATGTATATGGCATCGTCCTTGGCCAGCTTCATTTTCTTTTCGTCAGCGATCCAATCCTTGTATTTGTCTTGAATCTTTTTGCCTTCATCAGGATCGTGAGTGGTCATTAGCGGTCCCCAAGATTTCGCATAAACAACATCCGCATCTTTGCATGCTTCTTCCATATTGTCCACAACCTCAAAGCCCGTGTTGAATTTCTTAGCCTGTTCCTGAGCTTGATCCATAATTTCTGGCATCAATTTAAATTCAGGTGGATGGGCCAAAACAAGGTCCATCCCAAATCGAGGCATTTGCAATACCAAAGATTGAGGAACAGACATGGGTTTTAGGTAGGAAGAGGCATAGGCCCAGGAAACAACCATTTTCTTGCGCTTAAGATCGCGCCCTTTTTTCTCAATGATGGTCATAAGATCGGCCAGGCATTGATGGGGATGATAGATCTCATCTTGCATATTGAGAACCGGAACTCTTGAAGCTTCGGCTACCAAATTTAAATATTTGTTGCCGACCCCCCAATCTACATGCCGAATGGCAATGCCATCGAAATATCGGCCGAAAATTGCGCCAAGTTCTTTTTCAGTATCACCATGAGAAATTTGAGTAGTGCGCGATTCAATAAAGGCAGCATGGCCGCCTAATTGCGCCATGCCAGCTTCAAAAGATCCGCGCGTGCGCGTGCTTGAGAAAAAGAAGAGCATGGCAAGCACCTTATCGCGTAGGAGGGCATGTGATTCACCCAGCGCACGTTTGCGCTTAAGATCCCAGGCGACATCCAAAATGGTTTCCACTTCCTCTTTGCTGAAATCAAGGTCACCAATTAGATCTCGGCCTCTTAGGTCAGTTTGCATATCATTTATCCTTTCTTCAGGTTGAAGATAAAGGGCTACTCTGTCTTGCCTAAAACAAGGGCAAGCAAGGCCATGCGCATGACAACACCATTGAAAGCTTCCTGCCAGTAGCGGGGCCAACGAGTGTTATCCACATCCGTGGGGATCTCATCCATGCGCGGTAAGGAATGCAGCAGGATGGCATCCGATTTTGCTTTCTTAGAAAGCAATTCGCGGGTTATTTTATAGTTGTCAGCTGTGAGTGCAACATCCCCATCACGTTCGTCTCGTGATTTTGTGTAATCTGGTTGCACCACAGGCTCCACCACGATGACATCTGCATCGGCGATGGCTTGTTCAACATGCTCTGCTTCTTTAAAGTCCAGACTATACTCATTCAGTTCTTTCTTGAATTCTTTTGTGAGAGACATTTCTGGGGGGGAAACAAAGGTGATCGGGCAATCAAATTTAGTAAGACCATAGGCAATCGAGTGCATTGTGCGCATGCGCATATCGCCAACTGCCAGCCATTTCAAGCCATCAATGCGGCCCTTCTCACGATAAACCGTATACAAGTCTGTGAGAACCTGTGTGGGATGTTCGCCCCAGCCATCGCCAGCATTAATTATTGGAACACTGGCCCATTTAGCTGCTTCGCGTGGAGCGCCTTCTTGAAAATGGCGCATCACAACGACATCACCATAGTTTTCCAACATTTTGATCGTATCTTTAATTGTTTCCTGGTAAAAATCGCCCGCACGAGTGTTTTTCGCATCCGAGAAACCAGTCACCTGGCCACCCAAGCGAATCATGGCGGCTTCATGTGCCAATCGCGTTCGCGTGCTGGGCTGATAAAAAGCAGTCACCAGCGTTTTTTCTTTGAGCAAATCTGTGTTTTTACGATTTCGAGCAATGGGCTCTAGTTCTTCTGCGATCTCAAAAACACGAAAGAATTCCTGTCGTTCAAAATCCTTGAGTGAGAGAATGTCTCGTCCTGCAAAACTGCGCATCTTAAACCTCCAAAATATTATGAATCACTTAAATAGTTTTTTTTGCAGCATTGGCTGCCTGTGCATTAACCGCTTCCACGCGCCGCAGCACACGAAAACGGAAATAACCTGGCAAGAAGTAACTTTCTGAAAAATCTACTACATTTCCAGCAATAGAATAAAGGGTTGCCTGCATATAAAGGACAACATCGCCGCGTTGAATATGAAGGGCCTTTGCAATTTTTGGTGAAGAAGCCACCGCTTGAATTTCTGTGTTCGATGATGCCAGTGATGGATCACCGCGTTTCAACAAAAGATCGAGTATCGAACCGGTAAAACGCACCAATAGTTCATCGTCGCTCATCAAAGTGTCTGGAAGTACATCCTCCAGGTAGGCCACAGGGCGATTTTCTACTTCAATTACCCGCGAAACTTGCAGAACCAACTCTTCATGCAATAATTCTTTTTCTTCGGGGGTGGCCTTCCGACGTTCAGACTCAAATTTGCCCATACGCACTGGAAGACCAATGCGCTCAGCAAGTGTTTCCACGCTCTCCAATACTTCAAGGCCAGCATCCATCACGCCAGAGGGATGAACAGCAAAGGTACCCACTCCCTGGCGGCGTTGAATCATGCCTTGCGTTTCAAAGGTGCGCATGGCTTCCCGCAAGGTTGCACGGGAAACGCCTAATTCCTTTGATAGTTTTGGCTCGGAGGGCAGCCGATCACCAGGTGACAAATCTCCAATGAGTTCTCCCAGTTGGAGATGGAGGCGTTGAGAAAGTAAGGTACTGTGCGCCATTTTGATCAGCCCTCCACCAATCGTTTTGACGCCTGATTGTGCTTTTCAAGATGTGCGGGCAAATCAAGATTAACGAGCTGGCCTTCTTTCACCACAAATTTTCCACCCACAATCGTGTAATTTGCCTGCACGGGTGCACAAAAAAGCAAGGCGGCAAGCGGATCGTGAAGTGCGCCAGCATATTCCAAACGATTAAGATCTACAGCAAAGAAATCGGCACATTTGCCCACTTCCAGGGAACCGATATCTTTTCTTCCCAAAACATCGGCACCGCCTCGCGTGGCTAGCTCAAATGCCTGGCGAGCTCCCATTAAAGGTGGCGCATCCTCAGCGGACAAGGAAGCGCCGCCCAGGCCAGAAGCCAAGCGCGACAGCAACATGGCCATTCTTGCTTCTGCCAGCATATGTGAGCTATCGTTGCTGGCAGAACCATCATCGCCCAAACCTACTTTTACGTCAGCGGTGAGCATCTCTAATTGCACCAATATTAGAGATGCTCAC
>PVMS01121909.1_pt1 | contig 10588 bp, 14 predicted proteins | sample 1853461 | NCBI WGS metagenome assembly PVMS01 (sample SAMN08582032, study PRJNA380276) | Marine sediment metagenome, whole genome shotgun sequencing project. | isolation source: ocean sediment barecode stripped | collected 2017
AGTTGACATAAATTAGTTGATGAGAGAAAAAGCAGAGAAAATAAAATACGCATTGGTAACAGGTGGGTCTAGAGGAATAGGAAGAGCGATATGCTTACAATTAGCTAAAGATTCAAAATACAAGTTACTTATTAATTATAGGGAAAATGAAGCAGCAGCTGTATCTACTTTAGATAAAGTATTGGAAGCAGGCGGTGAAGGGGAGTTACTTCAATTTAATGTTTCCGATACCGAGCAGGTAAATAGTGTTTTGGATACTTGGCACGATACTCATAAAGATTCTGTGATTGAAGTTATTGTAAACAATGCTGGAATTACAAAGGACAATTTATTTATGTGGATGAAAAAGGAAGACTGGACAAATGTCATTAATACCAGTTTGAACGGGTTCTTTAATGTGACCAATAATTTAATTAAAAAATTGTTGGTCAACAGATATGGTAGAATAATAAATATAGTTTCTGTTTCAGGTTTAAAAGGAACACCAGGTCAAACCAATTATTCGGCAGCTAAAGGAGCTGTAATTGCAGCAACTAAAGCATTGGCACAAGAAGTTGCTAAAAGAAAAATAACCGTTAATGCAGTAGCTCCTGGATTTATAGTTACTGATATGACAAATGAATTAGACGAAAAGGAGTTGAAAAAACTAATCCCAATAAATAGATTCGGAGAAGCTGAAGAAGTAGCACATCTTGTTTCTTTTTTAGCTTCAGATAAAGCATCCTATATTACAGGAGAAGTCATTAATATTAACGGAGGAATTTATTCGTAACCTAATTAGGAAATGAGGAGAGTTGTAATAACAGGAATGGGAATTTATTCTTGTATTGGTAAGAATCTTGATGAAGTAAAAGCATCACTTTATAAAGGGAAGTCTGGAATTATATTTGATAAAGAGAGAGAAAAATTCGGATATCGTTCTTGCCTTACAGGAATGGTCGATCCTATAAATTTAAGGAATCACTTACATAGAAGACAACGAGTAAGCATTGGTGAAGAATCTTCTTATGCCTATATCGCTACAATTGAAGCACTTAAAAATGCTAATATTATTCAAGACTATATCGATAACAATGAAGTAGGTGTTATTTATGGTAACGACAGTACCTCGAAATCTGTTGTTGAGTCAGTAGATAAAATAAGAGAAAAAAATGATACAACACTTGTAGGTTCAGGAGCGATTTTTAAGGCTATGAATTCCACAGTAACCATGAATTTGTCTACTATTTTTAAGTTAACAGGTGTGAATTTTACCATTAGTGCAGCCTGTGCGAGTGGATCTCACTCTATTGGTATTGCTTACCAACTTATTAAAAGTGGTTTGCAAGATTGTATTATTTGTGGAGGAGCACAAGAAATAAACAAATTTGCCATGGGGAGCTTTGATGGCTTAGGTGTTTTTTCTGTAAATAATGGGGACCCCAAAAAAGCTTCTCGCCCTTTTGATAAAGGCAGGGATGGTTTGGTGCCTAGCGGTGGTGCAGCTACATTAATTCTTGAAAGTTATGAATCGGCCGTAAAAAGAGGTGCGCCAATTTTAGGGGAAATAGTTGGTTACGGCTTTTCATCAAACGGTGAACATATTTCTACCCCAAATTCTTTGGGGCCTGCTGTAGCGATGAAAAAAGCTTTAGATCAAGCTGGAATGGCACCAGAAGATATAAACTATATTAATGCTCATGCTACTTCAACACCTATTGGTGATGAAAATGAGGCCAAAGCAATCTTTAACGTTTTTGGAGAGTGTAAAACCCCCGTAAGTTCTACGAAATCTATGACAGGTCATGAATGTTGGATGGCAGGAGCTAGTGAAGTAATTTACTCTATGTTAATGATGCAGAATTCATTTATAGCGCCAAATATTAATTTAGAGATACCAGATGAAAACGCTTCGAAATTAAATTTAATTAACAAAACCATAAATAAAAAAATTGATGTATTTTTGTCCAATTCCTTTGGATTTGGAGGAACAAATTCAGCACTTATTATTAAGAAATTACAAAACTAAATAGGCACAATCAGATGACGATGGATAAAGAAGAATTAATCATTAAAACAAATAACTTTCTTATAGATGAATTTGAAGTTGAGGAAGACGATATAAGTCCAAATGCAAACTTGAAAGAAACTCTAGAACTTGATAGTTTGGATTATGTAGATTTAGTAGTATCTGTTGAATCTAATTTTGATGTTAAATTAGACGCCGAAGACTTTCTAGATATTGTAACTTTACAAAACTTCTATGACTTAATAGAAAGAAAATTAATTTAAACTCTTTTAATGGCTCAGTGGGATGGAAAGTCGAGAGGGGCAGTATTAGGCTATAAAATCTTTATTTTTTTAATTCAAAAGCTTGGGGTTAGGTCTGCATACTTCCTCCTTTATTTTGTTGCATTTTATTTTCTTTTTTTTTCAATAAAAGGAACTAAAGCCAGTCATTATTATTTTCATAAACGTTTAGGGTTTTCAAAAGTCAATAGTTTTTTCAAAGTATATAGAAGCTATTATAGCTTCGGTCAAACAATCTTAGACAAATTTGCAATATCTTCAGGGCTAAAAAATAAATTTACTTATGATTTTGAGAATGAAATTACTTTAAAAAAAATACTGAAAGAAAAAAAAGGTGGAATTCTAATCTCTGCTCATATAGGAAATTTTGAAATTGCAGAACATTTTTTTTCGAGAGTAGATGAATTATCCACTCAAATAAATTTGGTGACTACGGATAATGAGCATCTTGCTATTAAAGATTATTTAGAAAGTGTTTCATTAAAACCTCATATGAAATTCATAATTATAAAAGATGATATGTCACATATTTTCGAAATGAATAATGCATTGAGCAATAATGAATTAATTTGTTTTACCGGCGATCGTTATTTTGAGGGAAATAAATTTTTAACTGAAGAATTATTAGGTAAAAAAGCAAATTTTCCGGCAGGAGCATTTTTACTGGCATCCCGAATAAAAGTCCCAGTAATATTTTTATATATTATGAAGGAAACCGCAAAACACTATCATTTCTTTGCTGAGGAAGCTTTTTTTAAAGACAGAGATCCACAAGATTTATTAAAAAAATATACGGAAAGCATGGAGAGAATCTTAAAGAAATACCCTTATCAATGGTTTAATTATTTTGATTTTTGGAATGATATAAAATAAATTTAGTTTGAAAAACGTACTAATAATTTACTATACACAATCTGGACAACTATTAGATATTTCTAAGAATATTACCCAAGATCTAGAAGACTCAACAGATGTTAATTTAACTTATTATGAAATAAAATTAAAAAATAATTTTCCATTTCCTTGGAACAAAAAAGAATTTTACAACGCTTTTCCAGAAACATTTCTACAAATACCTGCCGAACTGAAAGACCTAGAAAATCCTATTTTACAAAAACAGTACGATTTAATTATTTTATCCTACCAAGTGTGGTACTTGTCGCCTTCCATCCCAATAAATTCATTTTTAAAAAATGATATGGCCAAAACATTATTTAATGACACTCCTGTAATTACTGTAATTGGCTGCAGAAATATGTGGATCATGGCTCAGGAAAAGGTTAAAAAAATATTGAAGGAGAATAATGCTAATTTAGTTGGTAATATCGCTTTAGTAGATAGGCACATCAATCATATTAGTGTTATCACAATACTTCATTGGATGATGTCCGGTATAAAAAGCAAATACTTAGGTATTTTCCCAAAACCTGGAGTATCAGATAAAGATATTGAAGAATCTTCAAAATTTGGTTCAGCAATTTTAAATAATTTATTAAATAATAATTTCACAAGTTTACAGGATCAACTACTTGAAAAGGGTGCTGTTAAAATAAAACCATTTTTAGTAGTTATGGATAAACGGGCAAATATTTTGTTTGGTAAATGGGCAAATTTTATTAATTCCAAAGGAGAAGCCAATAGTAAAGAGCGGCAACCTTTTATTAAATTATTTAGCATATATTTAATGGTTGCAATTTGGATTATTGCACCAATAGTTTTTTTGTTATTTTTGCTAACTTTTATACCCTTTACAGGAAAAAGATTAAGTAACAAGAAATATTATTCATCCGTATTGCTAAAGCAGGATTAATGAAAGACGTATATATTACAAGATTATCTAAGTTTTTGCCCAATAAACCCATTGATAATGATCAAATGGAAGATAAATTGGGAGAAATTGATGGAAAAACATCTAAAGCAAGGCGGATAGTATTACGTAATAATAAAATTAAAACGAGATATTACGCAATAGATGATCAAGGCAATGTAACCCATAATAATGCTCAGCTAGTAAAAGAAGCTATTGAAGCTTTATGTGATGAAAATTTTTCTAAATTCGATATAGAATTATTATCCTGTGGTACTTCAAGTCCCGATCAAATTCTTCCTTCTCATGCTTCCATGGTTCACGGGTTTTTAAAAAATGGTAATATGGAAGTTAATTCACCATCTGGAGCTTGTTGCTCTGGAATGAATGCATTGAAATATGGTTATTTAGCTGTAAAATCTAATCAAGTTAAAAATGCAGTATGTGCGGGATCAGAAAGAATGTCATCCTGGCTTACAGCAGATAAGTATAAAGACGAAATTTTACATTTAAAAGAGCTGAAAGAAACCCCGGTTTTAGCTTTCAAAAAAGAATTTTTACGTTGGATGCTCTCTGATGGTGCTGGTGCTTTTTTATTAGAAAATGAACCTAAGGGTAAGTATCCATTAAGAATTGAATGGATGGAAGGTTATTCATATGCATATGAACTAGAGACCTGTATGTATTCGGGAGGTGATAAATTGGAAGATGGGAGTATTAAGCCTTGGAGTGATTATCCACCTGATGTTTGGAATGAAAAATCAATATTTGCTTTAAAGCAAGATGTGAAATTATTAAGTGAGAATATTCTTGAAAAACGAGTTGAAAGCCTAAAAGTTTCCATTGATAAAAACAATGTTAAGCCCGAAGAAATTACCTATTACTTGCCGCATGTTTCATCCTATTATTTTAGAGAACGATTATATGATGAAATGATAAAACAAGGAGTAAATATACCTATGGAAAATTGGTTTATGAACCTGAGTAGCGTTGGAAATATAGGAGCAGGTTCCATTTTTATAGTGTTAGAAGAACTTGTCGCTTCAGGAAGACTTAAAAAAGGAGATAAAATATTACTATCTGTCCCAGAAAGCGCACGATTTTCTTATGCATATGCTTACTTAACGGTGTGTTAAATGAATTTATTAAAAACTCCATTAACCGATAAGAGATTTGTTAATGACCTGATCCCTCAGAAACATCCTTTTGTTATGGTTGATAAATTATTATATTTTTCTGAAAATAAAGTGGTTTCAGGGTTTAGTATTTCTAACGACAATATTTTTGCTTTTCAATCTCTATTTACGGCTTCAGGGCTTATAGAAAACATGGCACAAACAGTAGCTTTGTTTACAGGATATCAGTATTATTTAAAAAATAAACCAGCACCAACGGGCTATATTGGAGCTATTAAAAAAGTTGAAATAATTGAACTCCCAGAAATTGGCGAAGAATTAATTACAACAGTGAATATATTGCATGAAATCATGGGTGTAACCCTTGTAAATTCGGAAGTAGAATGCAGTGGAAAAATAATTGCTTCCAGTGAAATGAAAACAGTTTTGGCCAATTAGATGAATAAAAATATAGAAAATAAAAATTTTAAGGATTTCCTGCCGCATAGAGAACCTATGTTGATGGTAAAAGATTTACTTCATATAGATAATAAATCTGTTTCATCCGGCTTGCCAATTGTAGAAAATTGCATTTTTGTGAAAAATGGATTTTTATCAGCAGCTGGTCTTATTGAAAATGCAGCCCAAACATCAACTGCAATAGTTGGGCAAGGTTTTTTTTTAGACGATGATTTGACTGGTGAAAGCAACAAGTTAATTGGTTATATAAATTCAATTAGAAAAATTGAGATTTTTCAGTTACCAAAAATTGGAGAATACCTTACCACAAAAGCTTCATTGATATCAAGATCAGATACTAATTCGATGTGTATTTGTAATGTAAAATGTTCCACTTTTATAAAGGAAAAATTAATTGTAGATTGTACATTTAATTTTATAATTCATGAAGTATAGTTTTGAAAAAAGAAGAAATTCCACAAGACAAGAGTAATTTAGAATCAGCCGATTTCAAAGAATTATGCTATGCTGTAGATAATGAGGGTAACTATGTGACTGCAAATAGTACAGGCTGGGACCCCAAAACAATTGCATTAGACAATGCTATTAATGAGATTAATGAACGTGTTGAAAAAGCAAAACAAAGAGTTATTACAAATCAAACAAGTCCGATAGAGTATTATATGGAATTACATAAAATGGATTTATCTATTTTATCCAGCTATGTTGGAATCTGGAAATGGCGTGTCAAACGACATTTTAAACCTTCTGTTTTCAAAAAATTAAATACCAAAACACTAGAAAAATATGCTAGAGTTTTTAATATTTCTATAGAAGAATTACACCAAATTTAAGAGTGATAGATGAAGATAGATTTCACGCATAAACAAACTGCACATTGTGAAAATGGTGTGGTTTCTAATTTAATGACCTTTAATGGATTTCCAATAAGTGAACCTATGGTTTTTGGAATTGGGTCAGGGCTTTTATATTGTTATATCCCTTTTTTAAAGGTAAATCATGCACCAGCAATAACGTATAGAGTTATGCCAGGAATGATTTTCAAGAAATTTGCAAAACGAGTTGGAATAAAGATAAAAAAAGGAAAAATTTAGAAACCCAATTGAAGCAAAAGAAAGGTTAGATGAAAATTTAAAAAAAAATAATCCGGTTGGTCTTCAAGTTGGAGTGTATAATTTAACTTATTTTCCTGATGAATATCGTTTTCACTTTAATGCACATAATTTAATTGTGTATGGTAAAGATGGTAACGATTATTTTATTAGTGACCCCATTATGGAATCTGTAACTTCTCTTACGGGTTCAGAATTAGAAAAAGTACGTTTTGCAAAAGGAGCTTTCGCTCCCAAAGGACATATCTATTACCCTATTGATTTCCCAAAAGAATTAAATTTGGAAAAGGCAATAATAAAGGGCATAAAACAAACTTGTAAGGATATGCTTGCTCCTATTCCTATATTAGGTGTTAGAGGAATTAAACATGTTGCTAAACTTATTAAAAAATGGCCCAAGAAACACGGCGTTAAAAAAGCAAATCATTACTTAGGTCAAATTGTTAGAATGCAAGAAGAGATAGGTACTGGCGGAGGTGGTTTCAGATATATTTTTGCTGCATTCTTGCAAGAATCCGCTAAAATATTAAACAATGAAAGGCTAGAAGAACTATCAAACGAAATGACTGAAATTGGTGATTTATGGAGAGATTTTGCTTTGAATGCTTCTCGAATATATAAAAATAGACATGCTCCGCAGGACTCCTACGAAAGTGTAGCTGCACAATTAGAAGTCCTCGCAGATAAAGAAAAAATCTTTTTCATTAAATTGAAAAAAGCAATTAAATAGCATTTATGCTACATATTCAACAACTTTCAAAAAAATATAAAGGTGCTGATGAATTTTCAGTTTCAAATTTAAATTTGAAAATTGAAGAAGGAGAAATATTCGGTATTTTAGGTCCAAATGGAGCTGGAAAAACTACCCTAATCTCAATGTTGTGTTCCTTGATAAAGCCAACATCTGGATCCTTTACAATAAATGGACTCAATTACACGAATAACAAAAGAGAATTAAAACAATTAATCGGTATTGTTCCTCAAGAATTTTCATTATACCCCTCTTTGACCGCTTACGAAAACCTGTTTTATTTTGGGAGTATGTATGGACTAAAGGGAAAACTATTAAATGAGACTATAAAAATCTACTTAAATAAATTAGGTCTTTCCAAATTTTCAAATAAGAAGATAGCCATATTTTCGGGGGGAATGAAAAGACGGATCAATTTAATTGCTAGTATTTTACACCAACCTAAAATATTATTTTTAGATGAACCAACAGTTGGGGTAGATGTACAATCTAAAAATGTAATTATAGATCATTTAAAATATTTGAACAGTCAAGGAACTACCATAGTTTACACATCTCACCATTTAAACGAAGCAGAACATTTTTGTACTAGAGTAGCCATTATCGATAATGGAAAAATCCTTGTAAAAGGTAGACCAAAAGACTTAATAGCATCTAATGAAACCGCACACAATCTGGAAGATGTATTTATCGCATTTACTGGAAAAGAACTAAGAGATCATGTATAAGTTGTGGGCATCTATATATAAAGAATTTTTACTACTTACCAGAGACTTGGGAGGGCTTACCATATTATTTGTAATGCCAATTGTTCTTATAATTACGATTACATTAATACAGGACAGCTCTTTTAAAAGTATAAGCAATACTAAAATCCCAATTTTAATCGTAGATAATGATGAAGGGATTATTTCTAAAAATATTTTCGATGGATTACAAGAACAAAATTTATTTGATGTAATTGAAGTAAGCAGTGAAGAAGAAGCAAAAGAATCAGTATTTAAAGGGATTTATCAATTAGCTATAGTTATTCCTGAAAATCTTTCAAAAGATTTAGAACTAAAAATAAATCAAAATGTAGAAGGTGTTTTATCAGAATTTGGTTTTGAAGAAGAGGAGCAGCCTTTAACAGATAATGAAATTAGCCCTAAAGAAGTTCGACTTTATTTTGATCCTGCCATACAATTTGCGTTTAAAACCTCAATTAAAAACGGGATCGATAAAATGATTTCAAAAATTGAAACACAATATATATATAAAGCTTTTCAAGAACAATTGTCTGATGAAGAAACTGAAATTTCATTTAACTCTGAAAGTTTTATCAGTTTTAAAGAAATAGTTCCAAAGCTAAACGACAAGGAGATTCTTCCAAATTCAACGCAACATAATGTACCAGCTTGGACATTATTCGCCATATTTTTCATCATAGTTCCTTTATCAATAAATATGGTAAAAGAGAAAAGCCAAGGAACATTTGTGAGATTGCGAACCAATCCGGTCTCTTATGCTACCGTATTAGGTGGAAAAACAATGGTGTTTTTAGCGGTATGTTTAATCCAGTTTGTGCTAATGGTAATAATTGGAGTATACTTATTTCCAGCCATTGGATTACCTACATTAGATATTTCAGGAAAAATAATTCTATTATTTATAGTTGCCATATTCGCAGGATTAGCTGCTATTGGTTTGGGTTTATTATTGGGAACAATAGCAAACTCACAAGAACAAGCTGCACCATTTGGAGCAACATTTGTGGTGGTTTTAGCTGCTTTGGGGGGTGTTTGGGTGCCGGTTTTTATGATGCCAAATTTTATGCAAGTGCTATCTAATTTATCGCCAATGAATTGGGGCTTAAATGCTTTTTATGATGTATTTTTAAGGAATGTTGGATTTTTAGAAATCCTGCCCAAATTAATTTTATTATTTTTATTTTTTATAATCACTACATTGATTTCAATAGCTTATCACAACAAGAAAAATGCAGTTTAAAGTGAAAAAAGAAATTAGTTTTACCAGTCAAATTAGAGTCCGTTTTGTAGAAACAGATCCTATGGGTATTGTTTGGCATGGAAACTATATTCAATATTTTGAGGACGGTAGAGAAGCTTTTGGTCGGCATCACGGCATTTCTTATTTAGATCAAAAAGATAATGGATTTACATCACCTATCGTGAAATCTAGTAGTGAACATAAAAGCCCTTTGCGTTTTGGAGAAGTAGCTACCATAAAGACTATTTTCATAGATTCTCCTGCTGCTAAAATGGTTTTTAAATATGAAATTTATAATGAATCAAATCAAATAGTTTGTACGGGAGAGACAACACAAGTCTTTCTGGGAAATGATGGAAATTTATTTTTACACCTTCCTCCATTTTTTGAGAGATGGAAAAAAAAAGTAGGATTATTGACTTAAAAAATGAGAGAAGCCTTTATTACACACCACAATATAATCTCTTCATTGGGTTTTTCTAGCGAATCGAATTTCAACAACTTAAAATCTCAAAAATCAGGGATTAAAAAATTCCATAGAGATAATAGCGAAGCTTATTATAGTTCTCTTGTGGATAAAGATAAAGTTGATAAAGCTTTTTCAAAAATTGGAGATATTAAATTGTATACTACCCTGGAGAAAATGATGTTGCTTTCTGTTGATTTAATTTTAAAGGAATCCAACCTGGAAATAACAAAGAAAACAGGATTAATCGTTGCAACCACTAAGGGAAATATTGATGTATTGTCACCAAAATCAATTTTTAATAATGATAAAAAAAGAGCATACTTGCCGGAGTTAGGAAAGCAAATTCAACGATTCTTTAATTTTCATAATGAAGCAATAGTGCTCTCCAATGCTTGCGTTTCAGGAATCCTGGCAGTTGCTGTAGCGCAACGCTTGGTCAAAGATAATATGTATGATGATGTCATCATTGTAAGTGGAGATTTGGTTTCAGAATTTATTCTTTCGGGATTTACATCTTTTCAGGCAATAAGCGATCAACCTTGTAAACCTTTTTCAAAAAATAGAACAGGGATTACC
>PVMS01124833.1_pt1 | contig 10588 bp, 8 predicted proteins | sample 1853461 | NCBI WGS metagenome assembly PVMS01 (sample SAMN08582032, study PRJNA380276) | Marine sediment metagenome, whole genome shotgun sequencing project. | isolation source: ocean sediment barecode stripped | collected 2017
ACGATCGCCCCGGAAGGGGCGATCGTAATTCCCCATGCCCCCTGTCGCCGTTGTAGTAGTTTCCTGTCGGGAAGATCGGGCAACTGATGCCCGACCCGCATGCGGACGACTAGCGAGTCTTCGAATCCGCCCTCCGGCGTATATTCGGGCTGCTGCGAAATTCCCTGCTCCCAGCGTTCAGTAAAAACAACGTCGCTACTGGTTAAGAAATCATTACCAGGAAATATATTCTGCGTGATCGGTGTGGTCGTAATTGAGAGATAGCGGGCCGCAGTGTCGACAGACGGGTTAAAGTGTTGGTGCCAGGTATTCAGGCTCGGTGAAAGCAGGTCACCGGCATCCCAATCGTAGCGATGCGTACTGTCTTTCGTACCCACCCACATGTTGGTGTGGCCACCACCTGAAACGATGTAAATGATTTCTTCCGCCAGGTGCCGGTGCGCTGGCGATTGGCCACCGGGTGGAATTTCGATCAGCGTTGCATCGACCTGGTGCAGGCGTCCGACGCCAATTTGAGCTGTCGATACACCCAATTCGTTATCCATAGTCAGCGGATAGTCTCTGATCCTGATGATTTCATCCGAGGATGACATCTCGTCGCCGTGCAGAACCGAGACTCCCGGCAGGAAGAGAGTCATTGCTAAAACAATTGCCATTCGCCGAGAAAATTTCATTACCGTTCTCCTTTCCGGCGTATTCTAGACCACGCCCAATGCTAACGTTTGCAATCAATTACGTGCCGTATAGTTCCAATAGATGACGCTCTTCATTAACAATGACGTGGTCTCGAAGGTGTTGACGATGTCCGACACAATCGCGGCGCTGGAGCAATCTTATCGCGACGTTGCGACGGGCGAAGCGGTATGCCGGCCACGCATTGACATGCGTATTCCAACCGACGATGCATCAAAAACATACCAATTCGGCAGCATGGAGGGTGGCTCAACGAAGGGATACTTCGCGGTGCGCATGAAGTCGGACATCATCTATCAGACATCGTACGAGGGAGTTACAACCAAGGAAAAATACTGCAAGCAACCTGGCCTGTATTGCGGCCTGATCTTTTTGACGTCCGTTGCGAACGGAGAGCCGTTGGCTTTAATCAACGACGGCGTTTTGCAGCATATGAGAGTTGGCGCCGACGGTGGTATCGGAGTGAAGTACATGTCGAACAAGGACACCGAGGTTGTCGGCATGCTCGGCTCCGGCGGCATGGCACGTACCCACATGCAGGCCTTCACGACAGTACGAAATATTCGAAAGCTGCAGGTTTTCAGTCCGACCAGAGCCAATCGGGAAGTGTTCGCGGTCGAGATGCGTGAGCTTCACGGCATCGAAGTACAGGTGTGCGCCAATCCCGAGGATGTGTACAAGGGCGCACACATTGTCGCAGCCGTCACCGATTCAGCCGTGCCCGTGATGGACGGTGCGTGTCTTGAAAACGGTCAACATATTCTTAACATTGGCGGCAGCGGGTCACCGGATGCCGCCAGTCTCGAGCGCGTCGATGTGTATTTTCGCTTCGGTAGTGCGCCGCCGCCGGTCGGCAGGCCCGACCTTCTGCTCGACGACGAATACCTTGCCTGGGAGGCGCGGCCAGACCAAACCGCAAATGCGGGCACGAAGCGCAAACGCGCGCACGGTGTGAAGCTACCCGATCGGATGGTGTCGTTCGCCGATCTGTTGTCCGGCGAAAAACCGGGACGTACGTCCGCTGAGCAAATTACCTATTCCGAGCGAGGCAATCTGCAGGGCGCACAATTCTATGCTGTTGCTGGTCGTGTGTACGAACTCGCACAGGAACGAGACATGGGCAACGAAGTACCGACGGACTGGTTTCTTCAGGACATTCGAAACTAACTGATTATCACGCACCAGGGGAATTTGCTGTGTCAATCGATCGCAGAATCTTGTTGAAGTCCGGCGTGGCGCTGACGGTTTCGTCGCTGCTTGCATCGACATCAAACACGGCGAGAGCCGAACCGGGCCGGTCGATTGACCTCCCGGGCTCGGACGAACTCGTACCTGGAAACATGCCGAAGTCTTTCTCAAAAAAAGAGATGGAGCGGCGCTGGAGCAAATTGCGCCGTTGGATGAACCGCGAGAAATTCGACTGCCTGATCATCCCGTCCCGCCCCGCCGGCAATGCCGACATCAAATGGGTATCGGAAAGCAACGCCAATTGGGCCGTGTTCCCGGCCAATGGTCCACCAACATTGATTTTTCGCGGCGGCGACGACAGCAGGTCCGTACGGGACAATTCCCCTGTTAAATTCGATCTCCGTGTAAGCCGCTTCAATCGTTCACAGTTGATTATCGATCGCCTCAACGAACTGGGCATGCAGAAAGCTCACATCGGCGTCGGCAACCTGTCGGGCCAGATGCGTAACGACGAAGGCGGCGTTAGTTTCATCACGATGACAAACCTAAAGAACGCGCTTCCGAAAGCAACCTTCGAATCCGCCGTGCAATTGCTTATGCAAGTCAAGCTCGAGCGTGGACCTGAAGAAATCGAAGTCTTGCGGCTTGCGAGCCGTGTCAGCGAGCTGGCCATTCGCGCTGTCGTAGAGACGGTTGCGCCTGGTGTTGTGCAGCGTGACGTCTGGTTCCACGTTTTCAAAGCGCTGCTCGACGCGTCGGGTGAAGAACCGCAACGCCTCTCGATTCGCGGTGGCGACGAAGGCAATACCGCCGGTGGGCGACCGCTCGACGAGATTTTTCTCGCGAGCCAGATATGCAGCCAGGAACTGGCCGGCCAAGTGCTCGGCTACGCGTCGCAGGTCAACCAGACTGTTTGCGTTGGCCCACCAGCGCCGGCCAAATGGGAATCAGCAATGAAATATTGCATCGAAGTATTTCATTACTTGGTCGATGTGGCGAAGCCCGGCCTGAGCTTTCAGGAATACAGCAAACTCTATCAAAAGAAAGTTGAGGAGCGTGGCACCGCTTATTGGGGCGTCGTGTTCCACACGGGCGGTGCATCCGGCGACGGGCCGCGCATGGGACCCAAGCGCCCCGATGAAAATGGCGACCTCATAATCAAACCGGGCATGGTGTTTACGATCAAACCGCGATTCGCGATCGAAGGCGTCGCAACGCCGTCGGCTCAGTTCGGCAGTCCCGTGCTCATCACCGAGACAGGCGCCGAGCATCTCGGTGTCCGAAAACCCGAAGTGATCACGTTAGCTACCTGATAAATTTCGTCTATTCTCGTCGTGGCCGTTTCCGCCTAATCGATAACAGCAGCACGATCATCACTGCAATCGCGACGGCGGCCTTGCCCCAAATTGTGTCGAGACCGACTTTCTGTTGCGGCGATTCAGTTAGCTTGCTTTCCTGCACGTCGGCCTCCGGCGATGCACCTGCGTGCTCTCTAGCCGGGTATTTCGTAACCAGCTCGCCATCCTCGACGACAAGGTAAGGCGCCGAGTAGTCCACTTCATCACCTGCCGGCGCGACCCGCGGCACCACAAAAACTGCGAACAGGAAAATCGCTGGCGCGAACTTCAGCATGACGAATGCGCGCGCTACAGCGACGCCGATTCGTAGGCGATCTTGCCACCGACCAGCGTGAGCACCGGCATTACGTCGGGAAGTTTTTCGATCGGGACGTCCATGATGTTGCCGTCGAACACGACGAGATCTGCCAACTTGCCAGGCTCGATCGAACCAAGGCTGTCGCTTGCACCAATAAACCGGGCCGGCCAGCGGGTCAGCGCAAGCATCGCAGCCTCACGACTAAGTGCCTGGTCGGGCGCGACGACGTCACCGTATTTCGAAATGCGCGTTACGGCCAAATGCATGTACCAGGTCGGGTAACTCCTGTCATCGTAGGGTTCCGATCCTTCGATGTGAAACGGGATGCCGTTTTCGAGCAACATCTGCAAAGGCGCCATGCGCTCCAGGCCTTCCCTGCCCCACTGCGCCTCGATCACTTTTTCGATGCCGAGCGGGAGGGCATCGCGTTGATTGATACCAGTAGTCAGCGTCACGCCAAAACGAATGATGTCACGCAGCTCCGGATTGGCTTTGTAGTAATCGAACACTTCGGGAATCCAGTCGATATTGTGGTCAAAACCCTGCGGCCGCCAAAGCTCTTTGACGTACATGTTTTCCTGTTTTTCGGCCGTGGCAACATTTTGCATCGCCAGTCGAATCGCCTCGCTACCCATGTTATGCACGCCGGTAACATTCCAGCCGTATTGGCGTGCGAGCATCACGTTGTAGTAATCGGTCTGTGTCTGCTGCAACTCATTGAGGTCACCTTGCCCGAGATCCGTAAACCATTGGGCCGTCCACCGATTGAAGCCGTGCGTATTCGGGCTTAGCTCCGGAATGACGGTCTTCTTCGGCTCGATCGTCAACAAGCTCGCCGCGGCATCAGGGGAACCCGAATGCGGACCGACCGAGGCACCTACGATGGTCACCATCGGGCCACGGTCGTCCGTCAGAGAAAAATCGATCAGGTTGCCGAACCGCTTCAGGAATTTTTCACCGTCGGGATTTTGCCGCAGAAAGTCGAGTCCCGGATAGACACGCACTGCGAGTTGCCGACCATCGCCCTCGTGAAACAAGCGATTGAGTACCAGCAACGTCGGCGCACTCATGTGACCTGTCGCCACGGTAACGCCATGTCTTGCGTACTTCGATAACGTCGCTGCTGCCTCGGGAATCGCAACCTCGTCGAACCAGGCCGGCGACGGCCACGGCCGAACTTCGCGGCCGACGAATCCCACGAGTTGTGCTCCGGCACGACCCGTGTAATTGCCGTTATCGTCCCGATCAAGATGAAAGTGATCAGCCGGGAATCCCTCTTCGATCGCAAGGTCGATCATCGCCGTGTTCAGCAACGCGTAACTGCTGTCGAGATAAATTGCGACAGGTATCTCGGGAGCGACCTCATCGAGCGTTGATAAGTCCCACGACTGCATCGCGATACTCGCCCACGAATCGCTCAAGTTGAAAAACATCGGCACGCCGGTCGCGCCTTCCTTGCCGACGATGAACGACAGCGTCGCCAGCGCCTGATCGATCGTGTCGCCGCCGAGGCGCGGATGAACAAAACCGCCCCATTGGCTGTCCTTGAGAATGTCACCCGCCGGGACCGCATTGTCGCCGTCGCTGTAGATGAAGCCGGGGGTCAGTGATCGACCACGAAGATCGATGCGCCGCGTCTCCGGCCCGGCCAGTCTGAGTATTCGCTCGTTCGCGCCAACGGCCAGTATTTTTTCGTCGCGAACCGCAACGGCATCAGCAACGGTGAAGGATCGGTCAGCGTCTGCCGTCAATACCTGGCCATTGAAGAACACAAAGTCCGCGTAACGAATTATCTCCTCGGGCAATTCCTGACCCAGTGCAAATGCGGGCGCCACGAGCAATAGCAACAGGCGGGTAAAATTCATTGGTGGTATCTCCGCAGTGACGAAAATGCAACGCCCCACAATACTGCATGTTAATTGGTGACGTATGTTCACTTTCATTTGCAATGAAACGATCAACGATCGCACAACTCCTTTGCTAGACTGCAGCGCATGTCGCAATTAACGCTCAATTTGAAAACGATGATGAAAAACGAAAAGAGTAATCAAGTGGTCGGTATTTTTTGTGCGTCAATACTCTGTCTGACATCGATGAGCTGTTCCCAAGCCCCATCCGCTGAAGACCGCGTTGTCGCCCTCCTCGCCAAAGATGCGCCCTATCACCTCGTGTCGGAAGAACTCTTCGAAGACCTCGGCTGGGACCTGCCCGACGGCGGCGCGGCCGTAACGGAGCTAGCCAATGCGGCGCCCGGCGGTGCACTTGATCCGCGCGACCTCGAATCGATTTCTCCGGAGACACTTGGCTATACAGCACGCTGGCACGAGGTTCGTTTCAATACTTACGGGCTCGATTGGGACATTGGCGGCCTGCATTTGACGCCCCGCGATCCGCTACCCAATCTACCGACGATGGTCATCGTCAACGGCGGCGCCGCGAATTGGTACGAATTTTTTATCGGCCCGAAGAATCACCCCGGCCTCGGGCAGTATCTTGCGCAGCGAGTCCCGGTTCTGCTGCTCTCGATACCGGGCAACTATCGACACGGTGGGTGGAGCAATTCGGATTTCGGCGAGCGAATCCCGGGCTACCTGCTTGATCGCGACGTGTCGGCGGAAGAAGTGAAAACACGCAATGCCGTGTACACATTTCGCGTTGTGACTGACGGCGTCATGGCCATTGTCGACGAAGTCGTGCAGGGACCTGCCGTCGTCATCGGGCATTCGACCGGCGGCGAAGTACAGTTCATGCTTAAAGACGCGCTCACCGAAAAAAACCGCGGCCTCTCGATGGGCTGGGGTACGGGTGGACCCGCCGGACTCAAGTCCATGCGCGGTTTTCGCGGAGTGCGTTCAATCGACGACTACCTGCACGTAACAAAATTGCGCGCGCGTACGCCCGACCAGTATTCGCGTGGTTATCTGGGACCTTTGAATCCGTTTTGGGATCCGGCCAGGCCACGACAGGAAATCGCCGCGGACTGGATGGGGGCGGAGGCGCAGCGACGGGCGCAATTCAAGCAGCCGCTGCAAGACCTGGAGCATACAAGCGCGATCAATCTGCTCCCGGAAGTTTCGGCACAGATCCGGGAAACGCTCGCAGGCAACGCCTATGGAATTGAGGCCCAGGATGTCATCGACGATCTTTTCAGCACGATGCGCGCACCGGTCACGGGCTATAAGAAAATGATCTGGACAACCGCCAAACTAGACACGGGCCATTGGCACGAAAATCCTGCCGAGGCGCGCGAGGTTCTCATTTCCGCCGAGTTTCGTGCTGCGAACCCGGATATCCCGATTCGCGTTTTGGTGTTCGACGTACCGATGACGCATTACGGCCACATCGAGAAACCGCGCGAACTGGCCGGCGGCCTCGTCGCCGCGCTGCGCTGGCTCGCCACCCCCTAGGCCGTGGGAGCAGCATCCGGTGGGAGCGGCATCTTGTGGGAGCAGCATCTTGCCGCGCAACCTGTCGGGCCTGGAAGGCCCTCCCACGGGGAGCAGCATCTCGTGGGAGCGGCATCTTGCCGCGAATGTCACTCAAATAGTAACTTTCACCCATTTTCTGATCGTGCAATCGACGCGATCACATTTAAAATCCCCTCATGGTCTGTGCCGATCCGCACTCGAGAAATCTTCGCAAGGGCCGGTACTCGCATCCCGGTCTTTATTATTTTCTGACGACCTCGGTTTCTGGCCGGCGACCGATATTCGCTGACGATGACAACGCGACAATCGTGCTCAATTCAATTCGGTGGCTTGGATCAGCGGGCAGCTTCCTCGTTGATGCGGCGGTCGTCATGCCAGACCACCTGCACGTCGTCGGCGAGTTGGGCGAAAGCACTTTGTCGCAGATCATGCATTCACTGAAGAGTTTCAGTGCCAGGCAGCTTGTTGCAGCAGGAGTCATTCCACCAGTGTGGCAGGACGGATATCACGATCACGGATTGCGCGACGATGAGGATTACCGTTTGAAAATTCGGTATGTGTTACAAAATCCGGTTCGAGCAGGGCTGGTTCGGCAGGTGCACGAATATCCCTACCTTATTCTGCCCGAGTGGTGGAAGGAGGATGTCGAAAATTTTTGATGGGAGCAGCTTTCGTGGGAATGGCACCTTGTCGCGGTCCCTGTCGGGCCTGGAAGGCCCTCTCACATCTCGCGGCAAGATGCCGCTCCCACAAATTCGGCCTCTCACATCTCGCGGCAAGATGCCGCTCCCACAAATTTGCCTTCCCACATGTCGCGGCAAGATGCCGCTCCCACACGCCGCTCCCACGATCAGTCGGTGATGAACCAGCCGCTTTTGATCGCATTGTCCCATTGCAGGAACACGGCCGGACCGATGCCCGATGGCAGACCGAGTTCCTCGTCCCCCGCCATATAACCGTGCTTTCCGGCCATGAACTGCGTAAATGAATATTTCGGCGCCGGGTTCATTGCCTCATACATCGGAATCGTGATCTCTTCGTAAACCGCGCGACTATGATCGCGACTGAACGCGGAAATCTGAAACATGACCGGTGGCACTGGCTTGACGCCCGGCCCACTTAGCTCGCGCGTCATGCCAACATAGTGGTCAACAAGCGCAGCCGTTTCGTCGGCGTCAAGCTCGAGGCGCTCCGCCGTCGCCTTCGCGGCCGCCGTCATCGAGGCCTCAATGCCATGCGTAATGACGTATTCCGCCTTGAATTGCGGGCTTTTCTGCGAGCGCTCCCAACCTGCAAGAATGTCTTCCATCACCATCGGTAGCCGCATCAATGCCTGCGGTCCTTCAGTGCCTAACAGCTCGGGACCGACGTAACGGGCTGAATCTCGCCAGCTGCGAATATAAAGTTCGTCGAACGGATCCGATCGCGATGGCAGTAGTACTTCTTCGCCCGGCACATCGAAATCGCCGATTTTGCCAAGCTGACCCCCCCAGGCGGACTGTGCACGATAGATATAACCGAACGGCGAGTTCTCGATCGACAGAATACCCACAACGTTGGGGACCCGTTGCGACAGCATGTTTACGAGCGGTCCGCCGGTTGAATGACCGTGCACGTAAATCGAAAATTCATTCTTGGGGAAGTGTTTCTGCATCGCCGCAACCCCGCCGGCCTCAAGCGCCAGTGGCCATCCGGACATGCGGTTATAGAAATTCGTGCCGGGTTTGGCTTTCGCGAGCCGCCGGGTTCCGTAACGCGGCCTCTGTCCTGTATCGAAAATAATGTCGTACTCTTCGCGCGTTATCTCCTCGCCGCGCAACCAGATCGGTGTGCGCACCGAACCATCGTCGCGAACGTTCTTGCCAGGCCATTCGCGCGATTCGGTATGAAATGCGTGCCGGCCCGGATAGCTCATAGAGACGACTTTGTATCCGAGCTTCTCGGACAATATGCGCGCCTGGCGATGCATACGCTTGAAGTCGCCAGAACCACCGTGCAACAGAAAGATACCGACTTTCTTGCCGTCGGAGCCGATCGCGATGCGCGAGCTATCCACCGGTTCGTGTACCGACATGCCAACGTCCCAGTCCATCTCCGCAACTTCGAAGCGAATAATGTCCTCGACGTAACCATTGTCGCCCCGCACCGGGATGTCGGGCCGACTAAGCAGATCATTCGATGCCGCAACGATGTCCTCGATCGGCACGATGGATGGCGGCACGTAAGCCGTGGAATCCACCGGGTCCGTGGAATTGGTGGATTCCGGTTCGCATGCCAGCAAACTCAAAAAAAGTACCGGCATGGTCATCGCAATTTTGTTCTTCGAAATCAGGTTCATATTCGCCTCAGGTTATTTGTCCGCGTTGATGTTTGATCAGGCCACCGACGAGCAGCGCAACAAGCGCGCCGCCAACTACGATGAGCAGGGATATTTTTGGCTGGCTGTTCCCGGACACTGGTTCGGCGGGAACAACATTTGTGTTCTTGTTAGCGGTCTCAGGATCCTCGGTTGTGTACTTTCCCGTTTCCGGATCAATGTAGATCATGTAAGCGGGCTTTGAGTCCTCGTCGCCAGCATAGGCGGTCACCGGTAGTAACGCGGCCGCGAGGATTGCCAGCGGCCAAGCAAGACGCCAAACGCCAATCACTGCCATAGCCTGGCGTCGTAGGCAAGCGTGCCCGCCACGTAAGTCAGATCGATATGCAACGTGTCGATTTTGTCGTCAGGCACGCCGAGGAAATCACCGTTCAATACGACGAGGTCGGCCCATTTACCCGGTTCAAGCGAGCCGAAGTTGGCTTCTTCACCAACAAAGCGCGCCGCGTTCCAAGTGATCATGCGCAAAGCGGTCTTGCGATCGATCGCCTGCTCGGGAGCAATAACTCGTCCTTCGTTGTTGCTGCGTGTCACGGCCCATTTGATCATCGCCATCGGATGGTTGGACCCATCGCTGCCTTCGAAATGCACGTTGACGCCTCGCTCGATCAGATCCTTGACGGGCTGCAGCTCATCGAGCTGACTCGCATACTCATAGAGTAACGGTGCTTTGCCGTCAACAAGCCGCGGATCGAAGTATTCATTAATCTTCAACCCAAAACGGAGCTGTTCGTTGTACTTGTCAATCAACGCGAAATTGTCTTCGTGCCATATCACGTTGTGATCGTAAGCATTCGGTTTGATCTGTTTGAATAACACTTCATCAGTGTTGTAGGCATTGTCGACTGCGTTGAGCACGACTTTCATCGCGCCGCTGCCCATATTGTGGTTGCCGCTTGTATTCCATCCGTACTTGATCAGCAGACGCATTGTGTTCCAATCGGTTTGCAGTTTCTGTTCATCGTTGAGGTCTTCCCAAGACAAACCAGTAACCGATTCGCCGGTCCACTTGTTCCAGCCGTGCGGCGTGCCGCCGAGCTCCGGCATGATGCGGTCTTTGGGCTCAATCGTAAGTATTCCTGATGGGCTGTTAGGACCGTCATCGAGTGAGGCGAGCGCCGCACCGACGATCTTGACCATCGGCCCCCGCTCCGGGTCATACAACGAAAAGTCGACGATGTTGCCGACACGCTTCAGGTACTGTTCCGGGAACGGGTTTTGTCGCGTCATGTCGTGACCCGGAAAG
>PVMS01149256.1_pt1 | contig 10588 bp, 7 predicted proteins | sample 1853461 | NCBI WGS metagenome assembly PVMS01 (sample SAMN08582032, study PRJNA380276) | Marine sediment metagenome, whole genome shotgun sequencing project. | isolation source: ocean sediment barecode stripped | collected 2017
CTATCGAGTCCGGGGTAGTACCGATAATAGGCACTCCCGCTGCTTCCAGTGCGCGGGCCAGATTCAATGGAGTCTGCCCGCCAAATTGCACAATAACACCGCTCGGTTTTTCCAGGTGGATGATTTCGAGCACATCCTCGTAGGTCAGCGGCTCGAAATAAAGCCGATCCGAGGTATCGTAATCGGTGGATACGGTTTCCGGGTTACAGTTGATCATGATGGTCTCATAGCCATCTTCACGCATCGCCATCGCCGCGTGCGCGCAACAGTCGTCAAACTCGATGCCCTGGCCGATCCGGTTTGGCCCGCCCCCGAGAACTACGATTTTGTCACGCTCGCTCGGATCGGCTTCGCATTCCTCGTCATAGCTCGAATACAAATAGGCGGTGCTGGAAGCAAATTCGGCCGCACAGGTATCGACGCGTTTGTAGACGGGCCTGATATGCAGGGCTCGCCGCTGTGCGGCAAAACTCAACTCATCAGTGCCCAGCAGAACAGCCAGACGCTGGTCAGAAAATCCCTTGCGCTTGAGAGCGCGAATTTCGTCGGCTTCGAGTGAATCAAGTCTACGCCCGACGAGAGCCTTTTCGATTTGCACCAACTCTTCTATTTGCACCAGGAACCATGGATCGATTGCGGTTTGCTCGAAAATCTGCTCGACGCTGTAACCCGAACGGAAAGCATCGGCCACATACCAGATGCGTTTCGCACCCGGTAGTCGCAGTTCGGTGCGATACAAGTCCTCGAGCTCTTCGGCATCCCGCTCCTGGTCGACGATCGGATCGAGTCCATGCACGCCGATCTCCAGTCCACGCAATGCTTTGTGGAATGATTCCTGGAAGTTACGACCAATCGCCATTACCTCACCCACTGATTTCATCTGTGTGGACAGGCGGTCGTCGGCCTGGGGGAATTTCTCGAAGGTGAAGCGCGGAATCTTGGTGACCACGTAGTCAATACTGGGTTCGAACGACGCCGGAGTTGCACCCCCGGTAATATCGTTTTGCAACTCGTCCAGCGTGTAGCCAACCGCAAGCTTGGCGGCAATCTTGGCAATCGGAAACCCGGTGGCCTTGGAGGCCAGCGCCGACGAGCGCGATACCCGTGGATTCATCTCGATGATGATCATTTCACCATTTTCAGGGTTGATCGCAAATTGTACATTCGAGCCACCCGTTTCCACGCCGATCTTGCGCAGTACCGCGAGCGACGCGTTGCGCATAATCTGGTATTCCTTATCGGTCAGTGTCTGCGCTGGCGCAACGGTAATCGAATCGCCGGTATGTACCCCCATCGGATCGAGATTTTCGATCGCGCAGATGATGATGCAGTTGTCATTCTTGTCACGCACCACTTCCATCTCGAACTCTTTCCAGCCGAGCACCGAGGTTTCGATCAAAACCTCGCTGGTCGGCGACAGGTCCAGACCACGTCGAATGATGTCATCGAACTCCTCACGGTTATAGGCAATCCCGCCGCCGCTACCACCCATGGTAAAGGAAGGGCGAATGATGGCAGGAAATCCGATTTGCGGCTGACCCTGCCAGGCTTCCTCGAGGCTGTGCGCGATAAAGGCCTTCGGCGTACTCAAACCAATCTGGGCCATCGCCTGGCGAAACTGGTCACGATCCTCGGCCATATCGATGGCTTCACGCGTGGCGCCGATCATTTCCACCGCATATTTTTCCAGCACACCTTCACGCACCAGGTCGAGCGCACAGTTGAGCGCAGTCTGACCGCCCATAGTGGGCAATAATGCATGCGGGCGTTCTTTCTCGATAATTTTCTCGACTACAGCCCAGGTTATCGGTTCGATGTAGATCGCATCCGCGGTATCCGGATCGGTCATGATGGTTGCCGGATTCGAGTTAATCAGGATTACACGAAAGCCTTCCTCCTTGAGCGCCTTGCAGGCCTGGGCCCCGGAATAGTCAAACTCGCAGGCCTGGCCGATAACAATAGGTCCGGCACCGATGATTAGTACTGATTCAATATCCTGTCGCCGCGGCATCAGGCTACTCCTGGGTGAGACTTGTGGGTGGCGATCAATTCAAAAAATCGATCGAACAGCGGCGCGACATCGTGTGGCCCAGGACTTGCTTCGGGATGTCCCTGGAAACTGAAAGCAGGTTTGTCGGTGCGCTCCACTGCCTGCAAGCTGCCGTCGAACAGTGATCGATGGGTCGCCCGGAGATTCTCCGGCAAGCTCGACTCGTCTACCGCAAAACCATGGTTTTGACTGGTTATCATGACCACTCCGGAAGCCAGGTCCTGTACCGGATGATTGGCGCCATGATGGCCGAATTTCATCTTCATGGTGCGCGCACCACTCGCCAGTGCCAGCAATTGATGCCCCAGGCAAATTCCAAACACGGGCAAGCCGGTTTGCAAAATCGTGGTGATCGCCTCGATGGCGTAATCACAGGGCTCGGGATCACCCGGGCCATTCGATAAAAACACACCATCGGGATTCATCGCCAACACTTCATCGGCGGACGTTCTGGCAGGCACCACGGTTACCCGTGCGCCGCGATCGACCAGCATGCAGAGAATATTTTTCTTGATGCCATAGTCGTAAGCCACGATATGATACGAAGTTTGGGGGTTTTCACGGTAGCCGTGCTCGAGCGACCAGGTCGATTGCGTCCAGGAGTAAGATTCGTCGGTGGTAACCACCTGCGCCAGATCGCGACCCGCCAGCCCGCCAAATCCCCGCGCCGCCTCGACTGCCGCGCTAGCGGAAATTTCGTCACCCGCCATAATCGCACCGGCCTGCGCGCCCTGATCTCGCAATCGACGCGTCAGCTTGCGCGTATCGATATCGGATATCGCGACCAGTGCGCGTGATTCGAGGTAATTTTGCAGACTACCCTGGCTACGCCAGTTGCTCGCCAGTAACGGCAGGTCACGGATGATCAATCCGCTGGCATGAATCCGGGTTGCTTCTTCATCTTCGCTGTTAACACCGGTATTACCGATATGCGGATAAGTCAGGGTGATGAGTTGCTGGCAATAAGACGGATCGGTCAGAATTTCCTGGTATCCGGTCATCGCGGTATTGAATACCACTTCGCCGGCTGATATTCCATCAGCGCCGATCGACCTGCCTCGAAATATGGTTCCATCTTGCAAGGCTAGTAATGCTGGTTTGGGCACAAAGTCTCCATTCTCAAAAAAATGCGCGCGCGCAAAAAAGGGATGAACCGCGGGTTCTTCCCTTAGGAAATTTTACTAAGCGTTAACGCTGCGGAAGCAGCATCTTCTTGAACGCAAATTGTATGCCGATTGTCGATTTGAGTCTACGTTTGCTGTTAATTTTTGTTAAATTACATGGATTCAGATCAGCCATACCGGATAAAAGAGAAATCGACGATGCTTCCAAGCTCGAATCACTTCCTGCGGGCCGTAGTTTATATCCTGCTCGCCATCCTCTTGTTCGACTTACAGGGAGTCATTATCAAGTTCCTCGGTGATCGATATCCAGTACAGCAACTGGCAAGCTTCCGCAACATCTTCGGCCTGCTCCCAAGCCTGCTGGTCCTGTTCCTGTCCCGCGAGTGGCACTCCAGGGGCAGGCAACTCAAAATCAGGCAATGGCGCCTCGGCTTGCTGCGTGGACTCAGTATCGCCGTGGCACAATTTTGTTTTTACCTGTCGATAACCAAGATGGAACTGGCCACGGCCGCCACCCTGGCTTATATCAGCCCGGTGCTGATTACCATACTATCGGTGCCAATCCTGAAGCACCATGTGGGTCTGTGGAGATGGATGGCGGTTATCACCGGGTTCATCGGGGTACTGATGATCATGGGCCCCGGCAGCGACCTGTTCACTGCGTATAGCCTGTTACCGATAGTTGCTTCCCTGGGATACTCATTGTCCACGGTCTGCGTTCCTCTCTTCGACGACGAAGTTCCAACCGCACTGCTGAACATGTACGCATCGGTCGGGGCATTGTTTGGCGCTCTGCTGATTTTGTTCGCTACCACTGGATACCTGGGTGTAGATTCGGCCGCTGACTGGTTATTGCTGTTGACCATGGGCCTGGTCGGCGGATTCGCCGTACTGGCCTTGATCAGTGCTTATCGGCTGGCCAAACCGGCCAGCCTGTCGCCCTACGAGTATTTCGGCATTCCATTCGCCTTTATTCTGGGCTGGTGGTTCTTTGACGAGGCGCCTTTTGGAAAGTTGATTCCAGGCGTCTTTCTGATTGTCGCCGGCGGCATGTTGATCGCGTGGCGTGAACGCAAGAAGCGCATCGATTCGACAGCTGTCATGGTTGAATAGAAATCTTATTAGCCCGGCGACGTATTTTATCGCTGGGTTAATAGCTATGCTGGTTCATGCGTTCGCGTAACTGTTTTTCGCAGTGCTCGACCGAAGTCAACATTTGCTGGGCATCGGCAAAACGCATATAGGGTTTCTTCTGCAAAGCCTTGACTATAACTTCGGTTATACCCGCCGGGAGTGTCAAATGATTCAGGTCAGGCTCACTGGTGACAATATTTTTCTTCAGTTCCGGCAAACTGTTACCGGCAAAAGGCTGGTGTCCGCTGAGTAAATGATAAAGCGTGACTGCCAGCGAAAACAGGTCGGAACGTCCATCCAGCTTCTTGCCCGCGAGCTGCTCGGGTGACATGTAAGCGGGAGTTCCGACGATTTTACGTTCATTATAGCGTGCACGTCGATCGCTATAGGCAGCGCCAAAATCGGTCAGGATATAGGTATCATGGACCGAATCGTACATGATGTTAGCCGGCTTGATATCACCATGTATAACGCCATGGCTATGCGCCACGGCGAGGGCTCGCAGCATCGCCTTCAAGATCCGAATGCATTCCCCTACCGTCAGGTACTCACGTTTGCGCAGGCGCGATGACATCGAGTAACCCGATATGTAGTCCATCGCGATATAGGCTTTATTGCCGAGCAATTCTGCGTCGTGAATTTTAACGATATTGTCGTGATCAAACTGCGACACGATCTCTGCTTCATGCAGCCAGTGCTTGATACGGTCCCGCTCGACCTTTTCGTGCTGCCGGATCCTCATCACCTTGAGTGCGACCCGATTATGGCTGCGCATATCGGTCGCCTCGTACATTACCGCGGTCGAACCCGTGGCGATCTTCCTCAGCAAGCGAAAATTACCGATGGTCGACGCTCCTGGCTCCCTGACCGGCCGCGACTTCTCAAGCTTCAGTTGCTGCGCTCGATTATTACGAATTTTGTCGATACGCGCACGCACTTCGCCAAGCGCTATCGACTCCTGTTGAACCGGCTCTTCGCTGACAAAGCCCTGATACAGTTCAGCAATCCAGTAAATCGATGACACCAGTAACATGGCCAATGCGGGGAACACCAGCGGCAGGAAAAGCCGCAGAAAAACTGCAAGCATTACCTCCAGCATTAGTAAGCCGAATAATATCAGTACCACCGTCAGAATTGATATTGCAGTGGTACGAGGTCGAGTATATCCGTGTACGCAAACTACCAGTATCACTGCGTAAACGAGGATCAGATTCCACTGTGGCGCAAGCCGAATCGAGGTGATCGTGACCAGCTCCTGGTCTACTGGTTGTAGTTCGAGAATATAAAGAAAAAAATCATACTCGAACATCGATACGCTCGAGGTCAGGCTCAGCAAATAGGTGAGCCCCAGCAGTAGTGTGATTAATCCAGGCTGCCAGGCTCTGAAATTGAAACTAAACACGGCTTCGCAACGACGGCAATTCGAGACTGCGATCATGCGATAGATCCGGGATCGACGCAAATATTGCCTGAATACGACATATCAGTCTCGACCACTGGACATCCTCGGTAATTTTAATAATGATTGCGCCACGTTTTCAGGTGCGTGGAAACACGAGAATCGGGAAGCTCGTTAAAATCGAGTACTGCCCCCGCAACGGTGAAGAAGCATGAGGTTCGCTTCCAAGTCCGGAGACCGGCCTGAAAGTGACTTAATAACAAGACCAGAATTACGGTGGGTAATTCTCACAGCTTGTCGCGCTAGGGTTTATGTCTCGTCAACTGTGTGTGTCTCCCAGAATATCTGGAGAAGCGCATGAAATTCTCTCGCTCCACTTTCATTTCAACCCTGTGCCTGCTATCCGGCTCACTGCACGCTGAACTTGGACCAATCGTGGTAACGGGCACCAAGACTGAAGTTCCCCAAGCCCGCTCTGCTGTTCCGGTGGAGGTCATTACTGCCGAGCAAATTCGTAACAGTGCCGCTACCGACGCCGCCGACCTGATCCAGTTATATTCCAATGTCGATATAGCTCGCAATGGTGCTTATGGTAAGACTACTTCGATTTTTATTCGCGGCTCAGAAAGTAATCACACCCTGGTGCTAATCGATGGCGTCAAGATGAACCCGGCAACGATAGGGCTTGCAGCCCTGCAAAACATTTCACCCAACATCATCGAACGCATCGAAATAGTCAAGGGGCCCCGTTCGAGCCTCTACGGTTCAGACGCGATTGGCGGTGTCATCAATATCATTACTCGAAAAAACATCGACGGCGCGCAGTTAAATGTGGTTGCCGGTATCGGTGAAGACGACACCACCAAAACCGGCGTATCCGCGCTGTATGGAAACTCGACTTTTTCAACGGGTGTTACCGTGGAGCATTTCGAATCCGACGGTATTCCGGTCACTGACGCTTCCGACAAAAATCATGGTTACGACAATCAAACCATCAATGCGTTTTTTGACATCCAGGCCGGCAGATCGGATTTCCGCTTCAGTTACTGGGAAGCACAGGGCAACACCGAGTACTACGCGTTTGACGATCTCGACCAGGACTTTAAAAACAGCGTCGGCTCAGCGGTATGGGATTATGCGCTCAATGCCAATATAAGCAGCAATCTGCGTATCAGTTCAATCACTGATAATATCGACCAAAACCAGGCGAACTTTCTGTCGGAATTTGATTTCGCCGACACCGAGCGCAATGAAATCGAATGGAAGGGAGATTATCAAACCGAAAGTGACTTGATATATTCCCTCGGCATCCTGGTGGCCGAAGAAAAAGTCAATGCGCGCTCCTTCGGTACCCGAATAAATGAAAATACCGATATCAATGCGGCCTATGTCGTGTTGCAAAAGCAGTCTGAAACCAGTAGTTTCGATGCTGTGTTGCGGGAAACGGATCACGATGATTTCGGTCATCACACCACCTGGAACATCGACTACCGTTACTGGGTATCCGAAGGTACCAATGTCTATGTCGGTGCAGGAACCGCTTTTCGCGCACCCGATACTAGCGATCGATTCGGTTTTATCGGTAATCCCGACCTCGATCCGGAAAAATCCAAAACCATCGAGCTCGGTGTCGTACACCAGCTGACAGAAAACAATATCCTGTCGATAACCTACTTCGAAAACAGGATAGATGACCTGATCGAACCCAACGCCACTTTCACGCGCATGGAAAATATTCACAAAGCGAAAATTACCGGCATCGAGGCAAACCTGCAAGGTCGACGCGAGCGCTGGCACTACGGAATTTCGGTGTTGGCGCAGGATCCTGAAAATGAAGAAACGAATGAAACGCTGTCACGACGTGCCAAAAGCCGCATGAATGCAAGGCTTCGATACCAACAGGATCGCTGGCAACTGGGTGGAGATGTAACCAGAGTAGGCAAACGCGATAATTCCAGTTTCGATTCAGTCGAACTTGATAGTTACAATATTGCAAACGTTTTTATGCGTTATAATTTCACCAAATCACTGGATCTGTTTGCCAGGATCGAAAATGTATTCGACGAGAATTATGAGACCGCCGCCGGCTTCAACACCAAGGGTAGTACGGCCTATGCGGAGCTTTCATATACACTGGTGAAATAACTATGGGTAACCGACTTTCTGAAATAGTCACGCGAACGGGTGATGACGGAACCACCGGCATGGCCGATGGTAGCCGGCGCGCCAAAAATGACGCCCGAGTGCACTGCCTTGGAGAAGTCGACGAGCTCAATGCCAGTATCGGCGTTGCCTTGAGCCTGCTTGAAGACGGTCCGGTACAACAATTGCTATTCGCGGTACAGCACGACCTGTTCGACATCGGCGCCGAACTTTGCCAGCCCGGCAAACAGCTGATTGTCGAGGAATATGTGACCAGTCTCGAAAAAGGTGCAGCGCAAATGAATGCCGATCTACCCCGGCTGAAGGAATTCATTCTGCCCGGGGGTACGCAGGCGGTTGCCTGCCTGCAACTGGCGCGTACCGTGTGTCGAAGAGTCGAACGCGCCCTGGTGGATTTAAATGCTACCGAGACACTCAATCCGGTTACCTGCCGTTACCTCAATCGCCTCTCAGACCTGCTCTTTATTCTGGGCAGGGCCCAGGCACATAACGAAGGTAGCGGTGAAGTTTACTGGAACTCGAAATATTCGCGCCTGCATCGTGACGACTAAGAAGCCTCTGCTCAAGTCCGGGCGAATATGTAAGCTAACGGCGTAATTCGACCGTCACGCGGCGATTATTGGCCAGTGAACTCTTCTTGCTGTCCTTGCTGATTGGCTTTTGCTCGCCCCGATAGTCAACCCGCAACAGGTTGGAATCGATGCCGCGAGCAATCAACAGGTCGTAAACATACCAGGCACGTCGCTCGGATAGCCCTTCGTTGTAACAGGCAAGGCCCGTGTTATCGGTATGGCCGGTGACTACGATTTCGGAAACGGCATTGTCAACCTGCAGATAATTCAGCATTCGTTTAAGGGCTGTTTGCTCTTCTTTAAGACTGGGGAATTCACTGTCCGGTTCAAAATGAATCGTACTGATACGCACATCGCTGAAGTTATCGCCATATAGCTGCTCTACACACAGCCCGAATTGTGCATCAGCCTCGCCAAACCTGACGTTAGAAAGCGACGCCACCATTGGATAATCCTGATAAAACAGAAATCCGGGCTGGTAGCCATCGCGTAACTCAAAAAATACCTGCTCTGCCACCGCTGCAGGAATCTTGAACAGCTTGTTACTTCCACTGGTTTCAAAACGGGCCAGCACTGTACGGGTTTTGTTCGCACTCCAGCTGGTGGCTTCTAAACGCAACTCGACATTGATGCCCTGTTTGAATTTACGTCGGCTAACCAGTTCCAGCCGAAGGCCCCGGCCGGCTTGCTGGGAAAAAACAGCGCTGCCGAAGCGGGGGATCTGATGTTCGATTCGACACAGGGTTGTACTGTTTGCGGTCAGCTTCCATTGTGAATCTTCTATCGACGCCAGGTATCGACGTTCGAGTGCCTGCGCAGTCGTGCAAAAACTGATCAGAAGAATACATAGAAAACGGCTGCTAACTGGCATCATTTTACCGGGAAGTTCGACAAACTTACCCGTTTATCGGCGCGGCCCGATAAATCTTGAGTACTACCCGGTTTTCAGAAAATCAAGAACTTGCTGGTTAAATGGTTCCGGTTGTTCGGCATGCAACCAGTGCCCCGCAGCCGCAATGGTCTCGATCGCGTAGTTGCTGAAATGCTGCTTGATCACCGCTACTTCGGCATCGCTGACATAGTCGGAGTTTGCCCCGCGGATAAACAGGCTTGGCAAATCGACAAGCCAGTCTTGCGGCAAGTCGACGAAACCGGTGAGCCACTCCATATCACGCTGGATAATGTTCCAGTTAACTCGCCAGCGCCAACCCGTAGGTTCGCGCACCAGGTTTTGTAACAGGAAAGCGCGCAGCTGATCTTCGGGAATATTTTGCCGCAGCAGCTGATCGGCCTGGGCGCGAGATTCGATCGTTGCCAATGGCAACGCGAGTATCGGATCGATCAGGTCGTCGTAATCATGGAAGTATGCAACCGGGGCGATATCGGCAACAATCAGGCGCGCCACCAGATCGGGATTTTGCAGCGCCAGCGTCATCGCCACCTTGCCCCCCATGCTATGCCCCAGGATATCGCAAGCAGCCAGTTCCAATCGATATAACAGCTGCGCAACATCTTCCGCCATCACCGAATAATTCATCTCATCGGCATGGAATGACTGCCCATGGTTACGCAGATCGACAGTAAAAACCTGAAAATGGTTGGCAAATTGACGTGCGTGCGACTGCCAGTTCCTGGCGGAACCAAACAACCCATGCAGGATAACCAGCGGTTCCCCACTACCTGATGTCGAGTAGTGCAGTTCTGGCATACGGTGATTGACCTTTGCGTGCGATTGCCAGGTGCCGGAAGCTATTTTTTGCGTGGAATATAGAGGTCGGTAATGGTGCCCTCGGCCATCTCTGCAGCAAAATTAAAGGTCTCGGATAAAGTCGGGTGCGGATGAATAGTCAAGCTGATATCCTCCGCGTCCGCCCCCATTTCGAGAGCGAGTACCGCTTCGGCAATTAATTCACCCGCGTTGGGGCCGACGATGCCGGCACCCAGAATGCGCATGCTCTCCTTGTCGAACAATACCTTGGTCAGGCCTTCGTCGCGGTCGATGCCGAGCGCGCGACCGCTTGCCGCCCATGGAAAGGCGCCCTTTTCATATTCGATACCCTGTGCCTTGGCTTCGATTTCATTCAAGCCCATCCACGCGACTTCAGGATCTGTATAGGCCACCGACGGGATCGCCAGCGGTTCGAAA
>PVMS01151478.1_pt1 | contig 10587 bp, 8 predicted proteins | sample 1853461 | NCBI WGS metagenome assembly PVMS01 (sample SAMN08582032, study PRJNA380276) | Marine sediment metagenome, whole genome shotgun sequencing project. | isolation source: ocean sediment barecode stripped | collected 2017
GCCATGCGCTGGGTAGCGTTCGGCAATGACCGCGCGGACCGCCGCTTCGGCCGCGCGATCGGCCACCGTGACCGGATCGTAGCCACCGTCCTGGTGCTTGTTTTCAACCGCCGGATTATTACGAAAATGCGGCAGGATCGCCTCGCCCGCGCGCCGCGCCATGTCGATCGCGCTCTCCAGATACGCCGCGAGATCTTCCACAGAGACGGGCTGCCGCTCGTGGTATCCGAACTGTTGATTCTGGTGTTTCAGGGGACTTCCTCCGCCAGCCACGCATTATTGCACAGCGCTTCTTTCTATCAGGGTGCGCCCGGACGAATATCCCGACGTGCGCCTGGTGCGTCGCAGCCCGAGCTGCGGTTATGATCAGCAGCCATTCCTTACAGAACAATTGGAGAGAGCCACCATGAGTTTTGAAGCCGTCAACCCGGCCGGGAGCGAGACGCTCTACGATCAGTTCCACTTTTCCCAAGCCGCCCGCACCGGCGACCTGCTGGTGTGCTCCGGCCAGCTTGGCACCAACGCGGACGGATCAGTACCCGACAGCCTGGACGCCGAATTCGAAAACGCCTGGCGTGCGGTGGGCAACGTGCTTGAAGCCGCCGGCCTGGGCTACGGCAACATCATCGAATACACCACCTATCACGTCGGCCTGAGCGATACGCTGGGGGCGTTCATGAAGGCGCGAGACGCCGTACTGAGCGAGCCCTGGCCGGCCTGGACCGCGATCGGGATTACCGAACTCGCCGTTCCCGGCGCGCATGTGGAAGTCCGCGTGACCGCAAAAGCGGGTTAGAGGTACTTCGGGATCCTAATGGCGGATTGGCTGGACGCATTCCCCCGGGTCGCCTTAGGGCATACCCCCACACCGCTGGAGCCGTTGGACCGCCTCTCCGAGGCGCTCGGCGGACCGCGCCTGTGGATCAAGCGCGACGACTGCACGGGCCTGGCCACGGGCGGCAACAAAACCCGCAAGCTGGAATTCCTGATTGCCGATGCGCTGGCAAACCAGGCGGACACTGTGATCACGTTCGGCGCCATCCAATCCAACCACGCCCGACAAACCGCCGCGGCGTGCGCGAAAGTCGGGCTGGAATGTCATCTGATCCTCACCCGCTCCGTCGCCTGGGACCATCCGGAGTATGAAACCAACGCCAACGTACTGTTGGACGACCTGCTGGGCGCACGCCTGCATCGCTGCGACCCCGCGGATGCGAAAGCGACGACGAAGGCGTTGCAACAAGAGCTGACCAGTGCCGGCAAGTCGGTCTACCGCATCCCCATCGGAGGATCCAACGCCCTGGGCGCACTCGGCTACGTTCGCTGCGCACGAGAACTGCTGGAGCAATCAGCCACACTCGGGTTCCGCCCCGACCGGGTAGTGCACGCGACATCCAGCGGTGGTACCCAGGCCGGGCTGATGGTTGGGATGGCAGAAACCGGCGCCAAAGAAGTGGTACTTGGCATCAATGTCTCCAACCCCGATCACGACACAATGGAGGGGCACATTCGCTCCCTCGCGAGCGCCGTCTGCGATCTTAGGTCTGCCAGCGACACGATCGACCCGAACGCCCTGCAGCCGAATATCGATCATCGACACCTGGGACCGGGTTACGGACTGCCGACGTCAGACACCACGCAGAGCATCCGCCAACTGGCGGAACTGGAAGGCATTCTGATGGACCCGGTGTACTCCGGAAAGGCGCTGGGAGGGCTGATTCGACGAATTCGAACCGGCGAAGAATCCGCCAACTCAAACGTCATTTTTGTCCACACCGGCGGAGTCGCCGTGGAATATGTCTACAGAACGGCGTTTGAGCGACCAACGGAGTGATTTTTGTGACGAGGGTCATACCTTTAGGGGTACCCGGGAGTGGCAGAATATCTCCTAGACCTCTTCGCACGGATTCGTGGCAGGTACCGACATCGACGTGGACATTTCACCGCCGAATATCAAAGGGGCCGAAGCGGGCCTCGTTCTGCTTCGCAACACAATCGAGATCCTCTAGATGTGGCTGGAGCGCACAATATTCGGGCTGTTTCCGACTCTTCTCCTTCAAGGAACACCCTGGTACGACCAATGGACCGAGGATGAGCAGAATGCCAACGTAGCTTTTTGGCGTCTGTTTTTTCCCATTGTCGCGATCATCTATATCGGATTCTACTTTTACTTCGACAAGCCCTCGGAATTGGAGCCACTGGAACTCTGGTTCAGGTTCAGGATGTCCATTGCCGGAATCTGCTTTGCGACGGCCCTTTTCTATTGTTCACCAGCGCTGAGCAAATCCAGAGCATACAAGGTGCCAGCAATCCTAGCCCTATGGCTCCTTTGCTACACACAAGCGAAGACGATCATTTGGTATGACGAGAGTCAGTACGTGTGGGCGTTCTCCTTCGTGGTAATTTGCGCGGCGGTGCTACGCACAACGCTCCTATGGAGCCTTTCATTCTCGATCGTAGTTCTTGCGACGCAGTGGTCTTCGTTTTTGCAGTCTTCTGTTTCCACGCCGGCTCTTCTTACCGGCGTCCTCGGAACGATTCTATTCGTCACGGTCACCAGATCTAAGTACTTAGGGGACATACGCTACTTTCTAGCGAATCAAGAGAACGTCCACGCGCAAAAACAAATGATCGAAATGAACATCGAGTTCAATGATCGGATCCGCGCCTTCCTTCCAAAGCAGATATCGGCCCGGCTGACAGGTTTTTTGACCGACAACCGAATGAGCGTGCTACAGGCCGTCGACGAGGTTCTACGCCCTTCCAAGAAGAATGTGGCTTGTCTATTCACTGACATCCGCGGGTTCACACAGGGCACGAAGCGCTCCGATTCCTTCGTGAACGAGGGCGTAATTCCGAACGTACGAAGATGCACTTCTATCATTGAGAGACATCAAGGTATACCGCGAAAAGTTGGAGACCTGATCTTCGCCTACTTCGACGACGAGAACCCATACGTGAACCTCATTCGGTGCGTTCAGTCCGGATTCGAAGTAGTGCAGGCTAACTCTAAATTCAACACCGAGCGCGAACAGGCTGACCATATTCATCGCTACGTTCTCATCTCAAGCGGCCCCGCCATCGTGGGAAACCTTGGTGGGTACGACTCGTCCATCGAGATAACAGCGCTCGGATCACCTGTGAATCTCCTGAGTCGCATCGACGAACTCACCAAGCTACCGGCGTTCAAGGAGAAAGTTCGCGAAACTGACCTTGTTCTTTGTGACACGTCCGCAGAAGTCTTGCTAGAGTTAAACCTTGGATGTGACCTGAAGCCGCTGGTTCTGAGCACGATTTCCGCAAAAATTCGCGATTTCGAGGAAGTTAGTCGGATTTGGGTATTACCCTCGGATGACGAGAATCTACAGATCATCACTGATGCGTCTAACTACATCAGAGCCAGATATGAGACATTCGCCCGAACGCTCAACTAGCCTTGACCACGAAAAAGCGCTCGAGAACCTGCACAGAATTGTCACGCCGGCGACAATCACCCCCCTAGACAACGCATCGGCGCGGGTTAGTCTCTCCCATCCGCTAGGAAACTTGGTGGATGCGATCGTTACGCGAGTGAGCCCGCTCGGGGCGGAACTAGTGATCTCGGAGGGAGAGCTAGACCTTCATCAGGGATCAAGTCTGATGGTGGAAATCGACTTGAACGGTGTGGTGTCAAAGTTTACTGGGCTAGTAGTCAACCTAGCACCACTACCGGCACAGAAAGTAGGAGTGTCGATCCGCCTAACTGAGAAGGATCAGCCAGACTCACCGGACAGCGATCGTCGAGACAACACTCGATGGACATGCGCTGAGATGTTCTATCCCACCGGCGTTGCGTCCAACCCCGCGAAGTTCAACGACTTTATCTACTTCCGAGTGCACGACGTCTCGAACAATGGATTCCGCATTCTCACAAGCATGAGAAATAAATTCGTAATGCCAGGCGTGATGTTGGACTGCATCATTAGCTTTCCAATGGTTTCTCAGATCTCTACGACAGTTCAAGTCATGAATCTTGGGATCGTAAGCGAATATGACAAAGACTACCTAGCGATCGGAGTACAGATCAACGAGATGACCCCTCATCAGTCGAATGTGATCGCCCAGTACCTAGCGCAATTCGGCGATGTAGATTCGTTTTCGAGAATGAAGGCTGAAGGATTCTCACCGACGTGGCTAAACAAAGCCTTCCGATACTCCTTTGTGAACTCTGCCACCGAATATGAAGCAGTTCTGCAACTTCGCCACGCTGCGTATCTTGCCGAAGGCAAGATCTCTTCCGAAGCATCCGTTGCGGAGATGTCCGATATCTATGATGCGCGATCACGAATCGTGATCTGTAGGAAAGGCGATACTTTAGTTGGAACGGCTCGCGTGTCCTTTCATGAATACTCAGATACCTTCGAACACGAAGAATTCGTGCGTTGGCCTACCAACTTGCCTCGACGCGACGAGGCAGTTGAAATCACTCGTCTGTGCACACATCCAGAGTTTCAAGGGGCTGGATTGATCTTTTCGCTTGTGAGATTCACCGTCATTACGGCCGTGCAAGGGCGTCGAAACTGGGTTGTCTCCTCTGCCACCAGCGATCTCGTACCACTGTATGAGTCTGTGGGCCTAAAAAGCGTCGACATCACGTTCAGCCATCCGTTCCTAAACCACTTGAAACACCACATGCTGGTGGGCAACATCGAAGATGCTATGCTAGGTAGAACTTCGGGACCGATAGCGTGGAACTTAGTCTGGAAGGACGCTTTTGCCTTCATGGTAGACCAGGATTTCATAACAATCGATATCGTTTCGCGCGTACGACTAGCACTGTATCGCTCGATCGGCCCCCTGATTCCGATGCTGCGCCGACTGACCTCTTCTCGTGCCAAGCGAAAAGCGTAATTAGTGTCTGAAGCAGCCGCACTATCGCGCCGTTTGGCGGATCTGTCAGTCAGGCGTTTGGGTTCGTCCTATGAATTCGCGACAGCGAATGGCCAGCCCGCCGAGTTCACCCGTCTCCGCGATGTAGACTCGAGCGGCGTCTACATCGAATGCCAATTGGCAACCCCCATAGAGATTGGCGAAAGGTGGGCACTGGAGATTGGCCTCGCCGAACAGACAGTGATCAACGAAGTTCGCGTCTGTGCGGTGACCCCAACCGCACGCGGCTCCTACATCGTTAGGTGCGAATTCGCGCCACCTAAACAGAGCTTCACCGGGCAACAGCGACGAGCAAACGTCCGTTGGGAGGCGACACCCGCTTTCCCACCTTTGTGCTACGTCCTCGATCCATGCCTTAGATACAGTCGTGTGCCCGCGCGTATTTCTGACTTCTCTGTTGCCGGGATGGCATTTGAGATAGAAGATCGCTCGCTTCCACTCGTGCCGGGCGTCGCACTCGATTGCTACGTAGCATTCCCCTTCTCAGAACAGCTCAAGGTTGCTGTTCGCGTTCGCCGGACCGGGCGCTCCAAGCACAGAGGCCTACTGACGATACACTGCGAGTTCGAAGGCCTGACTGACGAAGACACGTCCATTGTCATGCGTTACCTGATACGCTTCGGGCCCGCCAGCGAGACTCTAAAACTGATACGAAGCCAGTCAATCCGAGGCAATCTATCCGATCTCGTCTCGTTCGATTCGAACGTGGACGAGGAAGCATGCGAACGAGCGCGAGAGGACTTTCCATCAGTTCACACGGCGCCAACGCAACAGCAACAACCCAACTCATCCAGGATCATCGCCTACCTTGGCACCTTGCCGGTTGCGACATTCCGCATTGAGTTCAGAGGCACGTCACAGCAAAAGGAACTTCATGTCGGCGAATTATCCGCGCGAGCGGAGATTCGGGGTTCCGGCGTCATGACCGTTCTAGCGGCGTTCATCGCGGACGCATGCAACCGAACTGGAGCCAGTATCGTATCGTTGTGTGAAGACGCCAGCGAACTGCTTCCTACAACCATCGACCCGAGACCAACGAAGAAGAAGCAAGCCCGGCTTAGCCGAGGCAACACGTTCAGCAATCCGGTCTCCTGGAGCGACTACGCCTTTGCTTACGACGTGATGTGCGAGGCGAATCCCGCGTACTCCGAGAACCTTAGTTTGTTTATGTCGTGGTTGGACAGCCTTAATCTTCCAGCGTCCGCCAAGATCTGTGACGTCGGCGCGGGAACTGGGAATTACGTTCTTAAGGTCGCGAAGCAATACCCAGAGGCTGAGATATTCCACGTAGAACGCGACCCAACAATGAATCGTCTCGCATCACAGAAGTACAGAGAGAACCAGGTTTCAAACGTCAGTTTTGTGATCGCCGACCTCAACGATCACAAATGGGAGGAAAACTCCCTCGACGTCATCTTAGCTGTTAACGCCCTGTACACGCTCCCAGACCCGAACTACGTGATAGAAAAGATCTTCAGCGCCCTCAAACCCGGCGGTCACTTTTTCACGATAGATCTAGGTCGGGAGATGCGAGTCTTCGATTGGTCAAAATATGTTGTGGCCTCGATTGTTCAAGCGCGAGGAATAGTCGGAACGATCAAGACCTTTTACCGAGCCAGGCACGCACTAACCCAGAACCGTGCGATTCGTCAAGCACAAGACCATCATGTCTATTGGAAACACACTCCGTCCGAATTTCGGAAGGAACTACACGAAGTCGGGTTTCAGGTGGAAGATCTCGGTCTCTGCTATCGAGGCTATTGCGACGTGGCAATCTGCAAAAAGGCGTAGGACGCGCTAGCCTAAGTGGCTAACGCCCGCCGTACGATTGTTATGAGATGCCTCCCGCGCCCTACCAGTCGGCAAGCGATTTCCCCAGCTGGGCACTTGCATCTAACCGTGAATCGTTGCACCACGACGCTCGATCCCAGGTAGGTTGGTCACGAATCACGCGACCAGATGAGGACCATCTCGGACGAAGCCAACGGCTGTCATGAGCTTCGGCGTCAGCTGGGGGAACGCTCCATCTGGCTGGAAATGGGCTCTCTTGGCCCAGCCGCGGGTCAGGTTGGCAGCACACCGCATCGCTTGCCATCCGTCTACCGGTGTGGCTGAATCGCGATCATTCCCACCCATAGGGTTCCCTCCCTGAGCCGCGCCCGCCGTAGACCGGCCTTGGTCATTGGTGCTCACCTAGCGCTGTTGGTCGTTATGGCTACAGGATTAGCGCGGTTGGAATCTTCGGCGGACACCCGCGTGTTCTTCGGGGACAACAAGTACCATCGAGACTTACAGACCTTCGAGCAGCAATTCAATCAGAGCAATAATATACTGCTGCTCATTCGGTGGACCGGGCACGACATTCTCACCTCGTCCGAGTTCGCTAACGTGTTGCGTGAAGCAACCAACCAAGCGTGGACGCTACCATATGCATTGCGCGTCGAATCGCTGGCCAACTACCCCCACTTAACCGCCGACGAGGACGAATTTTTGCTGGAACCCCTGCTGGACGTGCTCTGTCCTGGGGATTGCCTGGCGGAACGGACAGATTTGCTCGAGGATCCGATGCTGGTCCGGCGGCTAGTTTCAGTAGACGGCACCACATTGGGTGTGCACATCGTGTTCGACCTGCCTTTCGCCTCGCCGACGGCCGTTCAGCAGATCACGGATTCGGTACGCTCGCTGGCGCGTAGCCTGGACCGAGAGCATGACGGATTGGAAACGTGGTTCGTGGGCGCGGTGACAATGATGGCCGCGTTCAACGAAGCGGCTGAGCAAGACGTAGCGTCGCTGGTGCCTCTTGTGCTCGGGGTAATGCTCGTAATGCTGATCATCACGCTCGGCGAGGCACGACTGGCGTTATTGCTGATTGGCGCCGGATTTTACGCAAGCCTTTGCGCCATGGGGCTAGCTGGCCTGCTAGGCATCCAGTTGAACGCGGCAACGTCCATCGTACCTGTGGTCATCATTACTTTAGTCATCGCCAGTGGTTTGCATCTGATGTTGGGGTTTCTGCGCCAGTACCAGGAGGGAGGGGCAGGCGCCTGTGATGCCACGACAGTAGCGCTGGAAATGAACGTTCGCCCGATTCTGCTCACCTCCGGAACCACGATGATCGGTTTTCTATCGATGAACTTCGCCAACGCCCCACCGCTCAAGGAACTCGGAAACCTCGTCGCCTTCGGGGTATTGATCGGAACGTCGGTCTTACTGCTGCTGATGCCGCTGATTCTCCGGCGTTTTCGCAGAATGCGTTTGATCAACACAACAGGATGGATTGACTCAGTACTGCAAGTTGTGGTGGCGGATCGCCCCGCGTTGCGGTGGTGCGTTGTGCTTCTCGTGATTTCGGCACTTGCCGGGCTGCACCGCTTAGAGATCAACGACGACTTCGTACATTACCTCGATGAAAGCTTCGAATTTCGCCAGGCAGCTGAGTTTTCACAAGAGTATATGTCGGGGCCCAACGCACTGGATCTAAGCATTGCAGCGGTCGGGCCGGGAGGAATCTTCGACCCCGAGTATCTTGAGGTGGTGCATCAACTGGGGGATTGGTTGCGAGAGGAGCCGTTGGTCGCAAACGTTGTCTCAATGGCCGACATAGTATGGAAAATCGCCGACCAATTCGGAGAATCGGATGTGGCCAATCTCAGCACGGATGAGATCACGCAGTATGTACTGGCCTATGAGTTGTCGTTGACAGCCGGGCAGGAGCTCGAAGACTTCCTCGATAAAGCACGCGCGACCACGCGGGTCTCGATCCTTCTTTCCGGTGGCGACTCAAAGTCCGTGATATCACTGGAGGACCGAATCTACGAGTGGTTCGATGCCCATGCGCCACCAACGTTCGAACTCACAGTCACTGGAATCAACATCCCTGTAGCCCACATGTCGCTGCTAAATATTCGCTCAATGTTGACTGGAATCCTGCTGTCATTGGTACTGATCGCTGCCATTGTCGGCGGATACTTCAAAAGCGCGCGGGTGTTGCTGATTACAGCACCCGCGATCTTCCTACCTATTGCTATGGGGTTCGGATTGTGGGGTTGGTTCGTCGTCAACATCGGCCTGGCGGCCTCGGTAATCGCCGCGGTGACTATCGGAATTGTAGTCGACGATGCGATTCACATTATCTATCGCTACCAGCATTCCCGTCAGACGCTTGGTGTCGAACCGCCGGAAGCGGCGCGGATCACGGTGCTCACGGTTGGGAATGCTGTCCTGATTACGTCCCTCGCGCTTGCGCTCGGCTTTGCATTTCTCTCCCTATCTGGGTTCGAAATCAACCGCTCACTAGGGCTATGCACCATGCTCATCGTCCTGTGCGGACTAGCCGTGGATTTGGTGTTGTTGCCGAGGGTAATGGCCCGACTCGACAATACTAGAGTCGGTGGGTGAAGCGTCGAGAGCACCGCTTGCGTATGGCTAGAGGCAACCGACGGTTGCTACACCAATCCAACTTCAAATTTACTTCGTTGGAACACGGGAACGAGAGTGTCTCCTGTGGCTGACCAAAGGGCTTAGGACAAAGCAAATCGCCGACAGGAAGAATATTGCGCAGGTCACCGTCACGTTCCATCTCACCAACGCGAAGGAGAAGCTATCAGGACGAACGCGCGAAGAAACCCTTTTGAAGGCCGTGACGATGGGGCTGATTGAGCCCTAGCAGCTGCCGTCGGCGATGGGTTCGCGAGCAAACATTTCCTCAACGACAGATCGACTCACAAGGAACCCCATCAGTATCTCCGTCCAAACTGGCCAGCCCACACTCCCTGAGATAGAACATCGCTTCATCACAGGAGGTCATCTCGCGGCAGTAAGTCTTTGAGCCGCAGGTGAAGGACTCGGCTGGCGCGGACGCTACTGAACTCCGATCCCCCCTCCGCCATCTCCAGGGTGGTACTGGGTCGGGATCACTCCACAGCCCAAGACCTTCGTTCTTCGCATGGGCCTCATCATCAAGCAGGGTTCTGTCAGTGAGGTAGTCTCGATAGGCCCAGGCAAAGCCCTCTCGAATCAGTTCTCGATTGATGTCGCGATCACCCAGCCAGATTTCACCGATGAGTCTGCCGTAGCGATCCGTATCACTCACCCGAACCGTCACGTCCTTTCGAAAGACCTTTTCTGACAACGCCTGTCTGGCTCGTGTACCCCAGGGCTGTGCTCTCTCCGGTGTGTCGATCTGGGCCAGGCGAATCTTGTGCTGGGTGCGGTCTACCAACAGGGTCAGCGTGTCGCCGTCGGTGATGCCTACGACGTTTCCTTCGAGGACGGATTGAGCACTCGCATCCAACGCCCCGAGCACGACCAATACGACAACCCATGTCCGGACCCACGAACTCATCAGGCAACCTCGTTGCGCAATGGCTCCCACACCGGGTGCTCGCGGGCAGTAGGTAGCTGCTCGACTATCTCCAGTAGGAGAACCCGAATCAAGGGGTACTTGGTCAGAATTCTTCTGACGTCGGCTTGCCAATCGGCGAGGTGCTCTGCGGGGATCAATCCCTCGTCCAAGGCGTTCTGCGCGTTGTTGTAGAAGATCATAATGTTGTTCGCAATGGCGTATGCCTGAGCTGGCCACTGTGATGACCAAAATGGAATCTGCGGAGCCGCTCGTTGGCCCGGAACCAGCTCAGGCATACGCCATTGCGAACAACA
>PVMS01096199.1_pt1 | contig 10586 bp, 7 predicted proteins | sample 1853461 | NCBI WGS metagenome assembly PVMS01 (sample SAMN08582032, study PRJNA380276) | Marine sediment metagenome, whole genome shotgun sequencing project. | isolation source: ocean sediment barecode stripped | collected 2017
AAATATTGCCGGTACCATAAAGGCAAATATCAATACACAATATTGTGCTACTTGTGTATAGGTAATTCCTTTCATTCCACCTAAAACAGCATAAAATAGAACGATAGCCATACCAATATAAACGCCTGTATCAATATCCACTTCCAGATAACGTGAAAATACGATACCTACACCACGCATTTGTCCGGCAACATATGTAAATGATACAATTAAAGCCGCAACAATTGCCACAGCACGAGCTGTGTTTGAATAATACCTATCTCCAATAAAGTCCGGAACCGTGAATTTTCCAAATTTTCTTAAATATGGAGCTAATAGCAGAGCTAACAGCACATAACCACCTGTCCAACCCATCAAATAAACTGATCCGTCGTATCCCGTAAATGAAACAATACCTGCCAATGAAATAAATGACGCTGCCGACATCCAATCTGCAGCAGTTGCCATACCATTCATAATTGGTGATACTCCACCACCCGCTATATAAAATTCCTTCGATGAACCTGCTCTGGCCCAGATTGCAATTCCTATATAAATTGCAAAGGAAATTCCAACAAGTATCCAGGTCCATAATAATATTCCCATGTTTTACAATCTTATTAAAATTAATTATTCGTCCACACCATATTTTTTATCTAACCTGTTCATTAGCTTTACATAGGTGAATATTAAGATGACAAACACATACATTGAACCCTGCTGTGCAAACCAAAAACCAAGTTTAAAACCACCAAGTTTGATGGTGTTTAACCGGTCAACCAATAAAATTCCAAACACATAGGAGACTAAAAACCAAATACCTAGCAATATAGCCACATATAGAAGGTTTTCTTTCCAATATGCTTTCATTTTTTTTCCTGACATAATGGTACATTTAAATTCTTTAAATTAAATAGTGTAGTTTATCTTCAGAAATGATTTAAAAATCTACACTTAAATATAAATTTTATGCATAAATATACTTTTTTGACAATAGAACCAAAAAATATTTCACATTTTTATAACAATCCTTTAAAAAAGATAAGATTCCCTTGCTTATTTGATAATTCTTAAAAATTGATATAAAGATGTAAGAATGTCATTAAATTTTCCTTTTTTTGCAAGTAGATATAATTGAATATCTTAGAATTAAGTTTTAAAATGATAGTTATTAATGGCCTTCTTGAAACTCTTTTAGCAAACTGGGAAATTATAATTTTATTTTTTCTAATTGCAATTCTTTATTCATCAGTTGGTTTTGGAGGTGGCTCAAGTTATTTAGCTGTTCTTGCAATAACATCATTGGCTTTTACCCAAATAAGAGCAATAGCGCTTTTATGCAATATTGTAGTAGTAACCGGAGGCACATTCATTTACATCAAAAACAACTTATTTAACTGGAAAAAAATAATACCGTTAGTGCTTATAGGTGTACCAATGGCATTTATTGGTGGCTATTTAAGAATTGGTCAAACTTTTTTCTTTATCCTGTTGGGAATAACATTGTTGGTCGCTGCAATTTTAATGTGGACGTCAAAATACATCGCTGATAAAGCGGAGGACTACAATTTCAAAAAAACCATAACTAAAGATGTTTCGTACGGGGCTGGAATAGGGTTTATTTCCGGAATGGTAGGTATTGGTGGCGGTATATTTTTAGCTCCATTACTGCACCTGACAAAATGGGACAGTCCGAAAAGAATTGTCGCCACTTCAAGTTTTTTTATTCTTGTAAATTCTATTGCAGGTTTAGCAGGACAATATTTTAATCCTGATTTTTCAATTGAACCTACAATTACATTATTTTTAATGATTACAGTTCTGATTGGAGGTCAGATAGGGTCAAGATTAAGTCTAAAACTAATTTCTCCCATTTTGCTAAAAAAAACAACTGCAATATTAATAGCTTTTGTTGCTTTACGAATTTTATGGAAACATTTGTTGTAGGATAACGACAATTTAAATTGTAAAAATCATAAAAATTCGTTATATTTATTAGACACTTAATTATTTCTATCGTTTTTACAGTTTTATTGCACTAATTACAACGTTTTCGTAATTATATAAAATTATATACAACATTTTGGTTATTTTTGTAAAAATAAATAAACAGCTAATAGATGCAGAAACAAGGATTATATTTACCAGAATTTGAAAGAGACAATTGCGGAGCAGGTTTTATTTGTAATCTAAAAGGTGAAAAATCGAATAAGATAATTCATGACGCTTTAGAGATACTTATTAAACTTGAACATAGAGGTGCCGTTAGTTCTGATGGAAAGACAGGTGATGGCGCTGGAATTCTTATAGATATACCCCATGAATTCTTTGTGAAGAACACAACATTCAATTTACCAAATCCAAAAGAATATGCAGTTGGGATGGTTTTTTTACCTAACAATGAGAATCAACTTAATTATTGTAAAAAAATACTTGAAACTGAAATAGAAAACCAGGGATTGGTTGTAATAGGCTGGAGAAAAGTCCCGGTTAATAAAGTGCACCTCGGAGATGTTGCTTCTAAAACAGAGCCCGCAATTGAACAAATTTTTATAGGAAAAAGCGAACAACCTCTAAATGAATATCAGTTCAATGCAAAACTTTTTGCCGCACGAAAAATTACAGAGCACGCTGTTGAAAACTCTAAACTTTCTGATAGAGAAAAATTCTATTTTCCAAGTTTATCTTCAACAACAATAATCTATAAAGGCTTATTAATACCTGAAGATATTAGAAATTATTATACGGATCTTTCCAATCCCGATGTAATTACACGCCTGGCTTTAGTTCACCAACGTTTTTCTACAAATACATTTCCATCCTGGGATCTGGCACAGCCTTTTAAATATATGTGCCATAATGGTGAAATAAACACCTTGCGTGGAAATGTAAACCGTATGAGAGCCCGTGAAGAGTTAATGAAAAGTCCTGTTTTTGGAGATGACATAAAAAAGCTATTCCCTATTGTCCTTGAAGGTAAATCTGATTCTGCTACTATGGATATGGTTGTAGAACTTTTATTAATGACCGGTCGATCTTTACCTGAAGTAATGATGATGATGGTACCGGAAGCATGGGAAAGAGATGCAACCATGAGTGATGAGAAAAAAGCTTTTTACGAGTACAACGCATGTGTCATGGAACCATGGGATGGTCCTGCCTCTGTGCCTTTTACTGATGGAAATTTTATAGGTGCTTTATTAGACCGAAATGGATTGCGTCCTTCAAGATACACTGTTACAAAAGACGGAAATGTTATTATGTCTTCTGAAACAGGTGTTTTAAATATCAAACCCGGGGATGTTGTTAAACATGGACGCTTGGAACCGGGTAAAATGTTTTTGGTTGACATGAATGAAGGCCGAATCATTAATGATGAAGAAATTAAACAAAAAATTGTCACACAAAAACCGTACAGAAAATGGTTGAATAAACATTTAGTACCATTGGCAGATATTCCTTATACAGGAAATATGTGTCCATTGGAAGAAACCAGCTTATTAACCAGGCAAAAATTGTTTGGTTACACCGTTGAAGAGTTGAAAACCATTATAACCCCAATGGCTGTACAAGGTAAAGAAGCCATAGGAGCTATGGGTTATGATACTCCTTTAGCCGTATTGTCAGATCAGCCACAATTACTATACAATTATTTCAAACAATTATTTGCCCAGGTCACCAATCCACCATTAGATGGCATCAGAGAAGAAATAGTAACTGATTTTAGTTTACCTATTGGAGGTGATAAAAATATATTTGAAATTTCTGAATCTCATTGTAAAAAGCTTAAAATTCAGAATCCCGTTATTTCAAATGAAGATTTGGATAAATTAAAACAGATTGATCATCCTGATTTTAAGTCAATTTCAATTGATGCTTTATACGATATTACAAAAGGGTTAAATGGACTGGAGGCTGCCTTAAAAAATATGGTAAAACAAACCCACAATGCAGTATTAGAGGGGTGTAATATCATTATTTTATCTGACAGACATGTAAATAGAAAATATGCTCCTATACCAATGTTATTGGCTTGTTCTTATGTGAGTACTCAACTAGGCAAATTAAGTCAGCGTTCAAGTTTTGGATTTGTTCTGGAATCTGCTGAACCTCGTGAACCACATCATTTTGCAACGCTTTTCGGATATGGTGCCAGTGCCATTAATCCTTACATGATTAATGAAATCATACAGCAGCAAGTAAAAGAAAAAGTAATTGTTGATATCCCGGAAGATAAAGCAATTGAAAACTTTAACAAAGCCATTGCCAAAGGGGTTCTTAAAATCATGAATAAAATAGGGATTTCAACCTTGCTTTCCTACAGAGCCTCTCAAATTTTTGAAATACTAGGCCTAAATAGCGATTTTACAAACGAATACTTTCCGAATACTCCTTCCCGTATTGAAGGTATTGGATTGTATGAAATTGAAAAAGAAATTTTTTTACGGCACAGAAAAGCATTTCCATCAGCCAAAATTGCAGAAAGTCAAAGCTTGAACATTGGTGGCGATTATCGCTGGAGAAGAAATGGAGAACGCCATATGTTCAATCCAACTACGGTTTCAAAATTACAACAGGCTGTTAGAAATAATAATTATGAAAGCTATCAGGTTTATGCTAAAACAATAAATGAGCAAAGTAAAAATTTAATGACACTACGTGGGTTGTTTGAATTTAATAATTACGATCCCATACCTATAGAAGAGGTTGAACCCTGGACTGAAATTGTGAAACGTTTCAAAACCGGTGCAATGTCCTATGGTTCAATAAGTAAGGAAGCACATGAAAATTTGGCCATTGCAATGAACCGAATTGGAGGTAAAAGTAACTCGGGTGAGGGTGGCGAAAATAAAAATAGATTTAGAAAAGATGTCAATGGCGATAGTAGAAGCAGCGCCATAAAACAAGTAGCATCGGGCAGATTTGGAGTTTCAACCAACTATTTAACCAATGCCAAAGAAATACAAATTAAAATGGCACAAGGTGCTAAACCGGGTGAAGGAGGACAATTACCAGGTGAGAAAGTATTGCCCTGGATAGCTGAATGTAGAAACTCAACACCTTATGTTGGATTGATCTCACCCCCACCACACCATGATATTTATTCTATTGAAGATTTAGCACAGCTTATTTTCGATTTAAAAAATGCCAACAGGGAGGCCAGAATAAATGTGAAATTAGTTTCTAAAGTTGGTGTTGGAACCATTGCTGCCGGTGTAGTTAAAGCCAAAGCAGATGTAATTTTAATTTCAGGGTTTGACGGTGGTACAGGTGCCTCACCGCTAACCTCGTTAAAACATGCAGGGTTGCCCTGGGAACTTGGTATTGCTGAAGCACAACAGACATTGGTTTTAAACAATTTAAGGAACCGGGTTGTTTTAGAATGTGACGGACAATTAAAGACCGGACGAGATGTTGCTATAGCCTGTTTACTGGGAGCTGAAGAATTTGGATTCGCAACTGCTCCACTCGTTGCCTCAGGATGTATTATGATGCGTGCCTGCCACTTAAATACATGCCCGGTAGGTATTGCTACACAAGACCCCGAATTGCGTAAAAACTTTAAAGGTACACCCGAACACGTTATCAATTTTATGTATTTTGTTGCATGGGAATTGCGTGAAATCATGGCGCAATTAGGATTTAGAACAGTAAATGAAATGATAGGTCAGTCTCAAAAAATAAATGTCAGTGAAGCTATTAAACACGGTAAATCCAAGGGGCTTGATCTATCTTCTATTTTATACAAACCCGAAACAGAAATGCCATTATACAATACAGTATCCCAGGACCATGGTTTAGATAAAGTATTAGATCTTACCATTATCAGAAAGGCCCATCCAGCCATTTACAGAAAGGAAAAAATGCAATTGGAATTTCCAATAAAAAATACAGACAGAACCGTTGGTGCAATTTTAAGCAATGAATTGTCTAAAATATACGGTGATAACGGTTTGCCGGAAGATACGTTAAAATTGAAGTTTAAAGGATCTGCCGGACAAAGTTTTGGGGCTTTTGCAACCAAAGGATTGACAATGCAAGTTGATGGGAACACCAACGATTATTTAGGTAAAGGACTATCCGGTGCAAAATTGATCATTAAAACTCCTGATGAAGCAACTTTTACTTCAGAAGAAAATATTATTGTTGGAAACGTATCTCTATATGGAGCCATTAATGGAGAAGCTTACATCAATGGTATTGCCGGAGAACGTTTTTGTGTTAGAAACTCAGGTGCAACAGCTGTTGTTGAAGGCGTTGGAGATCACGGATGTGAATATATGACAGGAGGAAAAGTAGTAGTTCTCGGAAAAACCGGTAGAAACTTTGCCGCCGGTATGAGTGGTGGTATTGCCTATGTTTTTGATGAAAAAGAACAATTCAGAAATGGATTATGCAATATGGAAATGATTGAATTTGAAGAAATTTCTAAGGATGAGGAGAATGATTTGAAACAATTGGTAAAAAACCATTTGAAATATACCAATAGTGAATTGGCATTTAAAATACTGGATACATGGGAAATTAATCTAAAGCATTTTATAAAGGTAATGCCAATAGATTATAAAAAAGCATTGCAAAGGCTTGAAGATGAAAAAAATATTACTGTAGAAACAATCGCTTAGTTATGGGGAAAATTACCGGATTTAAAGAATTTGAAAGAAAAGATGAAGCTTATGTTTCCGTTAAGGAAAGGGTGCAACATTACAAAGAATTCACCTTGCCATTAAAAAAAGAAGAAATTGAAAAACAAGGTTCCCGATGCATGGATTGTGGTATCCCTTTTTGTCACAGTGCCTGTCCACTAGGGAATTTAATTCCTGATTTTAACGATATGGTTCACAAAGGGGAATGGAAAAAAGCATTGGAAATTTTACATGCAACAAACAATTTTCCTGAATTTACAGGTAGATTATGTCCTGCTCCATGTGAAGAAGCTTGTGTGTTAGGGATCATAAAACCACCAATTACAATTGAGAATTTAGAAAAGAATATCGTTGAAAAGGGTTTTTCCGAAGGATGGATTGTAGCACAACCTCCTGCAAAAAGAACCAGTAAAAAAATTGTTGTTATAGGATCCGGTCCTGCAGGATTGGCTGCTGCGCAACAATTGAACAGAGCCGGACATACCGTTACCGTTTTTGAACGTGTGATGCTATTGGTGGCTTGTTACGCTACGGCATTCCAAACTTCAAGTTAGAAAAAGAACTTATTGACAGAAGAGTTGCTATTTTGGAAGAAGAAGGGATCCTATTTAAAACAAACATAAATGTTGGTGTCAATTATTCCGTAGAAGAATTGAATAATTTTGATTCAGTGGTATTATGTGGTGGAGCAACACAACAAAGAGAATTGCCCGTAAAAGGTGCAAAATGCAAAGGTGTGGTACAGGCAATGACCTTTTTAACCAAGCAAAATAAACGAGATACCGGTATAAATATTAAAGAAGAAGAAATTTTAGCCACTGCTAAAAATGTGATCGTAATTGGTGGTGGTGATACGGGATCTGACTGTGTTGGCACCTCTAACCGTCAAGGTGCAACCTCTGTTACCAATTTTGAAATATTACCGAAACCTCCTTTTCATAGAAGCGATTCAACTCCCTGGCCGTTTTGGCCTTTAAAACTAAAAACATCCTCTTCACATGAAGAAGGATGTGATAGAAACTGGTTGATTTCAACCAAAGAATTTATAACCGACAAAGAAGGAAATTTAACCGCTCTTAAAACAGTTCAAATTGAATGGATCCACAAACCGGGACAAAGACCTTCTTTAGAGGAAATACCGGGAACTGAAAAAATCTGGCCTTGTGAATTGGTTTTATTGGCTTTAGGGTTTACAGGGCCTGAAACAACCTTGAGTGAACAATTAGGCATTGAAACAGACTTTAGAAGTAACTATAAAGCGGTTGAATACCAAACCAATATACCACATATTTTTACGGCTGGTGATATGAGAAGAGGACAATCACTAATTGTTTGGGCAATTTCCGAAGGTAGAGAAGCCGCCAGGAAAGTAGATGAATATTTAATGGGTTACAGCAATTTACCAACAAAAGGAAACGGTTATTTACCCGGAGTTTAGTTGACCTTGACCAAGTTGAAGACTTTTTCAATTGTCTTTCTGTCATGCGGTCTTGCAATCATTTTTTTACCTTGACGAAGACCAAGATGAAGACTTTAGACTTTGAACCTTTGAACCTTTGAACCTTTGCACCTTTGAAACTTTGAAACTTTGAAACTAACTCCTGTTCAACAACATAAAATCGGCTAGCACCATTGCTGCCAATGCTTCAACAATTGGAACTGCTCTTGGAACAACACAAGGGTCATGACGTCCTTTTCCGTGCATTTCAACTGTATTTCCTTCCTTGTCTATTGTTTGTTGCGCTTGCATTATAGTTGCCACAGGTTTAAAGGCAACACGAAAATATATATCCATTCCATTACTGATACCTCCCTGAATTCCACCTGAAAGATTGGTTTTTGTAGTACCATCTGAATTAAAAATGTCATTATGTTCACTGCCTTTCATTTTAGCGCCACAAAATCCACTTCCATATTCAAAGCCTTTTACCGCATTGATAGTGAGCATTGCTTTTCCTAATTGTGCATGCAACTTATCAAAAATTGGTTCACCAAAACCAACAGGTACATTTTTTATTACACAGGTAACGGTTCCTCCAATAGTATCTCCTTGTTTTTTAATTTCATTGATTCGCTGAATCATTTTTTCGGCCGTTGATTCGTCGGGACAACGAACCATATTACTTTCAATTTTGCTGAAATCGACCTCCTGATATGGTTTTTCCATAAAAATATCACCTACTGAAGAAGTAAACGCATTAATTTTTATGGCTGAAATTACTTGTTTTGCAACGGCACCTCCTACTACCCAATTCGCAGTTTCCCTTGCAGAAGTACGGCCTCCTCCCCTATAATCTCTTGTACCATATTTTTTATCGTATGTATAATCTGCATGAGAAGGACGGTAAGTATCTTTTATATGTGAATAATCATTGGAGCGATGTTCTTTATTTTTAATCATAAATCCAATAGGTGCTCCTGTAGTTCTTCCTTCAAAAATACCTGATAAAAATTGTACTTCATCCGGTTCTTTTCTTTGTGTTACAATTTTAGATTGTCCCGGTTTTCTTCTATCCAATTCATTTTGAACAGCTGTTAGATCCAATTCAACTCCTGCCGGACACCCATCAATAACTCCGCCAATGGCTTCACCATGAGATTCTCCATAAGTTGTCAATGTAAATATTTTTCCGAATGTGTTTGACATATCTATATATTAAGCAACAAATGTAAAAAAAGAATTTTACAGAAGGTTTATGAATTCTTTGAAATGATGATACTAATTATTTTTACCGATCAATAGTGGCCTATATTTAAAAGAACCACAGTTTTATTGCCATTATTACAACCATTACTATTAAAAATTTCTTGACGAGTACGTCGCCCTTTTTAACAGACCATCTGCTTGAAAACCAACCTCCTGCGGCATTTCCAATAGCTAATACCAATCCGATTTTCCAACTAATCTTATCATTATAAGCAAATATGGCAACAGCTGCTATGGTATAAATTAAAACTACGGTAACTTTAATGGCATTACTTTTTACCAGCGAAAAATTATTGACGGATGACAAAACAAGAAGAATTATAAATCCAACACCTGCCTGGATAAACCCGCCGTACACTCCTACAAAAAAGAAAAGAAAAACACTTAACCATAAATGTTTACCTGTAGATCTTTCAAGATCCTTTAGTTGTTTTGTTTTCGCCTTTAAAACCATATAAACAACTACCACTACCATAATAATGGCTAATATTTTATTAAAGGTCTCTCCTTTAATATCAACTGCAATTTGTGCGCCAACAACAGATCCGACCAATGCTGAAATTCCGACATAAATACTAAACGGAAAGGTGGTTATTCCTTTACTTTTGAATCCAGCTGTCGTAAAAATGTTTTGAAATAGAATTGCAATTCGGTTGGTTCCATTTGCAATATTTGGTGGCAGTCCAAGAAAGATTAGAATTGGTAATGTTAGCAGGGAGCCTCCACCGGCGATTGTATTTATAGCTCCTGCTATAAAACCAACAAAAACCAATAAAACTATTTCTAGTATGGGATGCATTCATTTATTTTTATGATAACAAAAGTACAGTAAAATATATTAGTTATTTGTAAAAAATATGTATGAGATATCGGTAGTCAGCAGGGAGCGGTAAATCTGTATATCCCGGCTATATACTGACCGATTTTATGAATTTTTTTATATTATTTTTTCATTCTTTTTCCATTGATGAAAAAGAACCAAAAAATCTAGTCTGATGCTATTTTTCTGTAAAAATAATTAAAAACTTATATCCGCCGTATCCAGACCGCTATACTATTTGGATACTGCTTCGTCCCTAGTCGCAGTTTTTAATATTTTACTACGAAAAATTTCATAGGACCCTAAACTTCTTTTTTAAACCATATCTTTCTGATTTCTTCACTATATTCTGTACTAAGTATCACTAAAGTGTACAAATCAAACTAATGTATCTCAAATAAAATTCTACAGATTTCCTCTGGATAATTTTACA
>PVMS01094183.1_pt1 | contig 10584 bp, 11 predicted proteins | sample 1853461 | NCBI WGS metagenome assembly PVMS01 (sample SAMN08582032, study PRJNA380276) | Marine sediment metagenome, whole genome shotgun sequencing project. | isolation source: ocean sediment barecode stripped | collected 2017
CCGTCTGAATCTTCAGATATTAGCTCTAACCAGACGCATTAGAATCGCTGTTTTTTACTCTGTATAGGTACAGATTTGCCAGGCTAGAAAAAGTGTCAAACACACCAAATACAAAGAATTATCTGCCGTGGATAGTGGTCATCTTTCTGGTAATCATCATAGCCGGGATAATGTTCTTTGTATTGCTCAATCGCACACAACCGGCTGCGATTATCATCACACCACCCGTACCCACGGCAACGGCACGACCGACTGAAACGCCAGGACCTTTGCGAGCTTATATCAGTGGTGCTGTGCTCAGACCGGCCGTCTATGAACTCTCAGCGGATGCGATTTTGTTAGATGCAATAACGGCCGCCGGTGGTTTTTCGCCCGAGGCAGATCAGGCAACGGTCAACCTGGCCTTGCCCTTAAGAGATGGCATGCATGTCCATGTGCCCTTTCCAGGGGACGATCCGGTCGTCGATTTCAGTGGTGATGAACGCAGTTCAGGCATTAATATCTCCGGTGCCTTGATTAACATCAATACGGCTACTTTAGAAGAGCTTGACACGCTGCCGGGCATTGGGCCAAGCACGGCTCAGAAGATTATTGATTATCGGGAGAACAATGGCGCTTTTAGCGCTATCGAGGAAATTGATCGCGTTTCCGGGATTGGTCCGGCAAAGCTGGAGGAAATCCGGGACTTGATAACCGTGAAGTAGTCACTAATTGCCATAGAGTTGAAATTAGCCGCCAATTTAGAGTTTGCTTAGATATGGTTTCAGGAGAATATCTGGGCCGGTGGGAATAAACGGCAGGGTGAAAAACCTAAGTGAGCGACCTACTGGACGACTCTTTTGCTGGGAAGGGCAAACAACGGCTGAAATAGCGATGTTTTCGGCCGAAGAGATGTTTTGGGAGTGGCGAGGTATCGCGAAGCGGCCGGCAGGCTAGCTTTGAGGCTACGAGTCAGGTTGACGCCGCCGGTAAGCTTTGGTAACATTGTGTCGCTTTTGGGGGCGTGGTGTAGTGGTTAACACGCCGGCCTGTCAAGCCGGAGATCGCGGGTTCGACCCCCGTCGCTCCCGCCTATAGTAAAAGATATAAGGATTAAGAAGAGCTCTCTGTTTAGGAGGGCTCTTGGCATTTTGGAGTGGTTATCAGTTTTAAATAAGGAAGCCCGTATAATATGGAATTGCCATCTCTGGGATATGATGCAAGAAGCTCTCCATGCTTGAGGGGATCCTGAACTAGCCTAAAGTACCAGGCATGTCTCAAGCTATCAGTTCTGATCGCGAGAGCGAAGGTTGCCACGGCACTCCGGTAGAATATATACTCTTGGCCAAGATACTCACTGACGATAAGGTTCCCGGTCTAGTTTCGAACATTACCCGACCGACAGCGTTAGCCAATGATAAAAACGCTAGTCGCCTAAATCTGTCTACGTGAATTCTGCACGGATCGTATGCCCCACAGCCATATTTCGTCGAATTATTTGGCTGTCGGAGAAGGTTGATCCCACAATACTTCGTAAACATCAACAGGTTGGTCAAATCCTTTTAACGTCAACTTTCCCCCGGGCGAAAATCGCAGATTGTCGATTTCATCTTCAATTTCATCAAGCACGACTTGGGCAACGAGTACGCCGCCCGCTTTAGCTCGATCACAAATACGAGAAGCCAAATTAACGACCGCCCCATACAAATCACCCTTCTCTTCAATTGGCTCCCCGGCAGCAACACCGATGCGTACATACAGTTTTTCTTCAGGAGACCTTTCATTGTAGTCTTTAAATGACTCCTGAATAGCGATGGCACAGTCGAGGGCATCGGCCGCGTTTACAAAGGATAGCAAGAATCCATCTCCGGTGGTTTTGACTTCGCGACCGTTATTTTCTCTGAGTGCTTCGCGGGTTATGGCATTGTGGACGCGGAGCAAGTGCATGGCTTTCTCGTCGCCAAGTTGCACAGCTATCTGTGTGGAATCTTTCAAATCAGTGAACATGATCGAGCGATAAGCGGGCTCGATTCCGTTCTTGTCAGAACTTTCATCTGCGTCAGGATCGGCGACGGGGTCCTCGATTCTGCCCAAAAAGGCCTGGACGGTGAGGGGATCGACTTCAGTTACCTCGTTGGGTATAAAGCCATGGGCATGGGCATGGAGGTCCCGAAGTGCTTCCGCATTGGGGGCCTCGGCCAGGCAAAAGGCGGTAGAACGCGCTTCGTCGAACCAGTAGGTCATAATGTTGACGTCATAGTCGCTCTGAATTTCGAGATCTTGTTTGTGGGCCGTTTCCATTGCGTGTCTGGTTGCGCCTTCAACGAAATGTCGATCCATATATATTGGCATGTGTCTTTCACCTCAATTGTATTGCTGCTTGTCTTTATGGAAAACTCGGATCCGTTATTATTGTAACATGCTTTGTGTTTGACGTCAGCAACTATGGGACAGGTCAGTAGCTAGAAATAAAAGAGGTTTTCGCCATCGGTTACAATAACTTCTGAGGTTCAAACGATGGTCAGGAAAACGGAGAAGACAACAGCAGCCAACACCGTTCGCAACATTAGGTGGAACAGTCGCAAGCGTTATTCGGGGTAGGAGAAGATCTGGATCGTCTTGGAGGGACTACGTGGCGAGGAAACGGTCGCCGAATTATGCCGGCGGGATCAACAGCTTTGTTCCTAGCCCTTCCGCCGACTTGCACGACAACCCGCTTATCTTCAACGGAGTTGTAGACTAGGGGGCATTTGAGTGGTCGGCATTCAGGTTCTACCTGCTACTAGTCAAGCCTTAGAACCTATCATCCGCATCACGACATATGGCATCTCTACTTTTCACGAACCTATCCTATTATGGACAGAGGTAACTCGGTTTGGGGAGAACAATGCAGCCATTATCCGCGTGAGTGGTCGATTCCCGTCGCTCCCGCCTAAATAAATAAGATATATGGATTAGAAGAGCTCTTTGATTCAGAGGGCTCTTTTCATTTTGGGGATGTTATCCGAACATATGATGAAAGCCCATTGAATATGAAGTTGCCATCTATAGGATTTGTTGCAAGAAGCTCTCCGTGCTTGAGAGGTAACTGAATTAGCCTGAAACATCGGGCATATCTCACGCCATCAGTTCTGATCGCGGGAGCGAATACATCGTGGAGGACAGAAAATGTCTCCAGCTTTCATAGCGATCAGCATGCATTTATGGCAATCAGAAAATTGGCATGCAAACGTTTCATAGTCTTATCCCTTTGCTTACCTAGTGCGAGCGATATGCTTATGGTCAAGAACGAAGATATCTGAGGAGAATGGTCAAGTAATGTTGCCCATGAAATTTCGCCACCCACGAGCTAGTCGCACAGTCAGGTGGTCAGGTGCAGGGCAATCGCGCGAACAATTAACATAACGAGGTTAAGCCGGCAAGCATCTTGTTTCGATAATCAGCATCCCAAGCACAACTCAAGCGTTTGTTCTGTATACTCATCTTGGCTGTTTTCTCCTGTCTCAGTAAATTCAGCGCTATTTGACGGATGACTGCCAGGCTCTCCGCCGCATACCCTTGCCGAACTCGACTCGAATCTTCCCGGAAGACAACATCCAAAATCCAGTGTAATTTGTTCTCGATCGCCCAGTGATGGCGGCGTCGATTGCAATACGAATTTAGCCTGACTGGGCAAAGTACTGATCGCAAACCGTGTTTCACTGGTTACTTTCCCCCACATTTGCCGTTGGGTGCGTATCATGACCACCGATGGCAAGCCTTTCCATTTGCCGAGTTTGCGAAAGTATTATGCCCATTGATGTGGATTAGATGTCCAGCACTCACGAAGTTCGATGCGCCCATGTTCTTTGCCCACTTTTTTGTGATAGTTATCAACGATATTTGCAAAACCAATCTTCTCAAAGTAGGTAAACATTTCTACGAAATCTTCATGTAGTTGTCCTTGATTCCCTTTGAGAGACAAAACATAATCGCCGCCTTGCTCTACGATTTGTTCTGCAATATCCGTTTGGCAGCCCATGGCAGCTATGGTCACTATACACTCTGTCAAATCTAACGCTTCCAGTAAGCGGGGAATGGCCGTGATCTCGTTCGATATCTCATCTACTTTATGCTGCCCCAATACCATGCCGTTGGCCTCTCCCCAAGCACTTACCATATGAATCGCCTCTCTATCCTGACGTGTATCATGTGACCGTCTCAACTGTTTCCCATCTATGGCTACAACGCCTGTGACAACTTCACAGACTGCTTGCATCCAATTGAGGAAGCCTTTGCCAAATTTGGCCATAATTGGTCCAATTTCTTCGTCACGAAAAAGAACACGCAAAAACAATTCCTTCTAGGATGACACAATACATTGGATCAAATATTCGATTTGGTGTAAACGATTGATTACACAGTTGGTTACGTTAACTGGTCCTCACCCCTAACTTGACCGGTCAAAAAATTAACAATCCAATGGGCCCATATTAGACTGTCTGGAGTGCCATTTTTCAGGGATTCGGAAGCCTCCTGAAGCAGTCCATCGTCGATGCTTTTCTTTGGCCGGGCTAGCAACTCTTCCATGATGCCAATCGTGAACTCAGGATGTCCCTGCACACCCAACACCTGATCCCGGATGGTATAGAGTGCGTTTGGGCAAAATGCGTTGCCGCCCAAAAGCTCTGCCTCTTGAGGCAGTCTAGTTACCTGATCCTGGTGGGCGAAGTATAGCGAACACTGTCTTGTTTCACCCGTCATCCACGGCTTTGACTCCCGAATCTCGAACTGCTTTAATCCCAGTCCCCAACCCTTGTCCCACTTTTCAGCCCGACCGCCCAATGCCTGGGCTAAGATCTGGTGTCCGAAACAGATACCAACCAGCTTCTTGCCCATGCCATAACTATCACGGATGAAATGGGCTAGTTTGCCTATCCATGCATCGTTGTCGTAAACTCCCCGCGGGCTTCCTGTTATCACATAGGCATCACAATCATCGGGCGAGCTGGGAAACTTTCCTTGTGCTACTTCGAATCCGGTGTAGGTAAAAGGTGGGTCCGCCCGCTGTAAAAAACGGATGTAAGCGTCAATGGGCGAACCGCCCCAATTGATCTGGCTCAACTCAGGTGAAATGGCGTTTAAAATACCCACTTTCATAACATCAACCTCTACGAAAATTTATTTCAATGATAGAAATAATTCATTAGGGAGTCAAACTATCTGCCGGTGGGCTTAGTTGCTGGCTAATCGCCTCCTCTTCCACTTTCAAATTCAATGTCGTCAGAGTCGCGCCTCCAATATTCAGCAGGATAAGATCCTTGCCTATAGCATATATCTCACTAAAGTCCGCGGTGCTTGAACGAGACCCACCTGTGAACAGATGGATCACCACAGCTTGAACCGGATCAATGGCATAAATCGCCACTTCAAAGCAAAGTACACCAATAATGTCGAACTCAAGTTATTAACAATACCAGACCAACCGCTGCCCCTACTGCAATGACGCACGGCCGAATTGTGTCAGGTGAATCCGGTCGTCAGGATGCCATTGCCAATCAGGTTGGCAAGGCGGGGTGAATTACCCGATAGGAGTATTGAGGATAAGATTATGGATGAAGTATATCAGATCGTTTACCGTTCAGGAGTAAGGATCTCGTTATTTCTAGGACTTCATTGATTCTTGAAAATTGAAATAATTCATGTCAGCTCATCTAAAATAATGCTTTTATCCTGGGCAGATTCGTTTGTCATAGGAGCACTCCAGTACTATGCTCGCTACTAGATGAATCGGGGTTGCTGATGGCTGAAAAATAGTCTGACGATGACGACGGACTCGACTCGGATCTGGTGATCGGCATGTTGACCTCATTTCGAGATTTCGTCCACGACTCCTTTGGAGGCGGAGATACAGGTGAGGAGCTGGACGAGATTCAATATGGTGATGAGAGAATCATTATTCAAAGATTACCATGATACCGCTTCCGCGGGAAACGCCTGAGCCGACGGCAACAGCTCTTTCATCCTTGACCCTCGTACCTGTTTGGGTAAGGGAGCTGCCTGGGTTATCATCAACCAGATTTAATGCCATCGCAGCAGGAACGCCTGTTACCGTATTAGGTCAATTTGGCCGCTGGGTGAAAGTGGCATGGCTGTTAGCTGAAGGCCCTCAAATCGGTTGGATTCCAGTGCGGTGGATCACGCTTTCCGAGCCGATCCTTGCTGAACTGGTCACCCCGGTTGCCGGGAGCTAATGAAGGAAGGGGAAAATGCCCACAATTAAAAAAAGCATACTTACTCGGTGATTTTTCAGTAGGCAAGTCCAGTCTGGTGAGACGTTATGTTGAAGGGCGATTCGACGACAAATATCTAAGCACCATTGGCGTTAAGATTTCTCGAAAGGTTCTTGAACGGGATGAATATTCGCATAACTTGCTTATCTGGGATTTAGCGGGTGGCGAGGATTTCGGTGAGATAAGCCAGCGATATTTACTTGGCGCCTTGGGAGCCCTGATCGTATGTGACCTGACCAGAGCTGATACGCTGCCTGTCATGGGGGAATATGCGATGCAGATGCGCGCCATGGATGACAGCGTGGGGATCGTTTAGGCCGGCAATAAGATGGATTTGGTTGAGGAACGGGTTATTAGTGATGATACGCTTGAATCTTTCGGCCGGGCTATGGGCTGCCCCTGGTTGTTGACCAGCGTTTAAAACCGGCGATCACGTTGAAAAAGCATTCCTGCATCTAGCAGAACAAATCGAGGCGCGTGCATGAATGATATTCGCCGGCAAGATCTATCGCCACTGGCCCTCTCCGCAGCCAGACGATTCAGTAAAGCCGGGGGTTTTACCTACGCGTATATCAAGCCCGACCTGACATTTGATCAAGTAGATCGATATTTTGGTCGAATGATCGGCAACGCTGGCGAGACGATTGCCGGTCGGCCGTAAACGGACTTGCACTGGGAATTCGTCGGTTTGGAAAATGTTCTAAAAGATATTCTCAGGGGGAAGCAGCCTGAGTTCCGGCTGGAACATATCAATCGTGTCCAGAACGACGGTACGATCCACTACCAGACCTTCTTGGTAATACCATCTGAGGCAATCAGGCATGGAGAAGGATTATTGCTCCTGGTGGAAGATACGACGGATTATAGTCGTTTACACCAGGACCTGGTCCAGGAACGCAACGATCTTCGCCTGATGCGCCAGAAACTTGCCGCAGCCAATCAAGAACTTGAAAAACTCAACCGGATGAGATCATTCCTGGTATCGATGGCAGCCTGCGATTTGAGGGGCCCCTTAACCTCAATCCTGGATTTTGCCGCGTTCTTAAAAGAAGATGTTACTGATAATGAGCAACTTGAATTTTTAGATATCATTATCGGCTAATCCGATCTTGTGCGACGCTTGATCGAGAACCTGCTCGATTTCGACCAGATTGAGCAAGGCTTACTGGTTCTCGAATGGCGCGATTGTGACCTTAATGATGTCGTCAATGAAGTCGTGAATGCTTTACGGCCGACCGCTGAGTTACGCAAACAATCGCTAACTTTCAACCAGCCGACCCGGCCGCTGGTTATCTGGGCTGATTCAAATCGCCTGACTCAAATAGTGTATAATTTATTGGATAATGCCGTTAAATATACCCCTGAGGGTGGCCATGTTCGAATCTCGCTTCGACGGCAGAAGAACGACGTAGAGATAGAGGTGGCGGATAATGGCCTGGGTATATCTGATGATCAGATTGCTCACTTATTTAGCCGGTACTATCGTGCGGCAGAAATTCGTCGCAGTGGTGTGAAGGGTTCCGGGCTGGGTTTATACATTGTTAAGACCCTGGTGTAAGCTCATAGGGGGACGAGGTCTTCAAAAGTGAACTTGGTCAGGGAACAACAATGACGGTTCGATTACCGGTAATGCTGGAAGTTCCGACAAGAAACCATGTTAGGAAAGAAAGTTCTGATAATTGAGGATGATGTCTTCGTAAGAAAATCGATTGAAAAAACTTTTCTTCGGGCCGGAGCGATAATCTGTTCGATCCCAGATGGACGCACTGCGTTGCCCGAATTGCACATCCCAACTCTAATCTTCGCCAGTTTGTGAGAAAACGAGCCAGGCCCGGCGGAATGGTGCTCAGGCGCTATTCAAACGCCAATCGTAGTCATCGTAAACCAAACGCAACTCGCTGCGAGAATCGATAATGAAAGAGCGGCGCTCGTCCTCAGGCAGGTAGCGGATCAGGAAATCGATGACCCCATCCCGGTCGCCAAAGTCTCCAGCGTACCATTGGAATATGCGAGAGAGGGCGATTTCATTCTTTTCTGGATGAATTTCGACCGAGGAGTCGATAAAGCCGCTTGTGGCCAGGTCCAGTTGCCCATCAAGCTTCTCTGCCGAATAAGAGCGAATGGGCGGGCAAGAACGGCCGCCACAGTTGAGTGCGAAATGCAGTCGGGGATCAATCGGCATTGACCAGGCCAACCTGGGGTCTTGGGTGGGGAAATGTGCGCCGGGCACAAAAGGATTACCCCGGTTGGCTCGCAAGATGCCGTGCTCGATATCTTCCAGGCTGACCCTCTGGCCACCCACCAGATAGGCGGCCCGGCGGAAGAAGGTCAGCACGCCCAGCCGTCCCTCGGTCACGCTGCGCTCGACGCCAAAAGTGATGATGGCATCCAACACCAGGGCATTATAGAGGTTGACCCAGAAAGCTAGGCGAGCACCCGGGCCAGGTAAATTATCGGGTTTAAAATGGCGCAATACTGCCAGGCACTCCTCCCGGTAGGCGGTGTAGGCAGCACTGTTCTTCAATGCTCGATAATCGACTTTAGAGCCTGTTTCATCCATCACCGAGATTTTTAGCTCATCCAGAGCTTGCTTGAGCCTTGCTGCCAGATCGTTTGGCATCGCCATGCTAACCTCAGGCAGGCCTCCATTAATGACCAGCGAAGGTCGAACACCGGCCAGTTGGTTAAGTATTGATTCGCGAGCACGAATCAGAATATCTCCTGGCCGAGGCCGATTCGCCAATCGATTAGGCTGTTTGGACAGGTTGGCCAATTTTTCTTCCTTCAACATTTTGCGTTTGTTCTCCTGATGGAAAGAGCATTGATAAATTCACCTCTCCTGATTGTCTCTGAGTGAACCCCAATCGTCGGCAATGCAGCTTACGTTCTATTGACAGCTGCATATTATGGGTTACAGGACAAGTGCCAGAGCGGATCAGCTGAAAAACTGAACAAGCAAGTAAATTATGCCCGGCGGCGTCAACTTTCTGGCAGGTAGACCTCGATCTCGGGGAAGTTGGCGACCAGTGAAAACCATAAGGTTGACCGGGACGGCAGCGGCCGAAGTTGGACGCCGGCCAATTCGCCATCGATTGCCTGCCCGGCCAGGTTCCAAATTGAGCCGGTTTCCCGATCCTGAATCAGACCTCCTTCTAGAACGAACGACAGCCCGCGCCCATCTAAATGAGGCGAATAAGCAGCGCCACCTGGTCCGTCTGCCTGGCTGAAGATAACCACGGCCGTTTGTCCGAGTGTGTCTTGTATGACAGCGTCGCCCAGCAGCGTTAGGGGATAAGCCCGATGCTCGCCATCAATCTCCAGGCCGAGAACAATATCGCCAGGGTCAAGTCTGGGATCGCGGCCTTTTTCGGAAACAGGAAAGAAGAACCGGCCGCCGGCGTTGAGCCCCTGACCATAGTCGACGAACGGGTCGCGGCGATAGTTACGCTCGTATCCAGTTTCTTCCGCTAATACCAGTGTACCAGGGTGAAGAGCCTTCCATGCACCCCAGGTTGTCATTTGAGACGGTAAGATGGACAGTCGCTGACCGGTCAGCGGTCCAACGATCGCCTCACCGCTGACCTGGTTCCAGTAGGAGCCGGTCTGATGGTCGAACATAACCATGTCCGATTCAAATAGGGCGCTGGTGTTGCCCATCACCAAGGGCGCTCCTGTCCCGGGCAAGGTACGATCATATACGATGCCGCTGCGACACAGGGGACAGTAGGAGACCAAGAGTTCGCGGCCATTCACCTGTTGGCTCACTATCTCGTGAAAATTGAGTATCTTGACTGGGTAGGCGTAGGTTTCGTCGCCATCCGCGTAACCGAGGACAACATCAGATTCGGCCAGCCACTCATCGGTTTCGGCAGCCGAGGTAAATTTTGGTTGGTACAAGGGTGGGATAGCGTCTCTTAGCGAACGGATTAGAGCTGGTTGTGCATTGGTCAGTGGCACAGCCCGGTCAACACTTCGAAACGTATCAAATATGATTTCCTCCAGGGGCACGCTGTGCCGACTGGCATCTACGTCCGGAACGCTGCCCAGATCTATTTGGCTGAGGACCTGAATGACCGGCAGACGCTCTGATAGAGCTGGTTCTGTTGCAACATCCGGAGTTGGCGTCTCGGTCAAGTCAGGTATTTCGGTGACCTTACCGTCAGACGTTACGGCCGCATCCGTAACCTCAATTTCCGATGATACAGCCGGGGTACAGGCGGCTAGTAGTACCGCGAACATGCCCAGTAGCCTGAGTAGGATCGGTCTCATAGGGCCATCTTATCCCGAGACGGCGCATATTGACGGACTCTCCTTACAGTGAAGTGAATTGTAG
>PVMS01038651.1_pt1 | contig 10583 bp, 8 predicted proteins | sample 1853461 | NCBI WGS metagenome assembly PVMS01 (sample SAMN08582032, study PRJNA380276) | Marine sediment metagenome, whole genome shotgun sequencing project. | isolation source: ocean sediment barecode stripped | collected 2017
CGAAGTATGCGGTTAATTGAAACGATATAAGCAAAAAAGGTCAGTATCCCGGGCCAACGGGCACTGGCTTTTTTGCTTTTTGGGGGGCCTGGTGGCCCCGAGGGCTTCGCCCAATTGTCATTGAACGAACCTTCGGGCGCCGGTTTCTTTAAGAGCGACTCTTACAGAGTAGTTCTTTAGCCACCCACCTCTGCCTGCCAGCCCATAGAAGCGGGGGTAGACAGAGGTGGGTGGCTAAAGAACGGCTTTTTAAGAGCGGTTCTCAAAGAAACCGGCGCCCGTAGGTTCGTTCAATGACAGTTGGGCGAAGCCTTCGGGGCCACTAAGGCCCCCATAAAGCAAAAAAGCCAGTGCCCGTTGGCCCGGGATACTGACCTTTTTTGCTTATATCGTTTCAATTAACCGCATACTTCGCCCGTTAATTTCGGGTGTTGACCGGCGTGATGTCCCACACCTGTCAAATGAAGCCCCTTAACTGGGGAGGGGGATTTTGTGTCCCTCAAGCGGTTCTACCTAGAACGTTAACACAGGCCAGAGGGAAAGTCAATGGATTATCACCCTGGTCTACTCCCGGCCGATCTGTTCAACAATCGGCCGCCGGTTGTCGTCGTTGACGGCCGCCGGTGGCCGGGGGTTGAGCGGTGATCCCAGAGGTCACCAATCGACCGCCGGGCCGCTCTCTTGAGAGGGTCTCTAACGAGGGTCTCTAACGAGGGCGGTAATAAAGCAAAAAGGCCAGACGCCGTCAGCGCCTAGCCTTTATTGCTCACAATAGAAGAAAGCCACATATCTCTAGGACAAGGTGTTACCGCACCTTTGCCGTTGAGCCCCTTAATTGGGGAGGGGGGATTTGTGTCCCCATGTGGCTTCGTGAATCTTAAAAGGAGAATAGCACAGGCCAAAGCTGACGTCAACAGGCTGGCTACCAGGAGTTGCGTTTTTCTAAAACTCGGCTTCTGCACATCGATCCGAGTCTGGAGAATGTGTACCCGACCAACCTGTTGGTTTGCGCTTGTGCTGCTGAGCGATGCTCAGCCACTGTGCTATGCCCAGCGAAGCAGGAAGGCCATCGCCGGCATTGCTGGCGGCCAACCAGCGACTATACCAATTGAGAGAGGCGAAACGGCTGTCGGGTCAGGACAGAGCTGGCCAGGACCAGCAAGCCTCTTCGCCTAAAAGACCACCGGTTTCGGGCGACTTGGCGCCGGACGGCGCGCCTGGCCTTGGATCCCAAGGGACTGAGATACAACAAATTCCAGCGCTGCCGGAGCACCTGGGTTGGCAGAGCCCGGCCGTTACCCGAGCCCTGCGAGCAGCCATAGCCCGCCAGCGGCCGGTCCTGTCAGGTACGCGACCGTTCCAACAAGGTGGACGGGCCCATGGGCATAAAAAACAGCCGCTGCTCGAGCCTGCACCCCTGGTCCAAATCGCTGACAAGCAAGAGACTCTAGCCTCAGCTTCCTGTCCCGAAGTCAAACTCTATCCCGACCTTGCCCTGGGCATGTTACAGGAAGACCAGGCGGCTGCCGGTCGAATCTGGCTCTTGTTACGCTATCTAGATGCCCGCGGGCAAGGCTGGCTTCCCCTTGATCAGGTCAAAGAGGCATTAACAGGAAAAGACTCCGAGCTCCGTGTATGTGGCCGGAGGCAATTGCGAAACCTGCTACGGCAAGGGAAGGGGATTTTTTGGCAAGGGGATAAGGAACGTCTCTGGTTAAAGTCGGTGGCTAAGGTGGCCGTAGCCCTGGGCGTCGAGCGTCTGCGCGGCCGGCCGGTGGCCCTACCCGTAGCCATCTTATTGTCCGGTATAGGCCAGGTTCGGGCTCATTTTTACGCCAGTTTTCACAGCGGGCAGGCGGGTACAGAGGAGCAGGTGCCCGGCTCACCAATAAGCCGGGCGATCCTTTCCCAGCTTACCGGCGTGCCCGAACGAAGCCAGCGCCTCTACGAACAGGCGGCCAGCATCCGCGTCCGGAGAAATTTCGCCGTTGGCGAATCTTGCACAGCGGATAATTTCCAGGAACGAGCCTGGCGTCACGGCCGGGGCACATTCAAATTTACTGATCATGGAGCGAAATTCGGGCGAGTGGGCCAGACCTATGTAGCCTGGCGGCTGCCCAACAGTTATTTAGGCTGCCACCAACAATGCGCCAAAGGGCGGCAAAAGAAGATCAACCAGCAGATAGACCTTGTGGATAAATGGGCGCAGGGGAACGATCTGCCGAAAAAGACCTCTCTTTTCCATCATAGCGCGGCCGCGGCAGCCAAAACCTATAATCGCGATGGGCGGACTGATGTTTATTGGCCAGATAAGGCCGGCCAAAAAAGGTCCTTGAAGATATGGTTCGTTCTACCGGCCCAAGGCCGGTGAAGGGACGCTTACGGCCGGAATAAACTTGCCGGGATAAATATGGGTTTTATTTTTGTTATGTTTAAAGAGAGGTACACAAACAACAATTGTTGGCTGATCTGTTATTAGTTATTTCCTGGAGGTGAGATCACTCCAAGTTGGGTCAGCATCCCCAGATAATTGGGATATTGGCGCAGTTCGACGATCTTGCCCTCTGCGACAGTGGCCACAAAGATGCCCAAGGTTCGTACCTTATTACCGGTCGGAGCCAGCGGTGGCGCGCCCGGCCCCATACCGAATGGGCCGTCGTGAGTACCGCTAAATTCAAGCTCGGAAACATATTGTTCTTCTGAGACCACCACGTTTTTCAACTCTATATGGTAATCGGGGAATGTCGCGAATAGCCCCTCCAAAACAAGGCGAACAGCGTCTTTACCCCGAGTTGGCTCCAGGCCCCGTGAATCCCGCATGACGATATCATCGGAAACCAGGTTCAGATAACCATCGATGTCGTGGGCATTAACCGCTGCAAAAAGTGCTTCATTGATTCTTGAATTTTCTTGAACTGACATGATTTTCTCCCCTTGTGAGTGTATGTAATTCGTAATGAGTTGAACCTATGGATAATTATAAATATATGGCCTCGAGCAGTTCGACGCCTGGGGAATTTCCTTGGTTGTGATTTCGGCTTATGGTTACAAAAAGGGTGGCCCAAACGAACTTACTACCCACATGCTTCCAGAAACTACTCGACACTGTGTTACTCCTGAGCTTCTAGAAAATCCTTCAGATTGGCGAAACTGGTCTCCTGCTGTCTTCTAGCCATACGGCCGACGACCGGTTCGGCCAGCTTGAAGAAACCACCTGCCTCTATTTGGCCGGTACCGGTTATCTTTGTGCCACCCTCAACCGATTCGAAAGTTTGGGCAAACTCGTATGGCATAGGCCCTGAAGTGGATTTTACTGCTCTTCTGCGATTCTCTTCGTATTCAGTCACCTCCCAGGTCGAATCGATAGTTCGACCTAGAAAGCGCGTCACAATGTTCACTGTGGCACCCACGTCCATCGGGCCTTCGGAGGTTTGCTCCGCTTTCTGAGTCGCTTGATTCCACAGTGGATCATTCTCGGGATTGGCCAAAAACGCGAAAACCTCATCGACGGGCCGGTTAATGACCACACTACTATCTAAATTTATCATCTTGTGTCTCCTATTGTTCTGCTGCTGGGCCACCCACGGCTACCCATCGCCATCTGGCTACTCAGACAGGAATGGCGACTCTGCAAATCAGTATAGCATACTCTTACCCAGTTTAGGTGTTACTTGTTACATAGGTGCCTAGGGTCATTCGGCACCTAGAGAAAATCATAGATTGTGGTTTTCGACTAATGGCTATAATAGGGTGGTCCAAACGAACTTGATCTACCTATGATTTTAGAAGCTATTAAACACCAAATTTCTCCTGGACTTCAAGCTAGCGGCCGAATATATGGCAAGTGTAAACCAGTCCCACTCGCATATCGCTATAAGTGATAACAAGCACACGACGGGACCCGGACAGATGACTTGTTACGTAGTTGGGAAGAAAATTATCCCCACCTTGGGCACGTACTGGTGTTGATTCTTCACATGCGAATTTTTGCGATATATCGGAATATATTATAATATATTCTCGCGGGTTAATATAAAGTTAGCCCGCATCAGAAGCTAGTTTGAAGACTGGTTTTTCGGCTTTGACACCCTACGCCCATTGCATCTCAAGCCAACTCAAAAGGAGCTAACTATGGATGGACCTTTGTTTACAGGACCTACGATGATCAGAGGCGGATTGCTGATGATAGGACTACTCACGGCTCTTCTGCTGGGAGGGTGTGAGAGTAGCGCTCCGACCGACGTGCCAACGGCGGCCCCTACGGCCACGCTCAGTGGAGAGGAGGAGGCTGCGCTGGAGAAAGTAGCCCGAAGTGTTATCGCGGGTGCTTCTCCACTCCCATGCAGCGTCTGCCACACCATCGGCAGAGTGGCTTTTGGTAAGGTAGGGCCAGATCTCTCTGACATTGGCGCACGGGCTAACGCGGCCGACATCCGAGAATCCATCGTGGATCCACAGGCGGTCATTGCCGAGAACTGTCCTGGCGGGCCATGTCCTCCAGGACCCGATGATGAAGGTCGTATGCCTCTCTCCTACGCTGATACGTTGACCGAGGAAGAGATAGACGCAATTGTGTGGTATCTGATGGGGCTCACGGGAGAATAACCGTGCAACACCGCCGATCTGAGAAGAAGTTGCCGCGCCTCGTACACATTTTCAGACAAAATGATGCCGGCTACCCACTCGCTGGAGCGGATCCGGCCTAAGCGAGCCGCGAACGCGTGTGTTGCTCAGCCGGGCCGCTCAACTCGCAGCCATTACCAATCAGCATCCTAGTCAGTAGTGTCCATTTAACGCCCGAGAACTGGGCTGTGTACGCTGCTTAAAAGCGCCGCTGAGGGAACTTGCTCATTTTCGTTGGCAAGCAGCAGAGGTTTTTTGGCTCTTAGCGTCGCTTTGAGAAGCTATTCGCTCGCTCTTCTTCTGGTGTGGTAGATTTTCTTCCCGCCAGCGTAACAAGTCATCTGTCCGGGTCCCCACACGACCGACAACGACAGCAGCTATGGTAAGCATCAGTTTCATCGAGCTGCGGGCGCGGAGACCCAATAAAGCACACGCTTATAGAGCGGACGCTGTAGGTGGAGGGGTGATATCGCTATAAGGCCAAGGAAATTGGTGAATTCGTCGACTGGTGAACGATAAACGGAAAGTTGAATGAATGAAAGCGAACAACTAGAACAAGCCATAGCTGCTCTTGAAGCCCAGCGCACCGGCCTGGGGAACGCGGTAGTAGATGCTGCCCAGGCGCCCCTGCGCGAGAAATTGGCCGCTTTGACGGAAGGAGAGTCTCCAGCGGAGGACGACGGGCGGTTGACGTCGAACGTATCAGGCGAGCGCCGGATCGTGACCGTGCTCTTCTGCGATGTCGCCGGCTCCACGGCAATGGCCGAGACGTTGGACCCAGAAGTCTGGACCAATATCATGAATGAGGCCTTCAAGCAACTCACTGAAGCAGTCGAGCGCTTTGAGGGTACAGTGGCCCGTCTCATGGGGGATGGGCTGTTGGCGATCTTCGGCGCGCCAACAGCCCACGAGGATGACCCGGAGCGGGCAGTGCTTGCCAGCCTGGCCATGCTAGCAAATATCGGGCCCCTGCGCGAGCGATTGCAGCGCGAGCAAGAGCTGGATTTCAACATTCGCGTGGGTATCAACACAGGACTGGTCGTGGTGGGCGATGTCGGCTCAGACAAGTATCAAGAGTTCACGGTCATGGGCGATGCCGCCAACCTGGCAGCGCGCATGGAGCAGGCTGCCAAACCCGGCACGGTGCAAATTTCCGGCAATACCTACCTGCGAATCGCGCCTCTGTTCGAGGTTGAGGCATTGGGTGGAGTTAATGTCAAAGGCCGGCGTGAGCCGGTGCAAGCCTTTCGTGTGCTGCGCAAGAAGGCGGTGCCTGGTCGGGTGCGGGGAATTGCCGGCTTGGACGCGCCGATGATCGGCCGCGATGCCGAGATGCACGCCTTGCGCGGCACCATCATCAAGCTGCGTCAGGGAGAAGGCAAGATTGTCTCGGTAATTGGTGACGCGGGGTTGGGTAAGTCTCGCCTGGTTGCCGAGCTACGCGCCGCGCCGACGCCGCTCGCAGAAGTGAAGTCGCACCTCCGCTGGCTGGAGGGACGCTCGCTCTCATACGAAACCGCTACCCCTTATGCCCCTGTTACGCGGTTGCTCAGCGACTATTTTGCCCTGAAAGGCGGCCAGACGGATGAGGAGAAGTTGGAACATATCAAGACCAGCCTAGCCGGGTTCATGCCGGAACAGATGTCCATGGTTACGCCTTACCTCGCCGTGCTGCTAGGTATCGGTCTGGCAGGCGAAGATGTCGAACGGGTGCGCTATTTGAGCCCGCCTCAGATGCGCGACCGGACTTCTCAGGCTGTGCTCGCATTCATTGAGCGTCTTGCGGCGCAGGAACCGCTCGTGCTGATTGTTGACGACCTTCATTGGATAGATTCTGCCTCGCTCGATTTGTTGGAACAACTCTTGCCATTGACCGAGCGGACAGCGCTCATGATCGTGGCCCTTTTCCGACCGGATAAAGAGGCGCCATCATGGCGTTTTCACGAACAAGCTGAGGCGTTTGGCGAACGCTATCAGGCCATTGTGCTCAATCCGCTGGCCGAAGAAGCGTCCCGCGATCTGGTGACCAATCTCCTGCGGGCCGGGGCGTTACCAGAACCGGCTCGGGCGCTTATCTTGGGCAAGGCTGAGGGAAACCCCTTCTTTGTGGAGGAGATCATCCGCACATTGCTTGACGCCGGCATGCTGACGTGGGAAGACGGGGGCTGGCAGTCGGTGCAAGATATCGAGAATTTCGCCGTGCCCGATACATTGGCGGGCGTCATTACTGCTCGGCTTGACCAGCTGGACGACAAGACGAGGATGGTAGCCCAGGCTGCAGCTGTCATTGGGAGGCAGTTTGGCTTCGGTGCGCTGGCCGCAATCTTCGATGCGCCGGGAGCGCTTGAGCCGGCGCTGACTGAATTGCAGGGGCGCGAACTGATAAGTGAAACGAGCCGCAGGCCCTATCGTATGTACGAGTTTAAGCATGCCTTGATACAGGAAACCGCCTACGCCTCGCTACTCTTGAGCAGCCGGCGTACGCTCCATTTGCAGGTTGCAGAGTATTTAGAAGAGGTGGGCGCCAGATATTCCGGCGACATTGTTCAGCGGTTAACCGGCGAAATAGCGCGTCATTTTCTTGGCGCGGAAGAGCAGGCGCGAGCATTGCCCTATTTAGTCGAGGCTGGCGACTGGGCGGCGAGGGCTTACGCGACGCCGGAAGCGAGCGGTTATTATCGACAGGTGCTGGCCATTCTGGAAAACGTCGCCGAGTACCAACTTGAGGTGGCCCAGCGTGCCTATGAAGGGCTGGGTAGCATCTTCACCCTTTCCGGTGATGTTTCAGCGGCACTAGAATTATATGAAGAGATGCTCGAGTTAGCTCGTGAAGTCGATTATAGTCCCCTGGAGGTTTCGGCGCTAAATAAAATGGCCTTTATCACCGCCACATTCCACGGAGAGTTGCAGCAGGCAGAAGCGCTGCTGGCAAAGTCGGAGCGGATCGCTCGCGACTATCAGGATGTGGCTGGATTGGCCGAGCTGCATACCATCCAATGCAGTGTGTGCCTCTCAAACGGCGATTTCGCCGGTGCTGTGGACCACTTCGACCAGTCGGCCGAGCTTGGCGAGCAGCTTGATTTGGAAGAGCCTCTGCTCTTTGGCATTTCCCACACTGCGACAACGCTCATGTCAATGACGCGCTACGAAGAGGGTTGGCAGAAGGCGCAGGAAGCGCGCCGGCTGGCGGAGCGCCTGGGCAACCGGAAATACCTGGCCGAAGTGCTGACCCAACCATTTGTTGATTACCATATCAGCCGGGGTGACCTACGAGCTGCCAGGGACTCGGCCCAGGAAGGATTGGCGATTGCCATCCCCATAGGCGCAACCGTTGCGGAATTTCAGGGCCAGTTTCAACTGGCGCTTATTGCCCGCTGGCAAGGTGAATACGAAGAGGCGCTGGAACATCTCAATCAAGTAGACCGGATAAGCCAAACTCTGCCGGCCCCTGGATTTCGCCTGCTTCCACTGGCCATGCTCGGGGGTGTCTATCTTGACATCAGCGAGGGGCTGGTCGACCGAAGCCTGGCTTACCAGACCGAGGCGCTCAACATTCTCGACGCTGGCGCCGGCGGCTTTGGCTCGCTGGCCTGGCAAGAGATCGCGCTTGGCCGGCTCATCGTCGCCGATCTGGAACTGGCTGGCGAATATTTGCAGAATGGGCTGTCCGCTCGGGACTCATTAATGTACTTCGTCCGGCCGTCTTTGCTCGTCGGCCAAGCGATGCTCGCCCTGGCCCGCAACCAACTATCGGAAGCAATCGAGCGTATTGCCGAGGCCCGCAGCTTCGTGGAAGAACGCGGTATGCAAAACAACTATTCGCTGATTGCAATGGCCGATGGGCAGGTCAGCGCTGCCGCCGGCAACAGAGATTACGCCCTGAAACAGTTCGCCCTCGCCGAATCGTTGGCCCGGGAAATGGGCATGCGTCCTTACGTGTGGCAGGCGTTAGCCGGTGCGGCTAAGGAACTCTCCGCAGCCGGCCGAGCGGCCGAGGCCGAGGAGAAACGCCGGCAGGCATTGGACGTGATCGACGAAATTGCAGCAGACATGGCAGACGGTGAACTGCGGGCCGCATTCTTGCGTAGCGCGAGGAGAAAAGTCGGCTAAGCGCAGCGGCTGATAAGTCTACGGTCAACTATCGATAACGAAAAAGGAATCATCCGGCAAATATGACAATCTGTGGGCGGAGAAGATTGGGCGGTGCGCCACGGTCAGGGTCACGCTGAGACCGAGACAGTCCTGGCGCGAGGCTCCAAACGAAGGGGGTGACCCGCGCGCCCCACTGATCTGGCGCTTCTATGTGGATAAAGTGATCCGAGCCTTCTATCGCTACGAAGTGCGTATCGGCCAGCCGCGATGAGAGCTCCCGGGCTGATTCGATGGTCTGCGATTTGTCGAGGGTACCGTGCATCTGTAGGACCGGGACCTCGATGTCCTCATAGCCACCGTCAAAGAGGCGGAAGCTTGTAGGGCTGATGTACTGGCTACGCATGAAGGCGAGATAGGCAGCGCGCGTGCCGCGTATCCGATGGACTGCCTCGGCCTGCTCCCGGTAGCTGTCGGAGAACGCATCGCCGATGATGGTCTGCTGAGCCGCCCAGAGTTCGCCGACTCCGGGCAGAAACGGCAACATCTGGGCTGGGTCGGCCGCGAAACCGTGACCGGTCAATACGACGCCGCGAAAGGACTCTGGATAATCCGCTGCCAGAAGAACCGCCGTCATGGCCCCGGCTGAGTGTCCCACTACCGCGGCGCGCTCGATTTCCAGAGCGTCGAGAACGTCGATGGCCTGCTGCGTCCAGAGGGCGTGCCCGTACTTGAAGGAATCGTTCCGCTCGCTCAAGCCGAAGCCATAGCTATCGAAAGCCACGACACGGTGAGACTCGGCCAGACGGTCGACAACGCCCTCCTGCCAGTCGGCAATACTGCCGGTCGATCCATGGATGAGCAGGATGACCTCGCCCTCACCGACATCGAGGATGTGTACGTCTCCGGATCTCGTGGTCAAGAACGAGGTCCCGGGACCCCAGGACTCGAGTGCGCGGGGATCGGTCTCGAGGCGACTCGTGAGGAACTTTCCGGTGATGAAGAGCGCGCCGAGTAGGAGGAAGAGGGCGAGCACGAGGAGGCCAAGGATCTTCCCCCAGCGAACCACTCGTCGCTTACAACCCCCGTTCTCTCCTTGTCCCTTGTTCTGTGCCACCGCCATAATCCTTCCTCCGCTCCCCCCCATTGTCACGTCCTGTTCACAGAACTATTAAATACCCTGAACGATAGTCGGGACACTAATCCACTATTTTTGATGGAGCAAACAATAGTTGCCTACCTATTAAGTTTTTTCGGCATAAATCAGGTGAAACGGGCATAATATTGCGGGATACTGTCGTATCTTTCATAATATCCCGAATAACCTTCGAATATATCGTTATATTGTGGGAAAAGAGCTGAACTAAGAATAGCAACAGAACCTAAGCTGCTGGAGTCGACGCCTAGGGAATTTCGTAGGTTGTGATTTCCACTTGATGGCCATCGGGATCTAAAAAATAGATCGAGTGGCAAAGTTCATGATCCTTGAACGTGACCTCTAACCCCTTTGCAAGCAGTTCGTGGTGGGCGGTATCAAAGTTTTGGCGATCGGCTCGGAAGGCGAAATGTTCAATGCGGATATTCTCCGGGGAACTGGATTCCGAATCGGTCTCATCGGCCGGAAATAAAGCGACAAGGGTGGAGCCAAGGGCCAGCATGGTAGGAACCCCCTCCCAAGCACCCGGAAAGCGATGCTCCATGCCCAGAGTTTCCATATACCATTGTCTTGAGCGGGCCATATCTCGGACGGTAATAGCTACATGGTCAAGCTATTCAAGTGTGAACATAGTTGTTTTCTCCGCTTATAACAGCCCATAGCCCTGTTCGATGAGGGTCATGAGTTCATTGCCAAATCGGGCGATAGGCGCGCC
>PVMS01062447.1_pt1 | contig 10583 bp, 18 predicted proteins | sample 1853461 | NCBI WGS metagenome assembly PVMS01 (sample SAMN08582032, study PRJNA380276) | Marine sediment metagenome, whole genome shotgun sequencing project. | isolation source: ocean sediment barecode stripped | collected 2017
GAGCATGTCACTGGAGTCAGCAGCGCAAGCAATCATGCCATGCTCAAATCTCTGGGCGCAGATGAAGTCATTGATTACACACAGGAGGACTTCAGCCAGGGCAGTGAGCGTTACGATCTGATCTTTGATGCAGTTGGAAAAGGCTCTAAATCAAAGGCAAAAAAAGTGTTGAAGGAAAATGGGCAGTATCTTTCTGTACGTACCCTCACCAAGGAAAAACGTGAGGATTTGATCTTCCTTACGGAGCTTGCCGAAACAGGCCATCTAAAAGCCTACATAGACCGCCGCTTCGCCCTTGAAGATATTGCTGAAGCTCACCCTTACGTTGAAGCGGGGCATAAAAGAGGCAATGTCGTGATTAATGTGGCCTCATAAAAGTAGGATATTAGGAGAACAATTATCATGCTAGATATACGCATAAATCTTTCTGGCTCATGGGTCGCCCTAATGCTTGTTTACTTGTTGGGCGATGTCCTCAGAATATACAGCGGTGATGCCACGCCCGGAGAATTCGGGGGCTTCAAACCCACGCAAGCCATGTGGCTTGGCATTGCTGCTTTCATGCTGATCCCCATCTTGATGGTTTTCCTTACGCTGGTTTTGAAGCAGCCCATTAACCGCACAGCCAATTTAGTGGTGGCCGTCATCTTTTTTCTCTTCAATGTGATCGGCTTGCCCACCTATCCCTCGGCCTACGACAAATTCCTGATCGCTGTCAGCCTGGGCTTCAACGCCGTTACTTTTTATTACGCCTGGTATTGGGTTTGAAATAATAAAATAAAAGGCGGCTCTCGCCGCCTTTTATTTTTCTGGGTTTTCCCAATTTCTGTTTATTCCAAAAATAGCGCCAGTTTTTCGAAAGCCTGCTCCCAACCACTGCCTGCGCGATCACTTTCACCGTGGCTCACATGGCTCACCGTCACTGTGGTCTTGCCAGCTTCGTGAACAAAGGTCACGGTTACATCCATGCTGCTTGGTGACCCGGCAGGCATGCCCATCCTCTCTGGAGAGACTACATTGCCTTCAGCATCTGCCATGCTGTCGCTATAGACCAGACGCTCCATCGGCACGATCTCTAAATAGCTGCCAACAGTAAACATGTGCATGCCATCCGGCGATTGCATGCCCCAGAAGCGGCGTCCGCCCACTTTGAGATCGATCTCGCAAACTGGCACAGTAAAACCCTCAGGGCCATACCATTGCTTAAAATGCTCAGGCTCCGTCCAGGCCTGCCAAAGTTTTTCAAGCGGGGCGTCGAATGTGCGGCTAACTTTTATTTGATTCTTTTCTGAATGTTCCATTTTTTATCCTTTTTTTTTTGGCGAATATTATTCAATATGCGCATTAACTTTGCGCTTTATTCAAAATTTATTTTTTTCTTCGGCCCATTGCTCGCCTCCTCATCCTCTTTCGCCCCCAATGCTGGTTTTTCCAACTGCATCGTTTCCAAATAGCTAGTCAAACGGTCGAAGCTGGCTTCCCAATTCTCACGATATTGCTCCACCCAATCTGAGGCTTCTTTCAATGGCGCAGCCTGCAATTTGGCTGGCCGCCATTGCGCCTCGCGGCCGCGCACGATCAAGCCGGCGCGCTCCAGCACCTTAAGATGCTTCGAGACGGCAGGCATGGTCATCGTAAAGGGCTCGGCCAATTGGGTCACCGACATTTCGCCCTCTGCCAGCATCGCCAGAATTTTTCGCCGTGTGGGATCGGCGAGGGCCGCGAAGGTCTGGCTTAGTTGGTCTGGATTGTTTGGGCTTATCACTTGTATATTACCAATCAGTTAATTAACCTATTGGTAATATACAAGTTCTCAATGAAAATGTCAAGCCCCCTTATTTCTGGTTCAATGAGCCAATTTCAATAAAAAATGGATGCGCTGCCTATCCCCCCGCTGGCTTAGCGGGAAAAGCTATTGCTTCGCCCGCTAAGCTTGGCTCCAAAATGATTTGATCTTCAAGGGAAAAGCACCCTTGAATAAGCAAATTAAGCGTCTTTCACTGGCCCAATGGCCTTTTCCAATTGATCGCGAATAAGATCAGATGCCTTATTCATTGATATGCGGCTAACCAGATGCATCATCTTTGAATCTTTGCCAACATACAGGCGCTTCTGATTATTTTCGATGGCTTCAAGGATTTGCGCTGCGGCATCTGCTGCGCTGGTAGATTGCGTTTCTTCAGAACTGGTAGCTGATCCACCCAGCTTTTCGAGATCTTCTTTTGTGATATCAGGAGCATTTTGCGCAATATTAGTATCTACAGCTCCAGGGAATACAATCGTTGCGTTGACGCTTGTTCCGTGCAGCTCACTGATCAGACCTTCGGTCAGCAATTGGATGGCTGCTTTGCTGGCCCCATAAATAACCTGGCCCGGCACAGGAACAAAAGCGCCCATGCTTGATAAATTAACCAGATGGGCATCAGGGCTATTGCGCAAATGGGGCAGAAAGGCCTTGATCATAAACACTGTCCCCCACAAATTCACATCAAAAATTCGCTGAATCTGATCAAGAGTGAGCGCGCTCACCGTTACGAAGGGCTGAATAATGCCGGCATTATTGATCAGAACATCCACGGAGCCATATTTCTTAACCACTTCCTCGGCAAAGCTGGCAACTTTTTTGCCATCTGCAATGTTCAGGACATGCGCCATGTGATCTGCAGAGCCATCAGCGATCAGCTCCATACTTTCATTCAATGTTTCCGGGTTGATATCTGCCCCCACTACCGTGGCCCCTTTATTTGCCAGCTGAATGACCAATTGACGGCCTATTCCAGAGCCTGCGCCGCTGACTACTGCAATTTTTCCATTTAGGTTCATGTGTCTCCTTCCAAATATTTGAAATACTGAGGGTTATTTTCCTGGAAATCAATGCTTCTTTATTATCGAAAAATTATTTACTGATCTAAATCAAATTTTTCTCCTTCTCAGCCTTGGTGGCCGAAGATTCTCTATTGTCTTTATCCTTAAAATTGCTTTCATTATGGAAGCAATTACAGAGAAATTTTTTTACCAGTCCACACTTTTGGCTAAGGAATCGCCGATAATTCTCAAGCCCAAATATAAGTCTTTTTGCTCATCCGATGAGAGTTCTGTCAATATTTGTTGAATGCGCTTGCCAATAAATTCATCATAATTCTGAGCCCGCGAAAGGCCTTTCTCCGTTAGGCTCACAAAGATCCTGCGCTTGTCTGCAAAGTCTGGATCCCTTTGCGCAAAGCCATTTTCTTCCATCCAGCTCACCTGCCTGGTGATCGTGCTTTGCGGCTTGGAAAGAGTTCGGCTCAACTGACCCATCGACAATTTTCCCTTGCGAAATAACAGGCCAAAGATATCTACATACAAATTAGGATTGGGTGGGTGTTTCCTGTCCGAATTTCCTGACCGCTTAAAATGCTCATTATCTGGATCAATTTCAAATTCATCCTGAAGCTTATTTATGATCATGCTCAGAGTGATCAGTATATTGCCGAGATATTGAGGTGTGTTTGGAATTTGTTGATTACTATCTGACGATGATTTTACTTCCATAATGGAATTATAATTGCAGTTCAATAATCGGTCAAATGCTTAATCGAAAATTCAGCATTTTCCCAAGCGAAAACAGCATTTCAATAGATGAAAAAGATGATTATTTCAATATTTCTTTTCTAATTGATTATTATGCCGATGTAAACAGCTAGAACGGTCACAACTCCATAAGCGATTTCCATGAAACCAAGCCGCTTTGCAGGCACCGCCAATCTATAACGCGAAAGTCCCCAAGTTGTGCGAATTAAGAAGAGCAAAAACACCCAAATGACCACATTGGGAAGGAGATCGGCCATCGTCATTGCGACAACTGCCGCCAGGGCTAATAACTGCAAGGCATAAACGCCAAATAGCCCGGAAGCCTTACCCTTATCCAGTCGCAAGCGCGCACGCACATAGACGATAGAAGGAATCCCGCGCGCTGCCATCACGACCCAAAGCGCCAGTGCATTGGGTAAGGCCCAATCTGAGGCCAGCGCGATCACAGCTGCCACTGCGGAAAAAGCCAGCGCGGAGCTGATCTCAGCCTGCCATGAACGTTTGGGGCCATGAAGATCATAGAGAATGAAAATCGCAAGCAATGGAGCGGAATAAAGAAGGGGACGCATGACTTGCATGCCGGCGGTAGAAATGGCGATGGCAAACATTAGCAATGCAAGAGCTATATAAGATAATGCGTAGCGCCTCGCAAGCCCTTCCCTTAAGCTTGGGCGATTATCGAGCTTTGCCTTTATCAGGATGCGTGTAGGCTGATAGGCCAGAAAGCTAAAAAAGGCGGCCATCCCAAAAGCAGCTCCTGTCCACGAAAAGGCCACGAGCAGGCCCAACACGATGGGCTCTAGCACCAGCCCCCAACTGCCGTGCTCGGCCGGAAGGCCTACTGTTTGCCAACGCGCTTTTAATCGATCTGTCATCTGTTATTCACCATTTTTATACAGGTCATTTTCCGAATTATTGGTTTTGATTCTTTCTTTGAGCTTAATGAGCAAAGCATTAATTTAACAATGAATTTATATGGCCCGCGTAACCTTCTTCGGAAGTTTGTTCGCCAGCTACAATATTGAAATCCCACCAGCCTCTCCCATAAGGCGTTTTCAGCCAAAGCAATAGGAGAGGAGCGAAACCTTCCCAATCTTCTTTGCTTAGCGTCCCATAGCGCTCGTATTGCAAAAAAGCCTGCTCGAATTTGTTGGAAATAAAGCCCATGAGCCAATATACGCGGTTTGAGAAAGTGTGTTACGGATCATAAGGCGCGTTTAACTCTTCGAATAAACCAGGGTGGTCAATGCCGAGCATATTTAGCTCGTTGAAACCATCGTAAAGCGCATTCGTATTATCAAGTTTTAGTTGGGCCGTATGCGCGCGCACCTGCCAAATGCTGATCAATATCGAGCCAACAATTGCCGCAGTCTGAAGCAGATCTATGGTGTTCATATTAATCCTTCATCCTTTTGATTGGGAAAAGAATTATATGACGACATTTAATCAAAATGAAATTTTGATCTGACGCGCTATTCCACAGGCTTCAACAGTTTCTCTACGTTCTCCGGGTGATCCAGTATGTCGGTGTCCAATAATCTACGCGTTAGATCAAGCCATTGCGGTTCCGCCTCAAATAGCGGCGCCAGCATATTGCGCGCTTCCTCGATCATCTCGTGCTCATCAGCCATCGTTAGCGCCTGCCAATAAGCCATCTCGCTGGGGTCCGCGCTCATCTGGCGTGCGCGCGCCCAAAGCTTGAGCGCCTCATCCAGCTTGCCTTCACTAGCCAAACGATCGCCTTCGTGATTGGTTAGATCCGCCAATCGCGAATCGACAATGCGGCGCAATTCAGCGATGGGATCAACATGTTCATCCACGCGCAGATCAGCCACGCGGTTGTCCCAATGCGGCTTGCTTTCATCCGAGCCGTAGACCACAATGGCAGCCGATTGCGAGCCGCGGATGTCGCCACCCTCAGCTTCCGCCGCTTCCATTGCGATCATGATGCGCTCCAGCAGGCTGCCCTTCGCCACTTCGAAAGCCTTAGACATCGCCGCCGGGACCGTGTCTTTGGTCATCATATTGGCCTGCACGCTATAGCCCTCACCCACATGCTGCCCAAAATAGGGAATGCACTTCGCGCCCGTATGCGCGGCGGCATTGCCCTTTGCATCCACTACGGCCACCTGGCGATGGCGCTCACCCTCGTCGCTGGCGATCAGCGCGGCCAGCACCTTTTCGGCGGGCATGCCGCTCGAAAGCAGCTCAATGCCCAGGGGGCCAAAGGCGATGTTGGTCAGCGATTGCGTCGCCACCGCGCCCACACCCGCTTTCACCCAGGGAACTACGGCTCCCACTGCGGGCTGATGGGTCTGCACTCCAACGCCGAATTGTTTGGTTTTTTTATCGAAGGCTACTATAGAGTAGGTCATCAAGAAGTCCTTTTGATATTCTATGGAATTCAATTATAAAGGTTCCCATATCCACATCACCCAAATCACTCCACCTATCCCACATCCTTAATGCCATATTCTGCTCCTATCTATACTCAAACAGAAAATAGGCTTTTCTCGATTATCATTTGGCTATGCCCGGTAAAGAAACCAACCTCTTTGGTAAAGCCCTAGCTGATCTCCTTTCTGAAAAGCGGCCTGATCTGCGTGTCTTTTATGATCACGGAAATCCCAAGAAGCCCAACGTTGGCAAGATCTATGGTCATGTCGGTGAGAGGCCCGCAGCCAACACAAATCTGGCTGAAGTCGACGTGATGGTCGCAAACCTTGAAAACAAAATCCTGTTGCTCATCGAAATCGAGGAAGAAGCCTCTTTGGGCCCCAAGAAGATCCTCGGTGTTCTTATGGCTATTTTGCTCTCAGAAAAGTTTTCCTTCAAAAAGCAAGAATATTCAATAACGCCCCAAAGCTTATTTATTTGCGCAGGGAAGTCGAATCCAAAAGGAAAAAATGCCCGAAAAATTCGAGATGTAATCGCGCCGCGCGTTCAAAATATAGCGGAAACGAATTCGAAGCTTCGAAATATCCAATATGTGCTGGAAGCCACGGTCGAAGAAGTGATCCAGGAAACAATGCAAGCAAGTCGTTCTCTATTGCTTGTTTAGCTCACCCAAACTTCTCCAGCTTGCCAACGTCCTCAAAGACCGCGCTCTGCACCTGCCCATCTTCATCCAGCACGAGCAGGACGCGTAGGGCTCTTTTTGGAAATGTAGATAAACGCAGCAAAAATTTTTGGTTGGCGGTGAGGCCACCTGTTTTATTCGATTTTTGACCTTCTCGTAATTTACTATTCGTCATATCACCTCAAACTATTCGATTTCAAGGGGCATTCACAGTAATCCACTCAAGAACTACTGATCACTGTTTGCTTCTTTGTGGGGCCCAGGCCCCACACCCCGCTAGGGGCGGGAAGCCGCCCCTGGTACCCCTCTAATAAAATCAGTCTACAATTCATAATGAATTACATAATGCTGGAAATGTCTTCCCATCATGATCTCATTATTGATTGCAATCCAGCAACGCCTCTTTAATAGATAAAAAGAGATTTCCAAGGAGTGATTGATTAATCATGATGGGAAATCATTATCCGCTGCTATTGAATTTGCCAAAAAGAATCCCTAGAGTTATGCGCGGGGTTCCAAAGGGCCATGCAATGGCCCTTTGCGGCGTGCAGTTGCGAAGGCAAGCCTTCGCATAGGCGAAGCTTAGCTTCGCACGGCGTGCGGCCTTGTGAAAAGCAAGTATCCGAATTTAATCTATCTCAGCAAAGCATTAATATTCACCAAAACTCTTTCACAGAAATCAGTCAATAAATATTTACGCATGATTAACCTTTTTGCGGGGCGTCTGCCCCGCACCCCATCAGGGGGTTTGCAACCCCCTTGAAATCCCCCGAATAAAAACAATGCTGTATTTCTAAGGACTAGAATTATCCCAATTAGATATCCCATCATGAGCTGGCTCGGATTAATAAGAAAGGCCAATCTCTTTAATAATGACCCCAACCTCTAAACCCCAATATCGATTTCAATATAATTTCTTCTCTTTACTTCTACACCATCTATTAACCAACACTAGCTTTATTGGTGGGGGCTTGTGGGAAGCCTGATTCCCCCTGCGTGGTGGATGAGAACGCTTCGCGTTCTCTAAGCGATGCCATGCATCGCAATGGTCGGAAACCCTACGAAAAGTAAGTTTCAGAGATCAGCCCATCTCAGCAATGCATTCCTATTACCCCCGCTCCCCCATCAACCGCAGAGAATGGTCATGCTTGCGAAGCAAGCGACCATTCTCTTAAAATGAATTTGCACTAGCAAATTCATTAACTCATCCAGTCCCAATCGTATGCGCGTTATAAGTCACAATACGCCCACAAAAATTACACATTAATTCCACGGGCAAAACCTTGCGCCCTCCGCTGGCATCAAATTCGTCCCCAGTGCGCCCAATTTCCCAATCCTCGCTGCCGCAAATAGCGCAATTTGTGGCGATCCCCATACGCGTGAAATAATCCATCAGCTCTTTTTTCTGCTTATCACGATCAACCATCACAGCCTCCCGATTAACTTTCAACCAATATGGACACAATAAGAGTACAGGAATTCAAGCCTGTCTGGCAAGGGGCAGGCCACTTCATGAGCATGATTTTGCAGGTCTCAGGCACGAATGAGAATATCCGGCCTCGAAAATTCTCAGCCTTTCATCAATTCACGGCCATACTTGATCGTCCAAATCGGATAAGCAAAATAGCCCAGCAATATCGCCGCCAGCACTGTATAGAACAGCGGATTAACATTCAGCCCCACGCTGCCAGACCACCACTGGGCCGGATTGCCAAAAGCGAAGAGCCCCAAAATTGCAGCCAGCCCCGCGCTCATACGTTGCCCCCATTTGCGTGCCCAGGCCGGCAGGCGATCATCGTAGCGCGCCAGCCAAAAAAGGATCAGCAAGCCCAGTCCCGCCAGCCCCATCCCACCGATCACTGGTGTCAATGACTGAATAAAATTGATCCAGCCAAAGAAGATAGCAAAAGATGCCCCCGAAGAAAGCAGCACCCCCAGTAGTGCAATGCTCATGCCCACCAGGTTAATGCTCATCGAATGGCTGGCGTTCACGCGATAGAGCGCCCAGATCAATGGAGCCATCAGCGCCACTGCCAGCGCATTGCTCAGATCGCTCAAAGCGCCAAATACACCTCCAGCTCCCGCATAAAGCAAGCTCACAAAAATCAGCTGCGCGATCCAAAAAGCCGCGCTGGCTAGCAGATATCTCCCCAATTTCTTATTTAGAAATCTCACAAACTCCTCCATAATTTCAATGTGGCGAAAAGTCGTACAAGCTAATCCTACATCGAAATTCGATCCTGCCGCAGCTTTATCACGGCTGCAGCCAGTAAAATCTCCACAGCCCCCAGAGCCTCCCAGCTTTCCTCTATCCAGTTATCCCAAATGATCCCGATCTCTGGAAACTCAACAAAGTCCGAAAAATGAGCGTAACCTTTATCATTTATCTGTGTAAGCAGAATGAGTACGAAGAGCATTCCAAAATAGATCAGCGGGGGATGTTCTCGGAAAAATCCTCTGATTATTAAGCCATATTCTTGCAGAGGCCGCGTTAGGCTGCCCTTCATCCCTTCCAGCATGATCGCGAGCAATAAGAGCGCTCCCATGCCCCAACCCACCAGGGGACCAATGCGCGCAAGTTGAGTATCCACACCCGCGCGCAGCACAAAGGGCGACCAGAATTGAAACCCCAGGCCCATGAGAAGGAAGAGCACACTCATTCTCTGCAAGGCAGGTTTTCGAATACGCGCCCATTCCATCCAGGCGAGCTTCCACTCAGGCCTCAGCCAGGCAAGCGCAATGGGCAGCAGGGAAAGTAGCAAAAGCACCATGATCAGCAGCCAGCGAGTGGGTGATAAACCAAGGAGCCACGCATTCTTAGGATCCGTCGGAAAAGCGCTCAGGCTCCTAATAGCCAGGCCAGCATTTGCCAACATCAATAAGGCAAAGGCTAGGTATCCGCGTTCACCAGTATTATTCTTCTCCCAGAGCAATCGCAAAACCAGAATAAATAGGAATCCCAAGCCCAACAATAGCATGTCATAGCGTAAAAAATCATTCAGCATGTCTGGGTGCCATTCCGTCTGCCGAAGCCATTTTTACACCAGCTCGATCACCAGAGTGAAAAGGTTGTGCAGATCGTAAACATATACGTCGAGGTCCGCCAGGTATATTCGCGGCAGCCCCCATTCCGTGCCCCATGCGATCTCATCCATGAACACGATAAAAGCAATCAATGGAAAGACCAGATAACGCCGCCGCATGGCCTTATCTGGTACGTTCCAAACGACCCAGGAAATGCTAAGAAAAGCTGAAATGTATAGAATCTGGCTTACTGTCTCTGGCAGGGGAAGCCATTCTCGAAATATTATCCAAAATAGAAACAGCAGCGCCCAGGCACCAATAGCTATTGCCAGATGAACACGAACTTTATTACTTCCCAGAACTCTATTAGGCGAAAACATCAAGCAATCATACCGCTGCACCGAAAGTCAATCAGTGCCTTTGCCCCGTTATCGTGATTTTGCATTTTTCTTCACCCCCGGAAAATTAGCATCCCGCTTCACCAGATTATAAGATGAAATGAACAGAAAAATGTTATTTCTCCTTTTGACACACTGGCTTATATAGCTTATCATCTTTTTTGGTACACTGGTACACAGATAACATACAAGGAAGGAACATGTCCGAACAGCCAAACATCTCCATACAGCGCGTCCAGACTGGTGTGCGCATTGAAAAGCGCTTACTTAAGGTCCTCAAAGCGCTCGCCGAAATGCACGATAGCTCACTCGGCGATCTACTCGAGGGAATCGTGCTGCACGCTTTCGAAGGCAAATCGCCCTTCGGTCCACAGGCCATCGAAAAGATCGAACAGCTCAAAATGGTCTACGGCCTCGATTTCGGTGCCGATGCCGCCCACCATTTCAGCGAAAGCGAGCCGCAATCATGAGCTACGCACACACCACGCCCGTCGTTGTGACCCTCTGGA
>PVMS01103287.1_pt1 | contig 10583 bp, 9 predicted proteins | sample 1853461 | NCBI WGS metagenome assembly PVMS01 (sample SAMN08582032, study PRJNA380276) | Marine sediment metagenome, whole genome shotgun sequencing project. | isolation source: ocean sediment barecode stripped | collected 2017
AAGAAAGGGTTATTTCGAGCAGTTCCCTTTTTAATTTCCTTTTTATTTGTATTGGTGATCGGCCGGACCCGGCCTAAGCTCTTGAAAAGTATGGTGGCCAGGGGCGGAATCGAACCACCGACACGCGGATTTTCAGTCCGCTGCTCTACCAACTGAGCTACCTGGCCAGAATCTGGATGCCTGACCCCGATACACGAAGAGACGGGGTTCAGCTTTTGCCTGTCTTTTTACCTCGCGAACCGGCCATATGGCCCGGCCGCGAGCGGGGTATTAAAGCCGCCTGTCCGGGCCGAGTCAAGGAATGTAGCAGTCCCAAGGGCTTGATGGGGCCATTCGTGGCTTTGACAGCTTCGCCGTGGGGTTCTACCCTTGATCTGACAAATAAGTAATAAGAGCGGCGTGGTGCCCGGACCCGCCCTGTAACTCATTAAATGGCTTTGCAGTTCGCAGCAATCAGGCCCGAGACTTCGCTTTCAACGCTGATAGAGCGCTATCGGCGGGTCCGTGATCGGAGCCTTGATTTGTGCCGCACGATGCAAACCGAGGATTTCGTCATCCAGACCATGCCAGGCGTGAGTCCGGCGAAATGGCACCTCGCTCACACCACCTGGTTCTTTGAGCAATTTGTGCTGATGCGACATCAGCGCAACTACCAAATCTATGACGAAAACTATCATTATCTGTTCAACTCTTATTACTACACCAAAGGCCGGGTATTCAGCCGGTCGCAACGCGGGTTTCTGTCTCGTCCCACCGTTGATGAGATTCGCGCTTATCGTGAATATGTTGATGATCAGATGCAGTCTCTGGTCAAACAGAACGATGACCAAACACTCGCTTTTTTGATTGAACTTGGACTGAATCACGAGCAGCAGCATCAGGAATTGATGCTGACGGATATCAAGCATGTTTTTTCCGTTAACCCGTTACAACCAGCGCTGCTGGACCGTCATGCTCCTGCCGCGGTGGCGCACGACACTGATTATTCTTTTATTGCGTATAAAGGGGGTAACCGGAAAATCGGGGCTGCGGGCAATGAGTTTGCCTTCGACAATGAAACCCCGCGCCATGAGGTTTATATAGCACCCTTTCAGTTGGCTGATCGCCCGGTCAACAATCGTGAGTTCAAATCGTTTATCGACGACGACGGCTATCGCAGGAACGATCTTTGGCTATCGGACGGCTGGGCCTGGATCAATGAGCACAACATTGACAGGCCACTGTATTGGTCGGATAACCACACCACGGAATTTACACTCAGCGGCACAAAGCATATCGATGCAGAAGCGCCGGTATGCCATATCAGCTTTTATGAAGCAGATGCTTTCGCACGTTGGGCCGATGCCCGGTTACCAACCGAGGCAGAATGGGAAATCGTGGCGAGTACGATGCCGGTCCTGGGTAATTTCATGGATGATCAAATATGGCATCCGCTTTCAGCATCGGATTCAAGCGGGGACGAACCCCGGCAAATGTTTGGTGACGTCTGGGAGTGGACCGCTTCTTCGTACTCGCCCTATCCGGGATTTGAGCCGCTGGACGGGTCGCTTGGCGAATACAACGGCAAGTTCATGTGCAATCAGATGGTCTGCCGCGGCGGTTCCTGCGCTACATCAGAAAATCATATTCGCGCCAGCTATCGTAATTTTTTCTATGCCGAGGATCGCTGGCAATTTTTCGGCATTCGGCTGGCGCGACACGCCTGATCTGCACGCACCGGCAACTCATAATACTGTATGTCATCACAATGAAGCTGCTCGATATGGAACCCACGCCCGCCGATGAGACACAGGAAATTCTGGAAGGGTTTCGTCTTGGCTGCAAACATATTTCTCCTAAATATTTCTATGACGAGACGGGCTCGCACCTGTTCGATCAGATTTGCCAACAACCGGAATACTATCCGACGCGCACTGAGCTTGGCATCATGCAGAAATATGCGAAAGAAATGGCGACTCTGGCGGGTCACAAAGCTTCTTTGATCGAGTTCGGCTCCGGTTCGAGCACCAAAACCCGTTTATTGCTTGAAGCGCTGGATGAGCCAGCCGCTTATGTACCCGTAGATATCTCGCGGGAACACTTGTTAAGCACCGCGAAGCAACTTGCCGATGCCTATCCCGACATTGAAGTCCTCCCGGTTTGCGCGGATTTCACTCAGCCTTTCAATCTTCCGGAACCGCGCATCACGCCGGAACGCAATATCATTTACTTTCCGGGCTCTACCATTGGCAATTTCTCGTCCCAACAGGCGATTGATCTGATGCGCGTCATGCGTGAAGAAGCTCGGGACGATGGCGCATTATTGATCGGGGTCGACCTGATCAAGGACAGAAAAATTCTTGAACCCGCCTATAACGATGCCGCCGGCGTTACTGCCGACTTTAACCTCAACCTGCTCAGACGCCTGAACCGGGAACATGATGCAAATTTCAGCCTGGACTCGTTCGAACATCTGGCCGTGTTCGACGAAGAAGACAGCAGAATAGAAATGCGTCTGATCAGCCTTGAAAAACAGCAAGTGCAATTGGCCGGAGAAGTATTCGAACTTGAACGAGACGAATACATCGTCACCGAACACTCGCACAAATATTCTCTGGATAAATTCGAGGCTATGGTTAACCAGGCCGGATTCAATGTCGACACTATCTGGACCGACGACGACGAATTATTCAGTGTGCAGTATTTAGTCTCTGCCTGACCGGCAACTCAATCGTTAGCAACAAACTCACCAGGTTTGTCGGATCCTTCGCCGAAAAAGAATTTATCCATTTCTTTTTCCAGAAACTCGCGAGCTTTGGGTTCGATAGGTGTCAAGCGGTACTCATTGATCAGCATGGTCTGGTGAGCCAGCCACTGCTGCCAGGCTTGTTTCGACACGTTGTCATAAATACGCTGACCGAGTTCGCCGGGATAAGGCGCATAATCCATGCCTTCGGCCTCAGTGCCGAGCAATATGCATTGCACCATCCTTGTCATTTGAATTCTCCAAATGTATGAAGCAGCCGTGAAACAGGCGCCGCCAGCCCAACCTGGGTCGGGCGGTGCAAGTTATACCAAAGCCAGCGATCGCCATCCAATGTTTCGTCACTCATGCGCGCGGCTGACTGTTCGACGCGAATTTCCACCGGGGTCATGTTGAGCTTGAAATGCGTAAAGCCATGGCTGACGTCCTCGTGGACAACAATTTTTGTGGGCGGAAAACCAACCTTATGCTGACACCATCCATCGACGGCATCCAGACTGTCCATTTCGGGAAAAGCCCAAAGGCCGCCCCACACGCCTGATGGAGGACGTTTTTCCAATAATACCGCACCGTCTTTTCGCACGACCACGGCAAGTACAACGGCACGACTCGGGCGGTGGCGCTTCGGGCGTGCAGCGGGTATCTCATGGACGGTATTTTCCTGACTGGCGACACACACCTGCTGCAAAGGGCAAATCGTACATTCGGGATTCCGGCGCGTACAAACTGATGCGCCGAGATCCATGATGGCCTGGGTGTACCGGGCCGGCTTTTCAACCGGTGTACAATCCTCCGCGATTCGCCAGAGTTCACTACTGACAGCGCTGACTCCGGGCCAGCCCTGAATACCAAAAGTTCTGGCAAGCACTCGCCTGGCATTGCCATCCAGAATCGGAAACGATTGATTGGTCGCCAATGCCAGAATGGCACCGGCGGTCGATCGCCCGATACCGGGCAATGACATCAATGAATCGAAATCCGTGGGCATTTCACCATGAAACCGGTCGCGAACAATCCCGGCCGCACTGTGCAAATTCCTGGCGCGGGCGTAGTAACCCAGCCCAGACCACAAATGCAGGACCCGGTCCTGACTGGCCTCGGCCAGCACCGACACATCCGCAAATGAGGCCATGAATCGATCGTAATATCGTGCGACCGTTGTCACTTGCGTTTGCTGCAGCATGATTTCGGATACCCAGACGCGGTAGGGTGTTGGATTCGACTGCCAGGGTAAATCCTTGCGGCCATGCGCCTGCCACCAGTCCAGTAATGCCGGTGCAATGTGAGGTTGCAGTTCGCGCCTGATCATCAGCGCTTGAGCAGATCCCTCAGACCTTTTTTCAGTGAATCGCGGGTGGAGGGCTTTTTATCGGGATCCTGCTTCGCATCATCATCTCCAAGCATGTCCAGCAGTTTGTCCCTGAGTTTTTGCTCGGCAACATTTTTGCCTAAATCCTTAAGATCAACGCCGGCCTTGGGCGCATCCATCGTGCCCTTGAGCGTGATCGGAATAGTCAGCCCGGTGAGGTCACTGAGCACTTCGCCATTTGGCAATTCGGGCGCTTCAAGCACCTGCGCATCAAAGCGGTAATTCAGCGCCTCGTCGACGAGATTTAATGTGCCTTTACCCGTCATGCGCAAAAATGGAATCTCCGCAATAATATTTTCGCTGGTCAATACCTCGTCATTAATCCGGGCTGTCATGGACAGTGCGGTGATTTGTGTTTGCACCGGGTCGGGTGCTTTGGGCGCCGGCTTGCGCCGAATCAGGGCGCGCGCCCTGCTGATCTCGTGCCACAGATCAACGCCACGATAAATGCCGTCCGCCAGTTCAAACGACAGTTTGCCCGTGAGGTTTTTGACTATTTCCGGCTGCGAACGGCCCGTGCCGCGGGCATTGATACGCGCGACCATCGTGCCGTCGAGTTCGCTCATATCGGCGAAATCCTTGAGTAATGCGCCTGCCTGTACGCCCTCCAGCACATGATCCATGGTCACTTTAAGCTCGGACTTTGTCGCCCTGAGTGTCAGTACACCACGATATTTTCCGCCATACAGACTGGCCACCGCCGGATCGATGTTAACCGTGCCCTGCTTCGCTGTGACGGCTGCCCCGACATCGTTCATAGTCATGCCGGTGACTTTGAGCTGACCAATTTTGAATTTGCCATCCAGATGAAGAGCCCGCAGCATCTCCAGTGGCAACGCTTCAGATTCGCTGCCCGAAGCCGTTGCGGACTGATCCGACTCGACGGTCGGGGACTGATAACGGTCGAGATCAATCTGATCCAGATTCAGATCGAACGTGTAATAAGGCGTTTCGAAATTCTTGATGCCGGCGCTGCCGCTGACACGCGTATCGTCCAGGTTAAACGCAATCTCCTCAAGCCTGATCTGGTCGGGCTTTAAGAACCAGTTTAATCGTCCGCCAGCTTTTGAAAGAACATCCGGGTCAGCGGTTTCCATTGACTGATCGACACTCGCCATCAGTTCACGAGGAGAAAAGCTCGCCAGCTCGGCAGATCCTTCGGCGCTAAACCCTGATTCGGAAACAGTGGCGTCAGCCGTGACTTCGGCCGTTAACCCGGACACCCGGGCAAGCGCGGTAAAGCCGTTGACGACCGCACTGCCGCTCTCCAGATCATAATTGAGTTGCTGCAGCCCAAACTCCGCACTCAGCTGCGATTCGGGCAGCTGCAGTTCGCCTTCAAGTGATTCAAGACTGATTGCCTGTGCATCAAGATCAGCTGTAAGCCGGGCTTGCACAGCAAGCGTGGCAGAAAGACCATCCTTGCGATCTTCAGCCTTCAGAGCAACACTGAAATCGAACGGCACACCGGGCGCAACAGCCCCGGTTTCGAACTGGATATCAGACAAATAATAGTCATCGGCGGTTGTTGCATCCTGCCAGGACACGGCCGCATCATGGATCTTGATACTGTCAACAGACAGCCCGGACAGCGGATCACTCGTTGACTCTTCTTCTGCCGGCGCCGTTGTGTCGGATTCCTGCGTTGCGAATTCCCAGTTCACCGCACCGTTCTTGAGGGTGATCAGGTTCAGATTCAGACCATCGAGTCGAATGCCACCAATCAGCATTTCCTGACGGGTGATCAGTGGCCATATCTGCAGCTGAAGCCCGACGTGTTCAACACTCGCAAAGGCCGTGTCGGGAAACCCGGCCGGATTACCCAGGCGACTCGGACCCACCGCAACGCCACAGCAGGGCCAGAACTCCAGTGACAGTTCCCCGTCGATCTCCAGTGTTCGCCCGGTCTGAGTCTGCACGGCATCGGCAATGGCGCCACGATAATCCTCCGGATCAACGAACAGCGCCAGAACAATAGCCGCTATAACCACCAGCGCCAGCAAACCCGCCAGTACGGACAGCAATACTTTACCCAGTTTTCCCATAGCCGCTATTAGATCATCCGCCTGCGGGCCGAGGCAATCCATACAGCAGCGAGAAGGAGGGGCAACATCCGCAACAAGTCCCGTTGCCAACCGGTCAGGTCGAGCTCCCAGGTCACTGTCAGGGCCAGCACCCAGGCGATCAGCGTCATGATCAGAATCCGCCGAATTGTCCAATATTCATGCCACTCGCCCATGATTTCGCTCCAACCCCGTTCACTGCCCATTGAACGACGAATCTTGCTGGTGCGAAAGGGCCATAAATGGGTGAAATAAGCGGCCAGGTGAACCAAAAATGGGTTATGTGACCCATGTCGCACACACAACCCGGTCAAATGTGAGCGCTGTCTCAACCCGTGATCAGGTGATCTTTTAGTCTTTCCGGCGGGTAGATAGAGAGCATCAAAAGGATATTTGATGAATTTACTGTTGGTGGAGGACAACATCAGTGATGCCGATTTTCTGATCGCGTCACTGAGAAGGCAGCGTGTCAATGACATGGAGCTGACGCATGCGTTGTCGATTGCTGAAGCGACCAAAGAGCTCAAAGAAAAAAACGATTTTGACGTTATTCTTCTTGATCTTCATCTTCCCGATGCTTCCGGCATGGAATGTGTCGATGCCATCCAGTCTGTCAGCCCGACCATACCCATCGTAGTTCTCAGCGGACAGGACGACGAAGATTTTGCGATCAGTATTCTCAACAAAGGTGTTCAGGATTACCTGGTTAAGTGGGAAGGCAATGGAAAGACTATTTTACGCGCGATTCGTTACGCTGTAGAACGTAAGCGCAGCGAACTGCATCTGAACTATCTGGCACAGTACGATCCACTCACTGAAATTCCCAACCGCCAGTATTTTAATGATCAACTCGAAAGAGCAACGGCTCGCGCGCGGCGCGAAGCTCGAAAAGTCGCTCTCCTGTTTCTGGACCTGGACCAGTTCAAGGTTGTAAATGACACGCTCGGCCATCATGCGGGTGACCGGCTGCTTCGTGAAATGGCCGGCCGGCTTCGCCGGTCTGTTCGTGCAGGCGATGTCATTGCACGGCTTGGCGGTGATGAATTCGCAATCCTGCTTGAGGACCTGAACGGCGCTCTTGAAGCAGAGACCATCGCCCGCGCTATTCTAGACGTCATCGCCGAACCGTTCACGATTGATAACCGTCAAATTATGGTCACGACCAGTATTGGCATCACAATCTACCCGAACGACAACAGCGATACCGCAACGTTGCTGAAGAATGCTGACATCGCAATGTATCAGGCAAAAGAGAAAGGCCGAAACAACTTCAAATTTTTTACCGAGCGTATGCATGCAGAGCTGATGATGTATCACCAGCTCGAACATGACATCAAAGAAGCCCTGACCCTGGAATTATTCACCCTGGTCTATCAACCAAAAGTTCATATGGTCGATCGAAAACTTCAGGGACTTGAGGCGCTTCTGAGATGGGACCATCCGAATCGCGGCCCGATTCCGCCCGGAGACTTTATCCCCGTGGCCGAAGAGAGCGGCCATATAATCCCGATGGGCTATTGGGTAATTAACGAGGTCTGCCGGACGATCAGAGGCTGGGAAGACCAGGGCCTGCCGCTGGTCCCTGTGTCGGTCAACGTATCAGCCAAACAGTTCCAGCAAGCGGACTTCGCCAGGCGAGTCAGCGAGATTCTGGACCGTCATCAGATCAACCCGGCCATCATTGAGCTTGAGCTCACCGAAGGGCTATTGATGGAAGACACCGATGCGGCACAGGGCTGCCTGCAGAAACTTAAAGATATCGGATTGCGGATATCGATCGACGATTTCGGTACCGGGCATTCTTGCCTTGATTATCTGCGCCGGTTTCCAATTGATGTACTGAAAATCGACCGCTCGTTCGTCAAGGATGTCGGTGAAGGTGGCGACAGTGACTCTATCGTCGAAGCCATCATCTCTCTGGCAGGAAGCCTGAAACTTGAGACTGTCGCCGAGGGTGTTGAAACACGTGCACAGCTTGAATTTCTGATCGACCATGGCTGTCATGTTGCACAGGGGTTCCTGTTCGGCCTGCCGATCAGCGCCGAGGCGATAGTCCCGCTGCTCGAAGATTTAACGGATGACACTGCCGGATTTGCGACCGCCCGGCTGCCGATAGCCAGCACCTGACGGAGACATTAATCTTGGCAAACTCAGAAGAGTTCGACGCTCAATCAGGCAGTGGAATACGGGTTCTGACCGATCTGCAGCTGATCCTTGAAACTACCGGGGTTGGCATGTGGACCTATGACAGCGGCTCAAACACTTTCGCGCTGGATGCGACCTGCCGTCAGCTTTTTGACCTGGATGACGATGAAGAGCTGAATTTTGAAACCTTGCAACGCAAGCTTCACCCCGATGATATCGCCGGGTACTGGGAAGCAGCAAAGCAGTCGCTTGAAGACGGAACATTTTCTGTTAACTACCGGGTGTGCTGCCGCGATGGTTCGATTCGCTTTATCAGCGGGCGTGGCCGCCTGATGCCGACGATGTCTGGCAAGGCTGCTATCACAAAGGGCGTCTGTATTGATGTAACCGAGCAGAAGCAGCTCGAAACCCAGCTGAAAGCCACAGAAGAGCGCATGCAGCAGCTCGCCGATAATGTACCGGGACTGTTTTCCTACATCGACAAAGACTACCGCGTGCAGTTCATGAGTTCACAGTATCGTCAGATTTTCGGTCTATCCAGGTCGGAAATTCTGAATCATCATATTGGTGATCTGATCGGACAAGACGTATTCCTGGAGCGTAAAGCTCGTTATGACCAGGCTCTTAATGGTGAGGTGGTCACCCATGAGGCTAACCGCCTGATGGCGGATGGCAGTTACAGCTACTTTATGATCACCCACAAACCACATAGCGATGAAGCCGGAAACATTCTGGGCGTCATGTCACTGGCCATCGACATTACTGACCGGCGCGCCATGGAAGAGAACCTGGAAAAGAAAGGAGAAGAGCTCGAAAGGTCCAATCGGGATCTGGAGCAATTCGCCTATATCGCTTCACATGATCTTAAAGCACCGCTCAGGGCCATAGAGGTTCTGGTCGAGTGGCTCAAAGAGGATCTTGAGGGCTACAAGGAGGGCGAGGTTCAGGAGAATCTTGGCCTGCTCAAACAACGCACCGGACGACTGAACCGGCTTCTGGACGACCTGCTGGCTTATTCCAGGGCCGGCCGAAAAGTCGGCGACGTCGCCATCGTTGATACCAAAGAGATGGTCGAAGACATTGCCAGCCTTCTCGCCCCCCCCGAGGGGATGATCATTGAAGCCGATGCCGGGCTACCCAAACTCACGGTACATCACGCACCACTAGAGCAAGTACTGCGTAACCTGATCAACAACGCCATCAAACATCACCCCGGTGAAACCGGAAAAATCCGTGTATTTGCCCAGGATCAGGGAGACTCGATCATGTTCGGCGTGGAAGATGATGGCGCCGGTATTCCTGAAGAATATGCAGAACGTGTGTTCAAGATGTTCCAGACACTGCAGCCCAGGGACGAAAAAGAAGGCAGCGGGATGGGCCTTGCGATAGTCAAGCGCATTGTCGACTGGCAGGGCGGAAGAATCTGGTTTCATGCCGGACCCGGCGATAAGGGCACTGTGTTCAAATTTATCTGGAATAAAATTCCGGATGTTATCGAGGCGACTGAAAAGGATGAGGATGAAGATGAGCCAAACGACTCCCGTAAATATATTACTGGTTGAAGACGACGAGATCGACCGAAAAGCGTTCCTGCGCGCAGTGCATAAAATAAAAATCGGCAATCCCGTCATCTGTGCACGGGATGGCGTAGAGGCCTGGGATATTCTCAACGGAGAGAATGGCCATGAGCCTCTGCCACGACCCAACCTGATCATCCTTGATATCAATATGCCACGAATGAATGGTCTGGAACTGCTGCAGAAAATTCGCAAGGACGCGAATCTGCGAGACATGATCGTTTTTGTCCTGACCACGTCAAATGACGAACAGGATATATTTGATGCCTACAATCTGAACGTTGCCGGCTATATGCTGAAATCCGACATGGGCAGCAGCTTTATAAAGTCCGTTCAGCTGGTAGAGATGTACTGGAAGGTCATCGAATTTCCGACTCCGTCCGCAGTCGCTGCCTGATAATATTCCGGACCACACTCGTCAGAGCGAGCCATTCCCGATTACGGAGACCGCAGTAAAGAAAGCGCTGGCCGGGCCGGCGCTACTGTTAACGTTTTTTGGGAATCAGCTCTGACATTTGCGGACGCAGTGCTGCCAGCTCTTTCTGAGACATTGACGATTCAGCCAGAGTTATGCTTTGCCCACCCGCAACGCGAGCAGTGCGGTTACCCGAAGCATTACCGGCTATTTTACCTTCAGAAGATGTCGCATCCGCGTAAAGCGAGCCGCCAAGTGCAAGGCCTCCATT
>PVMS01125919.1_pt1 | contig 10583 bp, 9 predicted proteins | sample 1853461 | NCBI WGS metagenome assembly PVMS01 (sample SAMN08582032, study PRJNA380276) | Marine sediment metagenome, whole genome shotgun sequencing project. | isolation source: ocean sediment barecode stripped | collected 2017
ACATCGCTGCGAATCGACACATCAGGCGGGATAGCGTATGAAGGCGCAATGGTGGACATCACCGGTCGGCGGGGCATCGAGGACGAACTGTGGACCAGGGCAGCTCAACAGGAGGCTGCCGCGACGGTAGGTCAGATTGCTCTCGACTCTGACGATATCAGCGCCGTGATTGATCAGGTCACCCGGCTCGTTTCACGTGTGCTCGGGACAGAAGGTGTCGTGTTGTTCCAGCGGTACCCGGGGGGAGATCTGGGCGTAACTGGAGCTACCGGCGAGGTCGATATTGCGCCTGACATGGTGTCGGGAATTGCGGATCGGGCGCACATGACGGCATCGCCTGTTGTTCTCAGATCAGACGGAGAGGTTCGGTTCACTGCTCCGATGCTCTCACAGATCGGTTTGCGCTCCTGTGCTGCTGTGATGGTCCCCGGAGTCGATACTGACTTTGGGACGCTCATCGCGCTCGCCCGCGACGAAAGACTCTTTACCGTCGATGACATCAACTTTCTGATAGCGGTTGCCAACGTGTTGGCGGCCGCAATCGACCGGTCAAATGCCAAGACTCGCCTTGAGGACCTCCTGAAATCAAAGGATGCGTTCGTTGCGTCCGTGTCGCATGAACTTCGGACGCCGCTCACAGTCGTCACTGGGATGGCGCACGAATTGAACGAACGGTGGATGAACCTCACTGATGAAGAGCTTGGAGAGTTCACATCGATGCTGGTGGAGCAGAGTCGTGACATGTCGGACCTGATTGAGGATCTACTCGTGGCGGCGCGGTCCAGCATCGGAAACGTCGCGGTACGCAATGAGCGCGTCAGCCTCGAGGACGAGATTGACAACGTTCTCGCAGGATTCTCCCGCGCAGATAAATCGATCGTTGTTCGGACAGAACCAGGCACGGTGTCGGCGGATCCCATCAGAGTGCGACAGATTCTCAGGAACCTCGTCAACAACGCTCTGAGGTATGGCGGGCCAAATATCGAGATCGAGTCATCGCGCGAAGCGGGCACGCTCGTAGTTGAGGTAATCGATGACGGCGCCGGTATTGCGGCGGAGGACCATGAGCGAATCTTCGTAGCGTACGAAAGGGCACATCAGACCGAGGGTCAACCAGGCTCGGTTGGGCTGGGCCTAACTGTTTCGAGGACGCTGGCCGAACTCATGGGCGGTTCTCTCACCTACCGCTTCGATGGTCGCAGCGTCTTCAGACTCGAACTGCCGGTCGCCGCCGACGATCAACGAACGACACAGTCGATCGCAGAAGACGTCGCTCTCTCGATGAGAACCGTCGGCTCGGGCCGGATCGGCGTCGATGTGGGATGATGGCTAGTGCCCCGTCAGCTGTCGGGCGATAGCTGTTCAACGAGTGTTGCGAGCCCGGACTCGATGTCGCCGCCGATGTTCACGGTTACCACCGCCCTACCCCTCTCGGCCAATGCGGCGCGATCACCCCTTGCTTGGGCAGCGATGAGCTCGTTGAACGAATAGTCGGTCTCGGGCACGTTCAAAGTGTCGCCGGTGTCACTGACGATCTGTAGGTAGAGGGCACCCGGTGGTCCTCCCTTGTGGAGTTGGCCGGTCGAATGAAGGAACCTTGGTCCTATTCCAACGGTCACATATGCCTGATATTCGTCGCTGAGTGTGTCCCTGACCTCGTCGAGGCGATTCGTAGCGGTCTCGGTCTGTGGGACATACGCCTGGAGCGAGATGTAGGACGGTGAGGCCTCGTTCAGCGATCTTCTGACGGATTCGGCCCACGAGGGATCGGACACGTGGACCGGAGGTGTGTCATCGATGCCAAGACCGCCGTCCATTGCGGATGTGGCCAGCTTCTTTGCGAGTTCAACGTCGGGCTGATCGAACGGGTTGATGGCAAGGCCTCTTCCGATAACGGCTGTTGCGAACTCGAGGATGTACATCGCGCCTGCAAGGTCATACGGGTCGTCGACCGCTATCTCGATGTCTGCACGCGGATCAGGCAGGTTCCCGATCGCCACCACAGTGGTATCGGGATTGCCGTCGAGACTCGGTCCACCATCAATCGGCACGATTCCAGTGCCCGTCTTGCCTGTCGATTCCGCAACGAGTTGCTCAATCCAGATACCGATCGTTTCAACGGGCGGCGCCGAGAGGAATTGCGCCTTGTCGCATCCGTTTCGCGCACGGTCTGCAAGAACGATTCCAATGCGGAATCCAGGGTTGGACTCGAGGGGAGTGGGCGGTCTGCAGAGGAGAGCGGCCCGCTCGGCGCTGTCGAGAAGTAGGGAAACATCGCCGCCAATCAGACCGGTTGGCACGAGTCCGAACGCTGTGAGAGCCGAGTAGCGGCCCCCCACATCGGGATCTGCGATGATCGTTGCCCTGAAGCCACGGTGCGCGGCGAGGGCTTCGAGCGATGTTCCCGGGTCGGTAATCGCGATGAAGTGGCTTCCTGGGTCTGGGACACGTTCTTTGGCTTGTTCCCAGAAGTAGCGGAAGAGCGACATCGTTTCGATCGTTCCGCCAGATTTGGATGCAACGATGTACCACGTCGAGGCAGGGTCGGTCGCCGACGCTGCATCAAGGACTGCTTCAGGATGGGTCGAGTCGACGACCGTGAGTTTTGGAGAGGTTGAGTCCAAAGGCAAAGTGGACGCAAATACCTCGGGAGCGAGGCTTGATCCACCCATTCCGAGAAGCACGATGTCGGTGATGCCGCTGTCGACTGCGTCTGAATGGAGCGCTTCTATCTCGCTGATCAGCGAACGAGAATCCATCGGTGCGTCGAGCCAGCCGAGCCGATCGGCGATCTCAGGCACCGGCGGATCGGCCCACACAGTCGGGTCCCTGCGCCAGAATCTCTCCAACACATCTTCGGCTCTCCACGCTTCGGCCTCCCCCGCAACGATGCGCTCGCTATCGGAGGGCAGAGAGACGCGCACTGGCACTAGATCTGAATTCGTTTGTATTCGATTGCATCAAGGAGGCTGGCGTATGCATCGGCGAACGATTCAACTCCATCGACCTGCAACTTCTCTGTGATCGCATCGAAATCGATTCCGACCTCGGGCAGGGAATCGATGAATGTTGCTGCTTCGTCCATATCCGCGAGCAGCGAATCGGCCTCCACTGTCCCGTGGTCGATGAAGGCGTCGATCGTGTCAGGGGGAGCGGTGTTGACGGTGTTTGGACCGATGAGATCTTCGACATACATCACATCGTTGTACTCAGGGTTCTTCGTCGACGTCGATGCCCACAGCACGCGCTGTGGGCGCGTACCCGCCGCGAGAAGGTCAGCGAATCGCTCACCCTCAAAAAGCTCCTGGTATCGGTTATAGGCGACCTTTGCGTTCGCAATCGCAGCCCTGCCACGAAGGGAGAGCGCGTGAACCGAACCGACCGCCTCGAGTGCAGTGTCGGTTGATCCATCAACTCTGCTGACAAAGAACGAAGCAACGGACGCAAGACCTGTTGGGTCTGCGGCGCGTTCTGCGCCGCAGATGTATGCCATGGCCACCGCCTCATAGTCACTGAGGCCGAACATGAGAGTGGCGTTGATGTTCAAACCCGCTGCCGTGAGTTCCTCGATTGCAGGAATACCAGCCGCGGTGGCTGGGACCTTGACCATCAGATTGGGTCTGTCGACTGCGGACCAGAGTCTCATGGCATCAGCGATCGTTGCCGAGGTGTCGTGTGCAAGTTCTGGCGACACCTCGAGACTCACGAACCCGTCGTGGCCGTCCGATGCGTCGTATACCGGACGAAGGATGTCAGCGGCGGCCCTGATGTCGTCGATGGCGAGAGCTTCGAATATCTCCGCGGGCTCCAGATCCTTCAGAGACGTGATCTGGTCGTCGTACAGATTCGAATCCGCAATGGCCTTCTCGAATATCGATGGATTGCTCGTGACCCCGCGAATGCCTTCCGCAACAAGGTCGTCCAATCCGGATCCCGTGAGCATGTCTCTTCTGATGAAGTCATACCAAACGGACTGGCCAACCTCGTTCAAGTCCTGCAGCTTTGTCAAGTCTTCACCTCTTCGCTCACCGTCTATGAATTGTCGCGGGCCAGTCGGTTGATCGTGCGCTGCACGTCGTCTCGCATGTCATCGCGCCCGAGCGCGGTTCGGATCGTTGCGTCGACGAAACCTGTCTTTGATCCGCAGTCGAACCGCTCACCTGTGGAGAGGACGGCGTGGAAGGGCATGGTCCCAATCGATGCCAACAGTGCATCCGTGAGCTGAATCTCGCCCCCCCGAGCCGGTCTCGGTCGATTCGAGGACCCTCATGATCGATGGATCCAGGATGTAGCGTCCGATCACCGCGAGATTCGAGGGCGCGGTCCCCTGAGAAGGTTTCTCAACGATGTTATCGACCTCGATGGCGCCGTTCGAGGACGCGCCGGGCGTGATGATCCCGTATTTTTTGGTTTCATCATCGGCAACCTCGTCGACGAGCACGACATTGCCGCCAAAGGTTGCATGAACTTCGAGCATGGTGGAGAGGTCCGGCTTATCCGCGACAATGAGTTCGTCGGCGAGTAGCACCGCAAACGGTTCGTCGCCGATGACGTTGCGAGCGCACCACACTGCATGCCCGAGGCCAAGTGGATCGATCTGACGTACATACGTGACCTGCCCCGGTGCGTGACGCAGCTGATCAAGCTCAGCCGCGACGTCGTCCTTTCCACGGTCCTTGAGCGTTTGCTGCAGCTCGAAGTTCACGTCGAAGTAGTCCTCGAGTGCACTGTTGCCCCGCCCCGTCACGAAGACGAGATTCTCGATTCCTGCTGCAACCGCCTCATCGACCGCGTATTGGATCAACGGCCGGTCGACGATGGGGAGAAGGACCTTGGGCATTGCCTTTGTGGCGGGAAGGAACCGGGTGCCGAATCCTGCAACGGGGAACACCGCTGTTCTGACGGTGGTCATTGCGTTGTGGCAGCCTTCGCGATGCGTTCAGCGTGTCCCTTGGCCCTGACGGTGTAGTAGGCCTCCTCGATCACCCCTGTGGCGTCGATCAGGAATGTGGATCTGATGATGCCCATGTATTCCTTGCCGTAGTTCTTCTTGAGGCCATATGCGCCATATGCCGTTGCGATCGTGTGGTCTGTGTCCGAGAGGAGATTGAATGGCAGGCCGTACTCGTCCTTGAACTTTGCGAGCTTACCGGGCTCGTCAGGCGAGACTCCGAGAATCTGCACATCGCTTTCGGCGAAGAGTTCGTAGCGGTCCCTGAAGTCGCACGACTCGGTGGTGCATCCAGGAGTGAATGCCTTCGGGTAGAAGTACATGGCGAGTCTGGCGCCCTCGAAGTCAGCGTTGGTTCGCTCGACTCCGTTCTGGTCGACAGCCCTGAACGGCGGCGACTGGTCCCCCGGTTCCAATCTCATATGCTCGTCTCCTTGTCTCTGCCAAGAGAGTAACGGACCGCGCACCGAAGTCGGAAGTACGAATTGAACTGTGAACTGCCCCTTCAACCTTCAGCGCGTAGCCGCAGTTGGCCACAGGCTGCGTCGATGTCCTGGCCCCGCGTGTCGCGCAGCGTCACATTTGCGCCCTCACGTCTAAGCGTCCCGAGGAACCGACGAATGTGGTCCCGCGATGGTGGAACATCCGTGCTCAGCGGCGTCGGATTCAAAGCGATGACATTGATGTGGGCCTGGATCTCTCTCGCTACACGCGCCAACCCAACGGCTTCCTCATCCGAGTCGTTCTCGCCGGCGATCAGCGTCCACTCGAGAGAGATTCTTCTCCCCTTTCTCTCGTAGTAGTCCTTGGCTGCTGCCACGACGTCGTCTATCGGATATCGGTCGTTGATGGGAACGAGCTTCGACCGCTCAGACGGAATCGTCGAGTGGAGGCTCACCGCGAGGTTCAGGGGCAGGGGATCCTCAGTGAGTTTCTTCATCCCCGGCACGAATCCAACGGTCGACACGGTGATCGACCGTGCTGAGAGTCCCATCGGTCCGGTCATGCGGCGAATCGACTCGATTGTGTTTGCATAGTTGGCAAGCGGTTCACCCATGCCCATGAACACAACATTCGTCACGCGTTCCGGGCTTCGGGGGAGGGGATTCTCGGCAAGGTAGGCGTTGGCGTAGGCCACCTGGGCAGCGATCTCTCCTGCATCGAGGTGCCGGTCGAACCCGAACTGGCCCGTCGCGCAGAATGTGCACCCCATTGCACAGCCGACCTGGGACGAGATGCAGAGTGTTGTCCTCGTCGGATATCCCATGAGCACGGTTTCGATGAGTGAACCGTCTGCGCACTTGAACAGCCATTTCTTCGTCAGACCACCGTCCGCTGATTGCTCGACCTCGAGACTGAATGGCCAGTGACTCTTGGCCACCTCCTGTCGCATCTCCGTCGGGAGATTCATCATGTCACTAGCCGACATCACCGGGTGGGCGTATAGCCATTCGACGAGCTGATCCATGCGGTAGCTCGGCTCGTCGGGGAAGAGTTCACCGAGTTCACCGGGGGGCGTGATGTACACGTTGCCCTACGGCTGTGATTGAGCCGACTGTACCCAGCCTTGAGCGATCGAAACAGAGGTACCAGCCGCATCAGCAATATGTTCGGGTGTTGCTGACACAAGGTCGGAGAAGCTGTGGATCCCTGAGGCGGTGAGGCGGTCGCGGTACACCGGTCCGATCCCCTTTATCAACGTGAGGTCATCCGCACCTCCGCCCGAGCGGAACTTCGGTGGAGGTTCTTCATGGACTTCAGGACTGGGGAGCATGCGGTCGCGTAGCGCCCATGCAGCGGCACCGAGGCCTGCGACGACGCCAGCAACTCTGAGCAGGTTCTTTGCAGCTTGATTCATGATGGCGTGAGTCTATCCCGGGTTGCCGCTCTGACATGAACCGTAGAACGCCGTGAAGCTGCCGCCTGATTTCCAGGGGTTCCACCACTGCCCAATCGAGTTGTTGTAGTAGTTGGCGAGGTAGGCACCGGCAGCGATGTTGGCGGCACCGTTGAAGGGCGTGGCGACGAGGCCGTTTCCATCAACGAAGCCTGCACCTTTTGCTCTGCCGACCCAGTACTTGCTGAGATGCTGCAAGAGGCCCTCAGCGGACGAACCCGAGTTGTACGCCCGTGGGTCTCCCTTCGATTCGCGCTGGATGATGCCCAGAGCACAGTCGACTCTGTGAGCCGGCCAGTACTTCTCGACGGTTGAGCGCCAGTTCTCGACGTTGCGAATCCCCCCCGAGTCGGCGGGCCAGTTTGGCGACCACTTCGATGTCGAAGCCTTCGTCGTCGTGGGAGTACTTGATGGAGCCTTTGTCGTTGTAGCGGCGTTTGATGCAGCCTTGGTCGTTGTGGTGGTCTGGGGTTCGTCGTAGTAGATCACGATGCGCACGCTTGCCGTGTTTCCAGCCTCGTCGGTTGCCGTGAACGATGCACCGTTGGCACCATCTTGCACAACAAGGCTCATCTCCCAGTCACCATTCTCCGCCATCTCCGCTTTGAAAGGCCCGGAAGTTACAACGGCGTCGTGCTCAGATGTTCCATAGAACGTGACGATCTTCTTCGTGACCGTGTGGCCGTCCTTGTGAGAGGTGACCTTGATCGGGGGCGGAGTGCTGTCCCGCGGAACGGTCGCGGCGGCGGCAGTCTCTGGTGGGGAGGTGGCTTCGGTTGTCGGTTCATCTTCTTCAACTACGGAGGCTTCTGCAGCCTCGGGGGGAGCAGGTTCGACCTCGCCGGCTGTGGTTGATGTCTCGGTTGTGGTCCGGGTCGTCGCTACACGGGTATCGGAGTCCGCAATGCGCAGCGCAAGAACCGCAGAAGCGACCCGTGCTGACGCAACCGACGACGTGTCGATCGTGATGGGCTCCCCCGAACTGTCCTTGGGAGATGAGGGAGATGGTGAGAACGCGGCGAAGCCGATCACTGCAACGAGGGCGATGATGAGGAGGCTTGCGTATGCGCTTGGAATTCGAGGTCTCACGTGTCTCCGCGGATCTCGCTGATACTTTCCGCCCAGCGGACACACAGGGATGTGTGCCGAAAGGAGTCGATGCCGCATTCAACGCGCGCTGACATCAACGTTTATGACATGAGGATATAGGGCCTTGTCGTGTAGAGCAACCCCGATGGTGGGATTATCTTCCAGCGTGAGTCGTCACGAGGGCTGCCGAAGTGGTGATTCGCGGGTCGGCGCTCCCCTTCATTTCGCGGCCGGTATCGATCGCGGACACTGGACCCCACCCCTGTTCATATGGGCTGACCACTTCAACGATATGACCGCGGTCCCTGAGTCCTCGAATTGTCAATGGAGCAGGTCTCGATTCGTACTCGATGGCACTGTCCGTGCCTGGCGTAGGTTGTGCCATGCTCCATCTGGGCAGAGCCTGTGAGTCATCGGTGCAGTTGTGGGCTTGGTAGAAGGACGCTGCGAATTGAGCGAGATACTGGGGCTGTTGATCCCCACCGCGTGTTCCAAGCAGAAGATCAAGGTTGGATCCATGTGTCCACAGTGTTGGCGAGAGTGTGTGGAGTGGCCGTTTCTGGGGAGCGAATTCGTTCTGATGTCCTGGAATGAGATTGAACCCGGCTCCGCGATTGTGGAGGAATACTCCTGTCGCTCCTGCCGACCTCCCGGAGCCGATTCCCCAGAAGTTGGATTGGATGAGAGAGATTCCCATCCCTGCGGCGTCGCGGACTGTCATGTAGGCCGTGCCGCCAGGCGACGGGCGGGGCATCGGCCAGCGACCCGCCCTGTCCGGGTTGATGGTTGCTGCGCGCTCGGCGAGACGATCGTCAGACACAAGCTCCTCGTCCGAAACGAGCGTGTGGCTCGGATCGACGGCCGTGTCCTCGCGCTCCCAGGCCACCGAGCGGTAGGACTCGATGAGGAGATGTTGATACAAGGGGTCATTCGGGTCGTCGGGAGGATCGAGCATCTCGAAGATCTTGAGCGTGGCGAGGGTCAGGTATCCCTGACTGTTTGGTGGCACGGTCCATGCACTACGATCGAAAACCGTCGTCATGAGAGGGTTTGCCCAATCAGCCTGCGGTCGCTCCAGGTCCTCGTCCGTAACAGCCCCTCCGGTCGCCTCAACAATGGCCGCCCCGACGGAGCCACCGTAAAAGGCGGAGCGACCATCGTCGGCAACGGCTTCGAGCGTTTCGCCGAAGCGAGGTCTTCGCATCGTTGTTCCTGCACCGGCGGCCTGCCCGTCGCGATAGAAGGGTTGCGAGGATGTCTCGTCAGCGATCAGATCCCGAATTCGGGCGAGAGAGCTGGCAAGTTCGACTGATACGGGGAATCCGTCGCGAGCGATCTCGATTGCCGGTGCGAGAAGGCGAGAGAGCGGGAGAGTTCCGTATCTCGCCACCAACGCCTCCCACCCATCAACGCACCCGGGAACGGTGATCGACCATTTGCTGCGCATCGGTATTGCACCGAGTCCGGCATCGCGCATGTCGTCACTTGTGACACCTGATCCAGCTCTGCCGGACGCGTTGAGGACTGATGGGGTCGTACCGCCCGGAGTGTGCACTAACGCAAAGAGGTCACCACCGGGACCACATGTGTCGGGGAGAACCACACTGAGCACGGCGTTGACGGCGATGGCTGCGTCGACAGCGTTGCCGCCCTGCTCGAGCATGCCAATGCCTGTTGCCGAGGCGAGGTAGTGAGGTGATACGACGATGCCGTGTGAACCGTCGGTAGGTTCCGTGGAAAGCCGTGCTTCGTGCGGACGAAGCGGAGTGTTCATTCTTCGAGGTTGCCCAGGCGTCTGTTGAGTGCGTTGAGCACAGCCTTTACGCTCGCATCGTCCGGATCGTGTGCAACAACCGCTGAACCGACGTTGAGATTCTCCGAGCCGCGCTGGTCAGACGACACGACGACCGCGACGACCACATCGTTCTGCCCCACTGGGGTTATGGAAATCGCGTCGAGTGCAATTGGCGGCATTGACGGAAATGTCTGTTCGATGGCGTCAATCGTGGCCTCACCGACGAGACGATGTCTGGCTGACATGACCGCGGGTCCCGTCGCTGTTCCGACGTACTCCTGGTCTTCGTGACGAAGCGTGACCTCGATGGTCGTACGTGTTCCGTTTGGTGACTCTCCGACTCGCATGAGTGCGGCACGGGCACCGGTGGCAAGGTTGACCTGGTGAGGACTTATCTGAACAACCGAGATCACCCTGTGGTCGATCGTGACACCGAATCGTGCCATTGCAAGGCTCTGGACGTCCCTGACCACCTGTTTTGCTGGCTTGTCAGCCGCAGCGATCACATGGAGTTCGGTGATCGTGCTTCCCTGGTTGACGACGCGCGCAGCGTCAACGGATTCCATCCGCGTGAGGTTCTCTTCGAGTTCTCTGAAGTTCACTGGCATCTCGCGGCGAGCGTAGTCGATTCCCACCCTACTCCGCTGCATCCCAGCGGCCTCCCGGCCGCCGACCGCTTCGCTTTCCGACACAAGACCGCTCGCTGGCGCTCGCTTTCGGATGACCGACTCTTGTCTGTCGTCTGTCGTGTGTCGTGTGTCGTAGGTCGTACGTCCTCTTTTCCTTGCAGTTTGGTCAGATTTCCGGTAAATTGGGTTCCGCTGCCTGCGCTATGGGTGGCAGACCCCTTG
>PVMS01123518.1_pt1 | contig 10582 bp, 9 predicted proteins | sample 1853461 | NCBI WGS metagenome assembly PVMS01 (sample SAMN08582032, study PRJNA380276) | Marine sediment metagenome, whole genome shotgun sequencing project. | isolation source: ocean sediment barecode stripped | collected 2017
AACGTTCGTGCGCCGTAAGCCATATTCTTCTTTGCGCCCATCCAGGGAAAACCATTTGGGGCGTTCCCAGCCGAAAGTCTCGGTAAAAACAGCGCCTTTTGATTTTAGTTTTTCGTACAAAGGACTTGTCTTGTTAGGGCGCCCGGCGGGGCGCTCTTCGCCGGGAATTTGGAGGACGTACATGAAGGTGTAATCCTGGTGGGCCTTTGCGCGTGCATATTCTTTATCGGCAAAGGGTCCGAAGCGGCGCGGATCAACGCCCACGGTATTTATTTCTGCAGCACCATACATCATCCATTGCGCCAGATATTTTCCTGCGCCGGCCCCCTGGGCGATGCCCATGCTGTTTCCACAGTTCAGCCAAAAATTCCTGAGCCCTGTGGCTGGCCCTATCAGAGGGCTATGGTCTGGAGTGCGGGGGCTGGCCCCATTCACCACGCGCATGATGCCGGCCTCGGAGAAAATGGGCATGCGATCCATAGCGCGCTCCAAACCCGGCATGATCGGTTCAAGTTCAGCGGCAAAAAGCTCGTTTTCAGCTTCCCATGCTTGCTCTTTTCCAGGCCAGGCTTCTCGTGAATTGCTGCGTTCATAGATCCCGATCAAGCCTGAGTTTTGTTCCTGGCGGTAATAAGCATTCGCATAGGGATCACGAATCACAGTCAGCTCTTCTTCCAAATCAATAAATTCCTGAATGGGCTCGGTGACCACATATTGATGCCGCATATTTGTGATCGGAAGATCGAGCCCCACCCATGAAGCTATTCTGCCAGCGTAGCATCCGCCAGCATTGACTATGTGCTCGCACACAATCTGGCCTTTTTCTGTGAATACTTCCCATTCCCCGTTTGCCAGCAACTTTATATCCAGCACGCGATTATTGCGCACAATTGTTGCTCCAAAATTCTGAGCACCCTTTGCCAAAGCATTGCAACAGCTCGCCGGATCAACATGTCCATCGTCCAAAGTCCATGCCCCAGCCAGCACGCCCTCCGTAGTGACGAAGGGATTAATCCGCCGTATCTCTTCGGGGCTGATGATCTGCATACGGAAGCCCACATTGGCAGCCACGCCTTCTACCAGGCGAAAATACTCTAATTCTCCTTCTGTAGTGGCAAAACGAATCCCGCCACTGCCATGCCAGCCAGTAGGTTGCCCGGTTAATTCTTCAAGCTTTGGGTAAAGCGTATTGCTGTAGTGTTGAAGTTTGCCAATGTTGTAGTCAGCTGTGAAGCTGGGGCATTGTCCTGCAGCATGCCAGGTTGACCCCGAGGTTAATTCTGCCTTTTCAATAAGGACACAATCGTCCCATCCGGCCTCGGCCAGGTGGTAAAGAAGGCCAACGCCCATCATGCCACCCCCCACAATAACTACGCGCGCATGTGATTTCACGATTCTTTCTTCATACTGCTGCATTCCTAATTGATCCCTTTCGCTCAATAAAAGGGAACTTAAATTTACATCTTTACTCTAAGATTTTTGGGGTCATACATGGCACGCAAAGATGCTTTTGCTGAATACTTGTTTCCTGCTGAGAGAATTTCAAATGAAGCATTTTTTATGAAATCTGGAGTTACGCCATCAACATGTTCGACGTTTCCCACGCCAATCGCCCCTCCCAAAGTATGTCCATAACCAGCCGCAGAAATATTTCCTACATATTTTCCATCACGATAAATAGGCTCATTGCCAAATATCAGTGCCTCAGGATCATCCAATAAAAATTGGACGAGTCGATATTTGGGTGGTCCTGCGGCCATCTTTTTCTCAAGCGCAGCTTTTCCAATAAAGCCACAAGGCTTATTGAAATCTACTGCAAATTTCAATCCAACCTCTAAGGGCGTGTCTAAATTTCCAATATCGTTGCCGATGTCTCGATAAGCCTTTTCCAAACGCAATGTATCCACAGATTCGATGCCGGAAAATACCAGATCCATTTCATTGCCTGCTTCAACAATTGCGTCAAAGACATTGAGCGAAAACTCACTGGGAATATAAAGCTCATAGCCCAATTCCCCCACATAGGTGATGCGCAGGGCTTGCACGCTTGCATAGGCAATTTCTATCGTTTGCATGCTTAGATAAGGAAAAGCCTTATTAGACATATTTGCCGATGTAACTTTCTGGACGAGCTCGCGGGATTTTGGCCCCTGGATGGTGAGCGCACTGGATGCTGAGGTGATATTCGAGATGAAGATGTCATCTTCAGGCTTCGAATTTCGCTTCAACCAGGTCAGAACAGGGAGGGTTGTGGCGTCTCCGGTAAGAACCAAAAATTCATTCTCAGCCACCCGAGTAACTGTAAGGTCAGCGATTATTCCGCCAGCTTCATTCAGCCACTGAGTGTAAACACAGCGGCCATTTTCCACAGCAATATTATTTGCGCTCACCTGGTTGAGTATTCTTTCAGCATCACGACCCTTGACCATGATTTTTGCCATGACTGAATAATCGGTTAGCGTCACTCCTTCCCTGGAAGCCTTGTGCTCTCTGGCAACATATTCAAAGTGCTTTGGGCGCCCCCAGGGAGTTTCGATCTTTGGCTCCACGCCTTCAGGGGCAAACCAATAAGGGGATTCCCAGTCTCCGTATGTGCCAAAGAATGCCCCTTCCTGGGCCAGGCGCTCATGATAGGGGGACTGCTTTACATTCCGTGCGCTTTCATATTGCTGCCCCGGATAATTAGGCGCGAACATCTTGCCCACAATCTCACTCGTTCGATCTTCAAGATAGGCTGAAGTGTTTTGATGCGGCATCATGCGTGAAATATCCAATTCGCTCACATCAATATCCGGGATGCCGTCTGTGATCCATTGCGCCATTATTCGCCCGGCTCCCCCGCCCAGCAAAATGCCCAAAGAATTAAAGCCTGCTGCAATGTAGAAATTCTTTAGTTCTGGCGCTTCACCCATTAATGGAAAAAGATCGGGGGTGAAGGATTCAGGTCCGCAAAATAGTTTGTGAACGCCCACGTTTTCGAGCGCGGGGATGCGTTTCATGGCCTCTTCTATATGAGGCATCATCCGATCCCAATCAGGTTTTATTTCGCCAAAGGTGAAATCTTTGAGGATTCCTTCAGTAGCCCAGGGGGCCGCCTGAGCTTCGAATAAGCCAAGCAATAATCCGCCAGCTTCCTCGCGATAGTAAGCATGTCGATCAATATCAACGAGCACAGGCAATTCCGAATGAATACCCTTGATAGGCTCTGTCAATAAATAGTAATGCTCGGCTGCTTGCAAGGGGACGTTTACCCCCGCAAGTTTTCCAAGCTCGCGAGCCCAAATGCCCGCACAATTGACGACATATTCGGCTTCAATTTCACCCTTATTTGTGATTACCCCTCTGACTTGCTGATCGCGCGTTTTGATGCCAATAACTTCCACGCCTTCAAAGATTTCAACGCCCCCCACTTTTTGCCCCTTTGGCGAGTGCGATGGTTACATCTATTGGATTTGCAATGCCATCACCCTTAGTAATAAAGCCAGCCATCACGTCATCTGTGGTTGCCAGAGGCCACAGTTCCTTTACCCGTTCAGGTGAAATTTGCTCTGTCATCACCCCCTGGCTCCTGCTAAATTCCATGGTTCTCTTAAGGCCGATCAACTGATCTTTATTTGTTGCCAGTTCTAAATAGCCTACATCTCTATAGCCAGTAGATTGCCCCGTTTCTTTTTCTAGATTTTTATACAGCTCAAGAGAATAGGAAGCCATTTCCACCAAGGACCAGTAATCAAAACCACCAGTCTCGACAAGACCAGCCGCATGCCATGTTGTCCCCGAAGTTAACTCGTTTTTTTCGAGCAGAACTATATCCCGCCACCCTAACTTGCTTAGGTGATAGGCAACGCTGCATCCAATGATGCCACCGCCGATAATGACAACTTTTTTCTTTTCAGGAAAAATGCTATCTGCGGGATTATTTTCTGACATGGAATTCAATTCTGCCTGATATTTTCCATTAGATTAGGATCGAAGCTAATCCCTTAAAATTTCTCGAGCTGCATTTTTTCCATTGATCCCTGTGATCCCACCTCCGGGGTGGGTGGCTGCGCCGCAAAGATACAAATTTTTGATAGGTGAGCGATATTGTCCAAAGCCGGGAATGGGTCGCATCCACATGAACTGATCCAGCGTCATTTCTCCATGCATATAATTTCCTTCTGGGAGATCGTATTCCTCTTCCAGATCTAAAGGTGAAATTACATGTTCATGTTTGATCAATTTTTTGAAAGCAGGCGCATATTCGGAAATTTTATTGATCACCAATTTGGCAATATCTTTCTCTTTGGATTTCCAATCACCTTCCCGTAAATGATAGGGTAAATATTTGACAGTAACAGACATGAGATGGGCGTCGTCAGAGCTTTGTGACGGATCTGTAATTGTGGGAAAGAAAATATCCAGATATGGATCTTCCGAATAGCGGCCGTATTTGGTCGGGTCAAAAGCTTTTTGAAGGTAGGTCATTGTGGGAGATATCTGCACATGTCCAGAGAGAAGGCTTTCGGCATTTCCATTTACACCATTAAAGCTGGGAAGTTCAGACAAAACAAAATGCACTCTTGCTGTGGTCCCTCGGTATTTAATGTTCTTTACACTTTTCACAAAGGATTGATCCAGATAGTATGGATCTATAAGTTTCAAGAAACTTGTATTCATGTTTGTTGCTGAAACAACAGTATTGCAGGAATATAACTCTCCGTTCTCTAATTCAATACCCGTTGCTACTCCATTATCAAAAATAATATTCTTTACTGGAGTGTGCGTTTTGATCTCTACACCGAGAGATTTGGCTGAATTAGCAAGCGCCTGGCTTAGTGCGCCCATTCCGCCCACCACGTTGCCACTTGATCGGAAGTACTTATTATTAGAGCTGGCCCAATTGTATAAAAAGGAATAGCCGGTTCCCGCTTCCTGAGGACCCCATGAACTATTGAGAATTGAGGATGCAGCAATAGCGCCTTTTACCTCATCTGATTCAAACCATTCATGAGTAGATCGGCTACCGGCATTGGCATAAGGCGCAAAACCTGAGCAAAATCCTTTCTGCCAATTTTTCTAAGAGGTTTCAACATGGGAAATAAAGATTTTAAATCTCCCCAACCGACTTCAGGAGCATCTGGCGGGGTTATATGCAATAAGGCTTCAATGACTGCAGCGATCTTATTGAGCAACTCAATAAAATTGGGGTATGCATCGGCGTCAGCTTCCGAGAAGTTTGCAATTTCTATTGCCGTTGCTTTCACATCCTGGGAAATCAATAAGTTTTCACCATTTGGTTGAAGTGAATACACAACAGGATCAACGGAGACCGTTTCCAACCCGTGCTGATTTAGTTTTAGATCTGTGACCACTGCTGGTGAAAGATGTCCAGCTCCATCAACAAGCGAGGAAAAGGTATAGCCTGGAAAGAAGCTTTCACTAACTGCTATTCCGCCCACCATCTCCTTTTTCTCAAACAAAAGTGTTTTTCTGCCCGCTTTGGCGAGATATGCAGCTGTTACTAATCCATTTACACCGCCGCCAATTACAATTACGTCTTTGTGTCCTTTCATTTTCTTGTCTTCCATAATTTCTCCGCTCACTTACTTTCCGTCTTTTAGGATTTTCAATGCTGCCAATCGTCCAGGGCCGCCTGTAATTCCACCGCCTGGATGTGTTCCAGAGCCACATTGGTAATAGTTCTTTATTGGTGTTCGATAATCTGACCACCCGATTGCTGGCCTAAAGAAAAATAATTGGTCGAGGGTTAGCTCGCCGGCAAAGATATTGCCTTGTTTGAGCGCAAATATGTCCTCAATATCCCAGGGAGTTAAGACCTGCTTATGTAAAATGATATCTTTGATATTGGGTGCAAATTCAGCCAATGTATCAATGACTGCATTACCAAAAAGCTCCGTCTGCTGTGCTCTGGTGCCGTGTTTGGACATATCGTAAGAGGCCCATTGTACAAATATGGACATTACATGTTTTCCTGGGGGTGCCATAGTTGGGTCCACTCTAGTTGGAATAACGACCTCTAAAAATGGCCTTTTTGAGAAATCGTTGTATTTGGCATCGTCGTAGGCTTTTTCCATATAGTCTGAACCAGGAGCGACCAGGATCGTTCCATTTAGCAGAGATTTATCTTTCATTGCCGTAAAATCAGGCAAGGCATCCAAAGACAAATTGACTTTTCCAGAGGAGCCTCGGAATTTGAAATTATCAATCGATTCGATCAGGTCGGAAGGGAGATCTTCTTCCTTTACGAGCTTGCGGAATGTGACATAGGGGTCAGCCGCAGAGACAACCGTATTGGCATAAATCTCCTCTCCGTCGTCAAGAGCAACCCCGATCGCTCGGCCATTTTTGACAATGACCTCGCTTACAGGGGCATTCACTCGAATTTCTGCTCCATAGCTCCTGGCAGCGCTTGCGATCGCTTCGCTAATTCCTCCAGTTCCGCCCTTTTGCGAAGCCCAGGCGCTCAGCGCGCCGTCTAATTCACCCATATAGTGGTGCAAAAATACATAGGCAGTCCCCGGCGATTTAATGCCCAACATCGTCCCGATGATCCCATTTGTTGCGATGGAAGAAATTAATACATCGCTTTCGAACCATTCAGCAAGAAAATCATAAGCGCTCATTGTCATTATCTTGGTGAGCCAATGGAATTTTTCTTTGCCAAGGGATTTTAGATGTTTGCCAAAATGGCTTAAAGTTTGCAGGCCTGCCAATCCCGGATTGGTGAGATTGGGGGGGAAATAGTTAATGATCGGTTTTACCGCGTAAGCAAGTTCATAAAGAACATTGTTGAACTCATCATAAACATCTGCATCGCGCCTCGAATGCCGCCTTATTTCTTCGAGACTGCTGGCGTGATCCGGATATGATCCTAAATAATCCCCATTTTCCATAGGAACAAAAGAACTATCCGTTGGTAGCAAATGGAGACCGTGCTTATATAGTTCTAATTCATGTATGACTTCGGGGCGTAATAAACTCACGACATATGAACATACAGTATAAGTAAATCCAGGATTGATTTCCTCGCTAACTGCAGCACCACCCACTAAATGCCTTCTTTCTAATACCAATACAGTTTTTCCTGCTTTCGCAAGATAAGCCGCCGTAGTCAATCCGTTATGTCCGCCACCAATCACAATGGCGTCGTATTTCTTATTCATTGAGCTTGCTCCTTAGAGTTGCGCGTAAAAAGGCATCAATTTTTATTTCAATCCTTGTCTTCATCTAGCTGGTTTTCCTGGGGGGATTGAAAAATGGAGTTTTCACAACTTTTGCCTTGACTTGATGCCGCTTGGCGTCCACAGTAACTTCCATCTCAACCTGATTTCCGAGGGAAGCATAGTTGGGCTTTACTCGAGCTAAAGCAACATATTTTTTTAAAATTGGGGACCATGCGCCACTGGTTGCCTTCCCGATCTGTTCTCCCCCGGAATATATTGGGACAGCATCTGTCCAGGATTGGGTGGGCAGATACATTGGCATATCATATTCAGCATAGATACCTGCCAGCGACTTCAAATCTATTTCTAAACCCACAGTGTTCCATTTGAGACCATTTCTTTTTTCCTCGATTAGAGCTTTTTGACCCACAAAATAGTCTTTTTTAAGTTTTACGGTCCATCCTATTCCTAACTCTAAAGGTGAGGATTTTTCATGCTCGTACATCACCTTTTTGGAAGAATGAAATTCAGCTTCCGCCAGTATCAAGCCTGCTTCAATTCGAGCAATATCGAGGGCATAGTCACCGAAAGCGCGAATGGAGTAGTCTTCGCCAATATCAAACACTGCATCCCAGAGATCAACCGCTCTGTCCGGTTCGACCCAAAGTTCGTATCCCAGATCTCCAGTAAAACCGGTGCGGGATAGCGTGATCGGTATCCCCGCCAACTCAGTTTCAATCTGAGAAAAATATGACAATTTATCTATATTGTCTTTTGTAAGCCTCTTCAATACGTCTCGCGTATAGGGTCCCTGGAAAGCAAGAATGGCGTAATTCTCAGTGATCTCTTCTATGGTGACATTGAGGTTTGCGGCATTATCTTCTAACCAAAACAAGGTTGGGTCAGCGGCCGTCATCCTGAATATATCCTTGCCTAAATGAGCCACAATGCCATCGTCAATAATTTTCCCGCGGTCATCACACCAGGCCGTATACATGCTTCTCCCAACCTTGTATCGAGAAACATCCTGAGTAAGCACTCTGTTCATTAATTTCAGTGCATCAGTGCCGTGAATTAGATATTTGTAGAGAGGGCTTGTATCAAAAACCCCACAGGACGTCCGAATTGCAAGATACTCATGGGTGTGGTCCAAATCATAGGCATTGGCAGATAGCCAGCCAGACCATTCATTCCAGTCGTAGCTATCTATCAATTCCGAGGTTCTTGGGTGAAACGGGGTTGGCTTCATATTTGCTTCTCCAGTATGGGTCGAGAAATGTACTAGTTTTTTCTTTAATTGCTTAGGATAAAGGCTTTATCTCCTGGTCTTACGGTAACCAAATTTTGCTTTTTGTTCAAAGTGAATAGAAAACCTCGGCGGCCGTTGCCTAGAAATTCGAGAATGCTTTTCATTTGCTTTGAAGGAATCTTTTCGTAATGATTCTGGATGCAAAAGTGACTGAATTCAACACATGGGGCAGCATAGCTTTGCATTTCCAAAATTGCCATCTCGCCGCTTGTTTGGCTTTCGATCCCAAGTTGCTGATTAAAATTACTAGGCCATAATTCTTCTTCAAATTGGATAACGATATTTTCTCCAGCTATTCCATATTGCATGTGATCGCCAAACTCCGCACGCATCGCATCATAGTGAGCTGTGAAGCCGATGCAGATCAGATCATCATTTCCATACTCTTTGCCGGGATGATCTATATGGTGGATATCCAATACATGCTCACCACCAGGAAGGCGTGCTTCAATACCAAGGGGTGAAATGTCTAGGTGATCGGTCTGGGTTAGACGAGATTCATCGTACAAATACCCGGACGGAGTTTTTTTAGTGGCCTCTATAATCAGTCCATTAGGCTGCAATTGAACCAGATGCACTTGTCCTATTTGCTGATGCTTCTTTGGCATCCGTTACAAGCCCTTCATGAAATTTTCTATTTCTTCTTTATGCTCAAGATCATGGTCGCAAAAATATTTAATGAGCTCATAAATCGAACCGCGTTCATCTCCCCAGGGAAAGAGCAACTCTCCGGGAAATTTTTCGGCAGGGATCATTTCTAAAGCTTTGAATAATTCTTCTCTAGCGTCCTTCCAATCTTCTACGATCTCACCAGTAGACATATTTTTCTGTGCAAGTGCTGCCTGTCCATTAAAAGCGTCTTCATCAAAATCTGGTGTCAGATATTCATTGCCCTCATTGAATTCTCTAAGCGTATGCACGAGCTCCCGATCCCAGGCGCCAATATGGCTCAACATTTCTCTTGCTCGCCAACCTGAATCTTTATGAATGATTATTTCAAGGTCAGTTTTGTCAATAGTAGTTAACAGGGCGGAATGTGTTTCCCTTATCAAATTCAACAGATCCTGTTTCAATTCTTCACCTGTCATTCAACTCCCAAAGAAAAAGATATTGGCCCATTAATCTCAAAAAACCTGACTCACAATTCCTGGTGTTTGCTCCTATTTCTTAATATCACTTGTGACTTCTGGAGGAAGCCATGTATCAAGGTCCTTTAGCTTTAGCGGTAATACATAGGATCGCGTTCTAATAACTCCTGGGATATTCCCAATTTCATCATTAACAAAATTGAATAATTCCGCAATAGTGGAAACACGTATGGAGACACTCACATCCGAATCGCCCGTTGCGCAAGCGACATATGTGGTCTCAGAGTAGGCGGCCACTTTTTCAGCTACTTCTGTCACCTTTCCCGGTTCGACCTGAATATATATGTCGCCCATTACCTCGTATCCAAAGGCAATGGGATTTACTACAGCTCGAATGTTAATAAAGCCATGTTTGACCAAGCTTTTAATTCGATTGTTGATGGTTCTAGCCGTAATCCCGCCTATTTTTTTAGCAATAGTTGTGCTCGGCATTCTTCCATCTTTATTTAGCAGGGCTATGATATTTAGATCAGTTTTATCGGGAACATTTTTTGTTTTCATATTTACCTGCTTTCAATCAATCTGCTTTTCAATGAAAGATATTTCCTATAAATCAGAATAGTGCAGTATTACTTTCATTTAATGCCGTAATTGAGGAAAATATTTACCTAAGGGTTAATGATCATCGTAAAATAGTGAATTTAGGTAAATGCTCAATAATCACTGCCCGTATATTATCACATATAATACAATTAAAGAAGAAATATATGCAAATATATGACAAATCCACATAATAAAGTAGCAAACAATAACGAAATGTCATAATTCAATGGATTTGAATAATATTTTATGATACTATGAACAAGCATGAATAGCTCAAAACAAAATTCAAAACTGAATAATGTAAGCGATTTTGATCTTAAAATCATCCAAGGACTTCAGGAAGACGGCCGTGTACCTATGTCTCAACTTGCAAAAAAGTTGAATGTTTCCACCGGTATGGTACGACTTCATTATCG
>PVMS01132195.1_pt1 | contig 10580 bp, 9 predicted proteins | sample 1853461 | NCBI WGS metagenome assembly PVMS01 (sample SAMN08582032, study PRJNA380276) | Marine sediment metagenome, whole genome shotgun sequencing project. | isolation source: ocean sediment barecode stripped | collected 2017
GTTGTTATTTTAGAATGTCCTAAAAGTTTTGATACCGTTTCTATAGGAACTCCATTGCTTAAAGTAACTGTCGTTGCAAAGGTATGCCTGGCTATATGAAAAGTCAGATTTTTTCGAATTTGACAGATATCAGCTATTTCCTTTAAATAGGAATTTAGTTTTTGATTCGATATTGTCGGAAACAAGGTGTCCTTATGTATTGTATTTGGATGTTCTTTATACTTTTTTAGGATTGATAAAGCTTTTGAAAGCAGTGGAATTCTGACTGGAATACTCGTCTTTTGGCGATAACAGTTTATCCATTGTTTTCCATCAATACCTATGCAAAGATTATTTTCAGTTAAACCCATCACATCCCCATAAGATAATCCGGTATAGCAACTAAACACAAATAAATCCTTTATCAACTGTAGTCTGTGTATTTTAAAGTCTTTGTTTTCTATTTTTTGCAATTCTATCAGCGTTAGAAATTCTCGATCCTTTCTTATGTATTTAGCTTTGAACTTAATAAAAGGATCTCTATCAATCCATTCCATTTTATAAGCGAGATTGACCATTTTACGCAAACGTTCAATATGTTTCATAACAGTATTGTTACCCATATCATTTTGATGTCGTAAAAAGCGTTCAAAATCAATAATGAACTTATATCCAAGTTCTGTTAAATACAAATTAGTAATATTGAGTTTCTTTTGAAGAAAAAGCTTGATGTATTTTATAGTAGTGAAATAATTCTTTTGTGTACCCCAACGCAGGGTATCTTTCATATGCTGATTGTGATATTCCATTATATCCAGTAGTGAATAATGCTTTTCATCTATTCCCAAAAATCTAGCTTTGATCATCTTTGATGTAATTAACCGATTTTGGTTACTTAATTTTTGATAGCAGTCAAAAAGTTTAAAATAGGTTTGGTCAATAAAATAATTGACTAATTTAGAATCATCACTCAGTCCTTTTAGTCTACTCTTACCGGTGTCCCAATCAGAAATAGAAATTTTTCTTTTTAGGGAGAGTTCAGCCCTTTTTCCATTTACTGAAATGCGAGCATAAAGAGGCGCTTTGCTGTTTTTAGTGTTTGAGAGTCTGAGCCAAAACAGGATACTGAAGGTGTTTGAATTTTTCATGCGTTTTCGTTTTAAAAATTGAACATTAAAAACGAAAGTCAAATCAAGAAATCCCGGTTACCTTTTTTTAAATTTTATGATAGGTAACCGAATAGGTAACTTATTTAATCAAAACAAATCAAATTAAATGAGAGCGTTAAAACTTCAAAAACTTGATAATCATACGATTACCAAGTTTTTGTTACTATTTGATTTGTTAAAAAGTCGGGGTGGCAGGATTCGAACCTGCGACCTCCGCGTCCCAAACGCGGCGCGATAACCGGGCTACGCTACACCCCGAATTGATTATCTTCTAAATATCGTTTTGCTCCTCGTTTTTTGATCTTCCATTCATAAACTATAGCTTCAAAACGGTTTGATACTTCAATTTGCAAAACTAATTTCCAAGGTATACTTCCTTTTGTGGATCGTACTAATCCCTGGTTGTGTCTTTTCAATCTTTTAATAATATCAGCAGTTTGACCTACATAATATTTTGAACTTATTTCACTAAAAAGAATATATACATTCATACTTCTCTTTTTGTGTGGTGGTCACGCTTCAGGCGTGACGACCTCCGCGTCCAAAACGCGGCGCGATAATAACTCCTTTCGGCGTCATCTAAGACAGGGCTACGTCCTGTCACGCTACAGCGTGATACACCCCGAATATTTTCGGTCTGCAAATATAAAACTTAAAATACATTTTACAAGTAATTATCCGAAAATTAGTTTATATCGTTTTTCAACAGCCTCTCGTAACTCATTAACTCCAATAACTCTACTTCTTCTAATAGTTTCTTTACCATAAAAGAAGATGATAATGGTTGGCTCGACAAAAGCATCATATTTTGCAGCAATGTCAGGCGAAAAATTCATATCAACATTAAAAACACTTATGTTTGGGAAATTTGATGAAATCAAATTTTTAATTTTTGGTTCTAAAGCTACACCAACGCTACATGAAGTTGTAGAAAAATATAAAAGAACAATAGTATTCGTAGTTAAAACACTTTGTAGGTTTTCAAAAGATGTTATTGTTTGATTCTTATTCATTTAGGTGTATAGATAGTAAAATTAAAGTAAAATATAAAGGAATTTTTAAAATTCAATGACTTATTATTATTACTTATAATTTCATAGTAAAAAAATATAAACAAAGGTGTTAATTTATAATAAATTGCCATAAATTTGCTCATCATTTAAAATTAAAATGAATTAATTATGGCAGATACAATTGAAAGAATAAAATGTTTAATTATTGGCTCTGGACCTGCAGGGTATACAGCGGCGATTTATGCTGCAAGAGCAGATTTAAAACCTGTAATGTATACTGGTATGCAAATGGGGGGCCAGCTCACAACAACAACAGAAGTCGATAATTTTCCTGGATATCCAAATGGTACAGATGGAACTGCAATGATGGAGGATTTAAAAAATCAAGCTGAACGATTTGGTACTGAAGTGAGGTTTGGAATGGTTACCAAAGTTGATTTTAATAAGGAAGTAGGGGGAATTCATAAAGTTATTGTTGATGAAACTACACATATTGAAGCTGAAACTGTAATTATTTCAACAGGAGCAACAGCAAAATATTTAGGATTGGAAAGTGAACAACGATTGATAGGTGGTGGTGTTTCTGCTTGTGCAACCTGTGACGGGTTCTTTTATAAAGGACAAGATGTAGTAGTAATAGGTGCCGGAGATACAGCTGCAGAGGAGGCAACCTATTTATCAAATATATGCAGTAAGGTTACAATTTTGGTCAGAAAGGATTATATGAGGGCTTCAAAAGCGATGCAGCATAGGGTAAAAAAAACAGACAATATTGAAGTAAAATTCAATACTGAAATGGATGAGGTTCTAGGTGATAAAGTTGTGGTAGGTGTCAGAGCAGTGAATAACCAAACAGGTAAAAAAGAAGTCCTTGACGTGGAAGGCGTGTTTATCGCCATAGGACACAAACCTAATACAGAAATGTTTAAAGAAGCTTTAGAGATGGATGAAATAGGTTATTTGATAACAAAAGGAAAATCCACAAAAACGAATTTACCAGGTGTTTTTGCAGCAGGAGATGTACAAGACAAGGAATATAGACAAGCCGTAACTGCGGCTGGAACAGGATGTATGGCTGCCTTGGATGCTGAGAGATATTTAGGCTCATTGAAATAAAATTAGATATATTTATTTTAACCCTAAGTGTGTTCACTTGGGGTTTTATATTTAGATTGGTAAAGAGCAATCGTTTTCGTAGATTCTGTAATTAAAATATTTATTTAACTTAGATAGTCTTTAATTTTGTAAAATAATTTTTAAAAGAAAATGTTATGGCTGATTCGAGAACTGCTTCCAAGCGATACATGTACAAAATTCAACGCGTAGTTGATATTCAAAAAAAAATTATTTATTTTTTATTAAGCATAATTTTTGCATTTGGTTTTACTTACATGCTTGTAAATCCTGAATTAGATCAGGCACAAATATATGTTATGTTTTTACTGTTTTTATCTATTGGTTTGTGGGTAACAGAAGCTGTTCCTCCTTTTACGGTCGGATTGTTAATTTTTGGATTTTTAGTTTTTGCGCTGGGAGGATATTACCATGAAATTGACCCTGTTAATTCAAATAAAATGGTTCAAAAATATGTACAAACCTGGTCAAATAGTGTAATATGGCTAATGTTAGGTGGCTTTTTTATGGCTGAAGCAATGCAGAAGGTAGGTTTAGATAAAACATTGTTTAGACTTACGATTTCAAAATTTGGAACAAAACCTCGATATGTCTTGTTAGGAATTATGCTGGTGACGGCTGTGTTTTCTATGATTATGTCAAACACAGCAACAACAGCTATGATGATTGCCGCAGTGATTCCTTTTATTAATACTTTAGATAAGGATGCCCCTTTCAGCAAAGCGTTATTAATAGGGATTCCAGCAGCGGCTTCACTCGGAGGCATGGGAACTATTATTGGCTCTCCACCGAACGCAATTGCTGTAGACGCGTTAAACAATCATGGTATTCCTTTTGGATTTTTAGAATGGATGCTTGTAGCTTTCCCAATTGCAATAATATTGGTATTTGTGTTTTGGGCATTTTTAATCAGGAAATATGTGCCTCGGGTTTCAACCATTGACCTTGGTTTTTTAAATGAAGTTGATAGCACCAGCAATTCTAAAATTTTTATAATGAAGAAAAAATTTGTCATGGGTGTATTATTGTTAACACTAACCTTGTGGTTAACAAGTAATTTACATGGTATTCCGGCTTCGGCAGTTTCTTTATTACCAATCATATTGTTAACTATGTTTGGAATTGTTTCGGGTGATGATGTTCGAAAATTACCTTGGGATACCTTGATGTTGGTTGCCGGTGGTTTGTCATTAGGATTGGCAATTAAAGAAACAGGATTGGCTGAATATTATGTGAGTTTGTTAAGAGATTATAACCTTAATTTTTATGCTCTCGTAGTGGTTTTTTCCTTATTAACAGTTGTGTTGTCTAACTTTATGAGTAACACTGCAACAGCAACCATTTTAATTCCTGTTGCAATAATATTAGTGTCTTCAAACGCTGAAGTGTTACCATTGGTTATTGGATTAAGCGCTTCCGCTGCATTGTTTTTACCTATCTCAACACCACCAAATGCCATTGCATTTAGTACAGGAAAGCTTATGCAGAAGGACTTTAGATTTGGCGGAATAGTGGCGGGCCTAACAGGTCCGATAATTATTATTGGAATAGTATTGTTAATTAAGATGTTTTTATAAAATACTTTTAATCAATTTCTCTTTTGTAGAGAGAAGCCTTATCGAAAAACTCACTAATCGTCATTGTAGGGTTTGAATAAATATAAACCTCCGCCGAATTTTTTGCAAAAATATCAATAGTTTCATGAGCATTTATATAAACATCAGATGTATGTGTTGCATTGATAATGGCATTTTTGGATTCAAAATTTTTCCCTTTAAAGGAACTGTTACCCAAGGATTCTATTTCTAGATCGTCACAAGTTCCGCTCATAGTTATGGTCGCTCTGTCTAAAACGTTGATATTTATATATTTAGTATCAATAACAGCTTTGATGCCACAAGATTCTTCGGCTCTAATAAATATTTCATCACATAGAATTGCCAGTTTATAATTGCTTGTTTTTTTACTATTTATATGAACCAGATTAGAATTTAACTTTAAGTTGAAATCCGAATTATCAAAAGCATTTACCTTCAAAGAATCAATGACCAAAGAATTTTTTGATGTTACATTCACATTATTATAAGCGTTTATCTCTTTTAGCTGACGGTTTACTTTAATTTGAACAGTTAATTCTTTATTACGGCCAATTTTAGCACTTGTTTTTATGGTAAGTGTACCGTTATTAACTTCAGTAATAATGGCATGTTGCAGATTAGAATCGGTTTTTACGGTTACAGACTGATTTTCGTTATAAATTAAAAATACATTGACATTATCAATTATTTCAATTTTTGTAAAATCCGAAATATCTCTGTTTTCAGTAGTAACATCTTTGTTTCCTTTTAATTTTATTTGTGCTGTTAGTGTAAAAGGAATTAAAACAATAAGGAGAACAATAGAATTAAGTGATTTTTTCATTTATTTCTTTTTATCAAAAATAGTGAAAATAATTTGCTTATTTAAAAATCTATATTAAATTTGCCATTATAATGCTGGTAAATAAATTAAATATCAATTGGTGGTGGAACTCTCTTAAACAATAAGCGAGGAGCAACTATTATATTCTAATTAAAAATATATAACAAAAAGACTTATCTCGTGATAAGTCTTTTTTTATTTCAAAAAAATGAAAGTCTTAAAATTTAAAACAATTTCAAAAAAGCAATTGGCGGATACCATTACTCCGGTGGGGATGTATTCAAAAATTAGAGATAAATATGCGAATAGTTTATTATTGGAAAGTTCTGATTATCACAGTAAGGAAGAAAGTTTTACATTTATATGTGTAGAACCCATTGTCACACTAATAGCCAATAACAACAGTTTTGCATTTATTTATAAGAACCAAGAACTCGATAAAAAAGAGATCAACGGCAATTTCTACCATATTTTTGAAATTTATAAAAATGCATTAACAGTTGATTGCGATTATTCCATTAAAAGATATAACGGATTTTACGGTTATATTTCATACAATGCCATTCAATATTTTGAAACCATAAAACTGAATGCTAAAAAAGCATCTTCAGAAATTCCGGATTTTCAATTTAGTTTTTTCCGATTTATCATTGCTATCAATCATTTTAATGATGAATTAACTTTGATAGAAAATATTGAAGAAAATGAGGAATCCAGAATTCAGGAAATTGAAACCTTAATCAATGCTCGAACATATGGATTGTATAATTTTGAAACTAAAGGAAATGAATCGTCAAATTGTACAGACAATGAATTTAAAAATAATGTTGCGAAGGCAAAACAACATTGCAAACGTGGTGATGTATTCCAATTGGTATTATCCCGCCAGTTTCAGCAGTCGTTTTCAGGTGATGAATTTAATGTCTATAGAGCTTTGCGATCAATTAACCCATCACCATACTTATTTTATTTTGATTATGGTAGTTTTAAATTAATGGGATCCTCTCCTGAAGCTCAAATTAAAATTGATGAAGGAAAAGCTATTATCAATCCAATTGCCGGAACTTTTAAACGTACCGGCGATATCGCTTTGGATATTGCTTTAGGTGAAAAACTTTCAAAAGATAAAAAGGAAAATGCTGAGCATGTGATGTTGGTTGATTTAGCGCGTAACGATTTGAGTAAACATGCAAGTGATGTAACTGTTGAAATATTTAAGGAAGTACAATTCTTTAGCCATGTAATTCATTTGGTGTCAACTGTTCAGGGAAAACCAATTGGTAAGTCAATTGAAATAGTCGGAGATACTTTTCCTGCAGGAACGTTAAGTGGTGCGCCAAAATATAAGGCAATGGAATTAATTGATACCTATGAAAACCAATCTCGCGGATTTTATGGTGGAGCAGTAGGATTTATAGGATTGAATGATTCAGTAAATCTGGCCATTGCGATTCGTTCATTTGTAAGTAAAAAAAATACATTGTTTTATCAGGCGGGAGCAGGAATTGTAATTAATTCAACTGAAGAGGGGGAGCTGCAAGAAGTAAATAATAAGTTAGCCGCTTTGAAAAAAGCATTGATCTTGGCAGAAAATATATAAGCAAATATTGAAGAGTAATCGAATATCAGTTCTAATGAAACAAATAAACACAAACATGAATATTTTAATAATAGATAATTATGATTCTTTCACATATAATTTGGTGCATATGGTTGAAAACATTACCGGGAAATATCCCGCAGTTTTCAGAAATGATGAGATTTCAATTGAAGCAATAAATGAATACGATTTGATAATATTATCTCCCGGTCCGGGAATTCCAGATGAAGCAGGAATTTTAAAAGATGTTATTAAATTTTACGCTGGGAAAAAACCTATTTTTGGTGTGTGTTTGGGTTTACAAGCTATTACAGAAGTGTTTGGAGGTTCTTTAGAAAATCTGGATTCCGTTTTTCATGGAGTAGCCACCACTATGAAAGTCACTGATTATGACGCTGTTATTTATAAAGAAATACCGACAGAATTTGAAGCAGGACGCTATCATTCATGGATAGCAACACTGAATGATTTTCCTGAAGAGTTGGAAATAACATCTGTTGATGAATTTGGAGCTATTATGTCTTTGCAACACAAAGAGTTTAACATAAGCGCTGTGCAATACCATCCGGAATCAATTTTAACCCCTTTAGGTGAACAAATTGTTAAAAATTTTATAGAAGCAAATCAATAATGAAGGCAATACTGAATAAATTATTTGAACAACAGCGATTGACAAAAATTGAGGCAAAAAAAGTACTCATACAAATGGCTAATGAAAAGTACAACACTTCTCAAATGGCTTCATTTTTAACTGTTTTCTTAATGCGTCCGATTTCAGTAGTGGAGCTTGCAGGATTTAGAGAAGCTTTATTGGAATTGGCTGTAAAAATTGATTTGTCTGATTTTAATACCATCGATTTATGCGGTACGGGAGGTGATAGTAAAAACACGTTTAATATTTCAACATTAACATCATTTATTGTTGCAGGGACTGGAAATAAAGTTGCCAAACATGGCAATTATGGAGTGTCATCGGTAAGTGGTTCGTCAAATATGTTAGAATATTTAGGCTATGAGTTTACTAATAATGAAGCAACTTTAAAGAAGCAGATAGACCAAGCCAATATTTGTTTTTTACACGCCCCTATGTTTCATCCAGCAATGAAAGCTGTTGGACCTGTCCGTAGAGAATTAGGAATGAAAACTTTTTTCAATATGTTGGGCCCCTTAGTGAACCCGAGTCAACCACAAAACCAACTAGTTGGCGTTTTCAATTTAGAAGTAGCAAGAATTTACAACTATTTATTGCAGAAAACAGCTGTAAATTATGGAATAGTTTATAGTTTGGATGGATATGATGAAATTTCTTTAACCTGTGGATTCAAATTATTTACAAAAGATAATGAACAGCTAATTACTCCGGAAGATTTGGGTTTGAAACGATTGAATCAAGATGAGCTCTTTGGTGGAAATTCAGTTAAAGGAGCTGCTAAAATATTTTCTTCAATATTGAATGGAGAAGGAACAGATGCTCAAAATAATGTAGTACTGTCAAATGCTGCATTTGCATTAATGATAATTGATAGTAATAAATCTTTTGAAAACGCATTTGAAGAAGCAAAAAATTCATTATTAGAATTAAAAGCAATGGAATGTTTAAAGAAGATGGTAGAAATCTAATTTTCAATCGTTTAAATTTTTGATAGTTGTATGACCATTTTAGATAAAATAATAGCATATAAGAAACAAGAAGTTGCAAAATTGAGGAAAGAAGTCCCGGTTGAAAACTTAGTAAAAAGTCCTGGTTTTCAACGTACACCAATTTCATTAAAAGATTCCTTGATTTCCAAGAATTCAACCGGAATTATTGCAGAGTTTAAGAGGAAATCTCCTTCAAAAGGAATTATTAATGATAAAGCAGAAATTGTTGACGTTACACAGGGTTATCTGGAAGCTAATGTTGCGGCACAATCAATTTTAACAGATACTCAATTTTTCGGAGGGAATATAATGGATCTGATCAAAGCACGTACTGTTAATGACAGTACGCCAATTTTGAGAAAAGATTTTATAGTAGACGGATTTCAGATAGTAGAATCTAAAGCAATTGGTGCAGATGCAATTTTATTAATAGCTGCTTGTTTAACAAAAGGGGAGCTTAAGAATTATGGAAAACTAGCTGAAGACCTAGGATTGGATGTGTTGTATGAGGTACATACAAAAGAAGACTTAGATAAAATTGAATTAGATCATAAAATTATTGGTATTAATAATCGCAACCTGAAAACATTCGAAGTGGATTTGGAGCATTCTATTGAATTGGCCAATCAAATACCGGACAGTTGTATAAAAATATCAGAAAGTGGCATTAGTGATCCAAGAATTATTATCGGTTTGAAAGAATTTGGGTTTCAGGGATTTTTGATTGGTGAAAATTTTATGAAAACGGAAGATCCGGGATTAGCATGCCAACAATTTATAAGTCAAATAAGATAACTGATATTATTTTTATTTGGTCATTAGCATAGTCCAAATGAAACAGAAACTTATGATTAAATAGGATTATGTCATTCCTGCGAAGGCAGGAATCCATTAGTGGAAATAAATGAAAACAATACATCAATATTATGTTTACATCTTGGCAAGTAAGATTAGTGGAACTTTGTATATTGGAATAACAAATGATTTACAAAGAAGAGTTTACGAACATAAGACTGGAATTAAAAGGGATTTACTCAAAAATACGGAGTAGGTCAATTGGTGTATTTTGAAATTATTCAAGACGTCAATTCAGCAATTGATAGAGAAAAGAATTTGAAAAAGTGGAAACGAGGTTGGAAAATTAAATTGATAGAAAAAGATAATAAACGATGGCTAGACCTTGCAAACGATTGGTATGAAGATATTTTGTAGATTCCTGCCTTCGCAGGAATGACAAGGCAATTTTAAAAATTGGAATTTATTAAAGTATTTTGACATTGCAATAATAAACGCTTTTAAAACGTAATGATTAAGCAAAAAATCTTTTTAAAAAAATAAAATGAAAATAAAAGTTTGCGGAATGCGGAATTCAGAAAATATTTCAGACTTATTAGCCTTGAAACCTGATTTTATAGGATTTATTTTTTACGATAAATCTAAGCGTTTTGTTGCTGATTTTTCGCAAGTAGAAATTCCTTCAACAACTAAAAAAGTTGGAGTTTTTGTTAATGAAGAACCAGATGAAGTTTTAAAAAAAGTAAATGATTATCAATTGGATTGTGTACAATTACACGGAGATGAAACTCATGAATATTGTAAAAATTTGCGTCATTTTCAACTAGA
>PVMS01161384.1_pt1 | contig 10579 bp, 8 predicted proteins | sample 1853461 | NCBI WGS metagenome assembly PVMS01 (sample SAMN08582032, study PRJNA380276) | Marine sediment metagenome, whole genome shotgun sequencing project. | isolation source: ocean sediment barecode stripped | collected 2017
AGAATGGCGAGCTAAAGGAAGGCCCGGACGGCGAGACGGTCATTTCGATGCCGGCGCAGGAAAACCGATAAATCCATCGATTCTCCCGGTCAAAGATTTGACGAGGTCTCGTAGGAGCTCGCCCCAGCGAGCGATATCAATACAGCCGGAATGAGATTATTCCGGCGGCTGCAGGCCGTCCGAATAGAACATCTGTCCCTCGGCATCGATCACGATACCCTCGTAATCCGGCAGGGTCGCAATAAGGCGCAGACCCTGGTCGACGCCCATGACAAACACGGAAGTCGACAAGGCATCGGTCAGGACCGCGTCGGGTCCAATGACCGTTGTCGAACGCACCTCGCCCGCTGGTTGCCCGGTGGCGGGCTCGATAATATGGTGGTAGCGCTCGCCGTCTTCCTCGAAAAAGCGCTCATAATCTCCTGAAGTCGAGATTGCTTCGTTCTCCAGGGGAAGAGTGACGGCAACCTGATCCGCATCCCGCGGGTTCTGAACACCGACCATCCAGGGTTGTCCGCGGCGGTCACCAAGCAGTCGCGAATCGCCGCCGGCGGTCACCCTTGCATGGGCAACACCATATTGCCTGAGTACGTCGATGCCCCGCTCGACTGTATAACCCTTGGCGATGCCACCGAGATTGATGCGCACACCCTCATGCGTAAAGTGGATCGTGCCATCGTCCCGACTGGTTTCCACGAAGCGGTAATTGAGCCGCGGCAATTCCTCCGAGATGGTTTCTTCGTCGGGCCGGCGGCCTTCCCTGAAATCGTAATGCTGCCCAACACTATCGTAGGTGATATCGAATGCACCGCGGGTCAGCACCGATATATCCAGTGAACGAAGAATCAGTGTAAATAGTTCCTCGCTGACCTCGACGGGTCCATTCGCTGCCTCCCGATTAATCGCGGACATTTCGCTGTCCTCGATATAGGTACTCATCAGGTTATCGATGCGTGCAACCTCTGTGAAAACCGCATTGACGGCGTCCTGACCGACTTCGTTATCGTCATGCCAAAGGTATACGGTCACCTCCGTACCCATATGGGCTTCCTTCCCGCCGAACCACTCGGCGAGGGAAGGTCTTGAAAATATTAGGAATGCAACCAGAACTGCGGCTAGTGTTAGCATCAGGCAGGGTTTATCCTTGCTGCCACTACTACACACCGGGGAGGTGGACTGTGACGTCATTCGTAATATTCCTCGCGCTGCTTGGCGCAATCGTCCTTTTTGCAATTGGCATCTACAATAGTCTTATCAACCTGCGAAATCGCGTCAAAAACGCCTTCGCGCAAATTGATGTGCAACTCACCCGGCGGCACGACCTGATCCCAAATCTCGTCGAAGCGGTCAAAGGCTACATGAAACACGAGCGCGAGACGCTCGAAGCTGTAATCGACGCCCGCAATACGGCTGTTTCAAGTCTTGACGCCGCCAAACTGGATCCATCCAACGCCGCGGCAATCAAAGAACTCGGTGCATCCGAAGGTGCTCTCGGCGCCGCCCTCGGCCGCCTTTTTGCCCTGTCCGAAGCTTATCCTGATCTCAAGGCGAATCAAAACATGATTCAGTTTCAGGAAGAGCTCACCAGTACCGAGAACAAGGTCGCGTTCTCACGTCAGGCCTTTAACGACTCTGTTCTCGGTTACAACAACAAAGCAGAAAATTTTCCCAATAACATCATCGCCGGCATGTTCAAGTTCGAACTGGCCAGCTTCCTGGAAATAGACTCCGAGGAGAAACGCGAAGTTCCCGAAGTCAGTTTTTCCTGAGATTTTTTACCTACTCCCCAATCGGGATTCTGACGTACTGGAAGTCTGCAGACGGTCATGAATTTCTTCGATGCACAGGATCGGGCAAGACGCTCTACCCGCTGGCTCGTCGTCATCTATGTGATCGCGACCATTTTGATCGTCGCCGGCGTCACGCTGATCGTCGGTGTCGGTCTGAACGCCCTCGGCCAGTACGACAACCCGACGAATCCCACAGTTCTTGGCCTCACCGCCGTCGTTACTACGCTCTTTATTCTAGGGGCCACACTGTACAAGACGGCTCGTCTTGCTGCGGGCGGTGGTCGGGTTGCACAGGATATGGGTGGTACGCTGGTGCCATCGAATGTCCGCGATCCCTTGCGCAGACGACTGCGCAACGTTGTCGAGGAAATGGCCATCGCATCAGGCATTCCCGTTCCCGAAATCTATGTGCTGGAGGAAGAAAGCGGCATCAATGCATTTGCAGCGGGATTTACGCCTGGCGATGCTGCTATCGCCGTGACCCGTGGCACGCTCGAATTGCTGGAGCGCGAAGAGTTGCAAGGCGTCATCGCCCATGAGTTCAGCCACATCCTTAATGGAGATATGCGCCTCAACATTCGCATGATGGGCGTGCTGTTTGGCATCCTGGTTTTAGGTCTGATTGGCCGCTTGATCGTCCGCGGCAGCTATCACTCGAGCATTGTTTCCAGTCGTAGAAAAGGCGGGTCGTCCGGCATCATGTTTATCGGGCTAGGCCTCCTGATCCTCGGCTGGATCGGTGTTTTTTTCGCGAGGATTATCAAGGCGGCAGTTTCCAGGCAGCGTGAATTTCTTGCCGATGCGTCGGCTGTGCAATTCACGCGACAGACTGACGGCATTGCCAATGCGCTAAAGAAGATCGGCGGATACTCCAGGCATTCCTATATTCAAGGCGCAGACCCCGAAGAAATCAGTCACATGCTTTTTGCCGGCGGTATTGCCAATCTGACGTCATTATTGGCAACCCATCCACCCCTCACCGAGCGTATCCAGGCGCTGGATCCGAGCTTCCGCGAGGATGACTATCCGGACATCGATCCTCGACACCGCAGAACCGTGAAAAAGTCCGGACGGGCCGCGGGTTTTGCAGACACCGCAGTCACGCCCCAAGATTCCCGCACTGTGACGGGCAATATTGCCGAAGCAATCGGCCAACCGGAACCGGAACATGTCGAATACGCACGCCGGCTGCGAGGCACCATACCGGAGGTTCTCTACGATGCGGCGCACGCACCCGAAGAAGCATTTCTCCTGACAGTTGCGCTCGTGCTGGGCAAACAACATGGCGAACGGCAAATTCAGCTCATCGAAGAGCAACTCGGTGCAGAGCGGGCAGCGCTGGTCAGGACTTACTTCAAAGCAGTTAATAAGATTGGTCCGAGATACCGCTTGCCGCTACTGGAAATCGCTTTTCCCATGCTCAGGGCAAGACCAAAGTCGCAAATGGAGTACCTGCTGAAGCTGGTGCGGCGACTGATCGAAATCGATGGTCACGTCGACCTCGGCGAGTTCTGCATCTACCGGGTACTGGCGAGCCACCTCAGCCAGGCGGCAGATCCGCTTGCGGACAAGGCTGGCAATCGCGTGCCGCGGAAAAAAGCTCGGCACGCTGCGATCGATGTGATTCGGATAGTCGCCGACCAGGGCAATGAGGATGAAGTGGCTCGTGACCATGCCTACCAGGCAGGAATCTCCACATTCGGCGACTGGGCCAGTGAGCGAAAGGAGCAAATTGACGACGGGCAAACGGTCGAAGTTCTCGGCCGAAGTCTGGATGCATTGCGGCAGATGAATTCCGCTGGAAAAAAGAGCCTGTTGCAGGCGGTGAGTAACACGATTACCCATGACGGCAAGCTGACGTTGAGCGAGGCAGAACTGCTGCGCGCGATTTGTGCCAGCCTCGATTGCCCATTGCCGCCCTTGTCTATGCAATAACAGTACCGCCTTTGCCGTTAAATCGCGATGAGAGTTCGCAATAAAAGGCGTAGTATGTGGTCCAAGGCATTCTCAGGGGGGGAGTTTCTGATTCTGCCATTCTAAAAGTTGTTTGCCTCTGGCGCCGACAGCAACGATCTCCCGAAATTTAAAATTTTTTTTGGTACAAAATCATGCCCATACGCCAATACACTCTAACCATTCTGATCTCAATGCTGATTGCCTTGCCGGCCTCCGCCGCCACCAAAGAAGAGCGCCGCGTTTTGGACGCCACGGACGTGATCGATCAGTTGTTGAGAATTCCGGAACAATCCATTCCGCCAGCGCTACTGTCGCGCGCTTATGGCGTCGCCGTCGTCCCCCATGTGCTTAAGATCGGTTTCGGTATAGGCGCCCACCGCGGCAAGGGCATCCTGGTCGTCAGGCAGGAAGATGGCTCCTGGAGCAACCCGGCTTTTATCACGCTTACCGGTGGCAGTTTCGGTTTTCAGATTGGAGCGCAGTCGACGGACCTCATCCTGGTCTTCAAGACTCGCAAGGGAATCGATGGCATCGAGAATGGCAAATTGACACTCGGCGCTGACGCTTCGATTGCTGCCGGTCCGGTCGGCCGCCAGACCAGCGTGAGTACTGATATTACCTTCAAGTCGGAAGTCTATTCGTATTCGAGAAGCCGCGGGCTCTTCGCCGGCATCGCGCTCGAAGGCGCTGGCGTAACGATGGACCGCAAGGCCAATGCCGCGTTTTATGGTTCGACACAAATTACACCCGAACATATATTTTCAAGCTCAGGAAATGCCGCCCCTCCAATGGCCAATCAGTTTGTGCAAGTCTTGACAGCGCAAACGCGCAGGTTGCCAATGCAACCAAGCATGAGTGGGGAAGTGCCGGCGGTTACCAGTACGGCCGAACCACAATCGACGGTCAAAACGTACGGCATGCCGGATCCTGAAGAGAATAACAACGAACAGCAAAGCGTGCCGCAATAATACCCCAAGCAAGAGACGCGAACCTAGCAGCGTGTTGAAAAAGCCTCATGCGGCACGATACGGCGTTGAACGTCGGCTCAAAATGCGGGGCGCCGAAGGCGTAAACTGTCGTGTACACTCCGCTTGTTTCGCCGACGCTCGCCTTGTCTCGTACTCGCCTGAAACTTTTTCAACAGGCTGCTAAATGCAGGACGCCATCGTACAAATTCAATCCTGGGCCCAATTCCTGGGCCCGAACATTTATTTGCAGGCCGTGGCAATCGCGGCCATTTTTACTCTGGTTGGCAAGCTGGCCGACTTCCTGATTTCGAGAATCTTCGCGAAGATCGTCAGCCGCTCCACAAATAAACTCGACGACGGTCTTGTCGCACTGTTGCATCGTCCGATTTTCATCACCTTTGTGCTCGTCGGGCTTGCCATGGCAACACGGCGGCTTGGTCTGCCGGAGTCGCCGGAGTACGCAACGCTCGGCGTTCTGCGAACCATTGCGATCGTTATCTGGTACAGCTTTCTCCGTGGGGTGGTCCAACTTCTGCTGACTACAATCAGTCGAGGTACGGCGAGAAAACATCTGCATTCCAGCATGCTGCCCTTGTTGGATACGGTGATTAAAGTCGTTCTCCTGGCGCTTGCGATTTACTTCCTATTCCTCGCATGGAATATCAATGTCACCGCCTGGATCGCGTCGGCCGGTATCGTCGGCCTTGCACTGAGCTTTGCCGCCAAAGATACGCTTTCCAATCTTTTCGCCGGTGTGTCGATCATTGCTGATGCACCTTACAAAACCGGTGATTTCATCATTCTCGAATCCGGCGAACGCGGCATGGTCACGTATATCGGATTGAGGAGTACCCGGATACAGACGCGAGACGACGTCGAAATTACTGTGCCAAACGGCATTATCGGCAATTCAAAGATTATCAACGAAGCAGGTGGCCCGTCTGCCAAGCACAGGATACGAGTCGCAGTTGGTGTCGCTTATGGAAGCGATCTCGATCAGGTTATTGCAACTCTATCCGGCGTGGCGGCCGCGCACTCGGAGATTTGCGACGAGCCCGAGCCACGCGTGAGATTTCGCAAATTCGGGGAATCGGGTCTCGACTTCGAACTGCTTTGCTGGATTAATCAGCCGGTTGATCGCGGCCGGATAACACATGAACTTAATTGTGCCGTCTATAAGGCATTTGCAGAGGAAAAAATATCGATTCCGTTTCCGCAACGGGATCTGCATGTTCGAACGATGCCACAATCCTGAAATCGAATCGCGGCAAGCGGGTAATAGCTATTGCGGGTTTTCCTGGCGACGTTTCAGTTCTTCCCTGATTGATTCGATATCGCCGCCGACGCCGCTTTCCGGCTCCATAAACTGGACTGTATCTTCGGTGCTCTCAGGTTCCGGCGGGGAAATTTGGACACCAGGCGCGTTGCCGTCCGGGGTCACCACGACGCCCGCTGTGCTTGCCGAATCATCGATGAGGCCGCTACCGTCTGGCACCACGCCTTCAGTGAGGCCGAGGAATTCAGCTTGCTCCCTGCGCTGCTGCTCTTCCTGGGCGCGTCGCCTTGCCTCGGTGGCCGCCGCCTGGGTACGGCGTAATGCCTGCCGTTTGCGCTCCGATTGTGCCTCGAGTTCTGCCCGTCGCGCCTGCTTTTCGCGAACCTCCAGCCGGTTGACCGCCTCGCGGGCATTAACGCACTCCGCCAGGTACTTCGTCTCGGATCGGTTCTGTCCGCAGCGGACCATGGACGCTCCAGCAAGCGGGGATTATCCAGGAATTCCGCCACGGAAGTCGGTGGCGGTTCCTTGGCGCAGGCCACCAGCAGAACCAGGCTGCATAGGCAAAAATTCAGGCGAAAAGTCGTCATCGGCGGTAATTAAGTCCTACAGCGTTATTGCTCGGGCCAGTGCCAGTCAAATCTGTGCCGCATCATACATCGGGCGCCAAATCCACATTGTGGGCAAGTTCGCAATTCGGCCAGTCAACCGATTACCGCGTACTGCGTTGAACTAGAACGGACGGATCTAATCGCACTATTTTACGATTTTTGACCAGGGAGGTCTCATGAAAAACTCTTTAATTATTATAGTGTTAACTCTCCTACAATGTGCTTGCGCGACGCAGGAGCCAGTACAAAACACCAGCACTTCATTGCTCAGCTTTGATGCTATCAGCGCCGAGATCACGGTCACTTATGAGAGCACGGAAACTGCGGACGACCTGTCGCAGACACTCGCCATGAACCGCCAGAAATAGGGGTCGAACCGAGGCCTTGCCGCGACCGGTGCCGCCCCCATTAGTTGCTATAGTGTCGCGGTGTCTGATTCCAGTCAGTATTCGCTATTGGGGCAACGCCGGTTCGCCCCATTTTTCGTCACTCAGCTTCTCGGTGCATTCAACGACAACATTTTTCGTAACGGCCTGATCATCCTGATTACGTTTCAGGGGGTCAAAGTCCTTGGGATGAACGCGAGCCAGATCGCCAATGTCGCCGGTGCGCTTTTTATTCTGCCATTTTTCCTCTTTTCCGCGCCAGCCGGTCAACTTGCGGACAAATACGAAAAATCACGACTTATTCGAATTATCAAGCTGCTTGAAATCGGGTTGATGGTCCTGGCGGCATTCGCGTTCATCAACAAGAGTTACGTGGCCCTGCTTTTTGTATTGTTCCTGATGGGATGTCAGTCAACATTGTTCGGCCCGGTGAAATACGCCTATTTGCCACAGCAGCTGGCAACAGATGAACTCGTCGGCGGCAATGCACTGGTGGAGTTTGGAACGTACACCGCAATTATTTTCGGCCTGATCGTCGGCGGCATCTCCGTCGCGATCGATAGCACCAATCAGATCGTGATTTCAGCATGCCTGATCGGCGTTGCAGTATTTGGCTATCTTGCCAGTCGCCGTATCCCGATCACCAAAGCGGCAGATCCGGCGCTTACGGTTAGCTGGAACGTCTGGACCGAAACCTGGCGAATCGTCAGATTCGCACGAGAGAATCAAAGTGTTTTCCTATCGATTCTCGGCATTTCCTGGTTCTGGTTTTTCGGGTCCGCCGTAACGCTGCAGATTCCTGCGTATACGCTGGACATCCTCAATGGCAGCGAGGAAATTACGACTGCACTACTGGCTGCATTCGCCGTCGGCGTCGGAATCGGCTCGCTACTTTGCGAGCGAATGTCAGATCGGCGGATTGAACTGGGCCTGGTTCCCTTCGGGTCCATCGGCATGAGTTTGTTTGCCATTGAACTGTATTTTGCGCAACCGACAATGCATGTCGTTCCCGTCAATTCGATCTCGGAATTTCTGGCGCGCTCCGGTTCCTGGCGCATTCTGACAGACATGGCGATGCTCGGTACATTTGCCGGTTTCTACAGTGTCCCGTTGTTTGCCATGATGCAACAACGCGCCGATCGCAAGCATCTGTCACGCATCATTGCGGCAAACAACATTTTGAATGCCATATTCATGGTCGCGGCGGCGCTGCTTGCACTGGCAGTATTGAATGCCGGCATGTCGATCCCGCAAATCTTTCTGTTGCTGGCTGGCCTGAACGCCATTGTGGCGATTTACATTTACACATTGCTGCCGGAGTTTCTTATCCGTTTTGTCGCGTGGATCGCGATCAACCTGCTTTACCGGATTCGACCAACGGGGCTGGACAATATTCCTGAGAAGGGACCGGCTGTGCTGGTCTGTAATCACATCAGTTTCGTGGACGCGTTGATCGTTGGTGGATCAATCAGGCGGCCAGTTCGGTTTGTTATGTATTACAAGATTTTTCAGATTCCGCTCATCAAATTCCTGTTTCGTACTGCGAGGGCGATACCGATAGCATCGGCGAAAGAAGATGCCGCTTTGCTCGAAGCGGCATTTGACAAGATTGATGAAGAACTCGAAGCTGGCAACCTGATTTGCATATTCCCTGAAGGCGGCATTACACACGATGGCGAAATTCAGCCGTTCCGCCCTGGCATAGAGAAGATCATTGCACGTCGCGCGGTGCCGGTGATTCCGATCGGGCTCGGCGGGCTGTGGGGTAGCTGGTTCAGCAGGCGCAAGACGGGCGGGCTGCGACGAATTCCGGGCCGCCTCTTTGCAAGAATCAATGTTCGTGTCGGGCAAGCAGTGAATCCGGCGGACGTGACCGCCGATAGTCTTGAATTGCTGGTCAGAACCCTTCGCGGACAAAACCGATAGGTGTCTCGCCCCGTATTTTTCGCGTCCATTCGGTGATGAGATTTCTCCGATTGCCGAATAAAGCCGGCCCAGCATCGTAATTGAAATGTATTTCTGCGATCTCTGCGAATCCGGTGTCGCGGGTCAGCACCAGTACGCGATCATTTTCATAATCCCCATGCAGCCCGTCTATGTCGGCAATCGACTGGCGATCGAATGCCATTCTCGATCCACTGAGCGATTTGGGCGCGCGAATCGCATCGGTCCATACCAGCCCGTCGGGAGACACCAGCGCCCGGTGAATCCATAGCCCGGTTTTGAACAGTACACGCGCTTCGCTGCGGCTGAACGCTATTTCCGTGACCGTGTCCGGAAGCTGCAACCCGATCGTTCCAATGCGGCCGTTTCTGATATCAAGCAAGCGTGCTTCATCCTGTCCGTCGACAATTACGATCTGTTGTCTTGTTGCAGAGAAAGCGATCTGACGAATTGCCTCACTGCCCTGCCATACGTTGCGCAAGTGCCAGTTGCCGGTACGATCCGCATACAGGCTACGCAACGAGCCACTTTCGCTGCCGAGATACAGCTGACCGTCAGCCGCAAATATCAGGCCGGCGTGCAACTCACCAAGCTCGATGTCTGCAAGCACGGCGCCGGACTCGACATTCATAATCCATGCGCGTTGTCCGCTGAGAATCGCGAGCTGTGCCGACGACGGTGAAAACACCATGTGATCAACGGTACTGGCGGAAGCGCTGCCATAGAATGGCCTCGGTAAACCGCTGCTGCCATCCCAGATGCGAACCGTTCCATCAGCCCCGGCACTCGCAACCAGCGATGCATCATTATTAAATACCATTGCGACTACGGCACCGCGGTGACCAAGAAAGCTGATCTCTTCCCTCTCGGCACCGATCTCTCCCGCGGCGGCATCAATTTGCAGAACGTGTACATGCCCCGACTGGTCGCCAATCGCGATGCGTTCGCCACCCGGTGAAATCGCCGTGATCGTGTCACCCGATGCACTCCACAATTGATGCCCCGGCGTGATGTCGGTGGACGCGGAAGTTGTGACTGACGCAGCCGTTAACGGTGCGCTCCAGAATCTTGCGATGCCATTTTGCGACGCAGTAACGATCATTTTTTCGTCAGCCGAAAACGCGAGCAATTTCTGGTCTCCCGCCTCCACGCCCGCATCAAGCAGCGGTCCGGAAATTGCACCGTCGCTACTGCGATAAACCTGGAACCCCTGGCGAACGTTGCCGGCCAGGAAGCGTGCACCCGACTGCGAGAACGCGATCTGCCATTCATCGCGGCTCGATTCCTGCAGGACCGGTGCTTCCGGTCGATCGGTTCGCCACAGCGAAACGCCCTCGTCGCCATGTACGACACCGAGCGATCCACCGCTGGCGGACAATAGGATCTGACTCGGTTGAGAGGCGAGATCAATCTGGGACAATTGCTCCCCTGCAGATATGTCCCAAATTCGAACGGCGCGATCGTAATCGGCAACGGCAAGATGCCTGCCCGTCGCATCCATTGCTACCAGCGCCGGCACCCCGGCAACATTGAGTTGGGAAACGACTTCGCCACTGGACAGGGACCACAACTCAAACTGTGTGTCCATATCACCGCGGCGCGGCACCAGGAGGTGTTCACCGTCGGTAGCAAGAATGGCGTCGGCGCC
>PVMS01059801.1_pt1 | contig 10577 bp, 14 predicted proteins | sample 1853461 | NCBI WGS metagenome assembly PVMS01 (sample SAMN08582032, study PRJNA380276) | Marine sediment metagenome, whole genome shotgun sequencing project. | isolation source: ocean sediment barecode stripped | collected 2017
GGCGCGGCCTATCCCGACTTCGATGAAGATGATTGGCTGGATTTTGCCCACCGTGCCTCTAGCGAACCCACCGCGTAATAGCAATGGATTTCCGCGGTCGCGGCAAATCCGACAATGACCCGGACTACACCAATTATACTGCGGGTAATTATGTCAAAGATGCGGCCTGGTTGTTGTCGTCCATCGGCATCGAAAAAGTTGTTGCCATTGGCACATCGCTTGGCGGGATCGTCACCATGGTGGGGGCCATGACCAAACCTGGCTTGTGGGCTGGTGCGGTGATCAACGATATTGGCCCGGTAATTGACCCAAAAGGCATTGCGCGCATCGGCAGCTATGTTGGCAAGACCGCCCCGCCCGAAACGTGGGACGAAGCGATCGCGGCCTGCAAGGTAAGCTCAGGCGCGGCCTATCCCGACTTCGATGAAGATGATTGGCTGGATTTTGCCCACCGTGCCTATAGCGAAGATGAAGACGGTAATCCGACAGATGGCTATGACCCCAATATCTCAAAGACATTTGGCGGCGGCGGCGACGGTGGAGATATGTGGGAGTTGTACGAAGCCCTCGGCGACATTCCTGTTCTCGTTATCCGTGGTGTGCTCAGCGACATCCTCAGTGCCGAAACAACCGAACAAATGGTAGACCGACTGCCCAACGCGCGCGCCATTACCATCGCCAGCCAGGGCCACGCCCCCTTGCTGGATCAACCAGATTGCCTGAATGCCATCAAACAATTGTTAGAGGAGATAGACAAATGAACGAAAAACTTACCACACCGCTTTTCATCCTGCGCATCAGTATCGGTATTTTCCTGTTGCAATGGGGGATTGAGAAATTCGTGATCCCTGATACAACAGCGGCCATTTTCGGCCATTTTTACAACATCGAAGGGCTATCAGCTACAGTTGCCATGGTGCTTGGCATACTGCAATGTCTTGTTGCCGCTGCCGTGATTACAGGCTTTCAAAAACGGTTTTCCTACTTGCTGGCGTTTTTGATCCATGCGGTATCAACACTGAGCACATGGAACAATTTGCTGCACCCCTATGATCCGGGCAATCACCTGTTCATGACCGGCGTTCCCGTGCTGGCAGCCATGTGGCTTTTGTACACAATGCGGGATGCAGATACCAAATGGTCAGTGGGCACCAAAGCCGTGGCTGGTTAGGTCGGCCTCAGTGGCGCCTGGAAAGGCCTTTTTGTTCCATGCGCCATAGCAGGGTTTCAATCCGGTCCTGGCCAAAAAATGTCTCGCCGTCGAACAGCATTGTCGGCACGCCCCAGTGATATGAGGCGTCGAGGGCGGCGTGGTTTTCTTCGATAGCGGCGTCTATCCTGTCTTGGTCCGATGTTATTGTCGCTTCCAGCTCGTCCAGATTCAAACCGGCCCGCTCGGCCGCCGCCGCCAGGTGGTTACCCTTGTCCCAGTCCGGGGTACCACCAAAAATCAGATGCGATACTTCATAGATAAAGTTAACCCCCTGCCCTGCCTCGCTTGCTGCCTGGCCTAATCGTGTCAGTCGGTAAATATAGGGTTGATCTTTCGATATCTCACGGGTTGCAGGGTTCTGGACAATCGGGTCCGGATTGGGCCAGACAAAGTCCATCCCCAGTCTGTCGGCTACACGTTTTGAATCCATCAACACATGGGGGGCAAATTTCTGGTTTGTATTCTTGAAGAAATCATCAATCCGCACCGCAATCGGATAGACGGGCCGGACCGTTATGGCAACGTCATAGGATTCCTGGATTTCCTTCAGCCGGGGTGTCGCCAGATAAGAATACGGGCTTCGAAACGACCAGAAAACATCAACATTCAGTGTCATGGCAAACCTCTAGCTTCTGCTCAATCACCGCATCATATTGCCTGACAGCATGCCAGGCAAAGCGTTTGGAACATTGGTCAGTCTCGCAGTCGCGTACGGGTCGGCCTGAATTCACTATTCAGCGCTGTCAGCACCCTGGCGTCGCGCCCGTAGATGTCGGGTGCATAGGATACAGTCCCATCAGGGTCTCTCCAGGCAGTCAGGTACATCAACAACACTGGCAGGGGTTTGCTCAGAAACTGAGTTCTTGATCTGCCTGATCGCACGATTTTATCAATGGCCTCCCGGCTGAATCCTGTTTGGTCATCCAGTAATTTCACAGCAAGATCAAGCGGATACTGCACACGGATGCAGCCGGAGCTGAAAGCTCGTGACGCTTCAGTAAATAGCTCTCGGTGCGACGTATCATGCAGGAAAACCATATGATTGTTGGGGAATATAAACTTCACCTCTCCCAGCGCATTATCTGGCCCGGGTTGCTGGACAACAGACCAACGGAATTTCCGGGTGCTCATTGTGGCCCAGTCGATTGTGGCCGGATCGGTTTCCTTGCCATCGGAATCAATCAGCTTCATGTTATTGCTGGCCAGATAATTTGGATCTTTTTTGATGGCTGGCAGGATCGAACGTCTCAGGATACCCGGCGGCACAGTCCACGTCGGGTTAAAGACGATGTATTTCATACTGGAGCGAAAGACGGGCGTTTTGCGGTATTCCTTGCCTACCATGACTTTTGAACTCCAGACAGCCTGGCCTTCCTTGAAAAGATAAACCTGAAAGCTGGCAATATTGGTGAGGATGAAATCATCGCTCAGCTGGTTTGCAACCCAGCGAACTCGTTCCAGATTGACCCGCAATTTGTCGACACGGGCTCTGGCGGAAATGTTCATATGTTCCAGGGTTCTGCGGCCTGCCTTGCCATCAACATCGAGGCTGGCGCGCGCCTGAAAAGCCTTTACCGCCGCCACAACCGCCCGGTCATAGACATCATTGTCGCCTCCGCCGGGCGGCAAATCACCCGACACCACCAGTCTCGAACGCAATATTTTTACTCTGGGGCCCCTCATTCCCTCTTTCAACGTCGGCCCCGCCGGGACCGGATCCCAATTTTCCTGTTCTGCCAGAACCCTGTTATTGGCCAGCGCCGACCGAAGTGCGTCATAGAGTGGTAATTTGGGGCGGTAAAATTCGACCGTGCCGCCAACGTCTCCCTTTGTAATCAGATCATTCAAAATATCGGCAGGGTTACCAACATCCAGTTTGTCCACCAGGTTCCAGTCTGTGTCCAGATGGGTCGGGTCGACCTTGCCCGCTATCAATTGATAGATCAGACGGGTCAGGCCCTCGGTCAATAAAATATCAAATTCCACCCGGTCATGGGCTGTCAGGTCATTCAGACGGGTGATGCCTTCCCGATACGTATTCAATTTGGTGAAATTCATATCTTCCGGGTCTAGACCGTCTTCAACAATCATGTTGAGGTTCCGCAGCAACGCATCAACCTGTTCTATTGAAGACCAGATGGGTGAATATTGATGCCGCTGGTAGATATCATTCATCGCACGTGCAAAAAGCGTGACGCCCGACACCTCGACTGTGCCGTTCCTTTGCAGGTCCTCCATATATTTGCGCATGTAGTCTTGCTGGTCCGAGGCAAATGCCGGACCCGCCGTCAGCAATAGTATCAGCAGAAAAACAAGACCTCGAATGCCGCGCAGAATTATCCCGGATACCATGACCCTATCCCCATTATCATAAGCACTTACCCTAATATGTGCCGCTGACAAAGAGCTTCAAGTACGATGATCAAAGGCTATAGTGTACGCTGCGCTATAGCGCGTGTTCTGGACAAATCACGCTGAAAGACCAGACAATCCTGATCACAAACGTCACCCGTTTCGTTGGCGCAACTGCGGCCAGTTTCCCGCCCGGGGGCTGGTAAAACTAGAATAAGGAGCACAACATGACAGGTGCAATACACCCCGAACCTGACGCGATCGCTGCGTTTGCCAGCATGGACTGGGACGGCCCGGTCAATATGGTCAACCTGCTGAAATTTGCCGACGAAGCGAATTACGATGACGGCACCGAATGTACGGGCCGCGAGGCTTATACTACCTATGGGGGGCTGACAGGACCATTTTTGCAAAGTGTCGGGGGCAAGCCAATTTTCCGGGGTGACGTGGCAATGATGCTGATTGGCGAAGCCAGCGAAGACTGGGATGAAGTCATTGTTGTCCAATACCCTTCAAAGGAAGCGTTTATAGAAATGACCTCCAATCCGGACTATCTGGCTATCGCCTATCACAGAACGGCTGCATTGGCGCGCAGCGCCCTGTTGCCGACAAAATCGATGCTCTAGGCGGGGGCTGCCTCATCCAGCGTAAACCGCTTCTTCCAGAAGTATTTCATCGCCACATAAATAAGCAAACCAGCAGGCCCGGCCATCAAGGTGACGATCAGTGGAATGATCATTACAAGATGCGGGATGTCATTGCGCCGGGCATCGCGCATCTGCCAGGCGCCAATGAACAGGTCAAACACCAAGTAGTGCGCCCAACCACCAAACATCGCAACGGGGTCTGAAAACGCCAACCCCAGCCCTTCAAGGCTGAAAAAGCTGGCCCCCTCGGGTGCGCCAAGCCAAAAACTGGGGAGGATCAGAACCACGTATATTATGCCATAGATCACCGGGACTAGCCCCGAATGCACCAGCCTGTAGGTCAGGGCCGCGTACGGTGCGACTGCCAGCAATAGCCAAAATGGCATTAACGCATTGTTTACAATTAAAAAAGCTGTATCAAGCGTCATATTTTCCTCCCAAAATTAAGGCGCAATCCTACAAAGACACGCATGCAACTTGCAATACATTCATATATTTGTATATTCAAATATATGAATGTAAAGTTGCAGCTATCGCCGACAGACATGAAACGCAATGCTGCTCATGCGACTGCGTTTCTGAAATCGATTGCCCACGAGCAGAGATTGATGATTCTGTGTCAGTTGGCCGAGACCGACATGACAGTGGGCGAACTTGTTACCGCGCTCGATCTGCCCCAGCCCACTGTTTCACAACACCTTGCCCGCCTGAAAAGTGAAGGTATTCTCGATGCACAGCGTAGCGGGACGCTGGTCCGGTACTCGATTTTGCGCACCGAAATATTGCCGATTATCGACGCGCTCTATGCAGTTTTCTGCAACACGGATGACGCAAATCCATGAATGTTCTGCGGCACTATATACCGATGATCAACTGGGCGTCTGCCTACGAACGGCGTGACCTGCCCAGCGACCTCATGGCAGGGTTGATTACGGCTATCATGCTGGTGCCGCAAAGCATGGCCTATGCCATGTTGGCCGGACTGCCGCCACAAATTGGCCTCTATGCCAGCATGGCGCCGCTGGTTCTGTATGGTGTCTTTGGTACAAGCCGCGCCCTGGCGGTAGGGCCTGTTGCTATTGTATCACTGATGACAGCCAGCACCCTTGGCGCCTTGTCTCTGGACGGAACGGCGGCATATGTAGCCGCAGCGGCTGTGCTGGCCTTGCTGAACGGTCTTGTTTTACTGGGGTTGGGAATCGCGCGCGCAGGCTTTTTGGTCAACTTCCTCAGTCACCCGGTCATTACCGGTTTTACATCTGCCGCTGCCATTGTCATTGGTTTGACCCAGGTCAGACATCTTTTAGGGCTCTCAATCCCTCGTGGTTCAACTATTGAGACAATCACCAGCCTTGCCACCAATCTATCGGAGACGAACGCCGTAGCCTGTGTATTTGGTGTCTCTGCTATCATTGTCATGCTGTGGATGCGCGGACCATTGGAACGGCTTCTGACGGCGCGAAAATTGGCTCCCCCCCTGGTGCAGCTGATTTCCAAATCCGGCCCGCTGGTCGTTGTGTTTGTCGGTACTGTTCTCACTGCTTACCTGGGTTATGCTGATTCCGCCAACCTCAACATTGTCGGTACAATTCCCACCGGGCTGCCCTCGCTTGAGATGCCTCTCGTTGACATCGATCTCTGGCAAGCGCTGTTGCCATCCGCAGTGTTAATCGGCCTTGTTGGTTATATGGAAAGCGTATCAGTGGCAAAGGCGCTCGCCAGCCGCAGACGCCAGAAAATTGACCCTGACCAAGAACTGATTGGGCTGGGTATGGCCAACATCGCCGCCGGGTTTACCGGTGCCTATCCGGTAACTGGCGGGTTTAGCCGGTCCATGGTAAATTTCTCCGGCGGTGCAGTCACGCCGCTTGCGTCAATTGTGACGGCCAGTTTGGTTGCTCTTTCAGTTGTGGCGCTCACGCCGCTTTTTCACTTTTTACCGCGGGCAATTCTGGCTGCCATCATCCTGGTGGCCGTCAGCTCTCTGGTTGATATCAAATCGATCAAGCAGGCTTGGCGATACAGCAGGACCGATGGCTTTGCACAGGGTGCAACCATGGCTGTGGTACTGGGTGTCGGGATCGAGATTGGTATCGTCACCGGCATTTTGCTGTCGCTGGTTTTTTATCTCTGGCGGTCCAGCCAACCGCATTTCGCTGTTGTCGGGCAGGTCCGGGACAACGAACATTATCGCAACGTGCTGCGTCATGATGTGCGCACCGACCCGGAAATCCTGTTATTGCGCATTGACGAAAACCTGTACTTCGCCAACACCGCCTACATTGAAAAAGCCATACAGGAAACCGTGGCCGACAATGCTGAAGTAAGCGACATCGTGTTGATCTGTAGCGCCGTTAATTTCATAGATGGCAGTGCACTGGAAACATTGGAAGCGCTGGTCGATAATCTGCGCGCTGCGGGTGTTACGCTACATTTGGCTGAGGTCAAGGGACCAGTGATGGACCGGCTCGCCCGCAGCAATTTTGCGGAAATGATCGCACCCGGACAGTTCTTCCAGTCAACCCATGGCGCTGTCAAATCACTACGTGAAAAAGTCCATGCTCATGCCGACGACTACGTTATCTGAACTTTCGAAAGGTGAAACACAATGGATATTGCCTCGTTTGAAATATTGCCTGCTCTTGCGGGCGGTGTATTGATCGGCCTTGCCGGGATAATGCTGATGGCCCTGAATGGCCGCATAGCCGGTATCAGTGGTATATTTGGTGGCCTTTTGCCACCCAGGGGCGGCGACATGGATTGGCGCCTGACCTTCGTCATCGGGCTGGTTTTGGGAGGCCTGGTTTATGCGGGCCTTGGCGGTGATGTAGCTGCAATCAGAATAGATGCCAGGTACGCCATGATCATTCCCGCCGGTCTGCTGGTTGGCTTTGGCACCCAATGGGGCAGCGGTTGCACCAGCGGTCATGGCGTATGCGGTATTGGCCGTCTGTCGCCTCGGGGTCTTACGGCCACAATCATTTACATTGGCGTTGCGGGCCTGGTGGTCTTTATCACGCGCCACGTGCTGGGGGGTTAGGTCATGAGCAAATCACTCGCATCTTTATTGTGCGGCGCTGTCTTTGGACTGGGCCTTGCACTCTCTGGTATGACCAACCCCGCTATCGTACTTGGTTTTCTTGACTTTACCGGACTATGGAACCCTTCGCTGGCCTTTGTTATGGGTGGCGCTGTCTGTGTTTATGGCGTTGGTTTCTGGGCATCCCAGAAAATGGATACACCGGTTTTAGCCGCCGAATTCAGGGTGCCAGATCGCCGTGATATCGACGGGCCGCTAGTTGGCGGTGCTGTTCTTTTCGGCCTTGGATGGGGCATGGCGGGGTTTTGCCCAGGGCCTGCCATCACAAGCATGGCGTTCGGCATGCCAAAAGCCTTTGCGTTATTTGCCAGCATGACCGTCGGCGTATTGATTTACAATTACACACTGGGTGGCCGGGGCCGTGTTTCGGCGGCAACGGCCTAAGCGGGCGCCAGATACTGCCAGCAGTCGGTGCCGTCAAACAGGCCTTGCAGTTTTTGTTTGGCGGCGTCGTCAAGGGCTGTGACTTTTTGACGCATGACCTCGAGGCAGCGGGCGTGATATTTCATCGGATTTTGTTCGTGTACCATACCCAGTCCTTCAAACCGTAACCGTTCATCGCCAGCGGCAATGGCTTTGTATGTTGCGTCCAGATAGGGCAAATATACTTCGCCCGCCAACCACAATAAATCACGGGTTCCCTGGGCCAATGGTGCGTCTGCGTCCATCCATTCCCCTTCCACGCCTGAGGCGTCGTCCAGGATCGCCAGCCAGGCGGGCACCCTCATACACCGCTCCCGCATGATCGCGCCGGAGGCATAGTTCATCATGCACTGATGTAATTGGCCAAAGAAACCGAAATCCCCCAGCGATGGTCGGCTGCCGAGTAAGAACGGCTGCTCTCGCAGCAACACTTCAAACGCGTCAAGGATGCGGTAATACATTTCTTCAATCAGCGGGATGTTCTGGGGCTCGATCCCCGCAACCGGCCACAGGGGGATCTGCCATTCGTAGAAATCCTTGGTCCGCGTCGCCAGGGTTTCATCGTCGGTTGGCCCCATGCCAGGATAGTTCATCCACCATCCTACCCGGTCACGGTCGCCACCTTTGTCTTTGTCCTGCCAACGATAGTGGAACATCATCTTGGTGCCCCATTCGTCGCCAAAATCCTCCAACAGATGAGCCAGAAAAGCATGGGCAGGATCGTCAGGAAAAAGGGATCGTTCAAGATGACGCGCTTCCAGTTCATAGGCCATGGGGCTTGAATCCACGTGCCAGATATCGTCGGCCTCGCCCGGGTAATGCACCTTGGGGATGATTGGCGGGCGCACATGCTTGGTCGCCTCGGTGACCGCCGGTGTTGGCAGCAACCAGTCGTGCGGCAACCGCCGATAGCGCATGATCGCCCGCATCTTTACCGAAAACGGCGACGCGAGCGACCCCACCACCTTGTACCGCCCGTCGTTCATCAACTATTTTCCTTCACTTTTATTGCGTCAGGTCTGGGTCCTCCCGTTGCCCAGTCGATCAATTCAACTGTATGGACGACGGGTAATTCGGTCAGGGCCTGCAATTGTGTCATGCATCCAAGGTTACCACTGGCGATTATTTCGGGTGATGTCGCCTCCAGGCAATCTGCCTTGCGCTTGCCAAGCTGTTCCGCCATTTCGATCTGCAGCAGGTTGTAGGTGCCGGCCGAACCGCAGCACATGCCCGGCTCGTTCGGCTCGACAACGTCAAATCCAACATTCCGCAACAAATCGACGGGTGCCTGGTGCACGCCCTGCCCGTGATTGAGCGAGCATGCAGATTGATAGGCGACACGGTATTGCATAGGGTCGCCCGGTGATATGCCAATTTCGGCCAGATATTCCGAAATATCGCGTGTTGCGCCTGAAAAAACTGCCGCCCGTTCGGCCCAGTCCGGGTCGTCTTTCAACAGATCGCCATAATCCTTAAGCATCGTACCGCACCCCGAGGCGTTGGAAAGGAGCGCATCAAGTGGTGCCGCATGCGATATTTTCTCGAACTCTTCAATTACCTTCTTTACCCGTGCCAGCGCTGTTCTTCCTGCCCGAGATGATGGTTGATCGCGCCGCAACACAGTGCATCTCCGGCAGAAACAACTTCAATACCGTGTCTGGCCAATACCCGGCGTGTCGCGTCGTTGATTGCGGCGCCCATGACCTGTTGAACACAACCATCAAGCAACGCCACCCGCTTGTCAGCATGTTCAGCTTTTGTATCGGATATTGGCATGGCGACGTGCCCGGTTCGCCCAGCCATGCGTACCATCAATTTTAATTGCCCTGGCAGCAGGAAAGCAAAGGGCCGGGCCAACAACGCCAGCGCCAGCATCGACCGCAACACGCCGGGTCGGGGTAGAACATAGCCGAGAAATTTCCGCACCATACGTTCTACAAGCGGTCGACGATGGGTGCGTTCGATATAGGCCCGCGCGGGGTCAACCAGATGCATAAAATCGACGTTTGAAGGGCAGACATCCTGGCAGGCAAGGCACGAAAGGCACCGGTCTATATGGTGGGCAACGGTCGGGCTGGCCGGCTTTTCCCCTTCCAGCATGTCCTTGATCAGGTAAATGCGTCCTCGTGGGCTGTCGAGTTCATCGCCTGTCAGCTGATAGGTCGGGCAGGACGAAAGGCAAAACCCGCAATGGACGCAAGACCGTAAAATCTCGTCCGCATCACGGACCAGTGGATTGGCAAGCTGGACCAGAGAAAATTCAGTCTGCATGTGCCACCATCCGGCCCGGATTTAGAATATTCCTGGGGTCAAAATTCATCTTTACCCGATGATTCAGCGCAGCCAGCGCCGCGGGTTGTGGCTCAAACACGTCCACACTCGCGCGGATATCGGCCGCTGCGCGAACCAGCGTCGCATGGCCACCCATGTTCTTGGCGCTACGGATAAGCGATCCATTATCGCCGCGTTCATCGGCGAAACCCATCCACACCAGCCCACCGGCCCAATCAGCCATCCAGTGATCCGGGCTGCATTGCCCGACCATTGCCGGAGCTTCACTTGGCGGCACAGATACTCGCCACAGGCTGCGGGTTGACAGGGGTAACAACTGGCCATTAGAGACCTCGGACCAAAACGCCTGCGAATTGTGACTGTGCAATTCCTCGGTCTCCGCATCCTGGCTCAACATGTCTCGCAAGGCGTTCAGCCGATACACGCCCGATTTGGCCGCTTCCCATTCCACAATTGGCAATGTGCATTCAGCCGGGGTGTCGGTAACCGCGCTACGCCTTCAAGGCCCACAAACATCGCTCCTGTCTCGCCCGAACCCCTTGCGACCCAC
>PVMS01097421.1_pt1 | contig 10576 bp, 8 predicted proteins | sample 1853461 | NCBI WGS metagenome assembly PVMS01 (sample SAMN08582032, study PRJNA380276) | Marine sediment metagenome, whole genome shotgun sequencing project. | isolation source: ocean sediment barecode stripped | collected 2017
GATTCGGCTGTGCCTGTACCATCGGCTGCCTGACTGTTTGGATCAGTGCTCGCAGTATTGGGTTCGATTAACCGAAGATCCGTTTAATCGAAATCACATCCCAGGATTAAGATGAACCCCACTTCTGAGGGGATTCTTATACGGCGAATGGTGCATCGCCAAATCCTGAAAATGCGCCTACCAGCGCGCCAAACAAACCAATTACTATATTAGTAATGTTAAATATTTTGTCTAGCTTAAGAAGGCCCGGAAGTATTCCAACTGCTATTCCAGTTACGAGTATGAATGCAATCAACATTGTTCCCTGACCGGCGATGATGCTGATACACCATGCTTTCTCCGGTCAACGCATAATTAATATGGACACCCAGCCTGCCAGGGTCAAACTGGCGACCGCGTAAACAATGGCCGCGGCGGCATAAGCAATGCGCAAGTCATCCATTGCAATCATCATTTGGGTAATGTCCTCTCCAGCGGTCGTGACGACGCGCTTCAGGTTATTCAGCGGACGTAAAAACAGCACGCCCAATACAACGAATATTGTTACAGCGATACCGGAAAAGCTCATCGCCACTGCCCTTGGTTGAACCGTCCCCATAAAGGAGTTCCAGAGCAACAGTCCGGCAACTGAAAAATGTAATAAGCTTATGTGTAATATTTTCTCGCGGAGTGAATTGATCGCCGCGTTTTGTTTCGATGAAAATTCATGCTCAGGCATTTTCTTATCCCCCAATTTATGTTCTGGTTAGATGCCATCAGTTGACTGGCAACGGCAAAATTTTCGACCTAACTCATCATTTTCGCGACAATGCCAGCAGACTGAGCCAGCACTAACAAAATCAGTATCAGGCGAAACATGTTATGTGCCTTGTTAAGGTCATCTAATGCGGTAAGAAATTCCGATAAATCCTTTCCTTTAGTCGTCGTTATGCGCCGAAAATTATCTAAAGGCTGCATGAACAGATAGGCCATAACCAAAGACAGGACGCCGGCGCCTATGATACCGATCGTGATGAAAATGGATCTCGAAGCGTCGGGGACCGCTCCAAACGCAACCAAAACCGCTGCAAAGACGGCGATTACGATTGCAAGTCGACGAAGTGCCCCTGATAAGCCATCCAGTACCTGATTTTGTTGTTCTGTGAATTCGTACTCTGACATGAATATCCTCCCGGTCTGTTAATTACAAAGGTTCGCGGCAAAAAAAGAACTTCGACGATGACAGTGTTCGTTTGCTATACCTGACTGAGCTATCCATACAAGTGTCGTCGTGATGATCCGAAAACGCATCCTGAAATCATCAGAGATGGCACCAAGTTGAGGATATTGCTCTTGGCTGGTCTTTGTAAATCTATACCATATAAACCATATTTGCATCAATTTTGGCCAAGAAAACGTAGTTTCAGGAAATAACTGGTTAGAAGCCAATGAGTAACGTCCTTACTGAGGCGGACAGGATTTCCTGACACAACCAGGCTTGCTGACGTCACTATTGCGGCTACCATTCGACCGTGACTGGCCAGACTATTGAACGGTGGTGATTGATTTCGCTACCTTACTGGCATGACGATCAATTCTTTTAATGGCGAGTGCATCGTGATATTCAGAATAAACCCCGTGCCTTTTCCACGAGGTCGCGGTGTCCCGGAAAAAATTCATCGAGAATCAGGAGATAGAAATCATGGCAGAACCTTACCAGCGCGGGAACGATGGCGGTAACAAGTCGAAGCTCTTTCTTGGCCGTCGCGGCTCCTTGACTCTGGGGGCCATCGAAGATCTGCTTGCCCAGGCAGATCGTATTCGAGATGTGACGAGCGATGCCGTCTCCGAGCTTTGTGCCAGGCGCGATGTCGATCTGCGCCGCCGCCTTCACCGCGGGCGGCGCCTGCTCTATCAGCGCTACCTTGAGCACTGTTTGGAGGACAAGGTGGTTAGCACACAGGAAAGTGAGGAACTCGCTCATTTAGGGGAGCTGCTTCACCTTGAGCTTGCGGACTTGGTTGCGGTCCACGACGAGGTGGCGGTTGCGGTCTACGGCGAGGCGGTGGAAGAGGTTTTGGCGGACTATCACCTTGACGAAGATGAAGAGGTCTTCCTTCGCCGTCTCCGAGAGTCCCTGAATCTCTCCGAAGTCGATGCAGAGCGTCTCTACAGGCAGGGCGCCAGCCGTGCGCGCGGTCGAGCCTTTAATGAAGCGGCCTCGCCGGATCCCCAGTTCGTTAAACACCGTGCAGCAGCGGGCACGTTCACGGGTCGTTCCACCGCCTCGTTCGAAGCCGCCATAGATGATGCGCTGACCAAGGCATCCATTGCAGCGCCAAATCTTCACTGGTTTAAGGTGTCGCTTATTGCCGGCTACGTAGAGGAGGGTCGGGCGAGCGGATGGCACGTGACTCTGCAGGCAGGGCTGCGCGATGTCGAGTAGGCTTTCCAATGGTTAGCCAAAGAGGCCGGGTCTGCTCTTACCGCCTCCTGTATGGATCTTTCGCTGGGTATGTCCGCGTATCTCGATGCAGTGGTGTCTGCATGACATGGCCGCATTCGACGGCCATGGCTGGTGGGCAAAAGCCGACCAGGCAATTTGGAATTTTTTTCGGCCTTGCCGCTGGTCGAGCCGACGACCGACCCGCCGCCCGGCGGCGGTAATGACCAGCTTGGCGTGATTTTTCCGACGACACTGACGCTGACAATCGATTTTCCGGATACCCTCGGACCGGTAGTGAATATAGGGCTTTTTCTTTATCCAGGGGGGTCGACGCTGCCAATTTCCGGTGCGCCACAGATCATTCTCAATGGCGATGTCGATCTGGGCGTAGTCGTGCCCGGTACACGGGAGACGTACGAGATTCCAGTGAGACTGCCGGGCGCTGCGATACTTCCGCAAACTTTTACGCTGGTGCTGGCAGTTTTAAGTCGAAGGCGGATCGATACTTATTCTGACACCGGAGGTGGATCACAACGCGATCTATGAAATCGCTATCAATGATTCGACGACACCGGTCATTTAGATGATGTGATTTTTGTGCAGGTCGTAAACTGAGAGGCGGTACCGGCGCTTCAGTCGATGCCACGCACGGTCGGCGGCGGGTTCAGTAAATCTCCCGGAATAGTGATATCCTGTCGCACATTCGGCACTAAATATCGCCCGGTACGTTGCAGATTTGTGCAGTTTCCGAGTTGGGAAAATCGTGCGATTTAAGATAATAGCCTGAATACTAAATTTCTTGAGCCTGCCTTTGGGTGACGATTCCGCAAGTGAATCGATTCTGATGACAGTGCTCGAGTCAGTTTTTGGGGGTACGACAACAGGCTGCTCGTTGGCGGCCGTAATTTTTTTGCGGACGCGTGGATGCATTGCATCGGCCACGCTATAAGAACGGGGGATGTAACATAATGAGTCGCCGAATCGCCGATAAATTGAAGGCGCCCTTGCGATCTGTGATGATGCGGCCTGTTTTGGCGATTGTCATTGTTGCCATTACCCTCGCCGCCAACTATCTGTTGTTCGCGACGGAATCCCAATTAGAAGCGATTGAAAGACCCGAGCGTTCCTGGACGGTGAGTGTCGTCAAAGCGTTGCATGAAGACCGGCAGCCGGAAATCCATTTGTTTGGCGAGGTGATTGCCGGACGACGCAGTGAACTGCGTCCACTGGTGGAGGGGGTTGTTGTCGCAGTCGGGCCGAACCTTCGCGATGGCGGCGTTGTGAAAAAGGGCGAGTTGCTGATACAGATTGATCCCTTCGATTATGAGAACAAGCTTGAAGATGAGCGCTGGTTATTGAAGGAAGCGGAAGCACGACAGCTGATGTTAGAGCGCGAGCTGGTTCGGGTCCGAAAGATGCGTGCAGATAATAATGTGTCGGAGCAGATGATGGACACCGCGGAGCTTGATGTGGTGGAGCAGGAGTCTGTCGTGGGACAGCAGCGTGTGGCAGTGCGGCGTGCGAAAAAAGATCTGAAGGATGCTCGATTAACGGCTCCATTTGATGGTGTTCTCGGCGGCGTTACCTTTAATGTCGGAACACCTGTTCGCTCCGCCGATAAGCTGGTTGATCTGGTTGATACAAGCCAGCTGGAAGTTCGCGTTTCTCTGTCTAAATCACAATATGGCCGATTGCTGGAAAGTGGTGAATCGGTTAAAGATCGGCCGGTAAAGGTGTTGTGGAAAATTGGTAACGAAGTTCTTAACTTTGATGCTGTAATCAAGCGCATAGGCTCGGAGATCAAGTCAACGACGGGTGGTGTCGATGTCTATGCGGTTGTTGATAGCGGCGGCGAACAGACCGGTCTGCGTCCCGGTGCATTTGTATCGGTGACCTTTCCCGACAAGCGTTACAAAAATATTCTCCATGCGCCTGACTCGGCGCTTTACGGTGAGGATACAATCTACATCGTGGAGAATTCGCGGCTGGCGGCAAGGCGTATTCGTATCGAGGGCTATGCCGAAACAAGTATGCTTTTCAGGAGTGACGGAGCACCGGCTATCAAAGACGGGGATTTGATTGTGACCACGCAGCTCCGCGAAGCGGGTGTCGGCGCTAAAGTTGTATTTGATTCGCAATAATGGGGATTAACGCCTTAATCGATCTATTCAATCAGCATCGCGTTGCGGGCAACCTGCTGATGGTGTTGATGATTGTATTTGGAATTTTTGGCTTGTCGAAGCTGAACCGGCAGGTTCTTCCTGATTTCTCACTGCCGATTATTCAGATTGCCGTGGAGTGGCCAGGCGCAAGCCCGGAGGATGTGGAAGCTAATATTCTCGAACCCATAGAACCTGAGATTCAGTATCTTGACAGGGTTAAACACGTTGAAGCTATTGCCTATGAGGGTCGGGCGGATATTACGATCACTTTCGAGGATAGAACCGATATTTCCAAGGCCCTGACTGACGTGCAGGCGGCGATTTCGCGCATTGCCATTCTGCCGGTGGACAGCGAGAAGCCGGTCATAACCCAGAAGCCTCAAAATGACCCGGTATGCCGGTTGCAGATTTCCGGCCCTTTTTCCGAGCACGTCCTCAAAATTGCAGCGCGTAGAATTCGTGATGATCTTCTCGACCGCGGACTGACCAAGGTCACCATCGAGGGTGACCGGGAACCGGAGATCTGGGTGGAGGTATCCGAAGATATCCTGCGCCAGCTTGATCTGACTGTTGACGACATTGCCAATAAAATTGAAACCGACAGCGTGGATCTTCCCTCCGGCAGTGTTACGAGCGGCGAAGTATCCCGGCAGATACGAACTGAGTCTCTCGCGAGAACTGCCCGGGCGGTGTCAGAGATTGACATCCTGTCCAAACAGTCGGGCGAGCGGCTGCAACTGAAAGATATCGCCCGGATCTCGGAAACGTTCAAGGCAAACTCCGTGTCGAATATTATCGACGGCAATGCCTCAATCGGCCTGCTTGTTTCCCGGGCCCAGGGTATCGACTCGATCATCGCTCAGCAACAGGTCATAGACTACATTCGGGAGTTAAAGCCACAACTGCCGCCATCCATGCAGGTCAGCATGTACCAGGTTACCGCTGACCAGGTCACACAACGGGTAAGTACCCTGCTCAAGAACGGATTTTTGGGTTTACTGCTGGTGCTTGCCATGCTGTTTTTCTTCCTGAACGCCCGGGTTGCGTTCTGGGTAGCCATGGGAATACCCGTTGCGATCATGGGCGCCCTGGGGGGCATGGCGATCATGGGGCTGAGCCTCAACCTGATCAGCATGTTTGCGCTGATCATGGGGCTGGGTATTGTGGTGGACGACGCTGTTGTGGTGGGCGAACACACAGAACACCTCCATCGCCACGGTCTGCCGGCGGATGTCGCATCATTGCACGCCGCCCGCGTCACGTTTTCACCCATTATGGCCGCAACATTAACCACCGTGGCAGCCTTTGCTCCATTACTCGCCATCGGTGCCGAGACCGGCGCGATTATTCGTGACATCGCGATCGTTATGATCCTGATGCTGGTCGCCAGCACGTTAGAGTGCTTCCTGGTGCTGCCGATGCACCTGAAGCATTCCCTTAAGAAAGCTGACGCTGCACCGCTGAAAGAGCCTTCCCGTTTTCACCTGGCATTCGATCGATTCCGGGACAACGGGTTTACGAGCATGGTCGAGTTCTGTTTTCGGCGCCGATATACGACTCTGATTGCCACCATCGCGGTATTTTCTTTTGCATTAAGCATGATGATGACGGGGCGGGTCGGCTTCGAGTTTTTCTCGTCTCTTGAGGCAGATATTGTGTATGGTAACTTCGCCTTAAGCCCCGGCAGTCGTCGGGACCGAACGAAAGAGATGGTGAATGAGATGACCCGGGCAGCCCGGGCAGCAGAGGCGCGCCTGACCGAACAACAGGGGGGGCTCATCGTCTTCGAGAACGGCACCATCGGCAGCAACCATCCGAAGAAGCCAGGAGACCCCGCAATGGTTGGAGACCACATGGGCTCATACTTCATCGAGTTAAAGCCCAGTGATTTGCGGGCAGTCCGGACAGCAGAATTCATTAAAGTCTGGAGGGAGGAGCTTCAGTCGATATCGGGGGTTGAGCAATTAGCTATCTTTGCGGAGGAGGTTATGCCCGGGGGCGGTATAGATATTCGAATCCATGGTGCGCCTCTGAGAGTAGTGAAAGAGGCGACCATTGAGCTCCGGAACCGCGTTGCAGATATCCCGGGGGCGTTGGCTGTTGCAGACAACCTCCCCTATGGCAAGGAGGAAATACTGTTGCGATTGACCGCTGCCGGCCGGGCGATGGGTTTTACGAACGAGGATATTTCGCGTCAGGTCAGGAATTCCTTTGAAGGGGCCATAGCGAAACAATTTTCGCGGAACCAGGAAGAGACCATCGTAAGGGTGAAGTTGCTGAACAGTGATTATGGGGCGACGACGATTCGTGATCTGTATTTACGGGCGCCGGATGGTTCGGAGGCTCCCCTGACGGAGGTTGTGGATCTTGAATATCGCGTTGGGTTCTCCCAGATTTTCCGGGAGGACGGGCTCCGGCAGGCAGCAATTACTGCCAATGTGGACGGTGCCGTTACCACCAGTACCGAATTCAGAGCCGCGATTGCCAGAACTATAATTCCGGAAATCAGCAAGAAGTACGGCGTCCAGATCGAATTCAGGGGAGGCGCAGTGGATGAATCAAATGCTTTCGCAGATATGAATATCGCAGGCACTATGTCCCTGGTTGCCATGTTCGTCATTCTTGCGTTCGTATTTCAGAGTTACACGACGCCTTTGTTAGTCCTGGTGATTATTCCTTTCGGTTTTTCCGGCGTTATATTCGGTCATTACATCATGGGCTTTGATATGTCTATATTCAGTGCCCTGGCTTTTCTTGGGCTTGCCGGGGTATTGGTTAATGACGCCATACTCTTGCTGGCATCCGTAAAGCGAACGGCAGCGGACGGTGCTGCGTTGAAAGATTCCGTTCTGTCGGGGGCGCGGGAACGACTGCGTCCGATTTTCTTAACCACCGTGACCACGATCGCCGGCCTTACTCCGTTGATGTTGGAAACCAGTTTCGATGCCAGGCTGGTACAGCCCCTGGCAGTCACCATGGTGTTCGGAATGCTGTTTTCTCCGTTCCTGGTGTTGGGTTTCATTCCGGCACTGCTTGCGGTGGGTGAAGATTTGGGTCTGCGTAAGGGAGGAGTGCCTGTAAACATGACCGACGGTCCTTCTACGCAATCTTTGACCGGAGCAATAGATCGCTGACCTTTGAACAGTCGGATGATGTATGGGTCTTTGCAAGTAAATTTTCTGGCTATGGTCTCTGTTGACGTTTTTGTATCGTTTTCCTGTAATTGTCCTTGCAGCCAGCCATGGAATGTATCGGACTGCGGCTGCGCCAACCCTGAGTAACCATGGTTGAACGACTGGAGTGAAAAATGACTGAAATTTCCGAAAGCGGATTTACCTATGTAGTACCTGATCTGTTGGCCGACAAGGTAAAGTTTTCCAAGGTCTACGTAAATTACGGAGTGATGGAAAAAGAAACCAGTTTCGGTATTGATATGTCGATCCTTGAGATGGGCCTGACCAAGACACTGCGGTCGAGAGATCTTGATCTGTTGCCAGGGAAGGTTGAAGCAGCGCTTCATAGTTGGGAAAAAAAATATCGTCGATTTCTTGACGCGAAAGAGCAGCAGAGAAAAGAGGCCGATCTGGATCAGATGAACGTCAATGCGGCCTCTGAAATAGACAATTTAAAAGGCATTCTGGCTCACACGCTTGATGTGCACGATGCAATTGACTGGGACCTGATCAAGATTACCGGCGATGCGCGCATCAATAATGATAGTTTGTTTGAGGATGGAGTCGTTCCTGATTTTATTAAGTTCGATGAATCTGGCCGCCCCGTTAGTTTTGACAAGATTTCCATACCGTCTCAACCTACGCTGCATGACACGCGGTCCGAATTCGGTATTTTCAGCCAGACGTTTCGCGGTGAGGCAATCAAGCAGCGGCATGAAGAACAGACCGGTACCTGGACAAAAGAAGAGTTAGATACGGATCGGAAGAACGAGCAGCAGGAAGAAAAATTTAATGATGCATTGTCGGCGTTCGATAGCCAGGTCACGGCGTTTGAAGATGAAAAGCGGCTGAACAATCAGGCTCTGGAAAATATTCGCAAACGCTATCAAGAGGCTGAGCGCAAGGCTATTGAGGAATATTGTGATCTTGTGCTCGATAGCTCCGTATATCCGGATTATTTCCCGAAAAACTGGCTGCTTGAATATCGTCCCCATGTCGAAGTCCTGGTCGACTATGACTTGCCGATACCAGATCAATTGCCGTCGGTTGAATCCTACGCGAGTGCGAAGGACTCAGATGCCATTGTTGAGCAAAAAATGACAGCGGAGGTTCACCAGGAACTATATAGCAGTATGGCCTATCAGGTTTGTATTCGAACAATACATGAGCTGTTTGAGGCGGACGTTATTGACGCTCTTGATCTGGCCACGTTCAACGGCTTTGTTTCGATTGTCAATCCTGCAACGGGTAAAACTGAACGTAAGTGTATCCTGTCGGTATCATCGCACAAGAATGCTTTCTTGGAGTTTGATTTGGGACGGGTTGATCCTCGGGCCACTTTCGAACACATGCGTGGCATTATAGGTGGCCCGCTCTATGAGTTGATCTCTGTCACTCCGTTGGCAAGTCTGGGGAAAACCGACAAGCGCTTTTTGTGAGGTGAAATCCGCTGAGTCCGGTCGCCACTTCTGCACAGCCCGCTTTCTTTCGCAGGTTTTGCAGGGCTCTGGGCTGATTGTCAGGCTTGATGCCTGCTATGTCACAATCAGCGTTTATTATCATGTCTGCATGAGCGTCCCCCGTATCGTAAAACTTCTTCAAATAACCGATCCGCATCTGCATGCGGACCCGAATACCGAGCTTTATGGCGTCAAGACAGAATTGTCCTGTCGTGCAGTTGTCGAGCGAGCCTTCGGTGACCCTGATTGGCGCCCTGACGCCGTACTGGTTACCGGGGACGCGGTCGAGGACTGCAGTCGTGCAGGCTACGAGCGCTTCAAGTCGATTTTCGAGCCGCTGGATGTGCCGATACTTTGTTTGCCGGGTAATCATGACAGCCCGGATCTCATGTCGGAGATGCTCGATACGGGTCGGTTTTCATTTTGCGGATTCCGCGATTTCGAGCGCTGGCGCCTGATCATGCTGAACAGTCATGTACCAGGCAGTCCGGGTGGGGTTCTTAGTGACAGCGAATTGCATCGGCTTGATCGCACGCTTCAGGATTCCGGTGATCGTTTCGTACTGGTGGCAGTGCATCACCAGCCAGTCCCGATCGGTTCATCCTGGCTCGATGGGTTCGGTCTTCGTAATGGTTTTGAATTGCTGTCAGTGGTTGGTCGGTACAGCCAGTCCAGGGTTGTTGTCTGGGGCCATGTGCATCAGGTGCTGGACCAGCAGCACGGTGATCTGAGAATGCTGTGTACGCCATCGACCTGCGCCCAGTTCACGCCGCTGACCGAAACCTGCGTCATGGATACGCGCCCGCCCGGGTTTCGCCGTCTGACGCTTGAAGCAAACGGCGATATCAACACTGAAGTACGGTGGCTGGATGACTACGTTGTTGCGGAGCGGCCGCCGGATTCACGAATCGGTGAAGAGTCGACTGATGCAATGTAATCAAGAATCATTGATGGCCCGAACCGGTTTTGTTAACGATTTCATTATTAATCGGTTCTTTTAGCGATATTATGTGAAACATCAAATGTTAAAAAAAGCGCGGAACATATGGCTTGTATGCGGGGTGTATTGTCTTATGCCAACCACTGCATTAAACTTGATTAGAGTTAAGTTCGAAAAAAGCAATTTAATCAACTTGGCCATTAACATCGCATTGGAACGAAGTAACCGTTTTGTTTCCGAAGTCCGATGATGTAGCGGTTTTTTTACAGGGGTACAGGTCTTGAATTCATCATTGATGGGAAATGTTCGTTCTGCCATGTCCGAAAGGCGGATCGACAAAATTGGGCTGCGTGCCGGCATTATTGCTGTCGCGCTGGCATTGCCATTCAACACGGCACTTTCAGGTCAGGAGGGCA
>PVMS01157050.1_pt1 | contig 10576 bp, 10 predicted proteins | sample 1853461 | NCBI WGS metagenome assembly PVMS01 (sample SAMN08582032, study PRJNA380276) | Marine sediment metagenome, whole genome shotgun sequencing project. | isolation source: ocean sediment barecode stripped | collected 2017
CTGAAGAGCTGTCGACATTCATGATGATGGCTTCGATGTCGCCGTCATAAACGTCTTTCTTCTTGTCAGCGAGCAATTTGAACTGCTTAAAAGCCCGATTTATTTCAAAGTCATCAAGTCGAAAACCGAGACCAAGTACCCGGTCCCGAAACGCATGCCGGCCACTGTGTTTACCCAGTACCAGATTGGAGTGACTAATACCTACGTCTTCCGGCCGCATAATTTCGTATGTTGAGGCATGCTGCAGCATGCCATGTTGGTGAATGCCTGCTTCGTGAGCGAACGCATTTTCACCAACAATGGCTTTGTTTTGCGGCACATGCATTCCGGTAATACTCGAAACCAAACGCGAGGTCGGATACAGCCTGGTCGTATCAATGCCAGTGGTTAGCCCAAAGAACTCGGCGCGTGTCTTCAGTGCCATCACCGTTTCTTCCAGGCTGCAATTTCCAGCCCGCTCGCCGATTCCGTTTATGGTGCATTCGATCTGACGCGCGCCGGCACATACAGCGGCCAAGCTATTTGCGACAGCCATGCCCAGGTCATCGTGGCAGTGGACGCTTAATGTAATGTCGTCGATACCTTTGACATGCTTCTTCAAGTAACGAAATAATTGATCGAACTCTCCGGGGACCGTGTAACCGACAGTATCGGGTATGTTCACCGTCGATGCTCCAGCCTCAATCGCGGCGCTGACTACTTCAGCCAAATAGGCCAGCTCTGTACGTGATGCATCTTCGGGGGAAAACTCGACATCATCGCAAAGCTCCCGCGCCATTTTTATAGCCCCCACCGCGCTGTTGATGACTTCTTCCTTGGCCATTTTCAGTTTGTATTCGCGGTGTATCGCGCTGGTCGCTACAAACACATGTATTCGGTGACGATTGGCACCTTTAACCGCCGCGTGTACTTTTTCGATATCAGCGGCATTACAGCGAGCAAGGCCACAAATAATCGGGCCGAAGTTCTCGTCAGCAATAGCTTTTACCGATTCGAAGTCACCTGGCGAGGCGGCGGGAAAGCCAGCCTCGATGATGTCCACGTTCAAGTCAGACAGTGCTTTGGCGATACGTAGTTTTTCCCGTAGCGTCATGCTGCAGCCCGGGGCTTGTTCCCCATCGCGCAACGTCGTGTCGAATATGCGAATCTGGTCGTCTGACATCTGTCACGTCCTCTGGTATGACACTACTTAAGTGCCTTCTAGCGCCAACTTACTCCGCTTAAAAAATCGAAACTGAGTACTCTAGTTCTCGAGCCAGTCCATGCGGCTGCGCAAATCGGCGCCGACTTTCTCTATGGGGTGGTCAAGGTCGGCCTGCATCATTCGTTTGAATTCAGGCATGCCAGCTTCGCTTTCGGCAATCCAGTTGCGCGCAAACGTACCGTCCTGAATATCGGTCAAAATGGCTTTCATGGCTTTGCGGGAATTTTCATCAACCACTCGCGGGCCGCTGACCATGTCTCCGTACGCGGCGGTATCGCTGATAAACTTGTGCATCTTGCGCAGGCCTCCCTCGTGCAGCAGATCCACGATCAACTTAAGCTCGTGCATCACTTCGTAATAGGCGACCTCGGGTTGATATCCGGCCTCAACGAGCGTTTCGAAGCCTGCGACGACAAGTTCGGTTGCACCACCACACAATACCGCCTGCTCACCGAACAAATCAGTCTCGGTTTCTTCGGCAAAGGTCGTTTCAATGACACCGGCCCGGGCCCCACCTATTCCGCCAGAGTAGGCAAGCGCGAGTTTCAGCGCATTGCCATCGGCATCATGATGCACTGCGACCAGGCAAGGTACACCGTGACCTTCTTCATATTGTCTGCGCACCAGTCCGCCGGGACCTTTTGGAGCGATGAGAACGACGTTGAGGTCATCACGCGGCGTGACTTGCTTGAAGTGCACCGCAAAACCGTGCGCAAACAATAAAGTTGCTCCATCGTCAATGTCCGAGACAACATTGTTATATAGGCTTTTCTGGACCATATCAGGGGTAAGGAAAGCAATTATCGCCGCTCCTTTTACCGCTTCTGACGGTTCCTTTACGACCAGACCATCCGCTTCTGCTTTGGGCCAGCTGGCGCCTCCTGTACGCAAGCCGACGACAACGTTGAACCCGCTGTCTTTCAGGTTCAGCGCGTGCGCCCGTCCCTGACTGCCGTAACCCAGGATGGTGACTTGTTTATCGCCGAGACAAGAGGTGTCGACATCGGCTTCTGAATACATTTGCATGATTTAAGTGTCCTCGGCGCTGTGCCATTTTTTTCGATGGGGGAAAACCGCCCAACGCATAATATTACGATCAAAAAAAACCCCGCAATCCTTGCCGGATGCGGGGTTTGCGAATTCTGTGCTTTAAATACGCGTTACCCGCTCTGTCTCTTATCAAGAAGCAGTCGAAGCGGAAGAAGCAACAGGACTGGCACTGTCTGCCCGTCCGTTACTCTTAATAGTGCGGTACTCATAGCGGCGCATGATGTTGCAAGCCGAAGGTGATGTCAACCGTCGAAAAATCAGTTACTTGTGTTACCAACACTCTTCACTTCAGACCAATTTTGTCGCATCGCACCCGGTCTCAAAGCTTTTCGGGATCGGTAAGCAACACCGACTATTATTTCGCATTAAATAACTGCTGTAATATCTTGAATTCCCAATCTTTTATTGAGCGTATCTAGTCATAGAAAAAAAGTCTGTTGAAGATAAGCTCGTGAACCGACAGTAACAGTTGCTGGCGACTACGCCATCCGCCACTGGCCAACTTCTACGCACCGTTGCGCTAATTCTTTTCCGAAGTAACAGGGGCAGCAACTTCAATTCGGTGCTGGTCTGGCGGATCACTCAAACAATTGCTGCGGCAAACCCGTGAGCGCTAGTGACTGAGCCAGATTGGACGGTTATTGTGATATGGCAAGATGGGCTGGCGATATGCCAAGCATGTGTTATTCTTCGGCCTAGGTACTTCGGGATCTGAACAATATTAACGGAATAATAGGTGGGGAAGCCTGTTCCCGATGGCGCAGGGTCACCAATAACTAGAGAGAGATTTTGGGTCCGGACATTCAACGCCGCGGCGATTGTGGAGAGAGTCGTGTGCGCTTGCAGGTTTACTTTCAGTGATTCCTGTATTTCACTTGTGCATGTATTCATGCGATACGTTGCATGCCTCTCCGTAACAGTTCATTTTTAATATAATCAGACCTTTTAAGGAGCGTCCATGAAAAGGTGCATAAGTGTTGCATTAGTTGCGACGACAATTATTGCCGCATCCGGCAGCGTTTTAGCTCAGACCGTCGATCAAGTCTTGCAAGCCGAAGATCGTCGACTGAATCTGGCCCAGCAGTCTCAGGAACGAGTCAACAATATTGTTGAAGGTACACGTTCTCTTGGGGATCAATATCGGTCAATCAATAAAGAAGTTGACGGCCTGAAGGTCTACAACCGCTTGATGGCGGCGCAGACAAGCGGGCAGGGCGCAACGCTGGAAGATATTTCCTTGTCTATGGATCAGGTGGATGTAATCAATCGCCAAATCTTCCCGCTAATGGAACGGATGATTGATGGTCTCGACCAATCGGTGAAACTGGATGTGCCGTTTCTGATGACCGAGCGCACCAATCGAGTCGACGCTTTGAAGGATCTGCTTGCGCGCTCCGATGTCAGCGTCGCCGAGAAGTTTCGTAAAGTGATGGAGGCTTACCAGATCGAGAATGACTATGGTTCTTCTTCTGAGTGGTACTCGGAGACGATTACCGTTGACGGCAGTCCTCGCGAATTTAACGTGCTGCGAATTGGGCGAATCGGTCTTTATTTCCAATCTGACGATACGAGAATCACAGGCCGCTGGGATCATCAGGCTCGTGAATGGGTCGTCGATGACGCCGGACGTAATGAAATTCGAAAAGGCCTGCGCATGGCCAAACAACTGATTGCTCCGGAACTCATCCTTATACCGTTGCCTGCACCGACATCTGCGGAGGCTTCTTAAATGAAACGCATAACACTAGGCTTATCAATTATTTTTGCGGCCGGCCTGCTAGGCCTGAATACGGCTAATGCGCAAGACGATGCGAGCAGCATGGCCGAATTGCTGCGATTGATCGAGCAGGGTCAGGCTCGCGACTCTCAGGAATCCCGTCAGCGGGAGGCTGAATTTTCGCAGCAGCGCAATCAACAGCAGCAATTGTTGAACAATTCACGCGCGGAACGTTCCCGTCAGGAAGCCGAGAGCGGACGCCTGGAACAGCTCTTTGAAGATAACCAGACGAAAATCGTCGCTGCACGCACAGCACTGGACGAGCGCCTAGGTGCACTAAAAGAACTGTTTGGCGTACTGCAGACCGTAGCTGGCGACACACAGGGTCGATTTAGTACCTCATTGACGAACATCCAATTCCCTGATCGTGGCGAATTTCTGGTTGAGCTCGGCGCGAAAATGGCCGGGGCGAGCACGCTTGCTTCAATCGAGGACATTGAGCGTCTTTGGTTCGAGCTGCAACGCGAAGTCACAGAATCCGGAAAAATCGTCCGCTTCAATCATCTTGTAACCAGGGCCGACGGCCAAGAGGAAGAAATCGAAATCGTTCGTGTGGGTGCGTTCAATATCGTTTCCCCCGCCGGCTATTTGCGGTACTCCTCGGGCTCGGGTCGGGTCTCTGAACTGGCTCGCCAACCGGATCAAAGCCGCTTTACAAACTCCGCCGGCGACATGGTGAGTGCGACTTCCGGACCAGTAACATTTGGTCTTGATGTAACGCGTGGCGGCATCCTGGCTTTGCTCGTAGAGTCACCGACCGTCATGGATCGTATCCATCAAGGTGGTATCGTCGGTTACTGCATCATTAGCCTTGGCATCATCGGCCTGTTGATTGCGATCTGGCGCTGGATTGGATTGTCGTCTGACAGTCGTCGAGTTAGCGCACAGCTAAAACGCGACACTCCAAGTACTGACAACCCTCTTGGCCGCGTACTTGCAGCCTATCAAAGCAATACTGCGGCGGACACGGATACCATCGAGCTTAAACTCAGCGAGGCAGCTCTGAAGGAGATGCCTGGGCTGACCAAGGGCTTGTTGTTTATCAAAGTGGTATCGGTAGTTGCACCACTTATGGGGCTGCTCGGTACGGTTACCGGCATGATCAAGACGTTCCAGGTCATTACTCTTTACGGTGCTGGTGATCCGAAGATGATGGCTGGCGGTATTTCTCAGGCACTGATGACGACGGTATTGGGCCTCGTAGTCGCTATTCCAATGGTATTGATTCATACCCTGGTGAGTGGCCAAAGTCGCAAAATCGTCAACATTATCCAGTCACAGAGTGCCGGCCTTGTTGCCAAGCATTCTGAGAAACACGGCTGATCGCTATTAAGGAGACGTCATGCTTTGGCTGACTGACAGTTTTGAGGCAATCCGGGACTTTATGGAGCTGGGTGGTCCGGTCCTGCGGTGGATAGCGATTGCGATCTTCGTCATGTGGGCGCTCATCGCCGAACGACTCATGTTCTTCCGTTCGTCGATGAGGTCTATGTCAAGAGGAATTCACGACAGCTGGGAGTCCAGGCCGGAACGAAGATCCTGGCACGCGCGACAAATTAGAGAGCAAATGATTTCGCAGTTCAGTATGGCTACGAATCAGGGTATCCCTATGATTCAGACGCTGGTCGCCCTTTGTCCTTTGTTAGGACTGATGGGCACGGTAACGGGCATGATCAAGGTATTCGAGGTCATGGCTACGTCGGGGTCGGGTAATGTTCGGGCGATGGCGGCTGGCGTATCTCAGGCCACGGTACCAACAATGGCGGGAATGGTTGGAGCACTATCCGGAGTGCTTCTCGTAACACTTCTTACCCGCCGAGCGGCGCGTGAGGTGCACTTCCTGGAAGACACCCTCACGATGGACCATTAAAGGGCTTTATCATGCGCAAACATCAAATGCAGCTGGGCGGTGATGAGGATGATAACGAAATTAACCTCACGCCTATGCTGGATGTCGTATTCATCATGTTGATTTTCTTTATCGTGACCGCGTCTTTTGTAAAGGAAGCCGGTATCGACGTGAATCGTCCGGATGCACCTCTTTCAGAGGTGCCGCCTGAAGAATCCAACATACTGATCCAGATCAGTGCGAATAACGAAATATTGATCAATCGCCGCACCATCGATCCACGAGCAGTTCGTGCAAACATTGAGCGACTGCATGCTGAAAATCCGAGTGGTTCAGTGGTTATTCAGCCCAACAAAAAGTCGGCAAACAAGATGCTTATTATAGTAATGGATGCGTCCAGACAGGCGGGTGTCTATGGTATTTCGATTGCGGATGACAATTCTTGAGCTGGCTGATGATGGCCGCATATTCAACGTTATGAATGGGATTAGGAAATGAGTAATAGTCGTGATTTGATGGCCGAAGAAGACGACAATGAGATCAATCTGACACCGATGCTCGATGTCGTATTCATTATGCTCATATTCTTTATTGTGACCGCGTCGTTTATTAAGGAAGCGGGTATCGATGTCACGCGTCCATACGCGTTTACGACTGAAAAACAGGATGCGAATATTCTTATCGCAATCAGTGCTGAAGACGAAATCTGGATTGACAAGAAAGTCATCGATCCACGTCAGGTGCGCCCGAACCTGGAGCGCCTGATGGCTGAAAACCCGAAAGGGTCGATGGTCATTCAGGCCGATGCTGAATCGACTAACGAAATGCTTACGATTGTTATGGAAGCAGCGAAAGGTGCCGGCGTCACGAATGTGGCGATTTCGACTGTCGACTAGACGATTGACGAAAGCAGTTATTCAAAGGCGTGGATATACAAGGCGGCGCTGGCCGTTGAGGAGATTTGAAAAATGATAGGCCGTTATGCATTTTCTGTTGTTATCGGTGTCTTGGTTACGCTGGGTTTGTTGTTCGTGATGCAATTGTTGATCGAATACGGCGAATCGGCGATCAGTAAGGATCGTGTTCGACACAAACTGGAGTTCGTGCGCGTGAAGCGAAACGAAAGTGTCAACACTGAAGACTACACACCTGAGAAACCACCGAAGCCGCCAGAAACTCCACCTGAGACTCCACCTCAGGACATGGACAACGTTGATCCGGACGCACCGTCTATCAATATCTCGGCGCCTACGGTTTCTACAAATATGGATATCGGTGGTCCAGGCGGAATGAATATCGCCGAGGGAGATTACCTGCCTATCGTCCGGGTAGCACCGGTCTACCCGGCACGAGCATTATCCCGCGGACTGGAAGGCTATGTCGATATGTCGTTCACAGTCACGACAGCCGGAACGGTTAAAGATGCGATAGTGAGTTTTTCAACCAGCAGTCTGTTCGAACGTGCGGCGACCAGGGCTGTGCTTAAGTTCAAGTACAAGCCCCGAGTCGTAGACGGAATTCCGGTGGACGTAGTAGGGGTCAAGACCCGAATTACGTTCAAGATTGAAGAATAAATTTGGATAAGATTTGTTAATCCTGGCGGGATCGGACAGATCAATAAGGATACATTCAGATATGCACACGAAAATTCGATTATCGACAAGATTGGGGCTTGCGTTGTTCTGCGGCATGCTCGCGGCTGCGCCGGTACACGCTCAGAAGAATAAGGAAGAGCAGCCGGAACAGCGCACCAAGGAGGCCCAGGCGGTTAGCAAAGGTGTCTATGATCAGATTATCAAAGCCCAGGAAGCTGTTGATCTGAAGGACTTTGCAGGGGCTTTGAAGGTGCTCAACAGGCTCTACGATCCCGAGAAGCTAAGCGAGTACGAGCAAGCCAATGTGCTTAACTATCTTGGGTTCGTCTACTACAACATGGACGACACCACTAGTGCGATACGCACGTATGAGAAAATGGTTGCTATTCCCAGTATCGAACCGCAGATGAAAAAGCAAACCTTGTATACCCTGGCACAATTGCGCACGATGGAAGAGCAATATGCGAAGGCTTTGGTCACACTGGATCAGTGGTTTGTGATGGAGACCAATCCGGCGCCGGAACCGTTTATCCTGAAAGCTCAAAACTTGTATCAGATTTCACGTTATGCAGAGATGGTCGAACCGATCGAAAACGCAATTCGCGTCGCTAATAACCGTAATAAACCAGCGAAGGAAGACTGGTACGTACTCCTGAATTTCGCATACTTCCAGCAAGAGGATTACGAGAAAGTTAAAGATATTCAGAAAATCCTTATTGTTAACTGGCCGAAGAAACGCTACTGGTTCTCCTTGGCCGGTGCTTACACAGAATTGGGTGAGGACGCCAACCTCGTCAACGCATACTCGGCTGCTCACACGCAGTCCATGCTTGAGAAAGAGAGCGAGTTAGTCACGATGGCTCAGCTATACTTACAACGTGAAATTCCGTTTAAGGCAGGCCAGCTTCTTGATAAAGAAATGGCAATCAATCGCGTAAGCAAGAGCGCAAAAAATTACCGCCTGTTATCCCAAGCCTGGATGCTCGCACAGGAAGATGAGAAAGCCATTCCTGCCCTGCAGGAAGCGGCTAGATTGACTAACGACGGTGAGCTGGATGTTCGCCTGGGCAATACATTGCTCAATACTGGCGACTATGCTGGTTGTGTTGCGTCAGTACGCAATGGCATCAGAAAGGGTGGACTTAAAAGTTCGGATCATGCGCAAATCTCTCTTGGCATGTGTCTGTACAACCAGCGCAAATATAATGACTCGATTGCAGCGTTTAGTGCTGCCGCTAAGGTGCAACGTTCACGACGTATTTCCAATCAATGGATTGCAGTCATACGAGCAGATGTTGAACGTAATCGACAGATTGATTTAGCAGAAAAAGCGGCCAGGAAGAAACTCAAAGAAGTTGCAGACCGTAGAGCGGCCAGCGAAAGAGTTTAATCCGAAGCGATCGTTACGACACGCCCTCCCCAATCGCCTGCTAACGCAATAATATTATTCAGAACGTTGACCGAATCCGGTCAACGTCCTGAACAATTGCGCAGCCAGAACAAGACCCTATCCAAGAGAACCTACATCGCATGCCCAAGATCATCTACATCATGCCCGATGGCACAAAAAAAGAAGTCGTAGTTGAAAATGGCTACTCCGTTATGGAGGGTGCCATTAATAACAACATTGATGGCATCGTGGCTGAGTGCGGCGGCGCCTGCGCCTGTGCAACTTGCCACAGCTATATTGATGAGGCGTGGCTCGACCGTATTCCGCCTATGGATGACATGGAAGACAGCATGCTCGACGCGGCATACGAGCGTAAAGACAACAGCCGACTAACGTGTCAGATTGAAGTTAACGATGGGCTCGATGGTTTGGTCGTTCACGTGGCGGATAACGAATACTAGCCCGAACATTTGGTCACGTCGGTTTTGGTCCTGCGGCACGGATGCTGCAGAATTTTCTAGCGTAGGCCTGTTTCGTGGCGGCCTATAACCATCCGCTGAATTTCGCTGGTTCCTTCATAAATCTCGGTAATTTTGGCATCGCGAAAATAGCGCTCCAACGGCAGTTCTTTGCTATATCCAATTCCGCCGTGAATTTGCAAGGCCTGGTGCGTTACAAACATCGCTGTTTCGGATGCAAAGAGTTTCGCAATGGCCGCATTGTCCGTGTTCTTGGTGCCCGCGATCTCACATTGACCTTTGGACCAGGCCGCTTTCAAAGTAAGGAGCCTGGCTGCTTCAATCCGCACCTTCATATCAGCGATTTTGTTTTGTATGGTCTGAAAGCTGCCGATAAACTCGCCGAACGCCTTCCGCTCGCGCGAATACTCCAGCGCAGCGTCATACGCAGCTTGCGCAATTCCAAGTGACTGGGCAGCGATCCCGACCCTTCCTGCGTCGAGTACCTTCATCGCAAGACTGAAGCCTTGACCTTCTTTTCCTATTCGATTTTCAACAGGGCATCGATAGTCATTTAGCTCACATTCGCAGGTTGCCGACGCCCGAATACCAAGCTTGGGTTCTGATTTTCCTCGAACAAAACCCTCTTCCTCCGCGTCTACAAGAAATGCACTGATGCCGATCGATTCCCCGTTACTGGTTATCGTCTGTGCGAAGACGACAACGTATCGGGCTACTGGCCCTGAAGTTACCCATGCCTTCTTACCACTGATCGAGTAGTACGAGCCATCCGGAGACAGTCTTGCGCGGGTGCTTAGTGCGCCAGCATCAGAACCTGAATGCGGCTCAGTGAGCGCATAGGCACCGATTACCTCACCAGAGGCAACCGGTTTCAAAAAGCGGTGCTTTTGCTCTTCAGTGCCGAATGCCAATAGTGATACGCCGTAGAGAGTATTATTGACCGATACAATCGTCCCATGTGCTGCATCTGCGGCCGATATTTCGGCCATAACCAGCGCGTAGCTAATTGAGTCGAGACCAGCGCCGCCATAATCCTCGGGAATCTCAACGCCCATAAAGCCGAGTTCTCCCGCCTTGCGAATGGACTCAACAGGGAATTCTCCGCTTAGGTCGTAATGCGCCGCAATTGGCGCGATTTCACTCTGGGCAAACTCTCGCGCCAGGTCCTGGATCATCTGTTGATCTTCAGTTAGCTGGAAATCCATAGGTCCTCCGTCTTGGCTTGAACATTA
>PVMS01167432.1_pt1 | contig 10576 bp, 12 predicted proteins | sample 1853461 | NCBI WGS metagenome assembly PVMS01 (sample SAMN08582032, study PRJNA380276) | Marine sediment metagenome, whole genome shotgun sequencing project. | isolation source: ocean sediment barecode stripped | collected 2017
GCATTTTCGGAATTTTGCTGGTACAGGGCCCCGAAATCGATCGGATCAAGCATGAGGCGCTGGAACCCGCCATCGCGGGCCAGGTCAGCCACGACCCGCCGCATGAACGGGAAAACAATGGTCGGCGCATCGACAAAGAGGACGGACTTGATAAATTCGTCGGGAATGTTCTTAGCCTGGAACATGGAGCCATAGACCAGCTCGACATTGTAAATGACGCCGGAGTCACTCTCCGCCTTGGCATTGAAAACGAGGTCAACCTCGTAAATCTCGTCGGTATGCTTGGCGGCCTGCACCTGGACATTGATCTCGAGCTTGGGATTTTCACCAGGAGCTTGCAATGAAACGGGTGAGTTGGGGCTCTCGAAGGAGAGATCCTTGATGAACTGCGCCAATATTCCGAACTGGGCGGCATCGTCATCCGGCTGTTCCGCGGCTTCGGCTGCTGCTGCAGAAGCCGTGGACGAACCGTTACCGTCGCTTGCGGGCTTTTTCTTCTTTGCCATTGCTTAAATATCTCCTTGGGAAGCTACACACCCTGTGCCGGGTTCATGCCATATATATCTGAAGTTGTCGCTACCATGCCGGAGAGCCCCCGGCAACGCTCACACATTATGGTGATTGGAGTTAATACCCATGGCGCTCTGTTCCCACCTATTGCCGCCAGGGAGATGATTTCCCGTTTGAACCTTTTCCGGCCTTTTTCTGGCTCACCGGGTCTTCGCCGTCAATGTCCTCATATTCGCCCTCGATTAACGGCCCGCGTGATGGCTCTGCGCCATCTTGACGCGGTGCGCCATGCGGGTCTGCTCCGAATGTATCGGAGCGCACATGGCCCGCGCCTGAAAATTTACTGAAAATCCATCGCGCGAGGTTACGGCGCACTCCTGGAACAAGGAGAGAAAACCCTACCGTGTCGGTCAATAATCCGGGTGTGAGCAGGAATGCGCCGGCGACAAGCAGGCAAGCGCCGTCAACCACGGATTCGACGGGAAACTCTCCCGCTTCCACAGTTTCACGAGCGCGGGCCAATGCCGCAAGGCCCTGCCTTTTGAGCAGTGATACGCCGATCACGGCTGTTGAGATGACCAGTATAATGGTTGCGCCGACGCCAATAATTTCACCGACCTTGATGAGAATGGCGAGCTCAGCGAGCGGCACCGCGACAAACAGGAGGAGGGGAAGGAGTTTCATTTATATGGCCGATCCTGAAAAGCCATTGAGAGAGGTTGCATGATGAGCTTTCACGATTGAGAGTTGGCTTAGCCCGAGCGATGCCGTAAGTTGAACATAATGGACCAACACATACCGGGTTGTTTCAAATCCGCATCTGGTGATTGGCATGTGCGTGGTCGGCACCATATATATAACATCATCACAGAATTTCAGAAGGTGCGGCACATGTTCAGGAACCTGGGCCCTCTAAACGGATAACAGTAAAATGATGGGCGAATCGTTCGACATATACACGCTCCTGTTTCTTGTTCTCGCAGTTGTGATCTTTCTGCGGCTGAGAAACGTGCTTGGCCGGCGTACGGGTAATGAGCGCCAGCCCTACGATCCCTACGCGGCATCCGACGCCAAGACCAACGGCGCCAGCGCCCGCGGCCAGGACAAGGTAGTACAATTGCCGCGCGGTGGTGACGAAGAGGCAAAAGAACAGGCGATAAACGCCGAGGAGCGTCTGAAAAACTTTGCCCCCAAAGGAAGTCCTCTGGCCAAGGGATTGCTGGCAATCGTCAAATCCGATCCGGGCTTTGATCCGGCACAATTCCTCCAGGGCGCCAAGTCGGCCTACGAGATGATCGTCATTGCCTTTGCGGGCGGAAACAAGCGAACCCTGCGCCAGTTGCTGGGCGAGGACGTTTTTGATGGGTTTATCGGCGCCATAGAGGAGCGCGAGGAGCGCGGCGAGAAGGTAGACTCGTCCTTTATCGGAATTGACAAGGCTGACATCATAGAGGCTGAACGCAAGAGCAAGTCAGCCCTGATTACAGTCAAGTTCGTCAGCCAGTTGATCACGTCCACCACTGACAAAAAGGGAAAGGTGATCGACGGTGACCCGAAGAAAGTTCGCGAAGTTACCGATATCTGGACCTTTGCCAAGGAGGTCGCTTCGCGCGATCCAAACTGGAAGCTGGTCGCCACCGAGGCGGCTAATTAGCTCCTCTCGCATCTCGAAGCGCTGTTTTCCATTGAGCATTGCCTGTGCGCGGTCGCCTCGCGCATGATGCGCCCATGGAGCATAGCCGCAACTCTTCTCATTGTTTGCGCGGGCGCCGGCCTGTTCATGATCTATTTCCTGAACGGGACGCGGCCAATGGATGAGCGTGCGCCAGCGCCTGTTGCGCTTCCTTTCTCAGGCATACCGGGATGGAAGGACGACGATCACGGCAAAGCCTTTTCCGCCTTTCGCAGATCCTGCGAGCGGATAGTGATGGTGGATGAGGCGCTGGCAAGGAAGGGCGGCGATAAAACCGGCCCTCACCCGCTGGTTGATATTTGCCAGGCCGCCTTGACGCTAGACGAGGAACTTGAAAGTGGTGCGGCGCGCAAATTTTTTGAAACGCATTTCACGCCGCATCGCTATCCCGGAGACAAGGAGGAAGGGTTCGTCACCGGCTATTACGAGCCGGAATTGAAAGGATCGCGCGCATTTTCTGAAAGCTTTCCTGTTCCCGTCTACGCCGTTCCCGGCGACCTGGTGCAGCTCTTTCCAGATGCCGAGCGGGCCAGGCGCAACCACGAGATGACAGCCGGGCGCAAGACGGCGGGCGGCATCGTTCCTTATTATGACCGCAAGGAAATCGAGCAGGGTGCGCTCGAGGGACGCGGCCTTGAAATTCTCTACCTGGCGGACTGGACGGATGCCTTTTACATGCATGTGCAGGGTTCAGGGCGCGTGGAGCTTGAGGGGGGCGAACATGTGCGCCTCAGCTATGCGGCCAAGAACGGGCATAGCTATACGGCGATCGGTAAAAGCCTCATTGAGCGCGGTGCGATTTCGCGTGATGAGATGTCCATGGAGGCTGTCCGCAACTGGCTCAAGGCAAACCCGGATCAGGCCCGCGCTCTCATGTGGGAGAACCGCTCCTATATATTCTTCTCGCAATTGCCTTTGAGCGAAGCAGCTTCCGGCCCTATTGGATCGCAAGGCGTTGCCCTGACGCCGCTGCGGAGCCTTGCGGTCGATACGTCGCTCCACCCGCTTGGCATGCCCGTTTGGGTCAACGCGCCTGGCCTGGAGTGGCAAGGCCAGTCCGGGTTCGCCCGGCTGATGATCGCGCAGGATGCCGGCTCTGCGATCAAGGGGCCGCAGCGCGGTGATATATTCTTTGGCTCGGGCGCGGCCGCGGGCGATATTGCAGGGGCGACGCGTCACGAGGCGGGATTTATACTCCTGCTTCCCAATGGCGATACTCCGGCAAGGCGATAATGGCGAAGGACCCCAACTCAAACAAACCACCCGCCGGGCCAATGAGCGCCGATGATGCGGATTTATGGCAAAGCGTTGCCGATACTGCGCAGCCATTGCGCAAGGGCAAGAACCGGGTGGTGGATCAGCCCGCGGGCGTGGATAGCCCGGCGCCGGAACCTGCGCGGAAGAACAAGAAGCCTTCGCAACAAACGCCGCCCCCTGTCGTGACGCCGACAAAACCGCCCGCGCCTCCACCGGTAGCAGATTTTGACCGTAAGGAAGCGCGCCGGCTGGGTTCGGGGCGGATCAGCGTCGATGCCCGTATCGATCTGCACGGCATGCGCCAGCGCGAGGCGTATGGGAGCCTGAAGGCCTTTCTTGCGCGTGCTCAGGACCAGGGGCACAGGCACGTGCTCGTGATTACCGGGAAGGGGGGCCGGCGCGAAGATGACTGGGCCTCAAAAGCACAAGCGGTGGGACAAATAGAAAGGTCTTTTGAGCGCGGCGTCCTGAATCGCGAGGCGCCACGCTGGTTGTCCGAGCCGGAATTTCGTCAATGGGTGGTGAGTTTTACCCCCCGCGAGCAAACGCCATGGCGGCGAGGGCGCGCTCTATGTGCGGCTCAGGCGCGGGTAAAAGACTAGGAGTTTGGCGGGTAAATTGTCAGTAACATATTAAACATATGTAATAACATATGATAAATGTGTGAACATATTGACCCGGTTTTTAAAATCCGGACGTCTTGCCTTCAACTCCGAGCTTTCAATTGGATGAAACCGGCTGTTTCAGACGCGGCTAACGGGATCAGGGCGCGGCTTATAGAATAAATTTCGACAGATCGGCGTTCTTGGCAAGGTCACCGATATTGTCGCGGACATGTTTCTCGTCGATGACGATTTTGTCTCCGGAGTAGTCGGTCGCGTCGAAACTGATCTCGTCCAGGATCTTCTCCATCACGGTCATCAGCCGGCGCGCACCGATATTCTCCACGTTGGAGTTTACCTCGACCGCGATATCGGCGATGGCGTCGACGCCATCATCGGTAAATTCGATCTCCACGCCTTCGGTCGCCATCAGCGCCACATATTGCTTGGTAAGGCTGGCGCGCGGCTCGGTGAGGATACGCTTGAAATCATCCTTGGTCAGCGCCCTGAGCTCCACGCGGATCGGCAGCCGCCCCTGCAGTTCTGGCAGCAGGTCCGACGGCTTGGAGACGTGAAAGGCTCCGCTGGCGATGAACAGAACATGGTCGGTTTTAACCGGCCCGTACTTGGTCGAGACGGTGGTGCCTTCGATCAGCGGCAGCAAATCGCGCTGCACGCCCTCGCGGCTGACGTCGCCGCCGACGCGCTCGGAGCGCGCGCAAATCTTGTCGATCTCGTCGAGGAAAACGATGCCGTTATTCTCAACCACGTCGATGGCTTCCTGCATGATGATATCGTCATCTATCAGCTTGTCGGATTCCTCGGCCAGGAGTAATTCGTAGCTGTCCTTGACATTGATCCTGCGTGCCTTGGTGCGCTGGCCACCGAACGCCTTGCCCATGATATCGCCGATATTGACCATGCCGACCTGGCTGCCCGGCATGCCGGGTATGTCGAATGCGGGCATGCCGCCGCCGGTATCGGCCACCTGAACCTCGATTTCCTTCTCGTCCAGATCGCCATCTCGGAGTTTCTTGCGAAAGCTCTCGCGGGTTCCTTTTTGCGCGTTTTCACCCACCAGGGCGTCCAGTACCCGCTCTTCGGCCATCAGATGCGCCTTGGCGGAAACCTCCTTGCGCTTGACATCGCGCACCAGGCCAATGGCGGCTTCAACCAGGTCGCGGATGATCTGTTCCACGTCGCGTCCGACATAACCGACCTCGGTGAATTTGGTGGCTTCCACCTTGATGAACGGCGCGCTGGCAAGCTTGGCGAGGCGGCGGGAAATCTCCGTCTTGCCGACGCCTGTCGGGCCGATCATCAGGATATTTTTCGGCAATACCTCCTCGCGCAACTCGCCCTCGAGCTGCTGGCGCCGCCAGCGGTTCCTGAGCGCAATGGCAACAGCGCGCTTGGCGGCTTTCTGGCCGATGATGTAGCGGTCCAGTTCTGAGACGATTTCGCGTGGTGAAAAATTGGTCATGTGTCTAGGGGTCTACTGAATCTATTGCTTCGAAGCGATGTGACTAGCTCTTTTCCGTGTCAAGGATTTCGACAACCAGCTGGTCGTTGGTGAAGACGCAAATTTCCGCCGCAACGGCCATGGCCTTGCGGGCGATATCTTCAGCGCTCATTTTTGTGTCGATGAGGGCGCGGGCCGCGGCGAGCGCATAGTTGCCGCCCGATCCGATGCCCATCAGCCCGTCGGTCGGCTCAAGCACATCACCGGTACCGGTGAGCACCAGAGATTCGGTTTTATCGGCAACCAGCATCATCGCTTCAAGGCGCCGCAGATAGCGGTCGGTGCGCCAGTCCTTGGCCAGCTCGACGCAGGCGCGTTTAAGCTGATCGGGAAAACGCTCAAGCTTGGTTTCCAGGCGCTCGAACAGGGTAAAAGCGTCAGCCGTCGCGCCGGCGAACCCGGCAATAACGCCGCCCGTTCCAAGCTCACGCACCTTGAGCGCGTTCGCCTTGATGACTGTGTTGCCGAGGCTGACCTGGCCATCGCCGGCAATTACGACCTTTCCGTCCTTGCGGACGGTTAAAATGGTCGTGCCGTGCCAGAGCCCGGTTGAATTTTGCATGTCGTTCTTCATGTCCATTATGTCCCCGCCATATCGGCATCTGGGCGTGACAAGTCAAGGGCTTGCGGGAATCATGCTGAAAAACGCACGATATATGGTGAACGCCGGAAATTCCGGAGGCAACCATGAGGCGCACCTGTTGTAGCGCGCATTGCCCAGAGGTGCTACACCGGCGCCCTGAAAAAGTAATTATTCCACCCGGAGCAAAGAGAAGCCCCATGCGCACAGCAAGCCTCGAGCGCAATACGAAAGAGACCGAAATTTCGGTCGAAGTGAATATTGACGGGTCCGGCAAGGCCGACATCTCGACTGGCATCGGTTTTCTCGACCATATGCTGGAGCAGGTGGCGCGCCATTCGCTGATGGATATTACGCTCAAAGCCAAGGGCGATCTTCATGTGGACCAGCACCACACGGTGGAGGATTCAGGCATTGCGCTCGGCCAGGCGCTGACAAAAGCGCTCGGTGATAAAAAGGGCATTACCCGGTTTGCATCGGTGTACCTGCCCATGGACGATGCGCTGACCCGGGTGGCGCTCGATATATCGGGCAGGCCGTTCCTGGTCTGGAAGGTTGATCTGACCCGGCCCGAGATCGGCGAAATGGATACCGAGCTGTTTCGTGAATGGTTTGGCGCATTTGCCCAGAATGCCGGGTTGACGCTTCACGTGGAATGCCTTTACGGCGAGAATAACCACCATATGATCGAGTCCTGCTTCAAGGGGCTTGCACGTGCGCTCGGACAGGCGCTGGCGATCGATCCGAGACAGGCTGACATGGTGCCTTCCACCAAGGGGACTTTGAGCGGCTAGTCACGGCGTCGCTGCAAAACGGACGGGGTCCTCATTTAGCGAAGCGATAGGACAGATTAAGCGTCCTCATATAGCGGAGCGGTAGGACGGATAAACAGAGTCCTCAAGAAGCCGATAGGCGGTAGGACAGATTTAAAAATGATTACCTTCACAGCACATGAACGCGACAGCGAAGTGTCAGACATTGCCGCGCGCGCGGAAGCAATTCTCTTCGTCAAGGAGGGTTTCGCATGGCTGGCGCTTTTCTTCCCGCTACTGTGGCTGATCTATCAGCGCATGTGGGTCGTGCTCGCTGGCTTTGTCGTGATTCTCGTTTTGCTGGAAGCGGGGGTCGTTTTGCTGGGTGTCGAGGATGGTGTCGCGGTCATTTCGACCATTGCCCTGAGCGGCGTGTTCGCCCTGCTGGCCAATGATCTGCTGCGCTGGACGCTGGCGCGCAGGGGATACCGGCTCGTGGACCTGGTAAACGGGCGCGACCGGGGTGAATGTGAGAGCAAGTTTTTTACCCGATGGCTCGCATCGGAAGGCACGCAAGCTGAATTTACGCCGAAAGCGGTAAAGCATGCGAAACCCGCGCCCGCCACGTCCGGCAAGCCTCCCATTGAGGGCGAGGAAATAATTGGCCTGTTCCCCGAGCCGGGCAAGTAGGCGATTCCCCATGTCTACATCCAAGACCGTCGCCATCATTGATTACGGTTCGGGCAATCTCCACTCCGCCGCCAAGGCCTTTGAGCGCATGAACAGGCAAACGAATGCTGGATATTCCATCAAGGTTACAGCGGACCCCGATGATGTGCGGGGCGCTGATCGTGTCGTTCTGCCGGGCGTTGGCGCGTTTGCAGATTGCCGCTCGGGCCTGCTTGGCGTGGATGGCATGATGGAGGCTTTGCAGGAAGTGGTGATGGAAAAAGCGCGCCCTTTCTTAGGGATTTGCGTTGGCATGCAGTTGATGGGGACCCGCGGACTGGAGCATGGCGTGACGCCGGGCTTTGGCTGGATTGGCGGCGAGGTGCGCGCCATCGAGCCTGATGATGCGAGCCTGAAAATTCCGCATATGGGCTGGAACACGCTCGACGTGATTAACCCGCATGCGCTGCTGGACGGCATCGAGACCGGCCCGGAGGGCCTGCACGCCTATTTCGTCCACTCCTATCATCTGGTAGCCGAAGAGCGCGGTTACGTGGTTGCCGAAACCGGCTATGGCGGGCCGGTGACGGCGATGGTCGCCCGGGACAACCTGGCAGGCACGCAATTCCATCCGGAAAAAAGCCAGAAGCTTGGCCTCGCGCTGATCGCAAATTTTTTGAAGTGGATGCCGTGACATGATCCTGTTCCCGGCAATCGACCTGAAGGACGGCCAGTGCGTGCGCCTGCTTCGCGGCGAGATGGACGCGGCGACCGTGTTCAGCGACGATCCCGCGGCCCAGGCGCGGGACTTTGAAGCGCAGGGTTTTGAATATCTGCACATGGTCGATCTGAACGGCGCCTTTGAAGGCAGGCCCGTCAACGGCGATGCTGTCGAGGCGATTTTGAGCGCGATCTCCATCCCGGCGCAGCTCGGCGGCGGCATTCGCGATCTGGCGACCATCGAGGCCTGGCTCACCAAGGGCATTGCCCGGGTGATCCTCGGCACTGTCGCGGTGCGCGAGCCTGACCTGGTGCGCGAGGCTTGTGAGAAATTTCCCGGCCGTATCACCGTGGGTATCGATGCGCGCGGCTCCATGGTGGCCATCGAGGGCTGGGCGGAAACCAGCGAGCTCACGGCTATAGAGCTGGCCAATCGCTTCGAAGATGCCGGTGTATCGGCCATCATCTACACCGATATCGAGCGAGACGGCGTGCTGGAAGGCCTCAACCTGGAAGCCACGGCTGAGCTGGCCCGCGCGGTTTCTATTCCCGTCATCGCCAGCGGCGGCCTTGCCTCGATCGAGGACATAAAGAAACTGGTGCAACCCGAATATGCCATGCTTGAAGGAGCAATCTCTGGCCGCGCGCTATACGACGGGCGGATAGACACCCGTGAAGCACTGGCGCTTATGGCCTCTAGCTGAATTGATATTCCGCTCATCCTTCGAGATGGCGCTTGCACGCCTCCTCAGGATGAGGTTTTTGGGTTTCGATGAATTTTTGACCTTATGCTGAGGAGCGGCGTAAGCCGCGTCTCGAAGCATGGAGCTAAAGGACGCAATACAAACCAATGCTCAAAACCCGCGTCATACCCTGTCTCGACGTGAAGGATGGCCGCGTCGTCAAGGGCGTCAATTTCGTCGATCTTCGCGACGCCGGAGATCCGGTGGAAGCCGCCACCGCATATGACGCCGCCGGCGCGGATGAGCTCTGCTTCCTCGACATCACCGCCTCACACGAAAACCGTGACGTGATTTTTGATGTTGTTGAGCGGACGGCGGAGCGTTGCTTCATGCCGCTCACCGTGGGCGGCGGGGTGCGCAGCGTTGAAGACGTGCGTAAATTGCTGGAAGCCGGCGCGGATAAAGTCTCGATTATGACGGCTGCTGTGAAAAACCGCGACTTTGTGCGCGAGGCAGCCGAGAAATTTGGTTCGCAATGTATTGTCGTCGCTATAGACGCCAAGAGGGCATCTGGACCAGGCGAGCCTGCCCGCTGGGAGATTTTCACCCATGGCGGGCGCGAACCCACCGGACTTGACGCGGTTCAATACGCCAGGGAAGTGGTTGCGCTTGGAGCCGGTGAAATCCTGCTCACCTCCATGGACCGGGACGGGACCAAGGATGGTTTCGATCTGGAACTGACACGGGCCATAGCCGACGCGGTCGCCGTGCCGGTTATCGCATCTGGCGGCGTCGGCACCCTCGATCACCTGGTGGAGGGCGTGACCAAGGGCCATGCCAGCGCGGTGCTGGCGGCGTCCATTTTTCATTTCGGCGAGCATACGATTGGCGAGGCCAAACAGCATATGGCCGATGCCGGTGTCGATGTACGGCTTGATGGGTAAAATACCCTCCCCTTGACGGGGAGGGTGGCCACGTAGTGGCCGGGCGGGGTGACCCTGAGACTGCCGACATCCCCCCACCCCTGACCCCTCCCCGCCAGGGGGAGGGGAAAAATAAGCAAATACAGGTGGATCAGCAGCCCGTTGCGATGCTTTAAATTGCACATCCACCACTTTCACTTCACTTCTTCAAGGTGTATGACGCGCCCATGACAGACGATGTTCTGAAAACACTCGAGCAGACAATCCGCGCGCGGCGAAGCGCCAGTGGCGACGTGTCCTATACGCGCAAGCTGCTCGACGGCGGCCCGGAGAAGTGCGCCAAGAAACTGGGTGAAGAGGCGGCCGAAACCGTGATCGCCGGCGTTTCCCAGGATGACGCCGCGCTCAGGGCCGAGGCTGCCGACCTGCTCTACCACCTCCTTGTCCTGCTGGAAGTACGCGAAGTACCCTTGGACGATGTGCTGAGTGAGCTTGAAAGCCGCATGGGACAATCGGGCCTGGAAGAAAAAGCCGCGCGTGGCAAGGACGGCTGAAACCATGCCGGACGGTGCGATGAAACCAAAAGTCAGGCTGACACCCTACCGGACATTTTCCAGGACAGAGTGGGCGGCTTTGCGCGCCGACACGCCCATGACGCTGACGGA
>PVMS01120269.1_pt1 | contig 10575 bp, 9 predicted proteins | sample 1853461 | NCBI WGS metagenome assembly PVMS01 (sample SAMN08582032, study PRJNA380276) | Marine sediment metagenome, whole genome shotgun sequencing project. | isolation source: ocean sediment barecode stripped | collected 2017
ACATCCGGAAGATAAACCCAGGCTTCGTTCTGTGAGGTGGCGGCCGGGGGCCTGAATCGGACATCTCTACTTTGCTGAGAATCCGACACTTCTACTTTGGATTGACAGTCGCCGCTCCCTCTCATCGAACGCGATCCGCTGCGCTTCTGGAGGGGCCTCGCGGCGTTGCTGGCCGCAGGCTGGCTCGCGACGCTCTGGCTGGTCTTTCGCTGAATCGCCGCAGGCGGCGGGCGCCTTTCAGGCCGCCGCCGGCCGCGCGCTCCGATCGCCGCCACACAGCATGCGCTCGAGCGTGACGAGGATGGCATCGGTCATGGCCTCAGGGTCGGGCTCTGCGCTGCGGTCGAGGAGACCCGCGAGCTGAACCTGGAGCACCGCGTTGACGGTCGGTGTCAGCAGGTCGAGATCGCCGGCGAGGAACTCGCCCGAGGCCATGCCATCCTCGAGGATGCTCCGAACGGCGGCCAGTCCGGCCTCCCAGGACTCGCGGCCACTCTCGCCGCGAGGGTTGAGGCCCCAGGCCTGGCCCTCCTGGATCAGGATCCGGAAGAAGGCCTCGTGCTCGGCCAGATAGTCGATGATCGCGCGCAGACCGATGCCGAGTCGTTCGAGGGCGGTGCCCTCAGCCTCGGCGCCGGACTGCATCACCTCGAGCAGGCCAGCGCCGCGGACGGTCAGGATCTCCCGATAGATGTCGTCCTTGCCCGGGAAGGTGGCGTACACGGTCTTGAGCGAGACCCCGGACTCCGCCGCCAGGTCCTGCATGCTGCTCTCCGCGAACCCCTCCTCCGCGAACACCCGCTCGGCGTTCTCGAAGATGAGGTCATGGTACATGCGCGCGCGGGCCGTCTCGAGCTTGGCCTTGTTGCGAGTCCTCGGCAAAGCAGTCTCCTCTTCGGGACAACGACAATTCTCCCATCTGTCGCGAGAATTTCAAGGGCCGAACTCTGTAGAGACACCTCAACGCGTTCCACGAATAAAACGATCGGAAAGTTTTATCGTAAACTATTGAAAATAATCAGTTAAATTTTTAGTTGCCCAAAGAGAAAAAGAAGATACAATATTGAAAATCATAATTCTCCTCCTCATTCACCCCCCACCAACGCACGGAGACCCCAGCATGGCTCCCAGCACTCCCCGACAGCTCACCGACGGCGACGCAATCTTCCTCTCCATGGAGACCCCCGCGTCCGGCGGCCACGTCGGCGCCCTGATGATCCTCGACCCGCCCGAAGGCGGCTTCAACCACGAGAAGCTCTGCAGCTTCGTTGCCGAGCGCATCGGTCGGGTGCCGCGCTTTACCTGGAAGCTCCTCCAGGTGCCGCTCGCCCTCGACCGGCCCTACTGGGTGGCGGCCGAGGACTTCAACCCGCGAGACCACGTGATCCGCACCGCGGTCGCGTCGCCCGGGACCCGCGAGCAGCTCAATGCCCTCGTTGCCCGGCTGCACGCGCAGCCCATGGACCGCGACCGCCCGTTGTGGGAGGCCTGGTGCATCGAGGGGCTCGCCAACGGACAGGTGGGCCTCTACATGAAGTCGCACCACTGTCTCGTCGACGGCACCGGCGGCTCCGGGCTCGGCGGAATCATCGCCGACCTGAATCCGGACGCGGACAGCGCCCCCACCATCCCCGATTGCTACGACGAAGAGCTCCCCGCGCCTCCGTCGGCCTTCGAGATGGCTACCCGCGCATTGCGCAACGGCGCGGCGCGCCCTGCCCGCCTCCGACACCACCTCGGTCGCGGGCTGCGCGGGCTGGCGCGCGATCTGTTCGCGAGCAACGAATCCACCGAGGTCGCACGGCTCTCGTTCAACGGGGTGATCGGCAAGCGGCGCGCACTGTCGACGGTCTCGCTCGAGTTCGAGCGCATCCGCGATCTCTGCAAGCACTTCGACGTCAAGGTGAACGACGTCGTACTCGGCCTGGTCGACTCGGCCGTGCGCCGCTGGCTGCGCGACCGCGGCGAGAGCGCGGAGAGCCCGCTCGTGGCCCTGTGCCCGGTGTCGACCCGCCAGGAGGCAGGCCTCGGCAACGAGATCACGACCATGGCGGTGCCGCTCGCCGCAGCCGACGCCGATCCGATCCAGCGCCTGAAGTCGATCCACGCCAATGCGACGCGGGCCAAGGAAGGCCTGCGCAAGGGCTCGTTCGACTGGACCGCGGCCGTGGGAGAATCGTTCACGCCCGCGGCCGTCAACCTGCTGGTTCGCGCCAGCGGTTCGTCGGCCGAGAATGTGCCGGTGCCGGGCAACTTCGTCGTTTCCAACGTACGCGCCACCCCGATGCCGCTCTACATGGCGGGCGCCCGCATTGCCTCGGTCCTGCCGATCTCGATGCTGGCTCCGGGACAGGGTCTCAACGTAACGCTGATCAGCTACTGCCACCGAATCGACGTGGGCATCATCGCCGACGCGGATCTGGTCCCGGACCTCGACGCTCTCACCCCGTGCCTCGAGATCGCCCTCGAGGAGTTCGAGGCCGCCGCCGAGGGCGTGATCTTCCGCAGGGGGTAACCCCCGCCAGGACGCCCCTGGACCGGCCACCCGGCTTCACTCGGGGGGCCCCGTGTTGAGCGCCGATCCTCCACACCATCGCATGGGTTGGAGGATCGGTGATGGGACCGACACGCGCGGCTGCTCTCGGGGCGACCCTTCTCACCATCGGGTCCCTGGGCTGCCGGAGCCCGCTTCCCAGGAATACGCTCCCGATCGACGCGCTCGAGGCCGGGATGACGCCCGACGCGGTGCGTGCGCTCATTGGCGAGGTCGAGGGCGAGGATCCGAGCGCCTGGGTCTACCAGGACGAAGTGGCGAAGCCTTCGCTGCTCCTCCTGTCCGTTCCCCTGGCCCCTGCTCTGATCCTGGCGATCCCCATCATCGCGATCGTCGACGTCGTCGAAGGAACCGAGACACCGCCGCTCTGGGTCGAGAAGCGGACCACGACGCTGCACTTCGAGGATGAGCGCCTGGCCACGTGGAACTCCGACACGGAGCCCTACCCAGCCTGGCAAGGCGACGGAAGTCCCCCGACCTGGCAGCCGATCTTCCCGGGTCCGACGTTCGGCTGGCCCGACGGGGAGCGCCAGCGCCGGAACCGCCGCCGCGGCGGCTGTTGAAGGTCGCGCGCGCGTCGTGATTTGCCAGCCGCAGAGCGCACGCGCTATCCAGCCGGCCCACACCCGGGCGCCCCGCCCGCATCCGAGGTTCCCATGCCGTCTCCCACCGATCCGATCGACGAACGCACCCTCGAAGAGGGAGGGCAGATCCTCGAACGCTTCCGCGCGCCCGCCTTCATCCGGGAGGACCTCACCGCCCTCGCCCTCGGAACCGGCGCAAAGATCTGGACCCGGGAGGGTCTCTCGCCCAAGTACCGCAGCCTGGCGACGATTCCGATCCTGGCGGCGCTGGGGCGCAGGGAGGCCCTGCGCGAGCACATCGGGCTGGGCCTGGACAACGGGCTCAGTCCGCGGGAGATCTGTGAAGCGCTCTTCCAGTGCGCGATGTACGCCGGCTTTCCCGCCTGCGTCGAAGCCATGGAGATCGTCCACGACGTCTTCGAGCAGCGCGGCATCGAGGGCTGAACTCGGGAAGGCGATGCCTGCGCTAGGGCTCGAGCGCAAAGGCGACGAGGGCGTCGGAGACCTTGCCCCCCGAGCGCCCGTATCCCATGGCCGCGATCACCACGAATTGGCGTCCACCGTCTCGGGCCCGATAGGTCATGGGGCTGGCGTTGCCGGCCGCGGGCAAGCGGGCACGCCAGAGCTCCTCACCGTTCGCGGCATCGAAGGCGCGCAGGTAGTGGTCGAGGGTGCCTCCGATGAAGACGAGTCCACTCCCCGTGATCAGCGATCCCCCCAGCGTCGGGACGCCCAGCTGAATCGGTGGCAGCGGGATGGGCAGCAGATCCCGTGGAGTTCCCAGTGCCGCACGCCAGCTGATTTCTCCACGCTGCAGGTCGACCGCGAGCAGCTCACCCCACGGCGGTGGACTGCACGGGAGCCCCAGAGGCGAGAGCGTGATGCCGCGGTGCAGCACGTAGGGCGTGCCCTTCATCGGTCCGACTTCGCCCGCGAGCGTCGCGATCCTCGGGTCGCCGCGAGGGTACAGGCGAATCGACCAGGGCAGTCGGGTGACGTTGGCCACGAGTCGCTGGCTCGCCTCATCCACCGAGACGCCGCCCCAGTTGATGCCGCCGCTATTGCCCGGAAACAGGATGCTGCCCTGAAGTGAGGGCGGCGTGTAGGTCCCTTCGGATCGCGCGCCTGCGATCCGGTCGCGACACGCTCCGCGATCCCAGGGTGTCAGGCCGAAGGCCTCTTCCGGAGCGAGGCCCGAGGGAACGAGCTGCGGCGGACGCACCGGGTAGGGCTGCGTTGGCGACAGCACCGCTCCGGGAACACCGCCTTGAGGCACCGGCCTCTCCTCGACGGGAATGAGCGGCTCGCCTGTTTCGCGATCGAGAACGAACAGCAGGCCCATCTTCGTCCCCTGGACGAGGGCCGGCACGCGTTCGTCGCCGCGACGCAGCTCGAAGAGCGTGGGCTGTGCGGGCACGTCGAGGTCCCAGACGTCGTGGTGCACGGTCTGGAAGCTCCAGACCACCTCACCCGTGGAGAGCCGCAGCGCCACCACCGAAGAGCCGTAGTAGTCGAGCGCGCGATTGGAGTCCGCATCGCGGTAGTAGTCGGGCGAAGGATTCCCGGTCGGCACGAAGACGAGATCCCGTTCGGGATCCACGGACATGGGCGCCCAGACGTTCGGAGTGCCCAGGGCGTAGCCCTCGGCGCTGGTGTTGTCGGCGGTGGCGACGGAAGCCCGGAGGCCCTTCGCCGCGTCGCCGAAGCGGCGCTGGCGCAACGGGGGGTCGCGGAGCCGCGGATCGTCCGGCGCTACCGGACGGATCCGTCCCCGCTCGTTCGCGACGGCGTGCGCGGCTGGCGCACCGGCCGCGTCGAGCGCGTATTCGCCGGCGATTTCGACCTGATGGCTTCGGACGCGGCGCTGACCCGCGCCGGCTGAAACCACCCGGGCCTCAGCGCAGGTCGAGTTGCACGCAGCGCACCCGCGCGCAGCTGATGCCGCCGGAGTCTCAGCGCAGGTCGAGTCGCACGCAGCGCACCCGCGCGCGGCGCTCCGGGTCGTAGCCGCGCCACTTCCCCGGCGGCAGATCCTCGTGGGCGACGCGGCCGAAGCCCTGGCCTTCGAAGAAGCTCGCCACGCTCTCGGCGGTGGTGCAGGCAAATACGCTGGCGAAGCCGCGATCGCGTGCGCGCTCCACCGCGAAGCGCACCAGGTGTCCGCCGACGCCCTCGCCTGCGAAGCGGGTCAGGGTGTAGAGCGCCGCGATTTCAGCGGCGCCGGCCTCGCGATGCTCGAGCAGCGCACCGATCCCGGCCAGGTGGCGTCCCTCCACGAAGGCGCCCATGCCGCTGGCTAGCACGCGCTCCAGCTCCTCGGTCGGTCGAGGCGCCAGGAAGCCATCCTCCACGCCGCGGGCCACCAGGTGGTGCGCGGCGTCGAAGTCGTCGAGGCCGAGGCTGCGCACATGGACGTAGCGCTCCCGGGTGAAGAGCGTGCCCGACCCGCTGTAGGTGAAGAGCTCGTCGGCCAGGCCCGCCAGGGTCGAGAGGTTCACCGCGGCGACGCCCGCATCGAGCGCGGCTTCGATCTCGCCGAGCAGCAGCCGCCGCTCAGGGCTCTCGGGTACGGTGCCGTCTCGCCGGAATCGGCGCAGCTCCTCCAGGTCGACGAACGAGCGCCGCTGGCCATCGCTTCCACGCACGCCACCCTCCGGGTCGACCCACATCAGCTTGGAAAGGCCGAGTCGCAGCGCGATCTCCCGGCAGCGGTGCGCGAAACCGGCCTCCGGGGCGACGGCCACGCCGACCCGCGGGCTCCTCGAGAAGGCGCGCCACACCTCGACCTCGAAGCGGTCGGCGCCGGGCGCCACGGCGACGCCGTCGGTCAGGCGCTCGAGCTCGGCCACGCCGGTCGTCAGCAGCAGGACCCGGGTCTGGTTGCGCTCCAGCTCCTTTAGCAGCGCCTCCAGCGGCTCCGGCTGGCCCAGGTGCTCCGACCGGGCCGCGATCCCGAGGGTGCGCCCGCGAAACTCGGAGAGATAGAAGCCCTTTTCCGAGAAGGGCTCGCCGCCGGGTCGATCCGCCATGGCGGTGCCAAGTGTGGCGGATGTTGGTGTATCGTGCCGGCGCCGATGGAATGGCAGGGCTGGTTGACTCTCGCGGTGGTCGCGCTCGCGCTCGTAGCGATGGTGCGCGAGCTGGCGGCGCCCGATCTCGTGATGATGGCGGGGCTCATCGCCCTCGCCGTCACCGGCGTGCTGACGCCGGCGGAGACGTTCTCCGGCTTCGCGAATCCGGCCCTCGCCGCGGTGGCTGCGCTCTTCATCGTCTCGGCCGGTCTGCGCGAGACGGGATCGCTCGAGCTGGTGGCGCGGCGCCTCTTTTCCGGCGCCCGGAACGAGCGCAGCGGCCTGGTCCGCCTGTGCGGGCCCGTCGCCTTCTTCTCCGCCTTCCTCAACAACGCGCCCATCGTGGCGATGATGACTCCGACGCTCACCACCTGGGCCCACCGCGCCGGCTTCTCGGCCAGCCGCTTCCTGATCCCGCTGAGCTACGCGTCGATCCTCGGCAGCATCACGACGGTCATCGGCACCAGCACCATCCTCACGGTGGCGGGCCTGGTGCAGCGCGCCGGCATGCCCGAGCTGGCCTTCTTCGAGCTGGCCCCGGCCGGCTTGCCGATCGCGGCGGTCGGCCTCGCCTACCTCGTACTGATTGCTCCCCGGCTCCTCCCGAATCGCACCGAGACGGCCGAGTACGTCGGGGAGCACCGCCGCGAGTACACCGCCTCGATGCTCGTGACGCCGGAGTGCCCGCTGATCGGCCAGAGCATCGAAGAGGCCGGGCTGCGCAACCTGCCCGGGCTCTTCCTGGTGGAGATCGACCGGGCCGGTCACACGATCACCCCGGTGGCGCCGGACCAGGTGATCCGGGCCGACGACCGGCTCGTCTTCGCGGGGGTGGTGGCCACCATCGTCGAGCTCAACAAGATCCGCGGCCTGCGCCCCCTGACCGAGGAGGAGACGCCGGCGGCGGCCGTTCCCGCCCAGCGCCTGGTCGAGGCCGTGGTCTCCCGCTCCTCCCCGCTGGTCGGACGCAGCATCCGCGATGCCAGCTTCCGCACGGTCTACGACGCGGCCGTGATCGCCGTGCACCGAAACGGCGAGCGCGTCCCCGGCAAGCTCGGCGCGATCGTGCTGCGGGCCGGCGATACCCTGCTGCTGCAGACCGCGCCCCACTTCATGCGCGCCCACCGCAACAGCCCCGATTTCTTCCTCACCAGCGAGATCGCCGAGAGCGAGACGCCGCGCCACGACAAGGCCTGGCTCGCCATCGGCATCCTCACCGCCATGGTGCTGGCCTCGGGCTTCGGCCTCCTCCCGATCTCTGTCGGCGCCTTCCTGGCCGCCGGGGCCCTGATCGGAACGCGCTGCATCTCAGCCCGCGAGGCGCGCAAGTCGGTGATCTGGCAGGTGCTGATCGTGATCGGCGCCGGCCTGGGCATTGCCGCGGCGATGGAGAAGACCGGCGCCGCCGCGGCGGTGGCCGGGCTGATCACCCACTTCTCCGAGGGCACCGGTCCGATCGTCACGCTCGCCCTGGTCTACCTCGCCACCCTGGCCCTGGCCGAGACCCTGCACCACAACGCGTCGGTCGCCCTGATGTTCCCGGTCGCCATGGCCGCGGCAGGCCAGGTGGGCGCCGACCCGCGCCCGTTCGTGATCGCGGTGGCGCTGGCCGGCTGCTGCGCCTTCGCCTCGCCGGTGGGCTACCAGACCCACCTGATCGTCTACGGCCCCGGCGGCTACCGCTTCACCGACTTCGTGCGGGTGGGGCTGCCCCTGGACGCCCTGTGCGCAGGAGTCGCCCTCGCGACCATTCCCCTCATCTGGCCGCTCTGATCGGACCTGGCTAAGAAGTGCGTTGTCTGCGAGGAAAGAGGCGATGCTGAAGCACCGGCTATGCAAACGGACGGGCAGACGGCCGGATCGGCCTGCACCTCACAGCCGGCACCGGGCCACTGGAACGAGCTCCAGCAGGAGATCGGGATGGCCCACGAGCCGATCTCGAAGCCGGGTGCAAAACAGGGTATTGATCACCGCAGCCGGTAGCGGGCCCGAATGCGCAGCAGCTGCCAGAGTGCGTGGAGGAGGTCGGTGGCCTTCACCTTCGACTCCCCGACGTCAGCCCACTCGCCCAGGGAGACCTCGTAGAGGACATCCTCGAGCGAGGGCTCGGAGGTCCCACGGCGCCCTTCGGCGAGACGCGCCAGGATCTCGACGTCGAAGATCCAGCGCGAAGAGAACGGCTCCCGAAACACCTCCCGGATCTCGGGCGTGCAGCGGAACAGCTTGGCGCCGCACTGGGTGTCGTACACCGGAAGGTTCAGTGCCGCGGAAGCCAGCGTGGCGAAGATCCGTCCCGGATAGTGGCGCAAGGCGCTCCGCTGGATCCTGCGCCCGAGGAGCTTGACCCGCGAGCCGAGAGCGCCCAACAGCGCGGGCCGGGACTCGAGGACCGCGAGGAAGTCGTCCACTGCCTCGAGAGGCGTCGCGAGATCGGCGTCCCAGTAGCCGACGAAGCCGGGCTCGAGCGAAAAGGCCTCCTGCATGCCCCGCCGCACGGCCTCCGCCTTGCCCAGGTTCTTGGGCAAGGCGAGCACACGGATGCCGGCTACGCGGGCCTCCAGCTCCCGGAGCCGATCCAGCGTCCGGTCCGTGCTGCCATCGTCCACCATCACGAAGCGAACGTCGGCGTGCTGCTCGGCGAAGTGCTCGAACCGAGCGGCGTGCAGTCGCCCGGCTTCGTTGTAGCAGGGAACGACGAGAGTGGTGAGGGCCATGGATTGTCGGCGGCCGCGCTCGGCACTCTCCACGTCCAGCAGAGCGGTGGCCGCGGCGACTGTACCGAGCCACCGCAGGCCGCGCGACCGGAACACGAGAAGACCCCGGATGGGCGCGCGGCGACCGGCGCCCAGTCGTTCCGCCCCGCCGGCCGTCTGGCTCTCCTCCCGGAGCCGGACACGAGATAGTCTCTTTCCGTCGCGAAGCCCAACCCTGGAGATCCCAAGATATGGGGCGCTCTGTCAATGCCCTACGGGGACCCGCGGCGGGTGCGCGATTCGCCTTCGGTGCGAGGTTGGCCGGGTTCGGTGAGTTCGATGAGTGGGCTAGCGCTCTTCCGCCGCCCGCTTCATCACCGCCGCGACCTTCGCGGGATCGAAGATCCCTTCGTAGTCGACGATCTTTCCGCCGGAGTCGAAGAGGAAGGTCGAAATTCCGCGGTAGAGGTGGTCCGGGCTGCCGTCGTACGGCCGCTCGTTCCATCCGATCGAGAATCGTCCACCATCGATCGTCCGCCACTCCTCGCGGTTCACGACACGGGGCCAAGTCTTCGCGAATGAGCGGATCGCCTCGCGCCCCTCGATCGGCGCCGGCAGTACCGAGTTCATGAAACGGCCCTCTTCGGCGAAGCAGTCGACGAAGGCGCCCCAGTTCCCAGTATCCGTCGCGGCTCGGGTGGCAGCGATGGTGGTTTCGATCAGGGAACGGGGAACGTCAGGATCGACTCGGGACATCGGAGCCTCCTTGGATTCGGTCGGACCGCCAGTGTAGCCGGCATCCGCGCGGCGCAGGGCGATTCGATCGCAACGCAGCTCAACTAGCTTCGCGAGCTGCTTGCAGGATGGGCGAATCGAAGGAGTCGTTGGGGCTCCCGCTGCGGGGCCCGATCCCCCCCCACTAAACCCATCATCCTCCCTCGCTGAACGCGTTCTGCAGGAACCACCGCAGAGGTGGAAACTCGAACACGAACGCGATCACGAGCACGAAGACCACAAACACCAGATATGCCGCGAAAAACCGCTCGCGGTGGAGACGCTCGGGGGTCGAGGCAACCGATTCCGGTTTCAACCCGATGTGGAGATACCACGCGAAGGCGACTGCGAGGAACGGTAGCGTTACCAGCAACTCGACCCGGTGCTTGACCAGGAAGACTCCCAGGAAAAACGATGCGGAGCTGGCGTAGAACAGGATCGAGATCAGCAGACGCTCATCGGTGTAGTCGCGAAAGGATCGACGGTACAGCGCAGCCGTCTCGGGACCGAGCAGTCGCAACTCCGCGTAGCGCTTCACACCCATCAGATACGCACCCAGCATCCAGTAACCCAGGGTGAGACTCGAGGGCGGCAAGGGGTCGCTGATGACCACGAACCAGCCCAGCGCAAGACGCAGCGGGTTGTTCACGGATTCGGTGAGCACGTCGAGATAGACCCGATCCTTGGTTCGAAACGGGTTCACGTTGTAGAAAACAGCCATGAGCCAGAACAGGAACGCGGCAGCCAGAAAGTGCGCGGACACCAACATGGCGAGCCCCAGACCGGCCACGGTCAGGGACGCGTACTCCAGATAGACCCACTCCCGTTTCAACGCGCCGAGCACCGAGGGACGGTTCTTCTTCAGCGGATGAAAGCGATCGAAGTCGGCGTCGAGCCAC
>PVMS01152773.1_pt1 | contig 10574 bp, 9 predicted proteins | sample 1853461 | NCBI WGS metagenome assembly PVMS01 (sample SAMN08582032, study PRJNA380276) | Marine sediment metagenome, whole genome shotgun sequencing project. | isolation source: ocean sediment barecode stripped | collected 2017
AGGGCGCCGAGAGGTCCGCCAATCATGAACCCAAATGCACCACCAAGTGCTTTACCCCACCAGGACATAATGCAGTACTCCTATTCCGGTTTACGTAGTAACAACAGTCGATATACCTTGAAACGCGCGAAACTTTCAGCGGTACGTCCACCAGCAAGATATTTCCGGTTTAATTTGCGGATTTTCTTGCGGTACTTCCAGCGCAGCAGTTTAGCCAACCAGGGGTGGTTTTGACCGAAGGCGTAGTCGATTAATTTAAATGTAGGCATTAACAGCTCACGCCCGATTCGATCAACAAGGTTATAATTTGGTGCAGTCTCATCGGTTATGTCCTTATTCTCCAGCACTTCCAGAGCCGATTTCTGCAAAACAGCCATGAACTTGTCGTCAGGATGTCCGCCACCAATAACCGACCTGCCAGTAGCATTTGTTTTAAAGAAATCACAGATCAGTATGTAACCACCCGAATTTAATCGCCGCTGGGCATTTTCGAGTACCGTATCCAGGGTGATGTACTGAAAACTTTCACTGAACATGACCAGGTCGAACTTTTCATCATTACCGAATTCGACATCCTCGAAACGACCGTGGTGGATCTTGAACCCATCGCCCGCCTGCTGCTGCGCAGCTTCCGACAACAATGGACTCGGCGAAACTCCTTCGACATGATAACCGCGCGCAAGCAGTTCCGTGGCCACCCCGCCGGCGCCGCAACCGACATCCAGGATTCGATTTACACCGGCTGGAATATGGCTGAGCAAAAAATCCGTGTAACGCCGCTGGGCCTCGGGGATATTCTGCAAATTGACTTCGAGATCGTCTTGCCATAACCCGTAGTGCAGATCACGGGTACCCAGGATGAAATGACCCAGGTTAAGTCCTATGATCAAGCCCACTTCCCTGGAATTTACTTTAGATGCCATATTGCTTATTGAGCCTTTTTAACTGGCGATATCAGTTATCGCGGTATGCTGCTGCTTTAAGTCCTGTGCCTGGATAGCGCAAACCCCGCTACCGCCAAACTCAAATTCGATCCAGGTCATCGGCAAAAAATCATACTTGCTCTCTAATGCCGCCTGTGAATTCCCAAGCTCGATGAAGATCACCCCATGCTCGCTTAAAAATTCCCCCGCCCGCGCCAGGATTCGATCCACCAGTAACAGGCCATCGTCACCCGCCTGTAACCCGATGGCCGGTTCGCAATGGAATTCATCGCCCAGCGCCGACATGTCCTCGGCGTCGACATAGGGTGGATTGCAGACTATCACATCAAACGACTGTACCGGAATCGAGTCAAACAAGTCGGACTCGTACAATACTACCTGGTCGCTGAGATCGTGTTGCTCGAGGTTCAGCGCAGCTACTTCGAGAGCCTCGGGAGAAATATCGGAAGCACAGACCTCGGCGGCCGGGAAATGGTATTTCGAGGCGATCGCTATACATCCGCTGCCAGTGCAGAGATCCAGAATGCGTTCTACCCGGCTGCTATCCGCCCAGGGCTCAAATTGGTTCGAGATAAGCTCGGCGATGGGAGAACGAGGCACCAACACGCGCTCATCGACGTAAAATTTAAACCCGCAAAACCAGGACTCTCGCGTGATATAGGCTGCGGGCTGGCGAGAATTGATGCGCATTTGCAGTATATCGATTACCTGTTCACGTTCAGGCAGGGTCAACACCGCGTCAAAATGGGCATCGGGCGAGTCATAAGGCAAGGCCAGGGCGTGCAGAATCAAATATCTGGATTCGTCAAATGCATCCACAAAGCCATGTCCGAAACTCAACTCGTGGCGTAAAAACTCACTACTTCCCCACCGAATGAAATCTCGAATCGTAGTCAGGACTTGCAGGGTTTCGGGGATGGCCACGTTGTGTTTACTACCAGTTGAAATATAATGCCGCGAATTTTACACGATAACGACCATGAATAAATCGAGTATCGCGATCGTCGCGTTATTAGCTCTGCTCGGGGGATTTTCAATTTCCTGGTTCGTCAGCAGCAACAAACCAGTCGAGCTCGAAGCCGGAACCTGGTTCGGCGACCAGGCGCGCGCCTTGCCTGAGTTCGAACTGGTCAATCACAACAACCAGCCGCTGACCCGATCAAGTTTGCACGGCAAATGGAGCCTGATGTTTTTCGGCTATACCCACTGCCCCGATATTTGTCCTGCCAGCCTGCAAACCATGAGCGACATGATCGCTGCTATTGACGACCCTGATGTGCTCGATGCAGTACAGGTTTACTTTGTTTCGATCGATCCTGAACGCGACAAACTCGAAATTCTTGCCGCCTATGTCACCTATTTCAACGCCGACTTTATCGGCGCCACCGCGGCGCTGGAAAAGTTAACCCCGCTGACCCGGTCGCTTGGCATCGCCCACGATATTCGTAATAAAACTGATGCCAATACCGACTACGACGTCGATCACAGTTCGGCCATCGTGCTGATAAATCCACAAGCTGAGTTCGCCGGCCTGTTCGGCGCACCACACGATGCGGGCGCGTTGGCACGCGATCTGACCCGCATCGTTGAATACAACTAGCCTGCCCCTATCTATATGTCTATATGTCTCGATTACTATTAATCCTGTTGCTGATTTTTCCAGGCAGCGCGCTTGCCGAACTCGATATCCGCGGTGCCTGGATAAAAAATCTGCCGTCCACAATCCCGGTACGCGCCGGTTATATGACTATTCACAATACAGGAGCCCACGCGCTCAGTATCATCGCGATTAGCAGCGATGCTTTCGCCAGCGTTGAAATTCACCAGACCATCGAGCACGATGGCATGATGCGAATGGAGGCGGTGCCGACTTTAATAATCGAACCCGATTCAACCGTGCAACTGGCGCCAGGTGGACTACATTTAATGATGATGAACCCCACTGAACCGACCGAACCAGGCGATGTGCTGAAAATCATCATCGAGCTCGATGACGGTTCCACACAAAGTCTGAACATGACAGTGAAAAAATAAACGTGGCCGAACTAAGCAAAAAACAGAAGTTTCTCAAAGTACTGTTCTATATCATGCCGCACCATGCGGTGTCGCGCGTGGTTTATCTGATCACGCGCCTGCCGGGCCCACATGTCAAACCCATGATCGAATGGTTCGTAAAAAAATATGGGGTCGATATGAACGCAGCCGAAGAGCCTGAAACTGGATACTACCAGACCTTCAATGAATTCTTTACGCGCCCCCTTAAACACGGCATTCGGCCAATTGCGGAGGGCGAAAATACCCTGGCCTGTCCCTGTGACGGCACCGTATCGCAGGCCGGTCCAATTCGGGGAGGCGCCATCATGCAGGCCAAGGGCCGTGGTTACAGCGCACTTGAATTGCTTGGCGGTGACAAGAGTATGGCAGCCGAATTTGCCGACGGTCGCTTCGCGACTATTTACCTTGCACCTTATAATTACCACCGCATTCATATGCCACTCGATGCAAATTTGCAAAAAATGATTCATGTGCCCGGCCGTCTTTTCAGCGTCGCGCAGTGGACGGTCGAGGAAATTCCCCGCCTGTTTGCGCGCAATGAGCGACTGGCCTGTTACTTTGAGACCAACGCGGGTCCCATGGTGATGGTATTGGTAGGTGCGATGAATGTTTCCGCGATCGAAACGGTGTGGAGCGGGCAGGTGGTGCCGCCACGCGCCAGGAAAATCAACGAATTTGACTATAGCCATACCCGCAAGGAGATTGCCAAAGGGGCTGAAATGGGGCGCTTCAATATGGGTTCAACGGTGATTCTGTTAACCGGTAAAAATGTTGAATGGCTACCGCAAATCAAGCCTGGTCAAATTGTAGAAGTGGGTCAGATCATCGGTCACTTCCAACCTGATACCGGCACCGCGTCTAATCTCTGAAGGTTAAAACCTGGTCGATCGAATCGAGGTCGAGTAGCACCATCAGCAATCGATCGAGCCCAAGGGCTACACCCGCACAATCTTCCAGCCCGGACTCGAGCGCCGCCAGCAAAAGTTCATCGATGGCATATTGTGGCAGACCTCTTTGCCTGCGGACTTCAATATCCTGTTCAAAGCGCAGCCGTTGTTGCGTGGCATCGGTAAGTTCGGAAAAACCGTTAGCGAGTTCAATGCCATCGAAAAATAATTCGAATCGTTCAGCCACGCCGCTGTTACTCGCATTGATTCGAGCCAGCGCAGCCTGTGATTTCGGATAGTCGTAAACAAACTGGTAGCCCTGCATGGTGGGCGCAATAATCATCGTCAGCAGAAGATCGAGACACTGGTCAAATTCAAGTTCGGCAACCCGGGTGCCTGGAACCATTTGCAGGCAATGTCCACGTAGACTTTGCAGCGAAAGCCGGTCGATATCCAGACCGAGTGACTGGCTGAATAAATCTTTGTAGCTGGTGCGGGTGAAGCTGCATTGACGCAAGCTTAGCGTAGTGATCAGTAATTCCATTTCAGTCATGAGCTGATGATAGTCATAACCAACCCGATACCACTCGAGTAAACTGAATTCGGGGTTATGCAGTCGCCCTGATTCGCCTTGCCGAAATGCATGGCAAATCTGGAATATCGACTCGCTGCCCGCCGCCAGCAGTCGCTTCATCGCAAATTCTGGTGAAGTCTGTAAATAGAGAGGCCGTTCGGCGCAAGCGACCGTTATCGATTCGATGTTAGCGTCAGTACTGGTAGCAGGCATCAATACCGGGGTGTCGACCTCGAGGCAGCCACGGTTACTGAAAAAAGTTCGAATCTGGTTATATACCCTCGCTCTTTCGCGAATCACCTGCAACTTCGCGCCTGGTTGCCAGTTCATAGGGCAGATGGTCTATCTACTTCTTTACCCGTGACATATATTCACCCGAGCGGGTATCTATCCTGACCTGTTCGCCGATCTCCAGAAACAGCGGCACCTTGACCACGGCCCCGGATTCCAGTGTCGCCGGCTTGGTGCCGCCCTGGGCGGTATCTCCCTTCAACCCCGGATCGGTATCGGTGATTTCAAGTTCGACGAAATTGGGTGGGGTTACCCCAATCGGACTACCGTTGTATAGCGTCACTTCGCAATGGTCCTGCGCTTTCAACCACAGATGACTGTCGCCGACCGCGCCGGCGTCTGCGGCCTGTTGTTCGAAGGATTCTGGATCCATGAAATGCCAGAACTCGCCATCGCTGTATAGATATTGCATATCGACATCGACAACATCGGCGGCCTCGACCGATTCGCCTGACTTGAAAGTTTTATCCAGCACTCGGCCCGTTTTCAGATTACGGATCTTGACCCGGTTGAAAGCCTGCCCCTTGCCTGGTTTGACGAATTCATTTTCGATAATGCTGCAGGGATCACCGTCGAGCATAATTTTGAGCCCGCTACGAAATTCATTAGTGCTGTAACTTGCCATTACTGTCCCGCTTAAAAAAAAGCCAATCATACCGGAATCTATAGTTTGGTTCGAAATTTATCGACTATTATTAATAGTTGCCACAACAGATTATTATTATCGCTGCAGTATATGGAAAAAGTAGTAAAACTGATTCGCCTGCTCATCGTCGATGAAGGCTTTCACAAGGCCGAACACATAACCAGTTCTTTGCGCGCAACCGGTATGCATGTGCGCGCTGAATTCGCTGAAGACAGCGAAGATATGGGTGCAATTCTCGAAAATAAACCTATCGACCTGGTGTTGTTTTCAATCGACCTACCCGAGTTTACCCTTAGTCAGGCGCAGCAACTAATCCATGAAAGTGGTCGTCATGTAGCCCTGGTCGCGATGGCAAAAAAGGTCGACACAAAGGTAATAGTTGCCGCGATCGACGCAGGCGCAGAGGATGTCGTGGCCAGCGATAGTCTTGAGCATTTGCTTCAGGTCATAAGGCGCGAGTCGAAAAATATCAATATCTGGCGGCGCGCGAAGCAGCTCGTACACCAGTTCCAGGAAAGCGAAAAACGATGCCAGAACCTGCTGTCAAGCTCCAAGGACGCTGTTGCCTATGTGCATGAAGGCATGCACATTTTTGCCAACGAGGTTTACATCGAACTGTTTGGCCACGCTGATTACGATGAACTCGAAGGTACGCCGATCATCGACATGGTCGATTCGTCGCAGCAAGCTCAATTAAAGAACTTTTTACGCGAATTCGGTAAAAATTCGAACGAACCCAACGAACTAGACCTGAAATTGCTTCATAGCAGCGGTGAAAAAATATCGGCGAAGCTTGAATTTTCACGCGCCAGCTACGATGGTGAACCCTGCACCCAGATCCTGATTCGCTCCAACGCCGATACCTCCAGGCTCCAAGAGCAAATCAATTATCTGCATCAGCACGACCTGATAACAGGATTGTATAACCGCCAGTTTTTCATGGATGAACTAAAAACGTCGATCACGCAGGCGGTGAAAGGTATACAACCGTCGGCTCTTATTTACATCGCGATCGATAACTTTCAGTCGATACGCGATTTAGTTGGCATATCTGGTTGCGACACATTGATAAGCGATATCGCCGGCATTCTGACTGAAAATACTGCTGCTGAAGATACCCTTGCCCGTTTCGGAGCACATTCCTATATCTGCCTGCGTAAAATCGGGGAAAAACACCAGGTCGAAGCCCTGGCCGCGAAAATCCCCGAGCTCGTCGGCAATCATATTTCAGAAATTGACAATCAGTCGATCAGCGCAACCTGCAGCACAGTGGTGGTATTTATCGATGAAAACTCACCCGATAATCCAAACCAGATAATTTCTCGTGCCGAAAATGCCTGCGCTGACATCCAGGCCCTCGGTGGCAACAAATCCAGGATCTTTATACCTGAAGCAGGTGAAAGGACCCTGGAAGAAGAGGATGGCATTACCGCCGATCTGATCAAGGACGCGCTCAATCATAACCGTATCAGGGGCATGTATCAGCCCATCATCGGTGTCAAGGCGCAAGGCGGGGAGCGTTACGAATCGAGTCTCGAGATTATTTCCGAAACTGGCCAGACGCTTTATCCACAGGATTATCAGGCGGCCGCGGAACGTACCGGAACAGCAAAAATGCTCGATCGCTGGAAAATACTGCACGCCATCAAAAAGATTTCAGAGACCAGTCGAAGAAGGCGTGATGTTAAATTTTTCGTGCACTTGAGTGCCGATTCGATCCAGGACCCCGGACTCGCGAACTGGATATCCAAAAACCTGACCAAGTCCGGAATCAATGGTAAGCAGCTGGTGTTCATGATTGACGAAGCACATGCGGTGAATCAACTCAAATCCGCCAGAGCCCTGGCCAGGGCCCTGCAGCAAATCCATTGTCAATTTGCGATTGACGAGTTTGGCACTGGACTCAATCCATTTCAGCTGGTTAAACATGTCAACGCCGATTATGTGCGCATCAATCACATATATATGGATAATCTCGCGCAAAACTCCGAAAACCAGGAAAGTATCAGTGAACTTGCCTACCAGGCAAGTGACATGAAAATCAATACGATTACCCCGGGCGTAACCGATGCGGCGGTCCTGAGTGTACTGTGGACCCTGAATGTCGATTTCGTGCAGGGCGAATTTTTACAAACCCCGCAAAAGGACTTGAACTACGACTTCAGCTCGATGTAAATTCCAACCAGCGTCTAACCCACAACTTCGATCGCAGTAACATTTTGATAACCGCGTGGTAGCTTGCGCCCGCGCTGACCACGCTCGATGCGATACTCCTCGAGTTCTTTCAAATTCATGGTTTTGTATTTCTTGCCACTATGAACTACCAGCTTCTGCTTACCGGCAAGGCAGCTAATAAAGGCAATGTCCTCTTCGCCCGCCTTGACTCGCCTGGGTGGAATTCCCTGGATCTTATTGCCTTTGCCGCGGGCCAGCCTGGCCACCGACTTCACCTCGAGCAATGCCATATAGCCTTCACTGGTGATAGAAACTACCTGGGCGCTGTCGTAATCGGATACCGCAACTACCGGCAGCAACTGTGCGCCTTTGGATAAACTGATCTGGGCTTTGCCATTTTTACTGCGCGTCAACATGTCTTCGAATTTACATACGTAGCCGTATCCGTGCGATGACGAGATCAGGAATTGATCGTCGTCGCGCCCCATCAGGCAGCTCTTGAACTCGGCTCCGCTGGCCGGTTTGAAGCGCCCGGTGAGCGGCTCTCCCTGTCCACGTGCCGACGCTAACGAATGCGCGGCTAAAGCGTATGCCCGGCCGAAGGAATCGACAAACACCACGCTCTGATTACTCTTGCCCTGCGCCATATCCTGGAAACCGTCGCCGGACTTGTAGTTCAGTGCGCGTACATCCAGATCATGGCCCTTACCGGCGCGCACCCAACCCCGGTTAGACAATACAACGGTGATAGCTTCGGAGGGCAGCAGGTCGGTTTCATCGAGTGCACGCGCTGCTTCGCGACTGACAATCGGCGAGCGCCGGTCATCTCCATAGGCTTCCGCGTCCTGCATAATTTCATTCTTGATCAGAGTTTTAATGCGCCGCTCCGATCCCAGCAGTACTTCCAGATCCTTTTTTTCAGTACTAAGTTCTTCCTGCTCGGCGCGAATCTTCATTTCCTCGAGTTTGGCCAGGTGACGCAGTTTGGTTTCGAGGATCGCTTCGGCCTGGATATCGCTGATTTTGAAGGTCTTCATCAGTACCGACTTGGGCTCGTCTTCGTAGCGTACAATACGGATTACTTCATCGAGATTTAAAAACGCGATTAATAAACCTTCGAGTACATGCAGGCGTTTATCTACTTTATCGAGCCGCCACTGCAGCCGACGGCGCACCGTGGTCATGCGAAACGCAATCCACTCCTGCAGGATTTGCTTCAGGTTTTTAACCTGGGGTCGACCGTTGGTGCCGATCATGTTCATATTGACGCGGTAGGTACGTTCGAGATCGGTAGTGGCGAACAAATGTCCCATCAAAGCCTCAACGTCGACGCGGTTGGAACGCGGCACGATGACCAGTCGCGTCGGATTTTCATGATCTGATTCATCACGCAAGTCATCTACCATCGGTAATTTTTTGGCCAGCATTTGCTGCGCGATCTGCTCCATGATCCGGGCACCCGATACCTGGTGCGGTAACGCGGTGACGATAATATCGCCATCTTCGCGCTCGTATACCGCACGCATGCGAATCGAACCATGGCCGGTCTCGTAAAGACCGCGCAATTCATCCACTGGTGAAATGATTTCAGCCTCGGTCGGGTAGTCGGGCCCCTCGATATGCTTGAGTAAATCTTCGAGTGGCGTTTTGGCTTTTTCCAGCAACAATATGCAGGCTTTGGCAATTTCGCGCAGGTTATGTGGTGGCAGGTCGGTAGCCATCCCTACGGCGATGCCGGTAGTGCCATTCAGCAGGATATGCGGCAGGCGCGCAGGCAACAGGCTGGGCTCCTGCATCGTGCCATCGAAATTCGCGATCCAGTCGACCGTGCCCAACCCCAGTTCCTGTAACAATACTCGCGCGAATTCAGACAGGCGTGATTCGGTATAGCGCATGGCGGCAAATGATTTGGGATCGTCGGGTGAACCGAAGTTGCCCTGCCCATCGATTAGCGGGTAGCGATAGGAAAATGGCTGCGCCATTAGCACCATTGCCTCGTAGCAAGCGGTATCGCCGTGCGGATGGTACTTACCCAGCACATCACCAACCGTACGCGCCGATTTTTTATGCTTGGAACTGGCCGCTAAGCCAAGTTCAGACATCGCATATATGATCCGGCGCTGCACCGGTTTGAGGCCGTCGCCGATATGTGGGAGCGCGCGGTCGAGAATGACGTACATCGAGTAATCAAGATACGCTTTTTCGGTAAAGACGCGCAGTGGCTGCTGCTCGACGCCTTCGTAGTTCAGTTCCATATTCTCGTTCATACTTCGGCGAGATCCCCCTTGGTCTGCAGCCATTCCTTGCGATCGGCGGCGCGTTTCTTGGCCAGCATCATGTCCATGATTTTGAAAGTCTCGTCCCCGGGGGTAATGGTCAATTGCGCCAGGCGGCGGGTTTCAGGCGCGATCGTGCTTTCGCGTAACTGCATTGGATTCATTTCACCAAGACCCTTGAAGCGGGTTACCGAGACTTTGCCCTTGCGTTTTTCCGCGGTGATGCGGTCCAGTATACCGTCGCGCTCGGCTTCATCGAGCGCATAGTACTTGTCCCTGGCTATATCAATTCGATACAGCGGCGGCTTGGCCACGTAAACATGACCCTGCTCGACCAGCGGTTGAAAATGGCGCAGAAATAACGCGCACAACAGCGTAGCGATATGCGCCCCATCGGAATCGGCATCGGCCAAAATACAGATTTTGCCGTAGCGCAGGTTGGCTAAATTATCCACCCCCGGTTCAACCCCGATGGCAACCGATATATCGTGCACTTCCTGTGAACCCAGCACCTGATCCGAGGGCACTTCCCAGGTATTCAGAATTTTGCCGCGTAACGGCATAATCGCCTGAAACGCTCGATCACGGGCCTGTTTCGCCGAGCCACCGGCCGAATCTCCTTCGACCAGGAAAATTTCGGTACGGCTAACGTCCTGGCTACTACAGTCGGCAAGCTTGCCCGGCAAGGCAGGGCCGGAAGTGACTTTTTTGCGCACTACTTTCTTC
>PVMS01156454.1_pt1 | contig 10573 bp, 10 predicted proteins | sample 1853461 | NCBI WGS metagenome assembly PVMS01 (sample SAMN08582032, study PRJNA380276) | Marine sediment metagenome, whole genome shotgun sequencing project. | isolation source: ocean sediment barecode stripped | collected 2017
GCATTTGGGAATAAACAATCTAAATGAAATCACTGAAGAACATGTAGAAGAAATACTAAAATATTTTAAATCACATGATAATATTGAGGATCTGAAAAAAAGTATTGATAACTTAGAAAAAGAAATTAGGACTCTGTCTGACTCCAAAATGGAGTATGTAAATAGAGTTGATTTTGCTGAAGCTGAAGTTTACAATATTCTGAAGAAATCTTATTTGGATCATGTAATTATAGGAACAAATAATTCGGATAACTCAAAAACTTTCTTTTAAAGTAAACTTGGCTTTAGTACAAAAGAGGGAATAAAACATAGCAATGGCATTTCTAATTTTTTTATTGAGTTTGCAGATGGTTCTGAGATCGAGCTTGTATCTTTAACAAGAATTGATGATAGATTAACAAAAGAATATGAATCACTTTTAAAGAATAAACAATTCGGTTTTCAGTTTGCGATTAGAACCAATTATATTAAAGAACTACAAAATCATTTAAGCACGGTATCATCAGATTTTATGAACACTTATAAAAATGATTTTTATTCTACTCTTTCAAAAAATAGAATTGACCAAAAACTACCAGTATTCTTTATTCAACATCACCAACAAAACTTCAATACTAAAACAAATCATCAGAATAAATCAATTGGGATTTCAGCTATTTGGCTTACAACAAAAAAGTTAAGAGAATCTATTAAGAATTTTTCAGATTTTGGTTTTAGCTTAATTGATACAATTTCTGTTGCTAACATTAATAACAAAACAGCATTAATTAAAAATGATAATTTTGAAATAATTCTTCTTGAAGATAACAATTATAAGCTATCCGGACTTACAATAAAGACAGCTGATATTACTTCGATGAAGAATATGCTAAACAATAAATTTGATGTGGAATTAAAAGTTAAAACAAGTAAACGAGGTAAAAGTATTTATTTAAACCCACAGATTACTAATTCAATTTGGTTTGAATTCTTAGAGAATTAATACCTGCATGCGGACTTCAGCTCTTTTACAAGAGATAGTGTATTGGAGAAATCTTTTGTATCATTCGCCAAAGACTTAATAATTGCGCTACCTACAATAACTCCATCACAATAAGGAGAGAACAGTTTTACATTTCCTGGATTTGAAATACCAAAACCAATTTGCATTTTATTTTTTGATACAGTTTCATATGTCCTCTTCAAATTATCAAACACATATGAGTCAAAATTATTTCTAACACCAGTTGTACCAACTACACTAACACAATAAACAAATCCGCTGCTTTTACTATCAATATTATTTATCCTTTCTTCAGAAGATGTTGGAGTGGTCAGCAATATTGTATCCAACCCTTCAAAACTGTTTTTGAAGAAATCATCGTATTCCTCTAAAGGAACATCGGGAATAATTACTCCATCAACCCCAGAAGCTTGTGAACTGTTACCGAATTTCTCCAATCCATAATTTAATATTGGATTGCTCGAGCTCATAAGTATAATTGGTATTTCCAATCTATCTTTAATTTCACTTATATAGTTCAGAGTTTTTTCCAAATTAATATCGCTCTTTAACGCTTCTATATAAGAAGATTGAATTACGGGGCCATCAGCAAGTGAATCAGCAAATGGCAAACCAATTTCGATAATATCTGCACCAGCATTTTCAATTTCTACAACTAAATCAACAAAATTTTCTGGATTAGGATACCCCGAAGTTAAAAATACTGTTAGTGCTTTTTCGTTTCTATTATTAACACTTTTTATTTTATTTTGAATTTTACTCATTATAATTTATCACCAATTTTATCCATAATAGTATTGAGATCCTTATCTCCCCTACCACTTACATTTACAATAACTACTTCATTCTCATTTGTTGTTGGCATGAGTTTTTCTAAATATGCAAAAGCATGTGCTGTTTCTAATGCAGGTAAAATTCCTTCAAGTTTGGAAATTCTGATTGTAGCTGTCAACGCTTCTTCATCTGTTACTGAATCATATTTTACTCGCTCTAAATCTTTAAGAAAACTATGTTCGGGACCAACCCCCGGATAATCAAGTCCGGCTGAAATGGAATGAACCGGAGCTACTTGACCATCTTCATTCTGGAGTAAGTAAGTTTTCATCCCATGAAATATTCCTTCTTTTCCACGAGTTAATGTTGCACAGTGTAAATCTGTATCTATACCATAACCTGCAGCTTCAACACCAATTAGATTAACTTCATAATCATCTAGAAACTCATTAAATATACCAATTGCATTTGAACCGCCTCCAACGCAGGCCACTATGTAATCTGGAAGTACACTTTCATAAACTAAAATTTGCTCTTTTGTCTCTTTCCCAATAATTGACTGGAAATCGCGAACAATCATTGGGTAGGGGTGAGGGCCAACTACTGAACCAATTATGTAGTGTGTATCTCTTACATTTGCAATCCAATCACGAATGGCCTCATTAGTTGCATCTTTTAAGGTTCTGCTTCCAGAATTAACTGGTATAACTTCGGCCCCTAACATTTTCATCCTAAACACGTTTAACTTTTGTCTTTCAATATCCTCTTCGCCCATATAGACATGACACCCAAGACCAAACTTTGCACAAACTGTTGCAGTTGCTACACCATGTTGGCCTGCCCCAGTCTCAGCAATTATTCTTTTCTTTCCTAAATATTTTGCTATAAGAATCTGACCAAGAGCATTATTTAATTTATGTGCTCCTGTATGACAAAGATCTTCTCTTTTAAGATAAATTTTTGCGCCACCATAATGATCCGTTAATCGCTGAGAAAATGTTAAAGGTGTTGGTCGGCCATTATAGGTTGATTGAAGTTCATTTAATTCATTAGTGAAATTTTTGTCTAGTTTTAATTTGCAGTAAGTTTCTTCTAATTCCTCTAATGCAGTTATTAATGTTTCAGGAACAAACTTTCCACCATACTTACCAAATTTACCCTGATCCGTTGGATAATTATATGCTGTTTTTTCATTCATCTTAACTTAGCTCCCTGTCAACAATTGGTGCAATAGCCTTTATCTTATTTATTATTGATAACATTGTCTCTGGTGTAATTGTCTGAGTTCCATCCGAAAAAGCATTATCAGGATCGTGGTGAACTTCAACAATAATACCATCCGCCCCAGCTGCGATTCCTGCCAAAGCCATAGGCGATACTTTGTCTCTAATTCCAATTCCATGCGAAGGATCAACCATAATTGGAAGGTGAGAGTGTTTTTTAATTACTGGAACAGCATTTAAATCTAAAGTATTACGTGTAGATGTCTCAAATGTTCTGATTCCTCTTTCACACAATATTACATCGAAGTTTCCTTGTGCTAAAATATATTCAGCACTTAATAATAGATCTTCAACAGTTGCTGATAGCCCTCTCTTTAATAATATTGGAGTTGAAGTTTTACCGACCTCATCAAGCAGAATAAAGTTTTGCATATTTCGTGCACCAACCTGAATGATATCTGCAACTTCTTCGACAATAGGAATTGTCTCAGGACTTAAAACCTCTGTTACAATACCCAGACCAAATTCCTTTTTTACATCACCCAACAATTTTAAACCCTCTTCCTTTAATCCACGGAATGCATAAGGACTACTTCTTGGTTTATAAGCTCCACCTCTGAGAAACTTAACTCCTAACTTTGCTAACTCTTCTGCTATTCTAAATATTTGATCTCTACTTTCAACTGAACATGGTCCCGCAATTATGGTAAGTTCTTTTCCACCAATGTTGCCATATTTAGTTTTGATAATTGTATCCTCTTGCTTCATCTGCCGACTAACCAACGTATATTTTTTACTTACTCTAACTACTTCTACAACAGAATTCATCAACCTAAACTCATCTTCAATTAGCTTATGAGTTGGTCCAGTAATTCCAATAGCTAAATTGGTTTCACCAGGTATTTCATGTGGCTGACAATTATTACTAGTTATTTTTTCCTTTATTGCATCAATATCTGTCCTAGAAGAATCTAGATTTAAAAGTATCAACATTATGCTTTCCTTAGTTCGTAATATTTTTCAAAAAGTCTATTTAATTTAATATGATCTTTTTTGCCCGGTTCTGTTTCAACAGAAGATGAAACATCAATGGCGTATGGTGATATTTCATTATAAATAAATTCAATATTATGTTCTGAAACCCCCCCAGCCAGAATAATTTTATCTTTTAATGAATTTGGTATTATTTCCCAATCAAACTGCACCCCTGTTCCACCATATTCTTTTTGATTATACGAATCGAACAAGAAAGAACAACTTAGATATTTTCGTAAATTTTCAAACTCAAAATCATCATCAACTCTAAATGCTTTGATAACTGAGTAATCAATTTCTTTCAAATATTCAGGTGATTCATCGCCATGAAGTTGAACAATATTTAATTTTGTTTCACCCGCAATTTCATTTACTCTTTTAATTTCTTCATTAACAAAAACACCAACTTTAGCTACAAATGATGGTAATTTTTGGATAATATTTCTAACTATATTCGGAGAAACATACCGTTTACTTTTTTTATAAAAAATAAAACCAATTGCATCGGCTCCCAAATCAACACAAAATTTTGCATCAGCAATATTTGTAATACCACAAATTTTAATTTTCAATTCTGCACCAATTTTTAAGTTCTTTTACTACATCAGCAATATTTATTGAAGACATTAAGTGCTCCCCAACTAGAATTGAACTGGCTTTGGTTTTCTTAATAAACTCAATATCCTTCTTTGTCTTAATCCCACTTTCAGCAACAAGAAGATTTTCTTGAGGAATAAACTCCCCGATTACATTCGTGGTATTTAAATCGACTGAGAAATTTTTAAGGTCTCTATTATTAATTCCAATTACTCTGTTCTGCTCAAAGCTAATTTTTTGTAATTCTTCTACTGAATGAAGCTCTAGCAAAACTTCTAAATCATTTTCTATTGCCGCAGAAGTTAATTCAGATATCTGATTTGGAGAAAGTGATTCAGCAATCAATAAAATAGTATCTGCACCATTAGACTTAGCCTCATAAATTTGATACTCATCAATTATAAAATCTTTTCTCAAAAGAGGAACTGTTTTTATTTGGGCAATATCCTTAAGGAATTTAATGTTTCCTTTGAAATAATTAGCATCAGTTAACACTGATATTGCTTCAATTCTATTTTCCATATATATTTTTGCAATGTCTAAATGGTTAAAATCCTCTCTTATGATTCCTTTTGATGGACTTGCTTTTTTTATTTCCCCGATAATGGAAATTCTATCAATCTGGTTTAATGCATCAAAGAAAGAGATTTTTGGTTTTGTAAAAAATTCAGTATCACTAAATCGATTTAAACTAAAATCTCTTTTTAGTTTTTTTACTTCTTCCTTTTTAACTTCATTTATTTCTTCAAGAATTGTCACTAAATATTATCTCCAAATTCTTTTAGTTGGTTCAATTTAGCTAAAGCTCTCCCAGTCGTAATCGATTCTTCCGCAGTTAACCTACATTTTAATAGATCAGTTGAAAAACCAGCAGAATAGAGAGCCATTGCTGCGTTTGCAATTACTACATTAAACTTCGGACCTATCTCTTTGCCTTCAAATATATCAATAAGTATCTGCGCATTTTCTTTTGGTTCACCTCCGGCAAGTTCTCCAAACGCTACATTTGAATAACCAAAAGTCTTAGCAGAAACTTTATATTCTCTTGATCCTAATTCTTTATCATATTCAAAAACTTTTGTTACTCCACTTAGCGTAATTTCATCAAATTTATTTTCTGTACAGACTAAACAAATTTTTTCCATATTTAAACTTTTAGCAGCTTCTCTCATTAACATTGCAGTTTTATCATCAAAGGTACCTATCATTTGTCTTTTTGTACTAGCAGGATTTGTAAGTGGACCAAGAATATTGAAAACAGTTTTAAATCCCAATTCTCGTCGAACCGGCATTACGTATTTCATTGCCGGATGATAATTGGGAGCAAATAGAAATGTAATACCAATTTCTGCAAGTGCTTTTTCAGATTGTTCTTTTGTAAGATTTACGTTAATACCTAGCTCTGTTAACACATCAGAACTACCACTTTTACTAGAGATTGAACGGTTACCGTGCTTGGCAACTTTTACTCCAACACCAGCAACGACAAATGATACAGCAGTGGAAATATTGAATGTATTTGAGTTATCACCTCCAGTTCCACATACATCTATTGCATTAAAGGGAATATTAACCTTTATACTATTTTCTCTCATAGCTTTAACAAAACCCCCAACTTCAGATGAATGTTCCCCTTTACTTTTTAGTGCAACCAACAAAGCAGCAATATGAGAATTATTAACATCACCTTTCATTATGGAATTCATCGTTTGATACGATTCTTCAAAAGATAAGTTTTCTTTAGAAATTACTTTTTGAATTACATTTTTAATCATAGCTCTAACCAATTTTTAATAATATTTTCACCTTCGTTAGTTAGTATAGATTCCGGATGAAACTGAATACCCTCAATGGGATATGTTTTATGTCTTATCCCCATTATTAGATTGTCTAATGTATGAGAGGTAATTTCCAATTCTCCATTTAAACTTTCTTTATCAATAATTAGAGAATGATAACGTCCAGCAATAAAGTTTTGTGGAATCCCCTTAAAAATTGTTTTATCATCATGCACAACTGGTGATGTTTTCCCATGCATTAATACAGGAGCATTAACTATTTTTGCACCAAAGCAAATACCAATTCCTTGATGACCTAGACAAACACCCAAGATAGGCTTTTGCTTTCCAAACTCATTTATTGCTTCTATAGAAATGTTCGAATCCTCCGGCCTACCGGGACCTGGTGAGATAATAATTTTATCCGGATTCATACTATAAATCTCCTCAAGGGTAACCTTGTCATTTCTCTTCACAATAATATCGGAAGTAAACTTTCCAACAAGTTGAACAAGATTAAACGTAAATGAGTCGTAATTATCAATTACTAAAATTTTCATCAATAACCTCTGCAAATTGTAATGCACTTTCTAAAACAGCGGATTTATTTTTAATTTCTTTCAATTCTAATTTGGCTTTACTATCAGCAACAATTCCAGCACCGGCTTGCCAGTATATTTTCTTACTATCAGCAAAAAGAGTTCTTATTGCAATACACATATCCAGGTTTCCTTTAAAATCAATGTAACCAACACTTCCAGCATATGGTCCCCGACTAACTTCTTCATATTCATCAATTAGTTGAATTGCTCTTATCTTTGGCGCTCCGGAAACAGTACCTGCCGGAAAACTAGCTTTTAGAGCATCAATACAATTTGAATCTTCATTAAGTTCACCTTCAACTCGGGAAACAATGTGCATAACGTGAGAAAATCTATGTACATTCATCATCTCAGTTACGTTTACTGTATTATGTTTGCACACTCTGCCCAAGTCGTTTCTTGCCAAATCAATAAGCATAGTATGTTCAGCTATTTCTTTTTCATCAGCTAACAAATTTTCTTCCAAATCTTTATCTTCTTTTTCAGATTTACCTCTTCCTCTTGTTCCGGCAATTGGCAATATAGTTGCTCTATTATTCTGAACTTTTAATAAATCCTCTGGTGAAGTCCCGATTATTGAAAGGTCTTCATTAAATTCAAATATATACATGTATGGTGAAGGATTAATAATCCTGAGAGCTCGATATAAATTTATAAGATCACCCTCATAATCTGAACTAAACCTTTCTGAGAGCACCAATTGAAAAACATCGCCAGCATAAATATTGTTTTTTATTTTTTCAATTTTATCATGAAATGTTATTTCATTTATTTGATCATTTATTTCTCCTGTTAATCTAAATGTTTCTGGTAATTCAACTGGTTTTTGAATAATTGTTTTAAGAATCTCAATTTTATTTCTAGCAAGTTCATATAATTCATCAAGATTAGAGGATTCGGTTACAAATACATTTGTAATCATTATTATTCTATGTTTGAAATGATCAAATGCAATGATTGAATCGAATAATCCAAGTTTTGCTTCAGGGAATTCATCTCCTTTTTCATTATTAAAAACTATACTATTCTCAATTTCTGAAATAACTTCAAATCCTAAATAACCAACTATACCTCCTGTAAAGTCAGGAAGATCATCAATTTTAGGATGTTTAAATGAATCAACTTGATCACCTAGATAATCCAATAGTTTTAACTTAAGCTCTTTAGAACTTTCTTCATCGCTAATTACTACTTTGTCTTCATCAGAATAGATTGTTGAAGAAGGTGAGTGGCCAATAAATGAGTATCTTGCTAATCTGCCAATGCCTTCCACAGATTCAAGTAAGAAACTGAATTCACCCTTATTTCGTATTCTTAAATATGCCAAAACCGGTGTAAGAAGATCTGCAGTAATGGTCTCATAAACCGGTATTACATTATAATCTTTTGCAAAATTTTTAAACTCTTCTCTATTCATATTGCCCTTATAACAAAAAACCCTTCGCAGTGAAATACTTTGAAGGGTTAAATTTTATAAAAATATTCTAATTCACTGACTAACTACAATTATATGTACTCCACCAATGCCAGTTGTTTATTGAATTTGAATAATATATACTAAATGTCTTTTTCATTTGGGTTGCAAGATAAATCAATTTAAGCATAAATGTCAATAATAAAATTTAGTGAATAAAAAAAAAAGCGGTTAAGTTTCCTTAACCGCTTGCAATCTTTAACAAGAATTTTCTTATCCAAGATAAACTTTAAGTTTTTTACTTCTCGATGCATGGCGTAACTTTCTTAAAGCTTGTTCCTTTATTTGTCTTACTCTTTCTCTAGTAAGATTCAAAATTTCACCAATTTCTTCTAAAGTAGCAGTATACTCGGTATTAAAACCAAAGTACAATTTAATAACTGTTGCTTCTTTTTCAGATAAAGTGGAAAGTACTCTTTCAATTTCGTTTCTTAACGATTCACTCATTAGCCTGTTATCTGGAGTAGGCTGATCATCATTTGGCATAATATCTAAAAGACTACTTTTACTATCTTCACTTTGGGAAAATGGTGCATCAACAGATACTTGACGTCCTGAATGTCGAAGAGTATAAGCAACATCTTCAACGTTCATTTCTAATTGGTTAGCAATTTCTTCAACGCTAGGTTTTCTTTCAAGCTCTTGTTCTAACATGCTAGCTGCTTTTGAAATTTTAGATAACTCACCAACTCTGTTTAGTGGTAAACGAACCATTCTAGATTGATCGGCTATTGCTTGCATAATTGATTGACGGATCCACCAAACGGCGTAGGATATAAATTTGAATCCTCTTGTTTCGTCAAATTTCTTTGCAGCTTTAATCAACCCGAGATTGCCTTCGTTTATCAAGTCACTAAGTGGTAATCCTTGGTGTTGATATTGTTTTGCAACACTAACAACAAACCTTAAATTAGCTTTAGTAAGCTTATCTAATGCATACTTATTTCCATCACGAATTTTTATTGCTAACTCGATCTCCTCTTCTGGAGTAATTAGATCGACTTTACCAATTTCTTGGAAATATTTGTCCAAAGACTGACTTTCTCTGTTAGTTATTTGTTTAGTGATTTTCAATTAGGATACTCCCGTATTTTATGTGTTCTCAATTTAAGACACTTTATGTCGTTTTATAGAAAAATCTTGAGTATATAAGACTTTTCAAGGTTAAAGTCAACACTTTTCTTTATAATGTGTATTTTATACAGATAAATGTAAAAGATTTTCTAAATAGGTTAGTAATTAGTAAAAAAGTAATTTTTGTATTTATACTTAGATCACAAATTTTTAATTTATTTCCACATTATCGAAAAAAAAGTTCATTGTTTAGCAAATCTTAAAAATAATTTGATTATACTTAAAAATTGTGCATAAAGTTTCGTAAAGAGACATTATTTTAACATGCAATTATTTATTTTTTCCTTTTTTAGATATTTTTGAACTTATTGAACTTTTTTGTTCTACTACCTAATTAACAAATATTTTAATAAACATAAGTAATATTTATATGCAACTAATTGGAAACCCAAAGATAAAATTGAGATCTGACGCACAAGATTACATTAATTTATATAAATCGTTAGGCGAAAGAGCTGAAAATTTTGTGCCCAACGACGTATTATCAAATCTAAAGAGTTTTATTAGAGTTTGTTTTGAAGAACCTATTGATCCAGCTAAACAATTTGCCGAGATTGACAAATATATTTTGGAGTTTAAGGAGTTAATTCCTGGTTACAATGATGTTTCTTTTATGATATTTCCTCATGAAGACTCAAAAGCATTCCAGTATAGATCAAAAAAACAACTATTTGAAAATAAATTAAAGTATTTCATTGATACTGAGGCTGTTGATGCAAAAACAAAAGATCAAACAATCAACATACTAAATTCCCATGATTATTCTGTTGGAACACCCCCAGTAACTGAATCTCACCTTGATCTTATGTACAAATTAATTTTGGGTGATGATGTAACAGAACTAAGAAAGTTTAGGGATGTAATTGGCGTGGTCGGCGATGTAGAAGAAGCTCAATGGAACTATTTGATGGACGTTCTTGAGCAGATGATTATTCAAAGCTCACATTATACAA
>PVMS01038941.1_pt1 | contig 10571 bp, 5 predicted proteins | sample 1853461 | NCBI WGS metagenome assembly PVMS01 (sample SAMN08582032, study PRJNA380276) | Marine sediment metagenome, whole genome shotgun sequencing project. | isolation source: ocean sediment barecode stripped | collected 2017
AAAACGGGCATCCGCGTGTAACCAAATGTAACTTCAACTTTAGGTAGCCTTTCCACAGCACGATCAAATTTCGTTTCGGGCTTCCTCGAGTTGAGCCATAACCTGAATGCCTGTCGTTAGAAAATTACGTCATCCCTCGAAACCTACGGCCTTTATCAAAGAGTGGCCCGATTCTGATGTTTTTAAACGAACCACTGCCAAAATCACTCTTCAGCACCCTGCACGGCAATAACCAGACGCTGATTGTCCTTGAATTGAAGAGAAAGGGACGCGTGGGTGCATCAATTATTGTGGTTTAGCACACTGCAATGGCAGTTAAAAATTAGTTAATAAATCCCATTAATTAATGCAATAATATATTTTTGATATGAAGTTTTCAACTAGATTCTTGAATTAATCCCATTAAAAGACGATAATTTGCCTAATATTGAAATATCAGGATGCCAATAAATTCAGTATATTATTGAAATATAAAATATTATTTACCAATATAATATTTATACGAAAAATTCGTGATTTCTGGTTTTATCATCACAAAGCGCATGTAATCTTGGGAAATCAGACCAGAACACAATTAAAATCGCGTTTATTTTGGTAATTTAGAGTGAATTTTAATTACAAATGAGATCTATTTAACCCATTATATAGAATACACGATTGTAGAGATAATGCCATTTATCAGGAGAAAGACAGGGATTGGAATTAGTGCAGGATGCCACGCCGCGCGGAAAACGATTAAAATCATGAATATAGTCAATGCAGAAGTTATTATTACCAGTCCGGATCGCAATTTCGGTACCAAATAGGGAATTTTTAAATTGAAGCTCAAATGACTGTACGCATACTGCTAAGCACTACGTCCTATCAGGATACGCCTGGATCGCACCAGGATTTACTCGAATCTCAGGCTTGGGAAGTCGTGCGGGAACGTGGACCACTCAACGAAAAGCAGATGCTGGCTCTGGCCGGCCAGTTCGATGGTTTTCTCTGCGGCGATGACGCAATCACCCGCGCTGTCATTGACAAGTCGCTTCCGCGCCTGAAGTGGATTTCAAAATACGGCATCGGTATTGACAAGATCGACAAGGAATATGCAACGGCCAAAGGCCTGCCGATCGGATTTTGCTTTACCGATGCGGCCCATGCCGACGATGCCCAATCGCTTGCCCATGATCTCGTTACCGGTCAGTCGCTTCCACTCACCGGCGCGGGTGTAAGAGGCGACCTCGACAATTTTTTTGGTCAGGCCGATCATCAATCCAAAGGTGTGTTCAGCAACCGTGGTGTGATTGACGCCCGGGCAAAAACCAATCGGCAGGCCCTTGGCCGTCGCATATTCCTTGTCGATTTTGTCAATGCCTATGCCGTATTTTGAAATCCACTTCAGGCGCGGAAGCGATTTGTCAATGACAGCGCGGGTAATTGCGTCATCGCCGCAGAGAAAACCATCGAACTGGCCGGCCAGGGCCAGCATCTGCTGTTCGTTGAGTGGTCCACGTTCCCGCACGACGTCCCAACCCTGAGATTCTAGTAAATCCTGGTGCGTTCCAGGCGTGTCCTGGTAGGACGTAGTGCTTAGCAGTATGCGTACAGTCATTAGGTCCGCTGGGATACAATTTAGAATACGTATAAATTATCAATGATCCCATGATTTGTCAATTTTTAAAGTTTTGAAACAAGCTTCGGTCACTGTACTGATTGTGTACCGATCATTGAAGTATATATATAATTTAAACAATTAGTTATATGACTATTAATTCAATTATATTATCTTGAAAATACATGATTTAGGCTTCGAATTATGTGACGTCAAGCTCTCGATTATATCGAAAACCTGAAGGGCATTGCTTGATTTTAATCCTACTTAAATATTGGATTAGATATACTTGATGGGATCAAGTACACTTTTCTGGTGCGCAATATCCTTAACGGAATTGCGTTCAGGTTTTACCATGTAGCACTGGTGGAGGACGATACATTGAACAAAGCATCCGGCCGAGGCCTGGTCAAATCGGTGGTCGATATACTAGGCCAGAGAATTGCTGCAGGTGAGTATGCAGAGGGCGAAATCCTTCCTGTAGAACAAGATCTGGCAGATAGTCTCAGTGTCGGAAGAAATGCACTTCGAGAAGCGGTCAAAGTCCTGTCAGGCAAAGGCCTTATTTCCACTGCACCCAGAAGCGGGACGAAAATTCGACCCAGGGATGAGTGGAACATGCTTGATCCCGACGTTTTGTCCTGGCATGCCAATCCAGAAACGGCCACTCCCGAGTTCTTGCTTGCCCTTATTGAACTCCGACGCATCATTGAACCCAAGGCCGCAGAACTGGCAGCCACTCGCGCAACCAGGGAGGATGTTACAGCAATACTGACTGCCTATGATGATATGCAGCGTTTCAATGAAGACCCTGAAAAACGCATGGCCGCGGACACCCAGATGCACACGGCAATTCTTGCCGCATCTCATAATGCCTTTATCAGCCATTTCCGATACGCCGTCGCCACCTATCTCAAGGCCCACTCGAAGATCGCTTGGGAAACGGACAAGGACAAGTTGAACATGGACCTGGAATTGCATCATGACATTGCCTGGAGCATTGCCAGGGGCAAGGCCAAATCTGCTTACTCAAATACCGTCAAGATGCTCAATTCCAGCCGTTTGAGGGTTGAAGCTTCCGGGCGCAGCCTCGCGGAGGAAGAGCAGCACCAATAGCCTTACCCGTATATTGTAATCACTTGCCGGGGAGTAAATACTCACCAATCCCTGTCCGTCTCCTGATAAATGGCGTTAACTCGATAATCACGTGTTCTCTATAATGGGTTGAATAGATCGCGTTTGTAATCAAAATTGATTTCAAATTACCCTATAAAAACGCTGTTTTAATTGTGTTCTGGCCTAATTTCCCAAGATTACAGGCGTTTTTCGATGACTTAACCAGAAATCACGAAATTTGTAGTTTGAATATTATAATGGAAAATAATATATGAATTTCAATAATATATCGAGTTTTTCAGGATGCCTGAAAGTTCAATTATAGACGAATTTCGTCTATTAATGGGATTAATTCAAGAAATTAATTGAAAACAATATTCCAAAAAGATATTATTGCATTAATTAATGGGATTTATTAACAAATTTTTTACTGCCATGGCGGTGTACTACATCACAATATTTGATGAACTCACGCGTCCCTTTCTCTTCAATTCAAGGACGATCAACGTCTGGTTGTTGCCGTGCAGGGTGCTGAAGAGTGATTTTGGCAGTGGTTCGTTTAAAAACATCAGAATCGGGCCTCTCTTTGATAAAAGCCGTAGGTTTCGAGGGATTATGTAATTTTCTAACGACAGGCATTCAGGTTATGACTCAACTCGAGGAAGCCCGAAACGAAATTTGATCGTGCTGTGGAAAGGCTACCTAAAGTTGAAGTTACATTTGGTTACACGCGGATGCCCGTTAAATAGCCCAAAGACGGGTATCCGACTATCACAGTGTGGAGATTAAGCAAATGTTCAAAATATTCCTATCAGCATTAGCAGCGATCGCGCTCATTTCGATGCAGGATGCGTTCGCACAGGATGCATCTGAATCCCTGATTCTTGAAGAAATCATTGTGACGGCACAGCGTCGAGTAGAATCTTTACAGGACGTGCCTATCAGTATTTCTGCCTTTACCGAGGACCAACTTAGAAAGACCAATATAGCCACTGCTGCTCAATATCTGGTCCAAACTCCGAATGTAGGATTTTCAGAGGATGGCGAGGGCGGCAGCCGAAGCATCAATATCAGTATTCGTGGTGTAAGTAATATCACGCTTGACGGCATTGCTGGTGCCAACTCGATCGGCTACTACATTGACGAACTATCCGTTGGCGCAGTAGCCCAGGGAACCATCAACCCCCAACTTCAGGATATGGAACGAATTGAAGTTCTGCGTGGCCCGCAGGGCACCTATTTCGGGCGGAATGCCGTAGGCGGGGCGCTCAATATAACAACCATAAAGCCCAATGAAGAAAAGTATTTTGAGGGTTCATTGAGCGCAGCCTCATTCAGCACCTATGGTGCAGAGGCGATCTTCAATATGCCTTTCAGTGATACGTTCATGGCACGCGGTGTTTTTGCATATCAAGAGTCTGACACGCCGATAGAAAACGTAAACCCTCTGGGTAATGACCCATTCTACGAGTACGCTACGGGTCGAATTTCATTCCGAGCGCTGCCGTCAGACAATGTGACCATTGACCTTTCCATTACCTACACCCAGGAAGATGAAGGCGGCGATATCGTAATTCCTTCCGGTGTAGTCGATCTGGACACTCAATCCATTTTTGGCATTGGAGCGCATGATGCCATTGACTCCGGTCAAGGATTTTATCCGGCCAACGATGACCGCATCGATCGCGATACGATCGAACGTAACGACAAATCATTCACGATTGTTAACGGTCGCATCACATGGGATCTGGATAGAATGACGCTCAAGTCAATTACCGGATATATCGACAGCTCCTTCGACCGGGAATCGGATCTCGACGGTATCCCGTTCGTATTCGGGCCGCTTCCGCTGAGAAGGGTAAACGACTATGACGGAACATCGTGGAGCCAGGAATTGAGGCTGATGTCTCACGGCGAGATGAAATTTGACTGGACGTTTGGCGGAATCTATATCGATGATGACCTGGATAGAATCAACCAAATTCAAATCATGCCTGACGACGCACCCAGCGGCGAGGCTGTCGGATTCATCAACTCCAACGTACGGAATTTCCGCACCAAGAGTTCAGCGCTGTTTGGAGAAATAGGTTTTCCATTCAGCGAAAATTGGGACCTGAGACTTGGAGGTCGCTGGTCGAAGGATAAGGTGACCTCAACATTTACGAACCTGAATGTCGGCCCCACCCCCACTTCTGGCAGCAAAAAATTTACAGATTTCTCGCCAAAAGTTGTTTTAAGGTATATGACAGATACAACGACCTACTACGGCTCCGTTGCAAAGGGTTACAAGTCAGGCGGTGTTGACATTCCCACCTTCGATAACGAACTGTTCGTATTGCCGTATCTTTCTGAAGAACTCTGGAGTTATGAACTGGGCTTCAAGGCCCAATTGGGCAACGGCCGAACCACTTTGAACGGCGCGGTTTTTTATAACGACTGGACTGATTTTCAGGTCCAGTTAGATCGCTTGGCGGACCCTAACGACATCAGTTCAGCCGTTTCTGTCACTCAGAACGCTGAAGCAGCAAGTTCCAAAGGCGGAGAGCTTGAATTGGTGACACTGCTTACCGAAGGCCTGACCTGGGCGGTGAATGTTGGTTATATCGATTCGAAATTTGACGATTATAAGAACGGCGTGCTCAAGGGGGAAACAAACGGCAATCCCAATGTCGTTGACGTGACCGGCAAGCCACTCCCAAGAACACCAAAATGGACATTTAGCACATCACTGGAATACGACTTCATCGTGGCACAGAAAGATTTCTTTGTTCGCGGCGAGTATAGCTACACCGACAACCAGTTCAGTGATATTGAAGCCATCGGCTCACTGGTGGGAGAGACCGTAACTGGCGATCCATTCAATCTGCCTTCATTCCCGTACCAGATTGCCAGCTATAGCCTGCTTAATCTCTATGCTGGTCTGGAGGGTGAGCGCTTTCGAATCCTGGTTTACGCAAAAAACGCCCTCGACGAGCAATACTACAATGGTACGACAGATAATTTCGGCGCGGCGGGCATACGCTTGAGGCCACATTTCCGTGAGTTGGGTATAAAGTTCACGTTCATGAGTCGGTGAAGCCAACAATTATCCGATTTTGACTGACGATACCTGGAAACGGGCTGGAAGATGAACCATCTTTCAGCCCGATTTATTTGTGGATAATATGGACATCTTATTTAAACGTGATAATTCCAATCACTCCGGCTGCAGTGCGGCTACTCCTGAAAATTGCGACGTCGTATTGAGGTCCAAATGGCAATGAAAATGATCTGGAAATATATAAAGTTTGATTGGATTCTTATTGTTTCATCACGCTGTGACTAAACTACAACCAGGACTTGATATTGAAAACATGTATTCTGTTGCTCCTCGTTACTTTTTTTTCGGCTTGTTCAGCAAATAAGCCACCAAATATTATTTTAGTGCTGGCTGATGACCTCGGCTTTGGTGATGTTGGAGCATACGGTGCAACACTCATAAATACCCCCAATATTGATGCTCTGGCTTCCGAAGGCGTCCGGCTAACGCAGTTTTATACCAGTGGAAATGTTTGTACGCCCTCTCGCGCTGGTCTTTTGACTGGTCGCTACCCGATAAGAACCGGATTGGCGGACAGAACACTGGCCATCGGCGACATGCGTGGTCTGATGCAGCAAGAGGTGACACTTGCGGAGCAATTAAAGTCTTTGGGTTATGTGACAGGTCTGGTGGGTAAGTGGCACTTGGGGGACAAGCCGGAATTTCATCCGCTGGAGCATGGATTCGATGAGTTCTTTGGTATTTTGTATTCGAACGATGAACCTGAGCAGGCACTGATGAGGGGGCGGGTGCCTGTTGAAAGCCCGATTAATCCTCAACAGCTGACTCTCGATTTTACCCGAGAGTCGTTGGACTTTATCGAGAAAAACAGGGCTCGTCCTTTTTTTCTAATGATGTCGATGACATCACCACATAAGCCTTTGATTCCATCTTCCGACTTTGCCGGAAAATCCAGTGCCGGAGCCTATGGAGATGTGGTGGAAGAACTCGATTGGAGTGTTGGCGAAGTCATGTCAATGTTGGTGAACCTTGGTCTGGATAAAAATACGCTTGTCATTTTTACCAGTGACAACGGACCCTTCCCTGAGGGAAGCACCGGGGGCTTGCGAGGCGGCAAAGGGACTGGCTGGGAGGGTGGCTATTGTGTGCCATTTATTGCCCGTTGGCCAGGGCAGGTTGAAGCTGGATCTCAGTCCTCGGCCATTTCCATGAATTTCGATGTTATGCCCACTTTGCTGAATATCGCAGGGGCGGACAGCAGTTCGCATGTTGAACTCGATGGCAAGGATATATTTAATGTATTGAGCGGTGAACAACAGTCCCCTCACGCGGTCCTTTATTTCTTCAATAACGAGAGAATCGCTGCTCTTCGCACACAGAACTGGCGATTGATGTTGAGTGATTATCCGCCATGGCGTGATGCCCAACCCATTCATTTTGAAGATAAAAAGAGTCTTTATACATTGTTGTACGATATGCGGATTAAACCCAGCCAGCAATATGATCTATCACGGGATTTTCCACAGGAAAAACACCTGCTGGAGGAGCATTTGCGCAACGGGAGAGAGGTTCTGGAATCACTGTCAACGCAACCGGACAGTACTCAATTTGGCGACAGTGATGATAATTAGAAAAGGTAAGTATATGGCACACATATTAAATCTTTTCACTGCTATCCTGGTGCTGGTCGTTTCTTTTTTCCCCCCGTTGATCCTGGCTGATGCAGAACGAGGCCTGCCTAATGTAATAGTAATTCTTACCGATGATCTTGGCTATGGCGATCTTGGCTCTTACGGGAGCGAGGCAATAAGAACTCCCAACCTTGATCGGATGGCCGATGAAGGGGTTCGGTTGACAAACGCTTATTCCAGTTCGTCAAACTGCACACCCAGCCGCGCTGGTTTGTTGACCGGACGCTACCCGGTGCGAACCGGAATGGCCCACCAGGTTCTCTTTATTGAAGATACCCATGGCTTGCCACTTGAGGAGGTGACGATAGCTGAGATGCTTAAGCCCATGGGCTATCAGACGGCGATTATTGGTAAATGGCACTTGGGCCATACGCCCACCTATTGGCCGACAAATCATGGCTTTGATTTTTACTATGGGTTGCCGTACAGCAACAACCTGTCTCCGCTGGCACTCTATCGCAACCAGCAGAAAATTGAGGAGCCTGTTGTACAAGGTACGCTGACCGAACGATATACCCAGGAAACTATTCAATTTATTGAACGTCATCAGAACAAACCATTTTTTATCTATCTCGCGCACACCTTCCCGCATGTCCCTTTGTCTGTATCAGAGAAGTTTGAAGGTCGCTCGAAGGGATCACTCTATGGTGATGTTGTTGAAACACTGGATTGGAGTACGGGTGAAATCCTGGCGGCGCTGGAACGACTGGGTCTCGACAAGAACACACTGGTGATTTTTACCAGCGATAATGGACCTTATCAGGGTGGCACAACGGCTGAGTTACGAGGTACCAAAGGTACGCCCTGGGAGGGCGGCTACCGTGTGCCATTCATTGCTCGATGGCCGGGTCAAATTCCTGCTGGGAATATTTCCGATGGAATTTCCATGAATATTGATATTCTGCCTACAATCCGTGCAATAACCGGAGCGAAATTGCCCGAAGACCTGGTGATTGACGGCAAAAACCTAATGTCGATGCTCCGGAATGAGCAGGGGACACCTCATGAAAAGCTCTATTTTTTTGCTGATGAACAGATTGCCGCGGTTCGTACACAGCACTGGAAAACAGTACTGCTTGCAAGGTACAGGGGAATCAACCGGTGGCTGCCTGATCATGATGTGAGATTGTTGTTCAATATGGATAATGACCCATACGAACGCTACAGCCTGGCGGCTCATCGAGAGGATGTATGGGAGCAGATGACCGGGTATTGGATTGAGGGGGTTGAAGAGCTGGAGTCGCTGGCTTTGCACCTTAACAAAAACAAACAGTAATTTAATTTACGGCTCATACCAAATCGGTGACGACCATGCCAACTCCTGGATGGTTTTCGGCGCATCATTGACACATTCCGCTGGGCGCTGTCCTTCCTTGAGGGCAATACATTGCGCCCAACTCCAACGAAGACTCGGATTTTCTACAACACGTAAGTAGTAATAGGCGGGTTCTTCCGCTTTAAATTTCTCATCCACGTAAACAGTGCACAAGCTGCTAAAACCGGGGCCTTTGGGTTCGCCGGAGTTCAGATCAACGCGGGCGTCATTATTTGCATCGCCGGCAATATCAATGATTTCAACATGCGAACCACCCTTAGCATCTATCCAGCCCTTGATAATCTGTAAGCGCTGCAATAAATTTCCTTCCGGGTCGCGTACTGCAGAAGCAGCAAACCTTGGTTTGGCATTTGTATCCAGAGGTATGGCGAGATTTCCGCCCATTGGCGTACCCCCCTTATAAGCATTTTCGACAAAATCACTATCCTCACACATACTCGGTTCATAAGACCAACCCGCGAAAAACCTGGGCCGTATACGTGGCCCGGATGTCCCAAACGTTTCCCGCCGTTTCATTGCATCAAAAATCGCATCGCGAGAATTCTCCACAGCCCATACTCCAGCCAGACCACCTGGGTTGCCATCAAGTCGATATGGCAAACCAGCCTTTTTTTGTAATCGCTTTGAAAGGCTGGCTTCGCGTCCGACATGGCCCTGCCACATTTGCTCATCAACAGCACCGGGGGTTGATTCATGCGTATCCGTACTTGCTATCACCCCCAGTTTCAGTGGGTTAACCCCAAGTCGTTGTTGCTCTTCCAGGCCTGTCAATAATGCGCCGCGCAGGTAGTCATTGCGTGACACACAGCCTGTATCGATCATACCGCCATCGCCTGGACTTTCATTACACTCTTCCGTGATTAGTTCCGCCTCCAGAATCGTGTTGGATTCGCCAATTTTTCTTATCTGTTCAATTTCGCACAACTCATCCAGCGCACTGTCAATGTCACTGCCCCCGTTAATGCATTCAGATTGACCTTTGTGCTGAAATATTTCCATCAACGGCTCAGATTTTTGTCTTAGTACTGCCAGTGTTTTTTCTGCCATTGTGTTTTTGGCAGAGGAATAGTCGGGTGTTAATAATTTTCCATTACTCAAGTTGGAATTGTGTGGAATTGCCAGATATTCACAACCGGAAATCCTACCTGCACAGGATTCATCGAGTCTTTGCCAAAGCAAATGATCCTCAGGCGCGTCGAGATACGAGACGGGAGAGACTGGCACATTGGCATTTCGGAAAATAATATTTCGATGATAGTTACTTCCCGCCTTAACACCCGAGTATTCATAACCCACAAAACTCGTGAAGCTGCAATTTGCACTCCGATCATAGGCTTGTTCGGCGGCATTCAATATTTTACGCCAGCCATTCTGCCGGGCGGCTGCGCATGATTCCCCCTGCTCACCACACAGGTCCGTATTCCATTTTGGGTCTTCACTATTAAAAAGGACTTTCAAAGCGCGTATTACACGTTCAGCCCGGGTACCCGTATGCTCAGCTTCAAAGGCCTTTTCCAGTACCTGAAATGCAGCCCCACTTCCCCGACGGGTAATGTCACAAACCTCAGTGCCATACATGGAATCCTCTTTCGAAGTACATCGCACCAGGTCACCCAGAAACTCGGAATGATCCGTGACTGCCGCAAAATCAAGAGGGCGGCCAATCCTGACGACTGTCCCATGAAACGGAATCTCCTTTCCCCGGGCAAAATCATAGGCATCATCTGGCATTGTTCTCACATCCTGTTGATATGCATCTATTGATAACGCAGTATGAATGTGCAGATCGCC
>PVMS01076061.1_pt1 | contig 10571 bp, 9 predicted proteins | sample 1853461 | NCBI WGS metagenome assembly PVMS01 (sample SAMN08582032, study PRJNA380276) | Marine sediment metagenome, whole genome shotgun sequencing project. | isolation source: ocean sediment barecode stripped | collected 2017
CTTTCCTGGCGGTGACGCTCAGCCACGCAGAGGTGCCCCTCAGGCTGAAATCGACTGGTTCCTGCACGGTGAGTATATTGTCCTTGGCCTGCATTAGCTGGCTGCCCTTCCATGCCTCTACCCAGACGCAAGGCATATCGGGCTCGATCTCGCAATTGCCGTTGGCGCGCACCCCGCCGCAAGGACCATTGCGCAATCCCTTGGGGCAGTTCATGGGACACGACATACCGGTATCGGAGAGCGTGCATTGCCCGCACATTCGGCAATCGAACATGAAGCCCTTGACCACCTTTTCAACAAAGACGACTGGCCGTTCCACCCGTGAGTATCCAATAAGATTCCAAAGCCAATGCAGCTTAAGAAATATCTCCGCAAAAAAATTGTAGAACTTTTCGAGAAAGCCGGCATGGCGTACCGACCAGCGGCGTAAGGTATAGTGGGAACCCGTCCGCCCTACGTGGCTGGCGCCGGCCGGCACATATGATGTCCGGGGCGTGGCCTTATTCTTCATCTTCTCGACCGCCACCGGCAATCAGGCGCTTTAACCGGGGACCGTCATAGCCGGTCTCAATCCGCACCATGGTCTTATTAGCTTCTATTTCGCAATCCTCGCCACACTGTTCAGGATCACCGCGACGCCAATCGGCAAGATATTCTTCTGTCCCTTGGGCCCCCGCACGCATAGCCACCATGTCTATGGCTTCCTGAAACCGGTCTGAAAGTTGCCGCTTGGCGGTTCCGGCATCCGATTTGACAATCACCTGGGCCGGGATGTCACGCCAATACATGATCGTTGATTGAGCCATCAGGCACTCCTCTCGATATTGGCCAGCGTAATGTTGCCCGGCATTTTGTGCATTACCACGTTTTCCGTCATATTCCGGGCCAATCTCATTCCGCCGCGTCAGCAGTTGATGCATCGTGGGAGCGTTGACTTTCCAGCATCGGACCGGCTGATGATCCCCAGCATTTGACCGTCGGGGACTTCGAAGGTCACCCCGACCAGGGCCTTCAGGGCGCCGAAAGATTTTGTTACTTCTTGAAGCTTAATACCACTGTCCTATCGGGTTTCAGTCCGGCACAATTTTTTCCAAGATTTCTCATGATCCTTGTTGCGCTGTCGCTTCAATGCCGCCTGTCGCTTTCGCCACCAAATTCTTGCATATATCAACCGCAATCGGTGCGTTGTCCCCATAGCCGGTCGCGCCAACGCTGTTTGCGAAATCCTGTGAAACAGGAGCCCCGCCGACAATCACCGGGATATCCAGACCCGCTTCCGCGATCGCTTCGATGGTCAGTTTCATGAACGGCATGGTCGTCGTCAGCAACGCCGACAATCCAATCACGTCGGCATTAACCTCTTTGGCCGTCTCGATGATCGCCTCGGCTTTGGTGTTGACGCCCAGATCGATAACCTTGAAGCCCGCTCCTTCCAGCATCATGCCGACCAGATTCTTGCCAATGTCATGCAGGTCGCCGAACACCGTCGCGATTACAATAGTTCCCTTCGGCTTCGATTGGGTCTTGGCCAGGATAGGTTTGAGCACCGCTAGCCCGGCTTTCATGGCGCGGGCCGCCATCAGCATCTCTGGCACGAACAGCTCACCGGAAGCGAAAAGGTCGCCGATTTCGCCCATGGGCGGGATCAGCCCTTCATCAAGGATCTCGAGCGCCACCTCGCCATCTTCGAGAGCCTTGGTAACCAGCACGGGACACTCGGCGTCGTCAAATTCCATGACCGCATTGTAGATATCTTGAAAAATCTTCTTGCGGCGCGGGCCTTCGTCTTCATCGGTAGAATCGGTCTTGGAACCGATGCCCATAAATCCTTTGCCGCCGGCAATCTCCGGGGCGATGCCATCTGGTCCGCTTTCGATCTGCCCGGCGTAGGGACGCTCACCCGCATTGAAGCTGTTGACCGCATCTATCGCCGCGCGGACGTTTTCAGGAGGTGTCTGGGCGCTGAAAGAACAGAGATAAAGGAAGAATTTCTTGCCGTGAGGGCCGCGGCTGCCGACTTCCATATATTCATGGATGCGCTGGGTAATCTGTTCGCGGGTACCCACCTGGAGCAGCAGCGTCCCGACGCCAAAACTCAGGGCGCATTCCCGGCTGTCGGCAAATTCACGAGCGCGCTCGGTTCCAACGCGGAAGCAATCCGGATCCTGTATTTTCAGGTATTGTGGTGTTACTTCCAGTTTGATGTCCCAGTATTTTTCGATGTCCTTGGCGAAGGAATCCCCCCACCAGTTATCGGAACGCACACCGGGCCGGTTTCCGCAAAGCTTGCGAAGTTTGGCGAGATAGGGGAGCGAGAATTCTTCGAGAATATCCTCGGTAATAAAGGGAAGCGATCCGACCGCGTCCTTGCCATTGGCAATCGACGAGCCCGGCACTTTCTCGAAATATGTGTTGATGTAAGGCGCAAGGACTTCCTCGACCAGGAAATTCATCAGCCTGTGTACGAATTTCGGGTTTTCGTTCATCGCCAGGATGAGGGGCTCAAACTGCATCACCTGCGCGGCCAGATTGATCGGCGAGCAATAGTGGATGTAATGGGTGTATCCGGTCAGCTCCCGGCAGATTTGCAGAACTTCCAGGACCCAGGGCATGCGTGCTGTTTTCAGCGGGTCGGGCGCCTTGAGGCGGGCCAGGTCCTTTTCGTTGGCGACAACGACTTTGGTGTTGTTGAGGGCCGGGTAAAGTTCGTCGAACCAGGCCATTTCACCGCCCAGGGCCTCCGCCTCAACCGAGTAGACATCCCAGACCATGTCGGGAACGTGGAAACCCATCTCCTGCTGCACGTCCAGGGAGCCACGGACGAAAAGTTCTGGGTCTCTGAAAAAATCGTGCCCGTTGTGGCCGCCATACGCCATACAGAACTCGGCCATCTGGGTCGTGACGGGCACAAAGTCCGCCTCGCCGCCGTCGATGATGGCTTTGTATTGCTTTACGCCCTCCTGAAAATCGTAAACATAGTTAGACATATTCAGACCCTTTTCTGAAAACTCCCGCCTGGAGTTCGCGCAAAGACACGAGGCCGCGCAAATTGCATAGCCGCAATTCAAATCGGAATAGTTTTGATGAAGTGACCACGGCATGCCCCTTTAGTTCCAAAACGAAACATGAAGTTCCGAAACGAAACCTGTCCAAAAAAAGACAAAGGGCTGGGGCGAGAGTTCGCCATAAAGAGCCCACTCAGCTCATTAATTAACGTGGCAGCGAGCGATTATGTAAAAGTACCACGCCGAAATTTCTATCAATCCGGATGTCTACGGTCTCAACTTATTCCTACGCCGTCAAGAAAAATTACTTGAGCAGCTAGCTCAGGATAGGGGAAACGGTCCGCGATACAGGTCTGAGGCGCCCGGGCCGCAAGATGACGCGGCTCGGTCAAGATGGATGATATGTTCGGAAAATATGCAGATCGTGCGCTTCAGGATTTGTTACGAGATGAAGAGCGGCCGGCAAAAATGAGAATGAAAACCGCTGTGATGAGGAAACCCAACGCGATCGGCGACTTCAAGAGAAAGAGAGGATCGCCGCCAGAAGCGGAATAGCCGCCGCGCACCAGTTCCTCAAGTCTTGGCGCCAAAAGAAATCCGATTACGAAAGGCAGGATTGATACGTCCAGTTTCCGGAGGATATATCCAAGGGCGCCGAAGATAATGACAACCCAAATAGCCACAAAGCCACCGTCCTGTGCATAAATGGCGGTGAGAGTGATGAGCAAAACAGCCGGCAGCATGATTGATTTAGGCACCCGCGACAATATGGCGAGTGAGCGCATTATCCACCCCCCAACCGTCCAGTTGCACAAGTTGGCGAGCACCATCAGCGTGAATATGGCGAACGCCACCACAAGGTCCTTGTTGATGATGGTGCCGTACCCCTCGATTTCCTTGATTTCCGTAAAACGGAAAACCGACGGGCCGAGCGTGAAATCCCCCACCGACTCAACGGCGAGGATCAAGAACACGGCGGCAAAGTTTCCTGGAATGCCGAGACTCATGACGGGAATGAGGTTTGCGCCGGACACGGCTGAATTCGCCGCCTCTGTCGCGGCGATACCCTCGGGTATTCCGGTCCCGAATTTTTCCGGATGTTTGGACATCCGCCGGGCCGCATCATAACCAAGGGTCGCCGCGAGTGTCGTGCCGATCCCCGGCAGGGCGCCAACGGCCGTACCTATAAGCGCGGACCTGCCGATACATGGCGCCAATTGCTTGATGTCGCGCCAGCCAAAGTGATTATCGACGTCGGACAGCTTCGTGAAACTCACAGCCCTCGCGACGCCTGAGCGGGTGATTTCCTCGATACCGACCAACACTTCGGACAGCACCAGAACGCCCAGGATCGCTGAGGTTAGCGGCAATCCATTTCCCAGAGCGGCAATACCAAAAGTCATGCGCGGACCGTCGCCGGACAGAGTACTGCCGATGAGGGCGAGTAGCATTCCAACAATGCCGATCATCAATCCCTTGATAGGCGATTTCCCGGCGACCGCCGCCATGAAGGAAAGCGAGAGAATAATGAGCGCCGACTTCTCGGGAAGATCGAGAATCCGCTCGATCATGACCGCCAGCACCGGCGCGGTCAGAAACAGCACAGCATCGGAAAAGGTATCCCCGCTGACGGAGCTGAAATGCGCGATCTTCAGCGCTTTGCCGCCCAGGCCCTTTTTCGCCATCGGGTAGCCGTCGAGGGTGGTGAGAAACGCATCCGGCGTTCCAGGCGTATTGAACAGAATTGCCGGCACCGCTCCGCCAACGGTGCCACCCTTCATGATTCCGATTAAAAACCCAAGGATCGGCAGTAGGGCCCCATCTGAATAGCCAAAGAAGGAGATCAGGACAGGGAGCGAAAGCGCCATTGCGAAGGGGCCGCTAAGGCCCGGCGTCGCGCCGATAATGATGCCGAGTATCAGTCCGGAAAAGACCATTGTCATCGGCAGCCAGTCAAAAGCGCCATCAGCCGTGTAGAAGACATCCAGCACGCCGCGCATGACATATTCGAGGATCAGTTCCATCTGATATCTCGTCTAATAGTCCGCATTTGGCGGCAGTTGCACATTGCTCAGGAGCACATCGAAAACGAGTATCAACACGGCGATGATTGCAACGATGGTGAAAAGTGAGCTCCGCCGAAGCCCGCCTTCTGTCCAGTTAATAAGGCTGGCCGTCATCAGAAATCCCCCCGCGACGTAACCGACATATTTGTAGGGCACCGTATCGACGAGCTGGCGGTATGACAGATCGGTGATGCCCAGAAGATTTGACAGCCACACAGTGAGCGGTCCGAGCCAGTACATAACGGCCATCGCGGTGATGACGATGCCATGAAACAGAAAAAGGAAAATGAAATTTGCGCGAGTGAGCTTGCCTGCCGGCGAGGCGGCGCCTGTTTGCCGGCGCCTAAATAAAGCGCCTGCGAGGTGAAAGCCGCTAAGGACCAGTATGGTGCCCGCCAGCAGCACCGGGAAAAAGGCGTCCCCCGGCTCAACCTTTCCAATAAAATTGGTTTCCACAAACGCTCCCTTGATGTCATAGGGAAACCAGACCAGGAGCGCCAGTAAGGCAAGTCCAAATAGAGTGGCGCCGAACCCGATATCCCACGGGTCCGGCGCCACAAGCTTGTTTGAACCAGCGTTCTCCACTATTTGGAGATTGCTTTTAGAAGCACTTTATTGGCTTCAAAATTCTTCTTGAGCCGAGCCGTCAACTTATCGCCGGCGATCAATACCGGTCCTGGAGGATATTGCTTGGTGACGAATTTGGCTGTCTTGGAATTAGGGTTCGACAATACTTCAGCAATGGCCTTGGCAATAGCATCACGCGCCTCATTGCTCATGCCCTTGGGAGCGGCCAGAATGAACTGGAATCCAAGGGAATAGTCGACGCCATAGTCACGTAGTGTTTTGCCTTTGGGCGCCTGCACAAGTGGCTTGTCTTCGGCAGAGGCGAGAATTACCAGCTCGCCGGCGGCCACCAGGCCCCGCTGCACACCGCCGCCCCAGGCGACATTCGCATCTTGTGCAACAAGAGCGTTCATGCCGGACTTTCCGCCCTTGCCACGCAGGTGATTGACCGAGATGCCCATTTTCCTGGCGACAACTTCAGCGCCAGCCTGCACCTGATCACCCCAGTTAGCCCAGACAATCTTGGTGCCGCCCTTGGCCGCGGCGATCATATCCTCGAGGGTTTTCCAGCCACTGTCAGTGCGCGCCAGAATCGCCATTTGCGATCCAGCAGTGGTGGTGATGAAGGTAAAATCGTCCAGCGACAGGCTGTCGTTCTTAAGTGTTGCAAAGTCGAAGGTGGTGTTGATGGCAAAACCAATGGTTTGCCCATCAGCCGGAGCATTTTTCAGTTGCGCCGCCATGACCGCTCCGCCACCGCCGGCTTTATTCTCCGGGATAATGCGCCAGCCTTTAAGCTTCTCAAGCTCTTCAGCGAGCGCACGGCCTTGTGTATCGGTGCCACCGCCAGCACCAAATCCGATCCATAATTTAATCGGGCCCTTTGGTTGCCACTCGGCGCTTGCCGGGCCGGCAAATAATCCGAATGCCATTAATGCGGCTGTAAACAGTTTCATCATTTTCACTCTCCTTTACTGAGTTTTTTTTGCGTTTCCTCACATGCGCTTCAGGCTTGCTGGATTTTGATGCCAACCAGAAGCAGTCAATTCATTTATCCGTTCAGCACCTCTTCCATCTCCATCGGCCGATGCCCCGGCGGCAATTGAAAGCGCTGGAACAGGTTGGGCTTTTCATCGAATGAAAAATCTTTCGAGTCCCACACCAGTCCGCTTGTGCCAGCCGGGATCATGAGATGTTTGCATGCGTCATCGGAAAGCTGGCGGCAGCCGATCTTGTGTTCCATCCGAAGCGTGGGAAGGTTGAAGCGCTCAATCAGGACCCGGTGGCAGGATGAGCCGTGAAGCTCTTCAACCGGAACGTCCAGAAGATCCCTGCCATGCTCATATGAGAGATACACGCTGCTAAAGGCCGGTGGATCCTGTTCAACCCAAACAAGACGGTCGATACGTATGCAGCAATCGGCATTGAGCGCCGTTTTCCAGGGACCATCTGTTTCGTCCACTGAAACATTCAGAGCCCTCACAAAGGGCATCAGCATCCGCCCTGTTTCAGGATCCTTGAAACGATAGACATAGACTTCTGAAACCTGCTTGCGCCGGTCGGTGATAAAGGTCCCGGTTTTGCGATTGCGCACCACCAGTCCGCGCTCGGCAAGCTTGGTCAGCGCTTTTTGCAGCGTGCCCAGAGAGACCGGCAGCCGCTCGGTGAGTTCCATCTCGGCCGGCACGCGCTCTCCGGGTTTAAAATGCCCCGTACGAATGCACTTCTCGAAAGCTTCAAGCACGCAGAGATATTTCGGCAAGCGCGTGCGCTGCGTCTCGGCGATGATGCATTCCGCTAGCGTATCGAGTGCGATTTCTGCCATCAACCCCTTCCAGAAGCTTTACTTATGAGTTAGTCTGTTTTAACTATATAGTTTATATGGAATTGGCCGTCAACGGTGTTTTTTTGAGTGCGGTGAGCAACACGCTGTGGCAATCAGAATCGGCAGAAGGGGCTTAAAAACATGAAACTGACGCTGCTCGGCACCGGCACCCCTGCCCCATCGCTCAAGCGCCAGAGTTCGGGCTACCTCTTAGAGACCGGTGACGACGTCATCGTTCTGGACCATGGACCAGGCGCCGCGCACCGGCTGCTGGAGTCCGGGCATTGCCCAAGCGAAGTGACGCATCTCTTCTTCTCTCATCTCCACTACGACCACATCGCGGACTATTCGCGCCTTCTCCTGCAGCGCTGGGACCAGGGCGCCGGGAAAATACCGGAACTCAATGTGTATGGCCCGGGGCCGATCGCGCGCATCACCGATCAGCTGTTTGGCAAGGATGGCGTCTACGCTCTGGATCTTGAATCGCGCGTGAGCCACCAGGCAAGCAAGGACATCTATGCGGCACGCGGCGGCGAAGGGGCCCGTGAGAAGCCAGATCCCAAGGTCAGGGAAATCAAGGCCGGCGATTCAATCGAGAGTGAAACCTGGCGAATCACCGTTGGATCTGCGCGGCATTTTCAACCCTTTCTGGAGTGTCTTGCGTTCCGGATTGAAAGCAAAGAAGGCACAATCGTCTATTCAGGCGACAGCGGCGGCGTTCTTGAGAGCATGGTCGAATTGGCAACGGATTGCGATGTGCTGATCCATATGTGCCATTTTGCCAGCGGAACGGAACCAAGCGAGGTGTTCCGTCTGTCATGCGGAGGCCACATGGATGTCGCTGAAGTCGCGCAGCGGGCGAATGCAAAGACACTCGTGCTAACCCACATCACGCCGATGCTCGATGAGCCCGGCGTCATGGAGAAACTGGTGAGTGAAATGAGCGGTGTCTATAACGGCAATATCGTTGTTGGAAGCGATCTTCTGAACGTGCCGTTGACGCTCGGACATTCGCCGAAGATTGACTGAGGACCCAAAAGACCACATGCCCCAAGAGCGCCCCGCTGTTATTGCACATGAATTCGCGATCTCTTCCGGCCACGAGCTTGCGAGTGAAGCAGGTTTTGAGATTCTTGAAGCTGGCGGCAATGCCGTTGACGCCGGGGTCGCCGCCGGTATCGCGCTTGGGGTGCTGCATTGCGATCTGGTGAATTTCGCGGGCGTCGCGCCAATCATTCTGCGCATGGCTGAAACCGGCAAGGTCATTACGATCGATGGCCTGGGAACCTGGCCCCGGGCCGCTTCGGCTGAATTTTTCCGCAAACAGTTTGAAGGCGAGATTCCTGAAGGCATTCTGCGCACTGTCGTTCCCGCCGCTCCCGCCGCATGGATAACGGTTCTCAGGGATTACGGGACAATGACCTTCACCGAAGTCTCATCTGCGGCCATCCGCTATGCCCGCGACGGGTTTCCCGCGTTCGGCGTGTTTGCGCAATTCATCGCCAACAATGAGGCAAGCTACCGGCGGTCCGCGGAAAATGCGCGCATCTTTTTGCCAAAGGATCGCCCTCCCGAGGTTGGCGATAACTTCGTGCAGAGCGACCTTGCCGCGACGATTCAATATATGGCCGATGAGGAAAGGGCGAAGGGACCGGATCGCAATGACGGCCTCGAGGCTGCCTATAATGCCTTCTATCGCGGCGACATCGCCCGCACGATTTGCGATTACCACCAAACCAATGGCGGCTTCCTCGCCATGGAGGATTTGGCGGCTTACGAGGTGCGTAAAGAAGAGCCCGTGCGCGCCGCATTCGCCGGAACTGAGTTCTACTGCTGCGGCCCCTGGTGTCAGGGGATTTCGATGGCACAAGCCTTTGCCATGCTGAACAAGGCCGAGTTGGGAGGATTTGAACATAATTCCCCTGACTACATCCACCATGTTTCAGAAATTTTGAAACTGGTCTTCGCCGATCGTGAGCGCTATGTCGCCGATCCGCGCTTTACTAATGTGCCGGTGGAGGAAATGCTTAAATCCGACTATCTTTGTGCGAGGCTTGAGCTCATCGACAGGGCCAGGGCTTACCCGGATATGCCTCCCGCGGGCGACCCCTATACTGGTTCCGCGGCGGCTACGGACAATATGGAGCATTCATCGCTCCTCAAGAAAGGCGGCGGTGCGCATGCCACCAAACCACGCGATGATGTGCCCGCCGGAGGACCAGGAAGCGCTGATACGTCCCATGTTTGCGTAATCGATAAACAGGGCAATATGTTCGCCGCCACACCGAGCGACACCTCCGCTGACACCGAAGTTATTCCAGGCACCGGGCTTTGCCCCTCCTCGCGCGGCTCTCAGTCACGCGGCCTTCCGGGCCACATCAATGCGGTCGCGCCCGGCAAGCGGCCGAGATTGACGCCGAACCCGGCGCTGGCGCTGAAGGACGGCAAGCCATTCATGACCCTTGGAACGCCCGGCGGGGATGTACAGATCCAGGCGATGGCCCAGGTTGCAATCAATATGCTCCATTTCGGAATGGACATCCAAAGCGCCATCGAGGCGCCACGCTTCGCGACCTACAGTTTTCCCTCCTCATTTGCCCCGAACGACTATTTCCCTGGCTTGTTGATGCTTGAAAAACGCATCGGGGGGGAAGCCGGCACTGAGCTCACCGCGCGCGGCCGTAGGGTCGAGTGGTGGGACGACTGGACATGGAAGGCAGGCGGTGTGTGCGCAATTAATGTGGATTTGGATAGCGGGGCTTTGCACGCGGGAGCCGATCCGCGCCGGGCAGCCGTCGCACTTGGCAAGTGAGTGCTCGGAAAATGAGCGCCCGCCCTAACCCAGCCTCGGTTCTGCGGACTTTGTCACAGCTCGCTGAGACCATTGCAGAGAACGAAAACAGTGATGCTATATTCGCAGCCACGGCGGATGCAGCGAACGCCGCGATCGGTCACGCCCTGTTCACGGTCATGGCTTTCGATGCTGAAATCATGGAGGTGAAACGCGTCTATTCCAGCACCTGGCGTCCCCAGGCAGTATCGCGCTTTTTCTTCACACCCCCTGGAGGGCAGGCTTGGCGATTGCTGGAATAGACGCGTTTCACCTCC
>PVMS01015762.1_pt1 | contig 10570 bp, 6 predicted proteins | sample 1853461 | NCBI WGS metagenome assembly PVMS01 (sample SAMN08582032, study PRJNA380276) | Marine sediment metagenome, whole genome shotgun sequencing project. | isolation source: ocean sediment barecode stripped | collected 2017
GATGTTCTGCATTTGGCATTAATAATCGTAGACAGGAGCTGTATTATAAAGACACTAACGTTTACAATTATTAGTATCATTATAGCCTTAGTCCATGTACTCCCTATCGATATGGGCGAAGGTGTAGTTCATCAAATAGGATTAGGAGCAGATCGCTTCACAAGCCTTTTTTACCTTTACCCTCCGTATGCCATTGGGAAACTATGGTTATGGCAATTTGTAACCTATACGTTTCTACATAGTATTCATGACCCATGGCACATAGTAATTAATATGCTTGCTTTGTGGATGTTTGGCAGTCAGGTTGAAAGGGCGATGGGCACAAGAAAGTTCTTAACTATGTATTTTACTGCGGGTGTCTTTGCGGGTATATTTTGCTGTATATTTACACCAGCCAACCCGATCCTTGGCGCTTCCGGGGCAATCTTTGCCATTGAAATTGCATTTGCTATGTTTTTCCCCAACACCACTGTAATCTTTTTCATATTCCCTATAAAGGCCAAATATCTTGTAATGATTTTTGCTGGTATAACCGTATTTAATTGCCTTATGCCAACCGGAGGAAATGTTGCTCATTTTGCACATCTTGGAGGCCTTCTTTATGGTTTTCTGTTTGTTCGTTACGAGCCCAGATTTAGTAATTTCCTTATATCATGGCAAGTTCAACAGCAGGAAAAGGAATATAAAAGAGAAGGAGAACTCAAAAGAAAAGTTGATCAGCTGTTGGATAAGGTTAACCGTGAGGGCATGAAGAATTTGACAAGGAAAGAGAGAGCTTTCCTTAGAAATGCAAGCAAAACATATAGAAAAACACAAAACAAAACATAGTACACTACTACAGAATACAACCAGAAAATAAAGTATATCGTCACGCAAAACTTAATGCCAGGCGGTATAAAATTCAAAAGATAAAGTTATGATCAATATAGCAATAAATGGAGTATGTGGTCGCATGGGTTCAGGTATTGCTGCGCTTGTGGCCGAAGATAAAGACCTGAAACTAGTCGCAGCGCTTGAAAGTGAGAAGCATCCATATATTGGGAAAGATTTGGGTTCAGTTATCGGACAAAACCAGGATGGTGTCATAATATCAAATGAACTTAAAGGCTCTCCGGATGTTTTAATAGATTTTACATCTCCTGATTCGACATTGGTCAGACTTAAAACATGTATTGAAAATAGGATTGCAATGGTAATAGGTACTACAGGCTTGGATGATAAGCAACTGGAACAAGTTAATGAAGCGTCCGGGAAGATAGCCTGTCTTATCTCGCCAAACATGAGCATAGGGGTAAATCTACTTTTCAGTCTTGTTGAAATGGCATCAAAGGTGTTGGGGGAAAAATCTGATATTGAGATCATAGAGGCACATCATCGTTTTAAAAAAGATGCGCCAAGCGGGACAGCCTTAAAAATAGCAGAAAAAATATGTAATGTAACAGGTCAAAAAATAGATGATGTTGCAATTTATGGACGCAAAGGTATTACAGGGGAAAGGCCGCAGGAGCAGATATGCATACATTCTATACGATCTGGCGATATAGTTGGAGAACATACTGTAATTTTTGGTAACATAGGGGAACGCTTGGAACTTGTCCATAAAGCTCAAACACGCGACTCCTTTGTTATGGGTGCTATTCGTGCGGCAAAATTTCTAGCTGGAAAGTCGCCTGGGTTATACCGGATGGAAGATGTTCTAAGTGACTTATTCTAAAACGCTTATATATTCCAAATCTAAAGCTTATGCCATTTTGGCATATTGTCCTTGCAAAAAAGGCATAATTCTGTAGAGTTAATATAAGGCATTAGCTATAAGGGCAATGTTTTCATGAGGTTATAACAATTGGAGTTTATATGGTATACGATTTGCGAAGTTAAAAAAAGTTGGATCTACTAGTTTACTAGTCCGCTTTTTAAAGAAGAAGGAGAATTTAATGGAAAAGATTATAGGTATCGATTTAGGAACAACAAACTCTGTAGTAGCAATAATGGAAGGTGATCAGCCTACCGTAATAACAAATGCTGAAGGGGGCAGGATTACTCCTTCTGTTGTAGCTTTTACTGATAAGGATGAACGGTTAGTTGGTCAGCTAGCTAAAAGGCAAGCCGTTATTAACCCAAAAAACACAATATTTTCTATTAAGCGTTTTATGGGCAGGAGACATAATGAAGTTGCCCAGGAAGAAAAATTGGTACCATATGGAATCGCAGGTGGATCTGAAGAATTGGTAAAGGTAGAAGCTAGAGGAAAAAGCTTTACTCCTCCTGAAATTTCAGCCATGATTTTGCAAAACCTTAAGAAGACCGCTGAGGATTATTTGGGCAGCCCTGTCAAGAAAGCCGTAATCACTGTTCCGGCTTACTTTAATGACAGTCAAAGACAGGCCACAAAAGATGCCGGTACTATTGCAGGTCTGGATGTAGTTCGTATCATTAATGAGCCAACGGCCGCATCATTGGCATATGGTATCGACAAAAAGAAAAATGAAAAGATTGCTGTTTTTGACCTTGGTGGTGGAACCTTTGATGTTTCAATATTGGAAGTAGGGGAGGGAGTTTTTGAAGTTCTTTCCACAAGTGGTAACACACATCTTGGTGGAGATGATATCGATCAGGTATTGCTTCACTACATTGCCGATGAATTTAAAAGAGAGCAAGGCATTGATCTCCGGCAGGACCATATGGCCTTACAACGCCTTAGGGAAGCAGCAGAAAAGGCTAAATGTGAGCTTTCAACTTCGACAACAGCGGAGATTAATCTCCCTTTTATAACAGCAGACCAATCAGGACCTAAACATCTCACTATGAGCTTATCAAGGGCTAAATTTGAACAACTTATTGAACCTCTTGTAGAAAAATGTCGGCATCCTTGTGAACTTGCCTTGGAAGATGCGAAGGTTAGTGCCAGTGACGTTAATGAGGTTATACTTGTAGGTGGATCGACAAGATCTCCCCTTGTACAAAAGCTGGTAAAAGAAATATTCGCAAAAGAACCAAATAAGAGTGTCAATCCTGATGAAGTAGTTGCGCTTGGTGCCGCTATCCAGGGCGCAGTCCTTGCAGGTGAAGTTCACGATGTTTTGTTATTGGATGTGACACCACTGTCATTGGGTATAGAAACATTAGGTAGTGTTTGTACTGTTCTTATTCCTCGCAATACTACTATACCGACGAACAAAAAAGAAATTTTTTCAACTGCAGCAGATAACCAAACAGCGGTAGACATTCACGTACTGCAAGGAGAACGTTCAATGGCTACCGACAATAGGACGTTAGGGCGTTTTCAATTGGCAGGGATACCTTCTGCACCACGCGGCGTTCCACAAGTAGAGGTTTCCTTTGACATTGATGCAAACGGTATCCTTCATGTTTCGGCAAAAGACCTTGGGACGGGCAAGGAACAATCAATTCAGATACAATCATCTTCGGGATTATCTGAAGATGAAGTCAAGAAGATGCAAAGTGATGCGGAATCGCATGCAGAAGAAGATAAAAAGAAGAGGGAGTTAATAGATTTGTTGAACCAGGCTGATCAGGTGATTTACTCGACCGAAAACACTTTAAAGGAACATGGTGATAAGGTTAGTGAGGCAGACAAGGAGAGCATAAACCAGGCATTGGAAAAACTTAAAAAGGCGAAAGACGGAGATAATGTAGACGAAATCAAAAAGGCCATAGATGAGTTACAAGAGGCTTCCCATAAACTGTCTCAGGCTATGTATGAGGCTTCCGCCAAAAGCCAACAACAAGAGGCATGTAAAGGATCTGAAGGAAAACCCTCTGAAAAAGAATCTAAAAAAGGCAAAGGTGAGGAAGAGGTTATAGATGCTGATTATGAGGTCAAGGATTAAAGCATTATAAAATGAAACAATTTTTATTTTGTCTAAGAGCAGAAAAAAAAGTCGGGATATACCCCGGCTTTTTTATTCGATAGAGAAATAGGCTATATTTTTTATGAGATTCGATAAATTCACAATAAAATCGCAGGAAGTAATCCAGGAAGCTCAACAACTTGCTGCTACAAAAGGACATCAACAAGTAGATACTTTACATTTTCTTGCTTGCTTGCTCAAGCAACAACAAGGCGTAGTGGTTCCTATTATAAAAAAATTGGGGGCAAACAAGGATGAAATCCTTGATAAAACTTTGAGTGCCATCGAATCATTATCACAGGTAAGCGGAGCACAGGGGCAATATATTGGTAATGAACTAAGCGACATCTTCAACAAGGCTCTTGTTGAAGCTGATAGACTAAAGGACGAGTATGTAAGCACAGAACATCTCTTAATCGCTTTAGTAGACAATAAACAAAATGCTGCAGGAAGAATACTTTTTGAAGCAGGTGTTAATAAGGATGAAATATTTGCAGCTCTCAAAGGTATAAGGGGAAGCCAGAGGATTACAGACCAGAATCCTGAGGAAAAATATCAGGCATTAGAACGTTACAGCAAAGATCTTGTAGAATTGGCAAGCAAAGGCAAGTTAGATCCTGTGGTTGGGCGGGATGACGAGATAAGGCGTGTTATTCAAGTACTATCTCGCAGGAGAAAAAACAATCCTGTACTGATTGGTGAGCCGGGGGTGGGAAAGACCGCTATTGCAGAAGGATTGGCATTAAGAATTGTTAATGGAGACGTACCGGAAGGATTAAAGGATAAGAGATTAAGATCTTTAGATATGGGGGCATTAATTGCAGGGGCAAAATATAGAGGTGAATTTGAGGATCGGTTAAAAGCTGTGTTAAAAGATATTGATGCATCTGAGGGGCAAACAATCATTTTCATTGACGAGTTACATACGGTTGTTGGTGCCGGAGCGGCGGAAGGAGCTGTGGATGCATCCAATCTTTTAAAACCTGCGCTGGCTCGCGGCGAGCTTCGTTGTGTCGGAGCAACAACATTGGATGAATACAGGAAATACATTGAAAAGGATGCGGCGCTGGAAAGAAGGTTTCAGCCGGTATACGTCGGAGAACCTTCCGTAGAAGATACTATTGCAATCCTCCGTGGATTAAAAGAACGATATGACATACATCACGGTGTTAGGATAAAGGATACTGCACTTGTTGCAGCCGCAACACTTTCACATAGATATATTGCTGATAGGTTCTTGCCTGATAAGGCCATAGATTTGATGGATGAAGCAGCTTCAAAGTTGAGGATGGAAATAGACAGCATGCCCACAGAGCTTGATGAAGTAGAACGCAAGATTACTCAATTGGAAATAGAAAGAGAGGCGTTAAAGAAGGAAAAGGATATTGAGTCAAAGAAAAGGATGGAAAAACTGGAACGTCATTTATCTGACCTTAGAGAAGGATGTGGTGCATTAAGAGCTCAGTGGGAGAACGAAAAAAAAATCATAAAAGAAATCCAGGATTTAAATGCGAAGATTGATCAGGCACGTATAGACGAACAAACTGCCCAGAGGAAAGGCGACCTTGAAAAGGTCGCGGAAATACGTTATGGCCTGTTGAGGAACTATGAAAACACCCTGAAGCAAAAGCATGAGGAATTAATAGATGTACAGAAGGAAAAGGGATTACTCAAAGAAGAAGTTGATGCAGACGACATAGCTGAAGTCGTTTCCAAATGGACTGGAATCCCTGTGTCTAAGATGATGGAGGGTGAAAAAGAAAAACTTATCAAGATGGAAGAACGCCTGAAAGAGAGAGTGGTCGGTCAAAATGAAGCGATAGAAGCAGTTTCAAACTCAGTAAGACGTGCGCGCGCCGGCCTTCAAGATCCTAATCGTCCAATTGGAACTTTTTTATTTTTAGGCCCTACAGGTGTGGGAAAGACCGAGTTATGTAAGGCGTTAGCCTCTTTCCTCTTTGATGATGAAAATGCAATGGCCAGGATTGACATGTCCGAGTTTATGGAACAGCATTCTGTGGCCAGATTAATAGGCGCACCTCCCGGTTATGTAGGATATGAAGAGGGAGGAAGATTAACGGAGGCCATAAGACGAAGACCATATTCGGTAATACTATTTGATGAGATTGAAAAGGCACATCGAGACGTCTTTAATGTACTATTGCAGGTCTTTGATGACGGAAGATTAACCGATGGTCATGGAAGAACGGTTAATTTCAGTAATACTATCATCGCAATGACTTCAAATATTGGAAGTCATTTTATTCAAGATTTTTTAAGTCATGGAAATAAGGAAGAGTTAGATGAGAAGATTAGGGAAACATTAAAAGACGTATTCAGACCTGAATTTCTGAACCGTATTGATGAGACAATAATATTTAATAGTCTAACAAAAGAACAAATTGGAGAGATTGTTGGGATTCAGCTTGAGGAACTTAAAAAGAGACTACTTCAACACAATTTGACATTAACAGTAAAAGAATCTGCAAGGAAGAAATTAGTCGAGGAAGGGTATGATATTGCCTATGGTGCAAGACCTTTAAAACGTACAATCCAAAAACTTATCGAAAATCCACTTTCATTAGAAATACTTCAAGGAAAATTCCAGGAAGGAAGTGAAATAATAGTGGGTGTAAAAGGGGGCTCAATAGTCTTCCGTGCAGAACTTCTTGCCACCGCTTAGCATGGCTTTTATCCCAAATATTATTACCAAACCCAAGGCTCAAACCTATTGAAATTAGATAAAAAGAAGATCATATTTATAGCCGGAATCCTGATAAGCATTATTTGCTCGTGGCTTTTTGCGAGAAAGATTGAATGGTCTCATTTAAGCACGGCTCTTCGAGAGGCGCATTATATTTATATCATACCTACAATAATACTTATTTTTGTGAGTCACTATTTAAGGGCGGTTAGATGGTCATCATTAATAGCGCCCATAAAAAGGGTCTCTGTATTAAATCTGTTTTCTGCAACTATGATTGGTTTTATGGCAAATAGTATATTGCCGGCAAGGATTGGTGAAGTTATAAGACCCGTTATGGTGGCAAGGAAAGAGAATGTTAAGGTAACCGCGTCTTTTGCTACAGTTGTGATGGAGAGAGTTTTCGATATATTAAGCATCATAGTATTTGCGTCACTGCTTTTCTTTTTCCTGCCTTCAGAGACACCACAAGACAAGCGTATCAGCATGATTAATCACGCTGATGCATCAACAGAAATTGTAAAAGTAAAAGATATTAATGGACAGTCAAAAACATATTCATCTACCGTTAATGAGGAAAGGCAAACGGGTGCACCAAACATAATAAAACAAATGAGGAAGTGGTCGATTATAATGGCCTTCTTTGGAATACTGGCAATAACGTTTCTTTTCCTTTTGTCGGTTTATCCGCAAAAAGCGGGTGCTGTTTTAGAGAAATTACTCTTTCTTTTTCCGCATCATCTAAAGGATAAATTAGTTAATTTACTTCATTCATTCATCACAGGTCTTCAGGTCTTTGATAATAAAAAACAGTTAATATGGATAGGGGTTCTTTCTCTCGTTATATGGTTTTTCAATGCCGCACCCATATATGTATTATGCTATGCCTTTGATATAAAATTATCGTTTGCAGGAGCATGTTTCGTTATGGTATGCATAGCCTTAGCCGTAGCATTGCCCCAGGCCCCTGGATTTATAGGGGTCTTTCATATCGTTATCCAAAATACTTTAGATATGTTTGGCGTTGGATTATCTTCGGCTCAGAGCTACGCAATAATACTATGGGGGCTGAGTATTATCCCTGTTACAATAGTAGGATTATTGTTTCTCTGGAGAGAAGGAATGAGTTTTGGGGAGATATCACATTATAAGAAAAAGGTGTTAGAATAGAATCTATGGTTACTATATTATGATTATGGTTCTCTTGATAACTCTACCCCGACCACTCTTTCCAGTTCCGAAATGTTTATTCCAAAATCAGCTACTGATCTGTAATATGCGAGGTTAAAATCAAGCAATACTCTCTGGCTATCTATAAGGTTTAGAAAATCAACCTGGCCTGCCTGGTAGCCAATTTCTGCAGCCTTAAGGGACTGTTTAGCCTGCGGGATGATACTATCTCTGTAAAGTTTGACCAGTCTTTCTGCCGTCTGTACCTTGAAATGGAAATCTTTCACGCCAAAAAGTGTCATATTTTCTATATTCCTGTGTGCTTTTTCACTGGATTTGAGTTTGGCATTTGCCTCTCTTACGCCTGCATCATGTTTTCTTTTCTGAAAAAGTGGGATATTAATACTTAAAGTACCTGTATATGAATCCCTGCCCTCTCCAATCGGTGATGACAATACGCTCGATGGCATATCATCAATCAAAGTATAATTAAGCCCAAACGTAAAATCAGGGAAATATTGTTTTTTTGCAAGTTTGTATGCAGCTTTATCTCTTTCAATTTTGTATTTAGAGATACCAAGTTCCGGACTGATATTTTTTGCTTTTTGGTAAAGGTCATCAAGTGAAACAGTAAGTTCTGTAATATCTATTTCCCCAGGAGTACCAAGTGGCATTTCAGGATGGCGGTTTAATAAAATATTTATTCTTGCAATGGCGGTTTCTTTTAATTGTTCCAGGGTGATTAGCTCATTCACTATTTTGGAAAATTCCACTTGTGCTTTCAATACATCTTGTTGCGTTGCTTTACCTGTTGCATATTTTGTCTCTGCAATCTTTGCAAATCTTCGCAAAAGCTCTTTATTTTCTTCGTCTATCTTTATTGATTTATATACCCAATACAATTCATAAAATGCTGATTTGGTTTTTGCAATAACCTCTCTTTCGAACGTTCTGTATCTTTCCTCAAACATCCCTGCGTTGTTTTTAGCAACTTCGCCCTTTAATCTGAGCTTTCCATAAAAGGGTATCTTTTGTGATGCTGTAATACCTGCCTGTTTCTCTCCCACACGGGTCTGGACTTGTTCGCCAAAATAAGTGAAACCTAAAGTAGGGTCGTCCAGGGAACGAGCCTGTAGTATTCTTTCCTTTGATGCGTTCCATCTTAATTTTGCCGCCTGGAGTGCCGGATTCGCCCTTAATGCTTCATCAATAACCTGCCTTATTCGCAAAGTATCTGCTTTTTCCTCCGATAATGCGATATCAGCAAATCCCGCAAAAATCAATAAAGTAATCAGCCATATCTTAGAGAAGGAAAAGAATTTATTTGTCATGTATTTTACATTCATTTATCTACCTTTCTTATAAATGAAATATCCCAAAGAAAATTATTTAATATCGTATTTTTGCATTCTGTATATGAGCGTTTGTCTGGAAATGCCAAGAAGTTCTGCTGCTCTTGTTTGGTTTTGCCTGGCTTTATTCAGGGCGTTTATTATCAGTCCCTTTTCAACCTCTTCAAGCTTGATACCATCGTCAGGGATTTCCAGTGACATTGGACCACTGCATTGTTTTGTCCTTATATAATCCGGGATGTCTTCAGGGCTGATTGTATTGTCTTTTTTTCTCAGTACCAATGCTCTTTCAATGATATTTTCAAGTTCTCTTACATTTCCAGGCCAGTTATAGCGATCAAAAATATCAAGGACTTCCGGTAGTATCTTACATTCTTTGTCACCGAGTTTATCTATAAAGTGTTGGGTGAGCAGGGGAATGTCATCCTTTCTTTCCCTTAACGTAGGAAGCAAGATTGGGATTACACTGATTCGATAATATAAATCCTCTCGAAATTTACCTTCTTTGACGGCATTTTCCAGCAGGATGTTTGTTGCTGCAATGACACGTACATCAACATGGATGGTTTGTGTGGCGCCAACTTTGTCTATGGACTTTTCTTGAAGTACTCTGAGTAGTTTAGCCTGTAAATCCTTATGCATATCTCCAATTTCATCCAGGAAGATAGTTCCCTCATTAGCGGCTTCGAACTTTCCAGGTTTATCCTTAGTGGCTCCGGTAAATGCGCCTTTCACGTATCCAAACAATTCGCTTTCCAATAAATTTTCCGGAATTGCAGAACAGTTTATTGTTACAAAAGGCTTTTCTGCTCTGGAACTGTTAAAATGTATTGCCCGTGCAATTAGTTCCTTGCCTGTCCCACTCTCTCCTTGCAACAAAATCGTTGAGTCGCTCTTTGCAACTCGTGCAACCAGATCGTATATATTTTTCATTTTAGAACTAACGCCGATAACATTATTAAGGCTGAAACGATCGGTTAGTTCCTGTCTCAGTCTTATATTCTCAACCATCAGGGACTGTAAATTCAGTGCCTTCTCGATCACAATTTGAAGTTCGTCTCTATCGAAAGGTTTTGTGATATAGTCATGTGCACCCAATTTCATAGCCTTTACTGCTGTTTCGATACTGCCGTGAGCAGTTATCATAATTACAAGGGCATTGCTTTTGAGTTTCTTTATCTTTCCTAAAAGTTCCATCCCGTCAATCTTTTCCATCTTAATGTCAGTAACAGCAATATCCACATTCTCGTTCTTGAAAATATTTAATGCTTCCTCACCGTTACTGGCAAGGAGTACCCTGTATCCTTTATTGCTCAGGTTATATTCAATAATCTTTCTCATATTTTCATCATCATCAGCTATAAGTATTGTTTTGTGATTTGATGCCATTCTTATCCTTAACTCAAATGTGTATTTATTCAGTCTTAATCGGCAAGCTTATTGTGAAGGTAGTTCCCTGATTCTCCTTTGTA
>PVMS01121329.1_pt1 | contig 10570 bp, 12 predicted proteins | sample 1853461 | NCBI WGS metagenome assembly PVMS01 (sample SAMN08582032, study PRJNA380276) | Marine sediment metagenome, whole genome shotgun sequencing project. | isolation source: ocean sediment barecode stripped | collected 2017
GCCGAACCCGTTTTATCCTCCACAGATGCAGCTGTTGTGGGAAATATTGCAGATTATGGCACAGAATCTCTTGCAGCTGTAGGTATTGTTGGTTCATTTCTTTCAACAATAATATGGATTTTGGCTCAAACTCGAAGTGCCATTTCAGCTATTGTATCTCAGAATCTTGGTGCAGGAAACATTAATAATCTTAAATATTTTCCCGCACAAGCTATCTTTTTTAATGTTTCCCTTAGCTTAATTCTCCTATTTTCAACATACTTTTTTATAGAAGAAATCTTTGTTTTCTTACGTGCTGAAGGTAAAATACTCGAATATAGCATAGATTATTATTATATAAGAGTTTGGGGGTTTCCATTAACCTTATTCACCTTTGCTGTTTTTGGAATATTCAGAGGGCTACAAAACACATTTTGGCCCATGATAATTGCAATATTTGGTGCTTTAATAAACATAGGCCTTGATTTTTTATTGGTGTATGGGTATGATGGTTTTATAGAACCTATGGGTGTAAAAGGAGCTGCTTGGGCAAGCCTAATTGCTCAAATTATAATGGCTGTCCTTGCCTTGATTTTCCTCATAACTAAAACCAAGGTTTCACTAAAACTCAAAAGAAAAATTCATCCAGAAGTGAAACGATTAATTAATATGAGTTTTAACCTCTTTATAAGATCTGTTGCGTTAAATATTGCTTTGCTAATGGCTGTTAGAGAGGCCGCTTATTTAGGAAAAGAATTTATAGCTGCTCATACTATAGCTATTAATCTTTGGTTGTTTTCAGCATTCTTTTTAGATGGTTATGGTGCTGCTGGGAATATTTTAGGAGGAAGGTTACTCGGAGCAAAAAAATACAAGAAACTCTTGACCTTAACCAAACGGGTCAACATTTATAACTTGTTTGTTAGCTTTTTACTAATCGCAATAGGACTCTTTTTTTACAAACCTCTGGGTCTTTTATTTAGTAAAGATGCTTTAGTCTTATCAACATTTTACGGCCTGTTTTATATTGTACTAATTTCTCAGCCAGTAAATGCACTTGGTTTTACATTTGACGCCATTTTTAAGGGCTTGGGCGAAATGAAATACTTGCGAAATATCTTAATAGCTTCTACTTTATTCGGATTTATTCCTGCGCTTCTTATTTGTAATTATTTCAATTTAAAATTATTGGGTGTGTGGATTGCTCTAGTAGTTTGGGTTGGTTTTAGAGCGATTGCTCTTATAATTAAATATAAGAACAAATATCTCCCTCTGGCAAAAATTGAATCAGGTAAATAGTCGGTTTATTCGTGCTATTAAAAAGTATATCTTTGTAAAACTAATTCATCATTATGAATACGATTCGGATTACCAAACAGTTTTCTTTTGAAACAGGTCATGCCTTATACGGTTACGATGGTTTGTGCCGAAATGTGCACGGACATAGTTACAAATTACACGTAACAGTTATTGGAAATCCCATAACAGATTCAAACAACGTGAAATACGGAATGGTTATCGATTTCGGAGACCTTAAAAAAATGGTGAAAACTAAAATAGTTGATGTATTTGACCACGCAACAGTATTTAACAAAAATACACCTCACGTTGAGCTAGCAAAAGAATTAGAAGATCGAGGTCATAATGTGTTATTGGTAGATTATCAACCCACTAGTGAAATGATGATTATCGATTTTGCTGAAATTATCAGAAAAGAGTTGCCTCCACATATTGAACTCCATTCTCTTAAACTTCAAGAAACTGATAGTAGTTATGCACAGTGGTATGCTTCTGACAATTGAGGTTTGTCATGCTAAACTTGATTCAGCATCTCATTCTTTTTTGTACATTTAATAATTATCTTTAGCCTATGCAAATTCCAAAAGGAAAAAAAATATACTTTTCAAGCGATAATCATCTGGGAGCTCCCACCCAAAAAGAAAGCCTACCTCGCGAAAAGAAATTTGTTCAATGGCTTGATGTTGTAAAAAAAGATGCAGCAGCTATCTTTTTATTAGGTGATCTCTTCGATTTTTGGTTTGAATATAAACAAGTGGTCCCAAAAGGATTTGTACGGGTCCTCGGAAAATTAGCGGAAATCACAGATACTGGAATTCCTATTTACTTTTTTGTGGGTAATCACGATTTATGGATGCGTGATTATTTTGAGAAGGAATTAAATATCCAAACCTACAGAAACAATAAAGAGTTTGTATTTAATGACAAGGTTTTTCTTATAGGTCATGGTGACGGAAAAGGTCCAGGAGACAAGGGTTACAAACGAATGAAAAAAGTTTTTACTTTTCCCTTTTTTAATTGGTTATTTAGATGGCTTCACCCCGATTTAGGAGTTCGATTAGCTAAACATCTTTCAGTAAAAAACAAACTGATCTCTGGAGAAGAAGACAAGGAGTTTTTAGGTAATGAAAAGGAATGGCTAGTTCTTTATGCCAAACGTAAACTCGAAGAAAAACATTACGATTATTTTATTTTTGGTCATAGACATTTACCTATGGAACTAGAAGTCGCAATAAACTCAACCTACTGCAATATTGGGGATTGGATTAATCATTATACTTATGGGGTTTTTGATGGAGAGAAATTTAAACTTAAAAAATTCTAAGGGCTTGTGAATCCTCGCTTTTTGTTTATTTGACTTCTTTCTCATCAATCAATCTAACTCTTACTGCAGCATAGGTAGAAACCTAATAGGGCACAACAAAAGTTAATACTAATTTGTACCAATTAATTTTTTCAAATTGAAATGAAAAGAGAATTTCTCCTTGATTTATTAGATTTAATATGATTCCTACTATCATAGCAACCTTTAAAGAAGAAATTACAATTTCTTTTTCAAAAATGGTCTTACAAATTTTTAGAATCATATTATTGCTATTCTTTTATGTCTTTGAGTTTTAGTTGCAAACTTACTCTACCATTCCAATGGTTTTCATCTATAGTATAAGCTGCTTTAAACAGTTTGTTTTTTTTTATCAAATCTAATTTATCACCCAACCCAAAACCTATGCCTGTAAGTCTCCCATTACCTTGTTGTGTCGCGGTGAGTCGTAAATGAGTCTTTTCTTCGCCAACCCTTTTTCCATATCCTGAGTCTTGTAAATCTTCCGATATAAAAACAGGGGCCATGTTTCCAGGTCCAAAGGGAGCAAATTGTCTCAGGATTCGATAGAATTTTGGTGTGATGTCTTTCAAATCTAATTGAGCATCAATTTTAATTTCGGGGATTAATAATTTTGGATCTATGGTTTCTGAAACTACTTTTTCAAATTGCTCTTTAAAGGCTTTATAATCTTTTTCAAAAAGAGTAAGCCCCGCTGCGTATTTGTGCCCGCCAAATTGTTCAATATATTCAGCACAACCCTCTAAAGCATTATATACATCAAAGCCTTTCACAGATCTTGCTGAAGCTGCCAATCGATCTCCACTCTTGGTAAATACAAGAGTTGGACGATAGTAGGTTTCAGTTAATCTAGAAGCCACAATACCAATAACGCCTTTGTGCCAAGTTTTATGGTAAACAACAGTAGTATAACCTTCCTGTTCTTTTTGTTCTTCAATTTGATCCAGTGCTTCCTTAGTAATTCGCTTATCTGTTTCACGTCTATCTGTATTAAATTGATCTATATCAACAGCGTATTCAGCTGCCAAATTGTAATCTGTTTCACAAAGTAAAGTAACCGCATGGTTTCCATGTTTCATTCTTCCTGCAGCATTTATTCGTGGAGCAATAATAAAAACAACATCGGTTATGGTAAGGGTATCTTTTTTTATTTGCTGAAGTATTGCTTTAAATCCAGGTCTAGGATTGCTATTAATTACCTGTAAACCATGATAGGCCAGAATCCTGTTTTCGCCTGTAATAGGAACAATATCCGCACCAATTGCGGTAGCGACTAAATCTAGATAAAGTACTAAATCCTCGATGGTTTCCCCTTTTTTTGAAGCTAATGCCTGCACCAATTTAAATCCAACACCACAACCACATAATTCTTTATAAGGATATTCACAATCTTCTCTTTTTGGATCTAAAACAGCAATTGCATTTGGGATTTCATTGCCTGGACGATGATGGTCACAAATAATAAAATCGATCCCTTTTTCTGAAGCATATTCAACTTTATCATTAGCCTTAATTCCACAGTCCAAAGCGATAATAAGTGAAAAATTGTTGTCCTCGGCAAAATCGATTCCTCTAAATGATATGCCATAACCTTCTCCGTACCTGTCCGGAATATAAGTAGCAACATTTGGATAATAAGTAAGAAGATAAGAAGAAAGTAGCGCCACACTGGTCGTTCCATCTACATCATAATCTCCATAAACTAAAATATTCTCTTGTTTGGTGACTGCTTTTTCTAATCTAGCTACGGCTTTGTCCATGTCCTTCATCAAAAAAGGATCGTGTAAATCGTTTAAATTAGGTCTGAAAAAAAATTCAGCATCTTCAAAGGATTCTATGCCTCGCTGTACTAATAGGGATGCAATCACAGAATCCACTCCCAATTGTTTGGCAAGATCTGCAACTTTTTGGGGAGTTGGTTTTGGCTGTATGGTCCAACGCATTTATTTCTTGAAGTATTTAAAGGAGAGTTGCCTTGTAAATGTACAAATTTGCAATTAATGCTATTTTCTTTTTTCTATATTAATCGGTTATTAAAAAAACCCTCCTTAAACTAATTATTATGAAAATGAATGTTGGTGGTTATTTCAGCAAATCGACGAAACATTTCTATCACCCCGCAATATCTTTCCTCAGATAGATTAACCGCCTTTTTAATTTTAGCTTCGTTTAAATCGGTTCCAAAAAAATGATAATCGATGTTCACTTTATGATAATATTTTGGATGTTCATCGGTGAGTTCTCCGTTTACAATTACATTAAAATCTTTTACCTCAACACGCATCTTTTTAAATAATGACAAAACATCTAGTCCTGTACAACCTCCAATTGAAGAAAGCATCAAGGCCTTTGGGTTTAATCCTGCATTGGTTCCTCCAAAATTAGGATCGGTTTCCATAAGCACATGATTTCCATGAGGATTATCGGATTCTAAAATCATATTTTCTTTCCAGTTTGTTGTAATGGTATGAGTCATATTAAGTATAAAAAATTAAAGACCAAATTTACGAAAATATCGATCTAGGAAAAAGTAATTTCTATACAAAAGAACCATCAATAACTAATTATTGATGGTTCTTTTTCAATAGTGAGTTAATAATATTCTATCTTAATTTTTTACTTTTGGTAAATAAGTTACTAAAACAGAAGCTAAGGGATTTTCAGTTGTGCTAGTTCTTTCACAAACAGTTGCACACCCTCCTTGTTCAAGACAATCTAAAACTAATTGCCCACAGGCCCATTTACTACCGCAATTTTCTGTCCAATCGTTAGGAGGGCCTCCTAAATCACAGGATATAGAATAATTGCCTCTCATCCCTTGGTAATCTTCTCTACTACCAATTGGAAAAAACTCCTCCACTTTAAAATTATCTAAATAAATTTCATTAGTGGTTAAATTTTTAACTACTTCAAATGAAATAAATTCAAATTCACTTAAATTTGGTGATCTTTCTTCCAAATTTATTCTAGCATTTTCAAGCAATAAATTGATCGTTTCAACTTCCTTGCTTTCTTGAGTTGCTTTCAAATCTATTTGATTCAACTCTTCTACTTGGGATTCATCATTTTGACACCCAATTAATAAACCGACACTAACTACTAATAAAATTAGTAATACTTTACTTTTTTTTTTCATAATAAAATGAATTAAAGGTTAAACAAATTTGGGGAGTTATATATCGGGGGAGTAGAAAAAAAGAAGGCATCGAGGAGTAAAATAATCTTCTTCTTCAATACCAATTTATAAAAAAGAAATGAAATATCAAAAATTGTTAGTTAATCTCAGTAAAATCTTTATTCTAAAAAGATTAATTTTCTTCACTTATTTCAATAAATTATATCTTTGAGAAAAATATTTTATATGCCGTTAGTAAATCCTTTATCTCCAGATTATAGTCCCGAGACTAAACAATTAGCTAATTTTTTTAAAGAGACCCTTGGGTTTTGTCCCAACAGTGTGCTAACCATGCAACACCGCCCAGAAATTAGTAAAGCTTTTATAAATCTTAACAAGGCGGTAATGGCAAACGAAGGGCAAGTGACTTCGGCATTAAAACGAATGATTGCATGGGTAAGTAGTAATGCCGCTGGATGTCGTTATTGTCAGGCTCATGCGATTCGTGCTGCCGAACGATATGGTGCAGAACAAGAGCAGTTGGATAATATCTGGGATTATCGCACTCATGCTTCTTTTTCTGAAGCCGAACGAGCTGCCTTGGATTTTTCATTGGCTGCCTCTCAAATTCCAAATGCGGTGAATGATAAAATCAAAGAGCGATTACATCGATATTGGAATGAGGGTGAAATTGTAGAAATGCTTGGAGTTATATCACTATTTGGTTACTTAAACCGATGGAATGACTCTATGGGAACCTCCATTGAGGAGGGTGCAGTAGAAAGTGGCATTCAGTATTTAGGAAAACATGGATGGAATAAAGGAAAACACGTTTAAGATTATAAAATAATTTAGCTTAGATTAGGATAATCAACTGCTTCATTAAACCCTTATGAATCTTTCCCTGCTAAAATTAATACTATCTCCCCCTTTGGAGGATTAGCCTTATAATACTGTAATACTTCAGAAACTGTACCTCGAATAGTTTCTTCGTGTAATTTTGTAATTTCTCTGGAAACCGAAACTGGTCGATCATCACCAAAATACTCAACAAATTGTGTTAGTGTTTTAATTAGCTTGTGTGGAGATTCATAAAAAATGATTGTTCTGGTTTCTTCAGCTAAAGATTTTAAACGAGTCTGACGACCTTTTTTTACAGGAAGGAACCCTTCAAACACAAATTTGTTATTTGGCAATCCGCTATTAACCAAAGCAGGAACAAATGCTGTAGCACCAGGTAAACAATCAACTTCAATTCCCGCTTCTACACAAGCACGAGTAAGTAAAAATCCTGGGTCGCTAATCGCAGGAGTTCCGGCATCACTAATTAGAGCCATGACTTCTCCATTTTTTATTCGTTGTACAATTCCTCCAACCGTTTTATGCTCGTTATGCATATGGTGAGATTGCATTTGTGTGGTGATATCGTAATGTTTTAAGAGTTTTCCACTAGTACGAGTGTCTTCGGCAAGAATTAAATCCACTTCATTTAATACTTCAATAGCTCTAAAAGTGATGTCTTTTAAATTTCCTATAGGGACTGGAACGAGATATAGTTTCCCCATTTTATTGTTTTCGGTTTACTATTTAAACCGTTTTTCAACAATAAGTACAAATCGTTCCGCATATTCCTCTTTATCTTTCCAATTATTATAATCCGGTTTAACATTTTCTTCAATAAAAATCTTGACCTCTTCAAATGTTGTCATTGTATTTATTTGAGATAATACTCTCTTATAATCATCTGCTTTATTTTCGAATAAATGCTTTATAAAGGCTAAACGATCATTAAGCCCAATATTAATACCTTTATTTAATTTGTCATTAAGAGATTTGGGTTTTTCTATTTTTGAGGTTTTGCTTTCAGGGAAAGTTGGATCTTCTTTTCTTTCATCCTCTTTTTTTCTTTCAAATACCGGCATCTCCTGGTATGATGAAGCAAATTTTTCTAAATCATTTTGGGTGTTCTCTTTTTTTGGTAGAATCTCCTCTAACAATTCATCAACTCTTACAGCTTCATGGGGCATTTGTGCAACGATATCCTTAATTTTTTCCATTAACGGTTCTACTAATTCATCGCTATGTTGAGGTTGAGGAACTGGTTTGGGGTCTTGAAACCAATTTTCTTCACGATATGTTTTTGAATCAAGCGCTTTTCTTTCAGGGATACCTTCAATATTTTTCTCTTGTGATTCAAGAAACTCCAATTGGGTAAGTTTATCGTAAAGCTGCATTAACATCTCTTTCATAGATCTTGTATCTATGTTATTTCCTTCAACAATAATATTATTTGCTAATGCGTTTATTTGAGATCGGACATTCTTCTTCATAACTTATTAAAATAAAGCAATTTTTCTGTTTTGTTTTTATAAATTTACACAACCTTTATGTAAACGTCAAAGAATTCCGTTTTAGTTTAAATTAATTTTATGTTTCTCGAAAATACTGTAAATCAAAAAGAACAATTTGGATGGATTGAAGTCATCTCTGGTTCAATGTTTTCGGGGAAAACAGAAGAATTAATCCGAAGATTAAAGCGTGCTAAATTTGCTCGTCAAAAAGTTGAAATTTTTAAACCTGCAATTGATACTCGCTATAATGAAGAGTCCGTAATTTCTCACGATAGCAATGAAATTCATTCCACTCCTGTACCAGCCGCTGCCAATATTCCTATTCTTGCAGATGGCTGTGATGTAGTAGGCATTGATGAAGCTCAATTTTTTGATGATGAAATTGTAAAAGTTTGTAACGATCTGGCGAATAGAGGTATTCGAGTAATAGTTGCTGGATTAGATATGGATTTTAAAGGAAATCCTTTTGGTCCTATGCCCGCTTTAATGGCTACTGCCGAATATGTAACAAAAGTACATGCTGTTTGCACTCGAACTGGAAACCTTGCCAACTACAGTTTTCGGAAAGCAAAAAGTAATGACCTTGTTCTTTTGGGCGAAACCGAAGAATATGAACCTTTAAGTAGAGCTGCATATTTTAAGGCAATGCTACGAGAAAAAGTTAGTAAAATGAAGGTAAAGGATCCTGAAGAACTTCCCCATAAAAAGCAAGCTTAGAAATGCCAAAAGGTACAGAAACTGTTTTGGAAATAAACCTAACTGCTTTAGGAAGTAATTACCGTTTCTTAAGATCAAAATTAAATAACAATACAAAGTTCATGGCTATTGTAAAAGCATTTGGTTATGGAAGTGATGCTGTTATGATCGCTAAAGAATTAATCGATTTAGGTGCTGATTATCTTGCTGTTGCTTATGTAAAAGAAGGTGTCGCTTTACGGGATGCTGGTATAAAAGCTCCAATCGTTGTATTGCATCCTCAACCCATAAATTTTGATATTCTTATTGATCGGTGTTTGGAACCAAGTTTATATAGTCCTAAAGTTTTTAATCAATTTATTGAAGTAGCCACTAATAAAAATCAGATACATTATCCTGTTCACATTAAATTTAATACTGGACTAAATAGATTAGGGTTTTGGGAAAACGATGTGAATTATATCATTTCAAATTTAAATGAATCTGTTAAAATAAAATCCATTTTTTCACATCTAGCAGCTAGTGAAGATCTAACGGAAAAAGATTTTTCTCAGACTCAGATTAAAATGTTTAAAAGTATTTCTGAAAAGTTTATCAAAAAACTAAAATATACTCCAATGTTGCACATGTGTAACACTTCTGGAATATTGAACTTCCCTGAAGCACATCTAGATATGGTGCGAAGTGGAATAGGATTATATGGTTATGGGAATTCTGAAAAGGAAAACCACAACTTTATACCTATTGCAACTTTAAAATCTGTTATCTCTCAAATACATCAAATTGAAAAAGGGGAAACCGTTGGATATAATAGAGCATTCAAAAGTGATGATTTTATAAAAACAGCAACTATTCCAATTGGTCATGCAGATGGAATTAGTCGCGCTTATGGAGATGGAAAGGGCTGGGTTACTATTAATGGTAAAAAGGCGCCAATTATTGGGAATGTGTGTATGGATATGCTCATGGTAAATATTAAAGATATCGATTGCTATGAGGGTGATGAAGTAATTCTCTTTGGTGAAGAAGCTAGAGCAGATGACATAGCTGAAGGAATTGACTCGATTTCTTATGAATTGATTACTGCTATTTCTCAACGAGTAAAACGTGTTTTTTGTCGAAAATAAGTATTACACAGCTTGATATATTGTGTTGAGATACCCTTTTTTGTTAAATTGCTACATATTAACTTTAAAAAACCAAATAGAAGAAACCCCTGCTGAACCTGCTGGACCCTCTCAGGAAGAGTTGCTAGCTGAAATAAGAGATCTTCTCAAAAAATAAAATTCTGCTACACTACATATTCTAACTAAACCCTCAGAATCCGTCTAAGGCGGAGAAGGAGGGTCTTTTTTTAGCATTTAATTTTGAAGTTTTAATTTTTGATGCTGTATTTTTGACTTAAAATTTAACAAATGAAAGTTGCCATTGTTGGAGCTACCGGAATGGTAGGTACTATTATGATAAAATTATTAGAGGAACGTAATTTTCCGATTTCTCAGTTAATTTTAGTGGCTTCAGAAAAATCAATAGGAAAACAAATTCCATTTAAAGGAAATCCCATAACGATTATTGGATTAACGGATGCTGTTTCAGAAAAGCCAGATATCGCAATTTTTTCTGCTGGCGGAAATATTTCTTTAGAATGGGCTCCAAAATTTTCTGAAGTAGGAACTACAGTAATTGATAATTCTTCAGCTTGGAGAATGGATCCAACAAAAAAACTAGTTGTCCCATAGATCAATGCAGATTCTATCACTTCAGAAGATAAAATTATAGCAAATCCAA
>PVMS01087438.1_pt1 | contig 10569 bp, 11 predicted proteins | sample 1853461 | NCBI WGS metagenome assembly PVMS01 (sample SAMN08582032, study PRJNA380276) | Marine sediment metagenome, whole genome shotgun sequencing project. | isolation source: ocean sediment barecode stripped | collected 2017
AATACTAACCAAAAGGTTCCAATAAATTCCGCAATAAATTTTTTTATAGTTCCTCCTTTTTTAATTGGTGCAATTAAATAATGGATATCAGTGTAGATGAGTTTTATGAGCCTAACTGATAATAATAAAACTCAAGATAGTAGTTTCAAATGAAAATGACTAGTAGAATAATATGGTTTTGATTTTAGTCTGTTTTCTGAAGGACTACAAGGTAGGCTAAATTGATATCCATTTTAATCAAGTTTCCTTAGGAACCACATAAAGTTATCCTGATGAGGCTCATGAATCTTGTGAAGAATTGAATTTTAAGAAACCAAAGAGGACTATAGTTTTTATTGTTGCCATTGGTCTCCCATCACTTCGGAAGACACTTGGTATGAGTTCAATTGTTTAAATACGTTTTATTTTATTTCTTCCGTACCATCTGCATGTAGTGCAAACCTTCCTTTATCTCGTGCATGCACCTGTTCTCTTTCAGGCCAGGGCCAACCACCGAATTCAGTCCTTTGGTAATCTTTGAATGCCTCTTGTATTTCAGCCTGGGTATTCATCACAAACGGGCCATATTGGGCAACGGGTTCGTTGATTGGTTTTCCTTGAAGAATGAGTAAAAAACCCTCGCTATCTCCATTTTGAATTTGAATATCCTCGTCAGGTTTTAAATGTGCCAAATAATTTTCATAGAGAGTATTTCCTTCCATATTCAGATCTGTACCCCGATAGAAATAGAGTGAACGGTTTACTTCAGAACCTGTTGGCGGTAATGTCCAAAATGCATTTGACTCCATTTTAATGGTTAAAACACCTACCTGATTTCCAGGATCTGCAGCCCATGAATCCGGGGTTGGTGCGGGTGCAATACTTCCGTTAAGTGTGCCAGCAATTAAATTGATTTCAACAGAGTGGCCCTTTTCATCTTTTTCAACAATCAGGGGCACCGAATCTTTCCAGAGCATTTTGAAATGTGGGTCAACGAATTTACTTGCTTTGGGAAGGTTCAGCCAGACTTGAAAGAGTTCCAGCGGATTGCCTTGATCCTGGTGAAGTAAAGGAAACATTTCTGAATGCTGAATACCTTTTCCAGCAGTCATCCATTGCACATCACCAGCACCGAAACGTCCTGCTGCTCCTAATGAATCAGTATGATCGACAAATCCTTCTTTATTGATTGTAATGGTTTCAAATCCACGATGAGGGTGATATGGAAAACCCGGGATGTTGGTTCCATGATACATCCTCCAACCATCCTTTATAGTGAAATCCTGTCCAATATTTCTTCCGATCAGGTTTTCTATCTTTACACCAAGGTTTTCATTTCCAGCGGGGTATTTATCCCGATGGTAGGCACAAAACAAAAAGGGATCTTGTGTTTCCCAGGGGAAACCCAATGGTTTTATAGTTAATACTTTACTCATGGCATCTTTTTTTAATTTCCTTTTCTTTAATTATTCAATGTTATCTCTGGCGACCTTTATAAGAGACACCAGTGAGGTAGGAAAGATTTTCATATTGTTTTAATCTCTATATATAGGGAATTAACTCTACAAGATATGTCTTTGTTCTGTTCCAGATGAAAGTTTCCTGATTCGATCCTAGTCGTTTGCCCTTCACTTTCCCTGACTACAAATTTATGGTCCCTACTGTCTTAGCAATCAGGATCTCCTGCAATGAGAAATGTGTTTGATATAAAATATCAATGTCAAGTTTTAGGGATTGACCTAATCGTATTGGCATATGTTCATTTAATATTCTCAGATATCACTACACCTTTCCCATAAATGGTGCCGATGATGATGCCTCCCAAACCTTGTTCGATCATATGCCATAAAGCATTTTTAATAACATAGAAAATCGAATCACCGTGTGCACCAGCCATCACGAGTTCATGTGGAAATACCCACAATAGGCCAATTATCAAACCAAACCTTAAACCTTCTATTGTTGGTTTTCCCCCCTTGTATCCGAGTGGATATATATAGGCCATCAGAATACCGAGGACGATATATGCAAGGAAGATAATGCCTGTTCCTTCATGTGTTGCTTCGGTCTCACCTTTATAGAACTTATCCATCAGTATTTCATGCCACAGGCCAGCAAGAAGCCACATCGAAATTCCCGCAGCCATGGTTGCGATAACTAATTTCTTAATTTTCATTGTCGAATATTTTTATTATACTTTAGCAAGGATTATGTACTAGTAGTTTTTCCGGAGCTCAATATTAATATCCCTGGAAATCCTTTCTACTTTCTTTATCAGCTTTTGTTCATTTTTACTTTCTCCAATAAAAACTGGCTCGGCATCAGAAAGTTTAATAAATCCCTTATAAATTGTATCATTAACATTTATTCGGGAAACATACCCATACCCGGATTTGATATTCAGTTTATTTAAATATATAAATTCAATTTTTTGAAAAGACACATCTTCACCCTTTTTAAATCCCATTATCCAGAGGTATTCTTTATATATTTTTTGACCGGGATCTACAACAAGACGATAATGTGTACTGGTAAGTGCGATTCCAATAATAAACAATAATACAGAGGCCAGAGGATGCATCATTAAAATTATAAAACCAACCACAATGAATACAACTCCAACAGCAATGAAATGAAAGGGGAAACAGTGATTTACAAAAACGTCAATTCTGGATTTCATAATCGAATATTTTATATATGGTTTTTTTATTTTACAGGCACCCAGACTTCTTCTTCTGATTCAGGATTATCTGGGCCTTTGTATTTTTCACCCATAATTTCAAAATGCTCCCTGTCGTCTAATTCAAATTCAGAATTTGGGAGCCAGGTTCCGAATATGTGTTGGGCGGTTTTGTGAAAGGTATTCGCAGGACCCTTATGTATAAATACAGCATACCTGCCTCCAGATAAAATACATGATTCAAATCCCTCTGGAAGCATGTTACTATCTGCAACTTCTACTGCTGCCCATTTTTCAAATAGGGTCTTTTCAGTGAATTGATTAAATACATCTAGTCCATCATATACTTGAACAGAATAATATCCGGTATTCAATTTTTTTCTATTTCATTGAATCTGGACATAAAATTTTGCCATAATAAAGAAGTCTTATTATCAGAAAGGGATGTTTTAACTCTCATTCCTATCAATTTTTTCTCATCTATTTCCCTGATTTCTGGTTTCATAATTGTTGTTTTGATCTAATAAGTTATCTGTTATTCCGCTAATCACAATTACCTTTCCAACCTGATTAATCTCATTATTGTTTCAGATATTTTGATAAGACAGATTGTGTATTACACAATTCCTATTTTAATTTTTGACATTTACTTTTTTATTTTGGAATACAAAATAACAACTTGAAAAATCCGCATTGAATGTGTTGGGTTTTCAAACCGCTATATGGTAAATCATTTAACCCGTATTGGAATGTGGGTTTAACGTACTAATCGAGCTAACTATTTTGAGCATAGGTCTTATTCAATTCCCATTTCTTCGAGTTTCTTTTCAGCTTTTTCTGATATCTCCTCAAAGCGTTTTTCGTATTTTTCTATAGAGGCACAGTATATTAATTTACTATTCCATTGGCTCATCCAGTTCATACCTTCCTGGGCCAACTTCATATACTCTTCCGAAAGTGCAGCATCCATTGGATTCTTCATATATTTTTCGATTAACTCGACATAATCGTCCATCCACTCTTCATATTGATCAATAAATTCATCACAATTTTTTGCTTCCTCTAAATTATCATTCTCCAGTGACTCTTCTGATTTTGGATCGCTATCCTTTGTCGACTCTTCTTTCGACTGTTTATTGCCACAAGATGTAAAAAGCATTGCTGTTAAAAAGAGAATTGGTATAAAAAATTTCATAGTGAATGTTTTTTAAGTTATAAAAATTTAAGTTTAAAATCACTGTCTCATATAGGTAAACTTTTCAATTAAAAAGAACTATTCTACCAATAAATTTAGTCTTTATAAAATTAAGAATAGTAGATTTATTTACCTGTCTAAAAGTATTAAATTCATCGGCAAATCTCATTTTCTCTAATGTGATGGGTTTAGAATTGCCAAAAAATACCCGTGTTAAAGAACTCGTTTTAAATCCTGATCGATATAGATATTAAGTACGGAATTCAATGAATAAATAGCAACAGCAGGGCAAGTTTTCTAGCTACTCATTGGTTATTTTTTCTTTTATTCAATCTAAGATTATCATAAAAATTCCATTTGCTAATCTGACTTTTTATTGATCGGGTCTCCATCCAGTACCCATATTCCTCTCCCGTGTGTGGCTATGATTATCATATTATCCCGTGGATGAATCTTTAGATCATGAACATAGGCAAAAGGGAGATCTCCCAGTATCGAATAAGTTTCACCTTTATCTGTAGAGATATAAACGCTTGCATCTGTACCAACATATAGGATATTTTCATCTAACGGATCTTCACGAATAACATTTACCGGCCCAACTGGAATATTGCCTGATATGTCTTGCCAGGTGTCACCAAAGTCAGTTGATTTCCACATATATACCTGAAAATCATCATCCCGGCGTCCTGTCTGGGTCATATATACAGTTCCCATGTTATATTTCGACGCGACAAGCCGGGAGATCCATCGTTGTGGGATATTTTTATTATGAATCTCTTCCCATTGTTTACCCCTATCTTTTGTACGCCAAAGTCGGCCATCATCTGTTCCTGCATAAAGCAATCCAAAACGTAATGGAGATTCATCAAAAGCGGAAATAGTCTGGTAATTAATATCACCAATTTTATTCTGATCGTCAAAGGTTAGAATAGGACTAATAGTTTCCCAGGTGCTTCCCTGATCCTTTGACATCATTACGTATTGCATGCAATGGTAGATTATATCAGGATTGTGAGTTGATAATAATGTAGGAGCCACCCATTGACCTCGCAATCGGGATTCATCAGGTAATGATTCCGGTAGAACCATGTTTAAATCCCTCCAGCTAAAATTATCAATTTCACCTTTAGCTAAATTCCCATAATAAATACCTCCATAAATAGTATTATTATCACGGGGATCAATTTCATGTGTACAGCCTTCGGCCCCAACTGTGGGTTTAAATGCTACAGTTGCCACTCTTTCTCTACCTCGGGACATATCAACTTCACCGATATAACTATGATAGTCCTGAATAGAACCAACAACCCGGAAAGGCTCAGAAAAATCATACGAAACATTATAAAATTGGGCTAGAGGTAACTCCTCAATAGGATTCCGCCAGTTTTCACCTTTGTCGTATGAGATCGATAATCCGCCATCCTGTACATTCAATAGGTAATTAGGATTATTAGGATCAATCCACAAACCATGATGATCCATGTGCATATCTTTTATTGAAGTAAATGTTTTACCACCATCAACTGACTTGTTCAAAAACAAACCGAGGCTCCATATTGTATCAGGATCTTTTGGGTCAACACGAATTTGTCCGAATACCCATCCGTATGTGCCTGAATGAGACATCATAAATTTTTTTGTTTCATCTGTCAAGCCACTTACCTGATTCCATGACTCACCACCATCATTGCTTCGATAAATTGTGGCCCCTTTGATAACATCCTTTTTCGGACGGTTATATGCATCCAGTTCACCTTCTTCAGCTTTCCTGCCTATTTCATAGTTGTCTAATAATAAGTATAAAATATCAGGTTGCTCTTTACACAATTCAATACCTATCCTGCCACGACGATTCGGGCTTGGTAATCCTTTGTTTATCTCCTTCCATGTTTTACCTGCATCAGTTGATTTCCATACCCCACAATGTTTGGTATCTTCAGTAGTTCGTGGATCGCCCCATTTCAACCTTGTTCTTTCCCATGAGGTGCAATAAAGAATGTTGGGATTGGTGGGATGCATAACGAAATCGAAAACGCCGGCATTCTCGTTGATATATAATATTTTTTTCCATGTTTTACCGCCATCCGAGGTTTTAAAAAGCCCCCTATCTTTATTTGGAGTCCACTCATGTCCTGTTGCAGCAACATATACCACATCTGTATCTGAATAATCAACAAGAACACGCCCAATAGTATGTGTATTTTCTAATCCCATATTCTCCCATGATTCTCCTCCATCAGTAGTTTTAAATACCCCACAACCAGCATTCGAACTACGGAAAATATTTGCTTCTCCAGTACCTACCCAGACCACATCGCTATTAGACGGATCAATGGCAATATCACCAATAGAGGCAGTAGGCATTTTATCAAATACCGGTTCAAAAGTTACTCCTTCATTTATTGATTTCCATACTCCGCCTGTGGCAGAACCAATCCATATGGTGTAATTATCACCTCTGGGGGAGATTCCTTCTACATCAGTACACCTTCCACTGATATTGGTTGGTCCAACATATTGCCAGTGCAATTTGGAAAAAGAAGTATCGCTTTTTAGCTCCAGTTGATTTTGAAATAATTTAACACGCTCTTCCCCGGAAAGTACTGGCTTTTTTTGTCCAAAGGATGCAAGGTTACAAAGTAAGATGCTGGCAATAAATGATAGCTTAACAGAGGTAAAAGTATTCATCGGTATAATGATTTTTAATGATTGATCAATCCTGCGTTTTAATTTATAGTAAAAGTAATAAATCAGAGTAACATAAAATTCAAAGTTCTAAATGATATGTATTAGCCTTATATTACATATTTAGGATATCAGCACTAATTCTCAAGTTTTATCCTTTTTCCAGTTTTAGCACTTTCTTTGGCTGCTTCCAGGATTTCAACTACAATCATATTGTTTTCCAGTGAAGATAAATCGTATGGTGGCATGGTAATGTCCTTATTAATTACTGCGGTAAAAAATGCAAACGGATCATTATAAGGCGACTGCCGTTCGGGTAGCCTTTCTTTCTTCTCCTCTTCATTTTCGTTCAATCTAATTCTCATATCTGAACGATTATCACTATAGATGTATCCAGTCTTACCATATACTTCCATATCTTTTCTTGAGGTTGGCCAGTTCCAGGAAGCCTGTATAATGCCCTGCATACCAGGGTATTCCAAAACAATAGTGGCTTCATCATCCACATTTGGATATAGGTCCGGTTTCAGGGTTTGCGTCAAGGCCATAACAGATAAAGGCTTTTCACCCTTTACCAGCCAGGTGATCAGATTGGCTCCATAACATCCAAAATCTGTCACCGCACCACCCCCATTGGCTACAGGATCGGTAAGCCAAACTAAGAATTCCTGGTTGACTCCAATTTCAATGGGCCCCTGGTGACCATCATGAACCACAATCTTTCTCATTACACCGATATCACCATCATATACCATTTCATATGTTTCATGGTTTGTAGCATACCAGGTGGTTTCATAATTGGTAAGCAGATGGATATTGTGCTGCTCCACCAGTTTTTTCATTTTCTTAGCATGTTCCAAACTTACTGCCAAAGGTTTTTCTACCATTACATGAATGCCAAGCGGTGCGCATGTTTCAACTACTTCCAAATGGTCATAGATAGTTCCAAAAGCAGTAACCGACTCGGGGTCGGCAGCTTCAATCATTTCTTCAAGCGTGTTATAAACAATATCCATTGAATAGCCATGCTGATCCGAATAGCGTTGTGCCAGTTGTTTATTGGGCTCAACAATCCCCACTATTTTGATATCACCACGGTCTGGCCGACCCAATATCCAATGAACATGAGAATGAGTCAGTCCAACCACTCCAACCTTTAGTGGTTCACTGGTTTGACTTTTAAGGAAGGGTGCCTGTATGAAAAATATTATTAAAAACAGTACGATCTTTTTACGAAGGGATAGAATAGAGATATGCATAATTATTTATTTACTTTAAAATTGGCTGGAATAAAAAGATCACTTTTCAAATTACACATCAAAACGAAACATTACCAGTTTCATTAATTGTACATGCCTATCAAATTTAGTAATTTCCAATTAAAGACCTATTGTCTTATCGATTCTAAATTAGGTTATTTTTTCTTTCCAAATTATATCTGGAGATAGGATTTGAAGTCTGAATAAATGTGATACCAATGCTAATATCGATAATTATACCGGCTTTTAATGAAGAACAATTGATTGAGCATACTGTTGATCAAATAAACAGTGCAATTAAAGGTATTCATAAATCTGAAATTGTCTGGGAGATGATTATTTGCGATAACAATTCGACTGATAAAACCGCCGAATTAGCTTCCAAAATGGGGGCAAATGTTGTGTTTGAACCAGTTAATCAGATATCGAGAGCCAGAAATACAGGAGCAGAAAAAGCAGAGGGGGATTGGTTTCTTTTTATCGATGCAGATACCTATCCATCTCTAGAACTTATTGAAGAAGTTGTTGATCTGATTGAAGAAGATAAACATATAGGTTGTGGTTCAACGATTCGGGTTGAAGGAGGAACCCTTTTTAATAAACTTCGTCTGGAAAGGATGAATCCGATTTTTCGACTATTGAATTTATGCGGAGGTGCTTTCTTATTATGTTGTAGAAAAGGTTTTGAATCAATTAATGGATTTAGCAACAACTTGTATGCCTATGAAGAGGTTGATTTTGTAATTCGTCTAAAAAAGTATGGCCGAACATTAGAAAAAGGATTTAAAATTCTACATCATCATCCTGTTGTTACATCCGGACGGAAGGGAGAATATCGATTTTTTCAAATGCTTACCTTATTTGTTTCTAACTTCATGGCAGTTTTTATATTTGCCTTGCATTATATTCTACCTGAACAATACATACGGAAACTGGGATCCAGATGGTTGAGATATTGGTATAATAACCGTCGGTAATATTTACAGGTTATATTTCCCATTACCTGAAATTGCCTGTTCAATATGGGCCAGATGATGCTTGGAATGCCAGGCATAGAGTGCAATATTTTCAACTAAAGAAAATCTTATACCATGTTCAGGATGGATAAACGCTTTTTCTAAATCAATAGGATGTAATGATTTCAACAATTTTGTCCATCGTTTGTGTAAGCCTTCCAGTATTTTAATAGATTCAGAAATATCCATTTCTACAGTATCAGGCAATTCAGCCCAGCGATCTTCAAAATAAGGTTTTATAGTTGGTGTATCTTCTGTTAAACAAAGTTTGAAGCGTATAAAACTATTCATATGACTATCAGCACAATGGTGAACTACCTGTTTTACTGACCATCCATTCGGCCTGTATTTCCATTCAAGACTTGCATCGTTTAGGCCTCCTATTAATTCTTGAAGTCTGGATGGGAAAAATTCTATTTCTGAAATCCATTGTTCTATTTCCTTAGTAGAAATTGAATCAGGTTTCTTGAATTTACCAATCGGGAATCTTAACTTGATGCTGTTAGTATCATTCATAATTTCATCGCTTGAATTTCTTTCTATTTAACTATGAACACATAACAATATCAGGTTGTTTTGAATTTTTTCAATACAAACATTTCGTATTGTCTTCCTTCACATAGTAGGACTTAAAGTTTTTCGCTTTCGGATCCATACAACCACAAAGGTTTAGAAGGCTAATATTCTTAAAATCTATAGGGTGGCTTTCAGCCTGTAATGATATATAACCCTCAGTAAGGATACTGCCTGCTTTTGCCATCCACACCTCCTGATCTCTTTCCACACCAAAACTATTCCAGTCGTACCCTTCCTTTACTTCCCTGATGAAAAATCCAGTGACCTGGGGTTTTTGAAAGGTCAAGACGGTATCTTCTTCAACGATAAACGTCATATATTCACCACCCATAACAAGGGCTTCCACATGTACCCACTGGTCACCGTGGTAGGTTTTGGAGCCGGAATTGATGCAGTGGTTGTAGTTTACTGTATCTCCCAATTCAATAGCTGTACCTGGGGTACATACATTTGCAGTATTACGTTCTCCTTTGTTGAGTCCGCCCAGGAGCTGAAGTTCAATTGAAACCGGAAAATCCTGACCAAATTCATTACTTTCAGCAGATTGAGAATGTAGCATTATCCCACTATTCCGTACGTTCCAGCTGGCCCCTCCTTTCAACTGTTCCCCTGTAAAACGATAATCAAATTGTATTTTGTAATAGGAAAAGGGAGTTTTATAATACATATGCCCAAAAGCGTCATTGAACTCATCATAATTATCATACTTGATACGGATCATACTGTCTTCTACAACAAAAGTTTCATTGTAATTGTCGTTCAATTCATAACCGGCAATCTTGATGTCCCATCCGGATAAATCCGTTCCATTAAAAAGTGATATCCATTCTTCCTTATCCTGGCTCAAAGAGTTATCAGTTTTACAGGAAAAAAGAAAGATTAACATAATTAAAAAAACAATGGTTTTGATGTTCATGACTTTTTTGATTTTGAGGTAAATATATAATTCAATATTGTCGTATAGCGTTTTTGTTTTATACTTCTTAACCGATTAAAAATAATAGTTGGAAAGATAATCAGTTTGAAGTATAATATAAAATTGGATGTGATTGAAAGTTGAATACTTTTTTTATGACTTCTGATTCGTTTTTGAATTCTATTGACACAAGTTGGGAAATTCAGTTGACTAAGCTTATCTATACCCGGCGATCCTAAAATAAATTTATTGAAGATGAT
>PVMS01131369.1_pt1 | contig 10569 bp, 9 predicted proteins | sample 1853461 | NCBI WGS metagenome assembly PVMS01 (sample SAMN08582032, study PRJNA380276) | Marine sediment metagenome, whole genome shotgun sequencing project. | isolation source: ocean sediment barecode stripped | collected 2017
CGCACGCCATGATGTTGGAAGCTGGCTGGCAGGCTGTAGCGGATCGAATACTAGAGTGGCTCAGTGAAAAAGAAATATGATTAAAACTGCTGATATATTCCGGTAATTATAGAAATTTTGCCTGGCTGCAACAGTCTGTCAGGTTATTATTTTTTTGATAAATGAGGGCAGAATATCATATACATCTTTGAAGGGAGAGATGCCATAAACACCGGTCTGAATTTTTCCGCCGGTTCTGACTATTGCAATGAGATTATCTATTGAAATTCTTATGTTCATGTATCAAGCCTTTCAGTTTTTTTTACAGCCATTGCCAATGATTTAAACTCATCCACATTCAGTGTTTCCGCTCTTCTATTTGCATCTATCCCGGCTAATTCGAGAGCATGAACAACAAAGTCCTTTTTAAACTCAAATTCACCTCCTGTCATTGAATTTTTCAGTGTTTTCCTGCGTTTTGAAAAAGCAGCTTTGATCACACGGAACAGTGTTTTTTCTAAAGTCTTATCAAAATCTTTGGTATGAAAAAACTTAAATTTTAAAATAGTTGAATCTACTTCAGGTTTTGGGAAAAAAGAGGATGGTCCTATATTTGCAACTAAGCTTATATCAGCTGCATATTGGACCACGGCAGAGAGTCTTGAATAATCTCTATTACCGGGAGAAGCAATAATTCTTTTTGCCAGCTCTTTTTGGAACATTAAAAATGCCTTTTCAATACAGCCTCTTTGTACTACAAGCCTGAACAGGATTTGCGATGAGATATTATAGGGAAGATTCCCTATGACCACAAGCTTTTTGTCTGGAGTTTCATCTCGGTTTTGATTGTGGGCTATTTCACTAAAATTAATTTTTAAAATATCTTTATTAATTATATCAACATTTCTTAAATTTTCATTGTCAAGTTCCTGCTGCAAAACAGGAATCAGGCGGGAGTCTTTTTCAACCGCTGTCACATGCAGGGCGGTCTGAGCGAGAGGAATTGTCAGAGCACCAAGACCTGAGCCTATTTCCAATACTCGATCTCTATTGGATATCCCGGTTTTTTGAACAATCATTTTAGCTGTTGCAGGATTTGAAAGAAAATTCTGCCCCAACTCTTTGCCTGCATACAATTTTCTATCTTTAAGCAGCTGACCCGGGTGTGTCATATTTTTAAAACCTTTTGTAATAAAATAGGCAGCGGGTTTGCTTGCCTTTTTATTTTTCAGCATTATGTGTTGTTGTAATTTTTCCCTCTATCATTTATATTCAATAAACATATTTATATATCATATGTATTATTTATTTAGAAGATAGAAAGTGAACAATTGAAAATCTGTCATAAGGTATATATAGGAGAAAAATGAGTCTGAAAATTTGCTCTCTCTGCCGGTGGAAGGGTATCATATATAAATAATTTTTATGACAAATATCCAGTTTAAACAACTTAATAAAAAGTATTTTAATAAACCTTTTATAATAATTAGGGAAAAGTCAATATATGGAAGCAGCACAATTTAAACAGGGCCAAAAAATTTGCGGATATTTTGTCAAAAATGTTACTGAACTTGAATCCATTGATTCTGTCATGGTTGAACTTGAGCATGAAAAAACAAAGACAAAACATATTCATATTTCCAATAAGGATAAGGAAAATACCTTTGGTGTGTTTTTCAGAACTGTACCCTCTGATTCCTCGGGAGTTGCCCATATTCTTGAACATACGGTTTTGTGCGGTTCAAAAAGATTCAATGTCCGGGATCCGTTTTTTTCCATGATCAAAAGAAGTCTCTCCTCTTTTATGAATGCCTTGACCGCATCTGACTGGACAATGTATCCTTTCGCAACACAGAACAAAAAAGATTATTATAACCTTATGGAAGTTTACCTTGATGCAGCTTTTTTCCCCAGTATTGACGAATTAAGTTTTAAGCAGGAAGGCCATCGCCTTGAAATCCTTGAAAAAAATGGCAGTGATCTTGAACTTGAATATAAAGGTGTTGTATATAATGAGATGAAAGGTGCCATGTCTTCGCCTGCCCAGGTTCTTGGCAGATCTCTGCTCTCTTCTTTATACCCTGATACTACTTATAAAAACAATTCAGGGGGTGAACCTTCTGAGATACCAAAGCTTACATGGAAAGAGTTAAAAGAATTTCATGCCAGATATTATCACCCTTCCAATTCATATTTTTATACCTATGGCAATCTGCCCCTGGAAGAGACCCTCTCATTTATCTCTCAAAAAGTACTTGACCACTTTGATATGTTTGAAATTGACACAAGAGTTCCAGCCCAGCCCCGCTGGGATAAACCCCGAACCAAAACTCAAAAATATGCATATTCTGACCCTGAAGACATAGACAAAAAGTATCAGGCATGTGTGGCATGGCTGACATGTGATATTAAAGACTCTTTTGAAATTCTTGTTCTTACAATATTGGAACAGATACTTCTTGCCAATGCTGCTTCACCATTGCGAAAAGCCTTGATTGATTCTAACCTTGGATCAGCGCTGTCAGATGCAACAGGCTTTGATCCGGATAATCGAGATACAATGTTTGCCTGTGGTTTAAAGGATATTTCAAAAAAATCTGTTAAAAAAATGGAAGATGTTATTTTCTCCACCATTAAAAAGACAGCTGACAAAGGAATTGAAAAAAACCTCATTGATTCTGCCATACATCAAATTGAATTTCACAGAAAAGAGATCACCAATACTCCTTATCCATTTGGTATAAAACTGTTGCTTTCCTTTGCAGGCACCCTTATCCATGACGGCGATCCTGTCTCCTGTATAAATATTGATAAAGACCTGAACAAATTAAAGCAGGAGTTAAAAAAGGGAAGATTTCTGGAAAACAAATTAAGACAATACTTCCTTTAAAATCACCACAGAATTCTTTTCACCCTTGAGCCTGATACAGATCTTAAACAAAAAACCATCAACGAGACAAAAAAAGAGCTGAAAAATATTTTAAAACAAATGGGCAGAGAGGATATTGACCAAATCAGAAAGGAGACTCTGAGCCTTGAAACACTCCAGGAAAAGCAGGAAGATCTTTCCAGTTTACCAACCCTTGATATTACTGATATTCCCCCTGAAATTGAAATCATAAAACCTGACACCATCAAAGGAGTTGAATTTGCTACCTGCTATGACAAGGCCACATCAGGCATACTCTATTTTACCTGTCCTGTTGGGGCAGGATCCATTCCTTCCAGCCTTTTTGCTCTTGTACCATTTTTTTGCAGAGCATTTACCAACAGCGGTACAAAGAAAAATTCCTATGAAAAAAATGCAGAACTAATGGATCTATACACCGGCGGTATATCCATCTCTCCTTTTTCAGGAACCTATTTTTCCAAAGAAGCCCAGTCCCATTCATTCCTTGCTGTCCAGGGAAAAACTCTGGACCGGAATATTAATAATTTCTTTGACCTGATAAAAGAATTTATTGAGCAATACAATTTCCAGGATTTTGAAAGGCTTAAAAATATTTTACTTCAATACAAGGCCGGAATGGAAGCCTCCATTGTCTCAACCGGCCATAGATATGCTATTTCTCTATCGTCAAGACATCTTTCAAAGGCTTCTTATATCAATGAACTCTGGCATGGTATTTCCCAATATCAATTTATTAAAGAGTTTACCGAAAAACTCAGCAAAGGTGGCAATACAAATGAAATCCTTACAACTCTGTCAAAAAATCTTATCACAATTGCCGGATCTGTATTAAAACAGAATAATTTCAAACCTGCTTTAATTGGCGGGCATAGATCCATTGAAGAGGTGGAAACAAGAATTAAATCCATCCATAACAATCTGCCAAATAAGAACGGAGCATCTTTTTTTTCTCCGGATTTATCCTTTAACATCGAATTGCCCTGTGACGGCTGGTACACCAATACTTCTGTCTCTTTTGTGGGGCAGTCCTTTAATGCAGTTGGGATTACCCATGAAGACTCCCCTGGGCTTGCAGTGATAAGCAAAATACTCAGGTCTCTTTATCTCCACAGGGAAATAAGGGAAAAAGGCGGGGCTTATGGCGGATTTGCTGTTTACAACAGTGAGGAGGGTATATTTTCATTTGGGTCATATAGAGATCCCCATATTAAAAGAACCCTGGATGTATATAAAAAGGCATGTGATTTTATAGTAGATGGTGATTACAGCCAAACCGATGTTAAAGAGGCTATTTTACAGATCTGCTCTGAAATAGATAAGCCGGAAACTCCCGGACCTGCTGCCATGAAAGCCTTTTACAGAGATATTATAAAACTTGATGATGATATTCGCCAGCAGTTCAAGGATTCCCTGTTACAGCTTGATAAAAGAAGAATACAGATAATTGCCCAAAAATATTTCACAATGGATGAAACTCAAAAGGGAACCTCTGTCATATCAAATAAGGCAAACCTTGAAAAAGCAAATATCCAACTTAAAGAGGAAGGCAGACAATTAAACCTATTCAAGATTTAACAAGAATAAAAAAGTTATGTCAATTGGGAGTTTCCCTCAGAGAACAAAGAGGATTTGACGTTGCACAATATTGATTATTACATGACAATTTTGAAAGATTTTTTAGCTGTGGATCCAGCCCAGCTGATGCAGACGGATATGATTGTACGACTGGGCATTCAGGTATTACTGCTGGTGGGTTCTGCCTTTTTCTCCGGCTCCGAGACAGCTATGTTTTCTATCTCCAGGCTGGACCTGCAAAAACTGAGATCCGAGCGCAATCAACATTCTGAAACCATTCATGCCTTGCTGGACCAGCCTCGGCGTTTAATTATTTCAATTTTGTGCGGTAATGAACTCATCAATATTGCTGCTGCTGCCAATATGACCGGTATCCTTGTAAGACTTTACGGTGGGGATCACGCCGTCCTGATAACCACATTGATCATGGTTCCTCTTCTTTTGCTGTTCGGCGAGGTGACACCCAAAACCATTGCTGTGTCCAATCCTGTGCGTATAAGTACAAAAATAGTGGCTGAACCCTTAAGTGTATGGGTTAAATTTATTACACCCCTGCGCTGGATCATCCGGGGCATTGCCGATTGGATTACCACCCTGATCGTGGGAAAGGAAAAAACAGCTGAAAATATCCTTCAGGTGGATGAATTCCGAAGTCTGGTGGAGGAAGTAGCTGATAAAGGCGAATTGGATGCCACCGAGCGCGCTTTGATATATAACTTACTGGAAGCCAATGATACAGAGATAGTGGAGATCATGACACCACGTACCCGTATACGTTTTCTTGATGAAGCCCTGAGTATACCGGAAATGGTTGACCGGTTCAGAACCTATCGCCATCCAAGGGTACCGGTGTTCCGTGGCCACCACGACAATATTGTCGGATTTATCCATGCAGAAAATATCCTTCGGCTGGTGCTGGATGATGTAGAGTTGTCCTCGCTTAAGCCTGAAGAGATAATGCACCCTCCAGTAGTGGTGCCCCTGACTAAAAAAGTCGATGAAATGTTTGACTTTTTCCAGGCAAACAAGGCCAGAGCTGCCATAGTCCTAAATGAATTCGGAGGAGTTGAGGGGCTGGTAACCATGCGCGGGGTATTAAATTTTATCTTTGGTCAGGTATCAGGAGAAGTTTCAGGCCAGGAACTTTATCATGAGCGCGATGAAAATGATTACGAGGTTCCCGGAGATATGAAACTCAACGATTTTAACAATCTGACCAATTTTGGAATTGAAGACCCCAGGATGACAACCATTGGCGGGGTAGCATTCCGACATCTGGATCGACTGCCAAAGTCCGGCGACAAAGTAACCGTAGAAGGCATTATGATTACAATATTGGAAATGGATGAACATCGTATCGTTAAAGTGCGGGTGAGCAGCGGTGGTGTTGAAAAAGATAAGGCGTTAGATAAAGACTCTGATCAGGAACCTGATAATAAGCCTGCAAAAGATGACACAACAGATGAATGCATAAATGAGCAGATCGATGTTATTGAAGATGGAAGTGTGTTAAATCAAAAGAGCGGTTCAAAACAGGGGATTTAAGAAATGGATATTTTTTATATTTTATTAGCCATGGTGATTCTTTTATTGTTAAAGGGTTTTTTCTCCGGCTCTGAAATAGCCCTGGTCAATTCCGACAAAATTCATCTGCACCACAAGGCCAACCAGGGGCACAATGGTGCCAAGCTTATACTCAAAATGTTTAAAAAACCTGATGTAATACTTGGTACAACACTGGTGGGTACCAATATTGCGACAGTTATTTTAACAACCCTTGGTACTCTTTTAATGATTCGTTTTTTCGGTAAACATGGAGATATCTATGCCTTCTTCATCTACACCCCGTTTTTTTTGATTCTCGGTGAAATTGTTCCTAAAAGTGTTTATCAGCAAAAAGCAAATGTCCTTGCACCAATTATCATATACCCTTTGCGCCTGTTTTCCATAATCTTCGCTCCCATCATTTTTATCTTTTCCAGGATAGCGCGCCTGACAGCCCGTATGCTAGGCAGCGGCAAAAGTGACCAGAGTGTTTTTATCACGCGGGAACTTGTCCGTTCTGTTGTGGAAATGGCTGAACGAGGCTCCAATATAGATGCTTTTGATCGCGGCCGTATCAAACGGGTTATCCGCTTTGCAGATACTACAGTTGGAGAAGCTATGATTCCGGTTGCCGAAATGACTGCCGTCAACCATAATCAAAATACCCGTGAGGCTGTTAACTTGATTCGCCGGTTAGGCTATAACCGGCTGCCGGTTTATAAAGATAACACCAGCAATATTTTTGGTATCATAACTCTGACCACCTGGGACATGATGGACAGGGAACTCTCCTTACGGCCTTTGTCAGAATTTATCAAACAGCCTCACTATGTTTCTGCCAACCAGACCATAGACCAGCTATTGCCTATACTGCGCAAACGCAAGGACCATATGGCCATTGTTGTTGATGAATTCGGCTCTGCCATCGGTATGATCACCATGGAGGATATCTTAGAAGAAGTAGTTGGAGAAATCGATGTGGGATTGGATTTTGAAGAGTATTTACCAAGACCCAAACAGAAAATTAAAAAACTTGGTGAAGATGTCTATTTGATGGATTCCCGTTTTCCCATCTCCGAAGCCAATGAAGTGCTTGGAATTAGCTTGCTTGCTGTGGAATCCCATACCATTGGCGGCTTAGTCATGGCCCGCCTGCATCATATTCCCGGCAAAGGGGAATTTATTGAGGAATCCGGATATCGATTCACGGTTGAACAGGCCACAGAGCGTTCTGTTGTAAATTTGCGCGTGGAGCGTATTGGAGTTTAGACCTGCCCGTCTTGGCACACATTCTGAATTGTTTGATTAAAAAACTGTTTTTACTCTTTTAAGGCAGGCTCAATATCTCAATGGGAACAGGCATCAATTTTGCTTAAGAATGCCCTGAATTTTTTAAAGGTCTGCTTATTCATGGCATGTTCCACCTGACATGCTGTTTTATCTGCAGTCTCTTCATCCACTTTTAATACTCTAAAGAAAAAATCTTTTAAAAATATATGCCTGTGTGTTATCTCGGAAGCAATTTTGTTACCCTCTGGAGTCAGTGTTACATATCCATATGGTTCATAGTTGACAAACTTTTTTTTAGCAAGTTTTTTTAACATACCTGTAACTGAGCCGCGTTTGATATTCAACTTTTCTGCAATATCCTTGGATCTTGCAACAGTGTTTTTGATCTGCAGTTCAAGTATTGCTTCAAGATAATCTTCAAGATTTTCCGAAAGCCGGTCATGCTCATCCATAATCGCCTCCTTTTTAATTATCTATATATTTATACTTCAATTATATTATAAGTCAAATGATTAATTGAATGAATTAACTCATTTTTTTATTGACAACTGCTAAAGTTAGGCGTAGAATACTTTTCATTTTATTATAACTTAATTGTTCAATCAAAACAAAGAGGGCGCATGAAAACAATCACCTTAAGGCATATGCATGAAAATCAAACCGGTAAAATTGTATCAATAAAAGCTGCCGGAGAGCTTGGCAGACGAATCAGGGATATGGGGTTAATCCCGGGAAAAGAAATCAGGATACAGGGCAAAGCCCCGCTTTATGATCCTGTCTCTCTTAGAATCATGGGGTTTACTTTAACACTTCGAAATAATGAAGCCGATCACATACAAGTAGAGGTTTAACATGAGTATTGCAGTTGCATTGGCAGGTAATCCTAATTCAGGAAAAACAACTCTTTTTAATGCACTAACAGGTGCCAGACAGCATGTTGGCAATTATCCCGGCGTAACTGTTGAAAAAAAAGAGGGGACATGCCGTAATGATATTGGAGAGTTTACTATTATTGATCTTCCGGGCACCTATTCGCTGACTGCATATTCCCTGGAGGAAGTGGTGGCAAGAGATTATCTTGTGAATGAAAAACCTGCCATGGTGGTCAACATTATTGATGCATCCAATCTTGAAAGAAATCTCTATTTATGTGTTCAGTTTTTGGAAATGGGTATGCCTGTAACCATTGCATTGAATATGATGGATGTGGCAAAAAAAAGAGGTATTGAGATTGATCACAAAAAACTTTCAAAATTACTGAATATTCCTGTTGTTCCCACCATTGCCAGAAAGGGTCATGGGAAAAAAAAGCTTTTACAAGCCATTGCAGCAAGGAGCGAGTCAAAAATTGAACCCTTAAAAATTTCATATGGGCAGGATATTGATACAGCCCTTGATGAAATGGAAGAGACAATCAAATCCTCAAGTTTTTTAACAAAAAGATATCATGCAAGATGGACAGCAATTAAATATTTGGAGAATGACAGCCAGATTAAAGAACTTGGCAGCAAAGAGGATAAAAATCTTGATTCACAGCTTGAAATTATTGTTGAAAAAATTACAAAACATCTTGCAGCAACCCTTGATATACACCCTGAAGGTATGATTGCAGACCAGCGCTATGGATTTATCAATTCAATCTTAAAACAGGGTATAGTCAAGCGTTATCACGATGAAAACAGGCTGCAGATATCTGATAAAATTGACAAGGTTGTAACAAACCGTTTTCTTGGCCCCATTATCATGATCGCCATTATCATGGGGCTTTACAAATTTACATTCTCTTACAGTGAAATGCCGATTTCATGGTTTGAAAGTTTCTTTGGATGGCTTTCAGGCGCTGCAGACAGTTCCCTTCCCGAAGGATTGTTAAAATCTCTTATAGTTTCCGGAATCATTGATGGAGCAGGCGGAGTGCTTGGATTTGTCCCTCTGATCATGTTCATGTTTTTCGGTATTTCCCTGCTTGAAGATTCCGGCTATCTTGCAAGAATGTCCTTTATGCTTGACAGGATCTTCAGGATGTTTGGTCTGCACGGCAGCTCAGTAATGGCATTTATTGTTTCAGGAGGAATTGCAGGAGGTTGTGCAGTTCCTGGAGTTATGGCGACACGAACTCTCAAATCACCAAAAGAGAGACTTGCAACACTGTTGACTGTTCCTTTCATGAACTGCGGAGCTAAGCTTCCTGTTTTTGCACTTCTTGTTGCTGCATTTTTTTCCGAACATAAAGCACGGATGATGTTGATCATTACTCTGATTTCCTGGCTTGGTGCTCTGATTGTTGCCAGGATTTTGCGCTCCACTGTGATAAAAGGAGAAGCAACTCCTTTTGTAATGGAACTTCCGCCTTACAGGATGCCGACTCTGAAAGGTGTTTTAATTCATACATTGGAAAGAACTTGGCAGTACATTAAAAAAGCGGGTACTGTTATTCTTGGTATCTCCATTGTTATCTGGGCCATGATGACATTTCCAGGGCTTGATGAGAATCAAAGCAAACTGTTTGAAAACCAGAGAACTGCCATTACATCCCAGGCAGGCTCAGCAATTTTAAGTAATATTGAAACCCTTGAGTATGACCAGTTGTCTGCCCAGGCTGCTGCTGTAAAAAAGAACCTTACCCGAATTGATCTTGATGAAGCCAAAGCAGGATTAAAAAATTCCATTGCAGGCCGTATTGGAACTTCTCTTGAAAGTATAACCAAATTTGCTGGTTTTGACTGGAGGACAAATATAGCTCTTGTGGGAGGATTTGCTGCAAAGGAGATTGTGGTTTCAACCCTTGGTACTGCCTATTCCCTTGGTGAAGTAGATCCGGAAGAGACAGGTTCACTTTCTGAGAGATTAAAATCTGCAGAAGGATGGGGGCCATTGACTGCATTCAGTTTGATCATATTTACCATTTTTTATGCTCCATGTTTTGTAACTGTGGTCTGTATTGCAAGGGAATCTGGTTCCTGGAAATGGGCAGGTTTTTCTGTTGTATTTAATACTGCTCTTGCCTTTGGTCTATCTGTTCTGTGCTATCAGGTTGGATCTGTAATCATGTAAAAAAGAAGTATGAAATATTGAGTTGATTAACAGGCTGCTATGGAAATCATAAAATTTATTATTCAATAACAGCCTGTTAAAAAGAAAGGGAAATAAATATGGATATAATTATTGTTGGGATTATAGTTGCAGGTGCGGTAATTTTCAGCGTGAGAAGTTTTGTTAAAATTTATAAGGGAGAGAGTAATTGCAGCTGCGGAACAGGATGCTCCAAC
>PVMS01056897.1_pt1 | contig 10566 bp, 10 predicted proteins | sample 1853461 | NCBI WGS metagenome assembly PVMS01 (sample SAMN08582032, study PRJNA380276) | Marine sediment metagenome, whole genome shotgun sequencing project. | isolation source: ocean sediment barecode stripped | collected 2017
ATATGGCCTTGGCGCTGAAATTGGCATCAGCACCGACAAACTCCACGTGCGCGGCCCCGTGGGCCTGGAGGGCCTGACCTGCCAAAAATACATTGTCATCGGAGACGGTCACACCAGGTCTTAGGAACCCATGTAAGCATGGTGCCCATAGAATGCATATTGCACGGCAGCCTGGAAGATTAACTGCAGTTTGTACTTGCCGACGGTTGTTACGTCGATCTGCAAAACTGGTCTAAGCCCGCTGCAGGACGACAGTTTCAATTCTAGCCCAGAATTAGCGCCGCATAAGCCCCGACTCCATCAAACCTCTGAGCCTCTGATTTAAACGAATAGGCCCATATCAAAACCAGCATGATGCAAAGCCGTATCAAACTCAGGAACCGTCTGCGCGGCCAGCTTCAGGTCTTCAAAATAATCACAATCCGACAGTGTAGGCAAAACCTGTAAATTCACACCCAGGGTACGCGCGTTGCTCATTAGCCTGGCGTAAACTTCGGCACTCCCCCACCCGATCCCATTAAATAACCCCGCCGGCATATCACACAAACCCAGCAGATAAAAACCGCCATCCTGGCTTGGGCCTACTACTGACTGCCCTGTCTGCAACGCGTGGAACGCGTCCTCAAGCAATGTGGCATCCAGCGTCGGAATATCTGTTCCCAGCACCGCCGCCGAGCCTGAGAACTGGATGCCTTCGAGCAAAACTTCGCGCATTCGCTCACCTAAATCGGCCTGAATCTGGACCCGGGTTTGCCAGTTTATCCCGCGCTGATAGTAAACAAAGGCAGCATGAGATAAGTCTGGCGAGACATTCAACACCTTTCGTCCTAACCAGCTATGCTCAACCACTGCCGAAGTATGGCTTAGCATTGCCGCCGCTACCTGTGCGGCCTGTTTTTCGTTAAGCGGTGGGCACATGCGTCGTTTAACCCTCCCGGCAACGGGGGCTTTGGCAAAAAGATATAAAGGCAGGTCTGACACTACGCAGCCTATCGGTACCACCGCGCAAGCGTCGTCGGGGACACGCCCAGCCAGTATGCCAGGCGCAACCACCACATTAGCAATACGGTTCTAAACACCCCTTTTTGTTGCCAGCGGCGCGCGGCGGTTTTGACCTTCAGATCAAGGCATAAGGGTGAGCCGATGGTTTTGAGTTTTTTTGACATCGCGATATCTTCCATCAATTCAATATCATCGAAGCCTCCTACCAGATCAAACGCGGCGCGCGTCATAAACATAGCCTGATCGCCCGTTGCGATACCGGTTTTGCGTGAGCGCCAATTCATCATTGACGCAATCAGTTTATAAGGCCAGCCCGCCTGATCAAAGCGCACGTCGAAACGCCCCCAGTGCCAACCTGCTTTTACACCACGACTTATTTGCATTAACGCACCCTCAGGCAATCGCGTATCTGCGTGGAGAAAAAGCAAAATATTACCGTCACTGCTAGCTGTACCCGCGTTCATTTGCGCGCCCCTGCCTTTAGTATATGCTGCGATATAGTTCAGACTTTGATTCGGAAATGCGGTGAACACTTTGCCGCGAATCGTGTCGAAAACCTCAGTTTCGCTCGCATCTACCACCACACATTGAGCAACTGCGTGCCTGAGGAATAATTTTTGCAGCCGATTAACAATCGCTTCACCTTCGTTGTAGGCGGGAATCACAATGCTGATCATGCACTCACCGCCTTGTGCCCGGCGCGCTTTCGCCAAACCAACAGACGATTATTGGCCGGCATGGTGTAATCAGCAGCCAGTTTCAGCCCGCCTGAACGAGCAGATTCGTCTAATACTTCAATATCACGAATAGCGCTCATCGGATCCTGCTGTTTAAGCCAGTCATCGAAACGTGCATTGCTTTTGGAGGTATATTTACCCTCATAATTAAACGGGCCATACGCTAAAAAACAACCCCCAACCGGCAGCGCCTTCGCAACCTGGCCAACAAAATATTGCGCGGATGCCAGCGCCATAATATGCAGGCTATTGGCGGTAAACACCGCATCGTACCGGGTTTCGCCCCAGGCGTAATCACGCACATCCAGATGCAGAGGTGACTGGACATTGCTCAACACTGATTCAAGCAGCCATTGCTTGATACCCGGATGGTAGTGCGCCTGATCGCTGGTCTGCCAGCATACATGCGGCAGGTGTTTAGCAAAATAGACGGCGTGCTGGCCCGTACCGCTGCCCACTTCCAGTATCTCCCGACTGTCGGCCAGCTCCGTATTGAGTACTTTCAATATTGCAGCCTTATTATTTTCACAGGCCTGTGAAAAGGGTTTTTCCATTATATTGTTGGCTGCTTAACCGCTTTGCAATGGCAGATAACGCAAGGGATTTACCGGCTCACCATCCTTTCGAATCTCGAAATGCAGCTTTACCCCACGTGTACCTGTGCTTCCCATATTAGCCAGTTGCTGGCCCGCTTTGACCTGATCGCCCTCTTTAACCAGGATTCGATCATTGTAAGCGTAGGCGCTAATATACCGGGCAGAATGCTTTACGATCACCAGTTCACCATAGCCCTTGATGCCGCTGCCCGCGTAAACCACCTGCCCCGGAGCGGTGGCAACGACCGCCGATGCACGATTCCCCTTGATCTCGATGCCGTATTGCGCCTTATCTCTGGAAAACGTTTTCGTCAACTTACCTTTCGCGGGCCAACGCCAACTCGACACGTTCGCCGGCAATTTTGCCTCTGGCAACGGATTAGATGCCAGCACCGGGTTTGCTGGCCGAGTGTTATTTACCGGCGTGGTTTTTGCCGGCACGCGGTTTTGTGGTGCTGCACCTGCGCGTAAGTTCAACACATCTCCCACATAGATTCGATACGGCGGTGATATAGCGTTCCAATTCGCTAGATTTTGATAGGGTACACCCGTTCGAAAAGAAATGGCATGCAGGGTATCACCCTCTTCAACGATATATTGCGTATTACGCCGATCCAACGGCGAAAGATCGATAACCGGCGCGCTCGGATGTGTACCACAGCCTGAGAGCAACCAAAGCAGGCTTGCCACCCCTAACCATTTAAATTTTTCAGAAACCATCAATTATAAAAACACTTAAAATAAGAGTAATAGATAGCGCGGCTTGCATTTCGCGGAATCAACCACATTATCCGAACAATCAGGCAAAGCGCCCCGACTGTTGCGCAAACGCGGCTAGTTTACTGTATATTGGCCCTATTCCCCGCAAAATTAAGCAAACTACTACAGGACCGAAAAATGAGTGATAACACTTCCTCAGATATATCCAGCGAATCATCAAGCAATGCTCGACACGATGATTTAAAAAATAAAATAATGAATTCCAAGCACTGGATGCGCCTGCTGCTAATGGCCCTGATGTACACCATTTTATTTTCTCTGGTGCAAATCATTACAGCCATTAGTTTACTCGTGCAATGGATTTTGGTTCTATTCATGGGTGAGCCCAATGCCCGCCTTAGACATTTCACCAAGGGTCTGAACCGTTATACCTGGGAGATTATGGAATTCATAAATTTCAATTCTGAAACACGGCCCTTCCCTCTTTCAGACTGGCCTGAATCCAGCGAGTAATGCCCTCCGGGGTATCATTGGCGCAGGGTATGAATCCCGTTGCTAATCGTGATCCGTCTCAACCCAGAACTTCTGCATCTCGACAAACAAAAATGACGCGGTCCAGGTAATAAGTACCAGCCCGGTCAGTGCTTCAAGTCCCGCCAGAAAACGTACATCACCTAATGGCGCTATATCACCATATCCGACCGTGGTATATGTTGAAATAGAAAAATAAAAGCAATCATACAAACTGCCATCAAAATTGCCTTCCAGTGCACCCATTTTCTCACCGGTAATGATGAAATAATAGGCTACTGCAAACAACCAGATCTCAATAATATGAGCAAAAATAGCTCCCAATAACGCAATCACTACGCGCGTTCGGTTGCGAATTGTCATGGCAGGCACTTTGATCGAGAGCCAGTTGAGCATCTCAAAATGTATACCCACCGTGGTGGCTACAATCAGGGTGTTTATAAAATAAGTAATTAACATGATGGGGCTATTATAAAGCGCAGTTTCGAATCAGCATACGACTATAATATAGCGCGCTTCTAAAACAAACTGTCGCATGAAACAGCCTATACCCTGCTTGAAGCGCTATTCAAAATTGATGTTGTACCTACTTTGCCCATCAGCGAAAGCGAGACAAAATAGCCCTAAGTGACTTTGAGAATCAGAAAAGCTGACCGATGTATTTCTCGCGTGCCAATCGCCATAACACGACCAGGAATGCGGTCAGTGGAATAGCCAGAATCATGCCGAGTATACCCCCTAGCGCTGAGCCCCAGAAGAAAATCGCGACAATGATGGTCAGGGGGTGCAGTCCGGTGCGGTCACCCATAATTTTGGGAGTTAATACATAGCCTTCTATCATCTGCACAATACTGAAAACTAGCACCACCATTAACAGCAAATCCCAGCCTCCTCCTATCTGGAACCAGGCCGTCGGCAGGGTAATCGCCAGGCCAATCATGCTGCCCAGATACGGGACGATGTTCAGGAAACCAAGTATCAGACCCAGCACAGCACCATACTTCAGCCCCACCAGGCTAAACCCGATGGAAAATAAAATGCCCTGTAGTAGCGCAATAACTATCTGTCCTCGAAAAAACGTAACGACCAGGTGCACAAATTCGCTTAGCAGATAAACCAGATCTTTTGCGGTCTCTTCTTTAAGAAATGGAAAATTACTGGCTGAAAGTGATTCAGGGCGAAGGGTCGGCATTAATAAAAAAAAGATTAGATATACCGGAGCGATAGCCCAGGACATTAACGATACGACGCCCGAGGCGATGCCGCTTCCCGCGGAAACTACGCTGCTCAAAAAGTAATTAATGACATCCGCGGTAACGCCACCAGGTTGTTTGACCGCCTGAGAGATTTTCTCCCCCAGCGTGTTTTCTCTAAAAAAGTGATCGATCTCTGGACGACGTTCTTTTAGCCAGGCGACAATTCGCTGCCACAACTCAGGCATTTGTTCAAATAGTTCAGAAGCCTGATCCGCAATAATTCCGCCAAAAATAATAAAGATTAGCGTAATCGGTAACAGCAACGATAAAAATACAACAATCAAGGCGACCGGATCTGGCAATTTCGCTTTACGTTTTAACCAGTCAAACCAGGGCTCAAGCACCAGTGCCAGAACGCCGGCGACCGCCAACGGCAGGAAAACGTGTGAAAAGGCGCCCAGAAAGCGCACAGAATAGACAAAAAAGAGCACCAGCGCGGCGACGACTACGCCAGCAGAAAACGTCGTAACGCCAGCGGCGACGATACGTTGCTGTTGTGGATTTAGATTAATATTCATGTTTTTTTCCTTTTCGGAGGCCTCAGCCCCCTCCCCCATCACAACTGCCCTCTGATCGGGAGGATCCTGAAAAAGCCTGCGACAAAGCGGTTCCAGAAGCTGGTTTGCGGTTCTTTACTCAGTTTTTCTACTATACCATCGTGCTTGTCTAGCCAGCGCATCTGGTTATTGTCAAAAAGCACCACCTCATAAGTTTTGTTGCCCGCCTCAGCCTGAGAAATGAAGATTTCTGCTAATTGTTCTGCCATCTGAGGCGCATCCATAAATATGCCCATTTCAGTATTGATATGCGCTGAGCGCGGATCGAAATTAAAGGAGCCGAAAAAAACAATGCGGCGATCAACAATAAATCCTTTAGTATGCAGACTAGCACGTGAACCCTGTATACCACTCCGTTTAGTACCTTTGATATGCGCATCGGCCCGTACCTCGTATAGCTTTACGCCCATTTTCAGCAGCGGTTTCCTGGCCGGCGCATAGCCGGCATGAACCGCGGACACATCCGTTGAGGCGAGAGAATTCGTTAACACGTATACCTCTACTCCCCTGTCCCGTAGTTTCTTAAACCCCGCAATTCCGGATTTCCTGGGAACAAAATAGGGCGAAATCAATAAAAGTTCACGTTCCGCATTTAGAATAACATCGCTGATTGGCGAGATGATTTTTTTCTCAGAATCTTTGTCATCCCAGGCTTTGGAGGGTGGATCCGAGACCAGTTTATACGGCACCCAGTTCAACGGTTTTGAATTCGGCTGGATTAAATCCAGCTCGGAATCTATGAGGGCATCTGCGTAGGGCGTTTTTGCAAGTTCGAGTAAATTTGTATCAATGCGGTTTCGCAACGCCAGCATGGCCGTCTCCGGATCTTCCAGCGGTGCAAGCAAGGCGCTCACGGGCAAGCTGTGTCGATCATTCCAGAACTCGTCGAACACGGCAGAACCCTGTTTCGCGACGGGGCCCACGCCGAATACATCCATATCCGCAAAATTCATGTCTTTCTGAGCGGAAAAATATTCATCACCGATATTACGGCCACCGACAATGATCACCTGGTTGTCGACAATAAATGATTTGTTGTGCATACGCCGGTTCACACGCGCGAAATCTCTTACATTCAAGAATCGGCCCGTCCTGCGTGTAAACGGATTAAATATTCGAATCTCAAAGTTTGGATGCGCATCCAGTGCCGCCATTCCAAGGTCATAACCCTGTGTTGCAATATCATCGACCAGCAGCCGCACACGAACCCCCCTGTCTGCCGCCGCTAACAGCTCACGAATGAATAAACTACCGGTCGTATCATCGAGAATGAAGTAATACTGCGCGTCTATGCTGCGAGTGGCCTTCCCCATCAGCAATATTCTGGCGGCCAATGCCTCAATGCCATCATCCAGCAGGGCGAAACCCGATTTACCCGGGTGTTTCGCAACCTCCGGCAAGATTTTTTTCGCGATAGGGGTGTCACGCGTATCGGCCAGCGCGTACCCAGGCTCACGTGGCTGATCAAAATCCAGGGTTGCACAGCCTGAGCCAAATAGCGCCAATCCGAACAGACTCAGAACACGCATCAGAGCTGACAGTCTATTCAGCGAGCACCATTTGCCCCCGGCTAAGGTATTTTTTGACTTCATTCGTTCTGGTTCTTCAGGGATTTCACGCATTATTTTTTAGATCCATAATTTCAATTAAGAGCTTTAGTCGCAGTGGCCCTATACCAATCCATTCGCATTATATTACACAAATTTGCTAGAATGTGCTGTGTCCAAAGCATAACATTTTCAATCATAGTGAAACATCAGAGGAAAAATATGAACCCGATTAGCATTCTTCGATTTCCGTTGCCGACAACCGTAGCGGGGCACCTTTTGATGTGGGCTTTATTATTGGGTAGTGCCTGGCCCATGCACGCCAGCGCGATTGAAGAGAAACTCGAAACCTGGACGGGTGATTTTGAAGATATGCTGGAGCGCCGGGAAATCAGAGTGTTGGTGGTATATAACAAGCTCATGTATTTCCTGGATGGCCCGCAGCAACGGGGCACTACCATCGATTCGTTCAGAAATTTCGAGAAGTTTATTAACGAGAAATACAAGCTCAAAACCCGAAAAATGAACGTCCTCTTTTTACCGGTCACCCGGGAACAGCTGATCCCTGCTCTGATCGACGGCCGGGGCGATATCGCAAGTGCCAACCTGACGATCACGCCGGAACGGCTTGAGCAGGTGGATTTTTCTGATCCTTTTCTCACCGAAGTCAAGGAGGTGCTAGTCACCGGGCCCACTTCGCCCGAGGTGAATTCCCTGGCAGACCTGGCGGGCAAAGATATACACGTCCGCAAATCCAGCAGTTATTACACGAGTTTAAGCAAGCTGAATGTCCAGCTCGAAGAGAATGGGCTGGCACCGGTTAATCTTATTCTTGCCGAAGAATACCTGGAAGACAGCGACATGCTGGAAATGGTCAACGCCGGCTTGCTTCCCATGATCATAGTGGACAATCACAAAGCACAATTCTGGGGAAATATTTTTGAACATATTACCGTGCAGGAGGACATTGCGATTACCGTAGGCGGTTCCATCGCCTGGGCTATGCGCAAAGACAGCCCCACGCTTACAAAAATAGTCAACGAATTTGTAAAAGATAACAAGAAAGGTACCTTGCACGGCAACATGATTCTAAACCGCTATTTGCGTGATAATAAATGGGCAAAAAATTCGCTGGGCAAAGAGGAACTCACAAATTTTCACGAAAACACCGACTTTTTCCAACACTATGCAGATCAATACTCATTCGACTGGCTGATGCTGGTATCGCTCGCCTTTCAGGAATCCGGGCTTGATCACAGCGCACGTAGTGGCGCGGGTGCTATAGGTATTATGCAGGTTTTACCTTCTACCGCAGCGGATAAGAATGTGGGCATCCCTGAAATTGAGGACCTGGAAAATAATATCCATGCGGGTACCAAATATCTGCGTTTTTTGAGAGACCGTTATTTTTCCGATCCGGAAATGGACGATCTTAACCAGACACTGCTGTCGTTCGCCGCGTACAACGCCGGACCGGCAAAAATAGCCAAATTACGCAAAGAAACTGCCGAAAGCGGTCTGGACCCGAAAATCTGGTTTGGAAACGTCGAACATATTGTCGCCAAACGCGTAGGCCGCGAAACCGTGCAGTATGTCGCCAATATCTATAAGTATTACATCGCATATACGCTGTTGGAAGCGCGTGCCGCCGAGCGCAGTGCGGCGAAAGCTAAACTAAGTGAATCGCTGGAATAGGAATAGACCACACCAAGCGCTCATATCGCATTTGTTCCAGGAATCTGTCGAGTTTGGCTGTTTCGTACGAAACAATGTTGAATCCGACAGGGGTTCCTGGGATCATCCGGGCTGGGAATTTTAAACCCCCGGTTTAGAATAAGCACTCACTTTTCCTGCTAAACTTTATCTGCAATCTCTTTATTGGAATCCTGCTTCGGGCCGTGAAACTTCTCGCGCATAGATTGGATAACCTTAAAGAAAACCGGCACAAAAAGAGGCACTAAAATTGCCGCTGCCACCATACCGCCGAACACAGCGGTTCCAAGTGAACGCCGACTGGCCGCACCCGCGCCCGATGCAACCACCAGGGGAAGCACGCCGAGAATAAACGAGAACGCCGTCATCAATACCGCCCTGAAGCGTAAATGTGCGGCTTCTATCGACGCGTCAAAAATACTCAGTTTTTTCTCTTCCCGCAATTCCTTGGCGAATTCCACAATCAGTATCGCATTCTTGGTCGCCATACCCATCAACAGCACGATACCCACCTGCATGTAAATATCATTCTGCAACCCTGCCATGGTTTGCGCCAGCGCCGCGCCGAGTATCGCCAGCGGCACCGACATTAATACAGATACGGGTATAGTCCAGCTTTCGTATTGTGCCACCAGGAACAGGAATACAAAAATCAGCGCCAGCGAGATAATATAGATGGTCTGATCGCCTGCCAGTAATTCCTGATAGGCCTGCCCGGTCCAGGTAAAGGTATATCCGGCGGGTAATGTCTCGGCAGACACCCGAGTCATAGCTTCAATTGACTGCCCGGAACTGTACCCGGCAGCGGGCGAACCGTTCACCACCACGGACCGATATATGTTGTAACGCGTAATCACATCCGGGCCCAACACCGTACGCGAAGTCAGCAGCGTACGCAATGGCACCAGAGCGCCGGTATTGCTTTTAACATACAGATTATTAATATCTTCTACATTGTTTCGATTTTCCGCCTCGGCTTGAAGCATAACCTGGTAGGTCTTACCGAAACGGTTAAAATCATTCACGTAGGCACTGCCCATGTTGCTCGACAGGGCGCTGAATATATTGGTCAGGGGAACCCCCAGAACTTTGGCTTTATCGCGGTCGATATCCAGATAAATCTGTGGTAGCGAGGCACTAAAACTGCTGAACACCGCATTCAATTCCGGCTCCTGGTTGGCAGCGATTACCAGCCCCCCCATCACACCCGCCATATCCTGCGGCGAGGCACTGGTCGTCGACTGTAAAATATATTCAAAACCTCCGGTCGTTCCCAGGCCGGGAATAGAAGGCGTCTGGAATGGGAAAATGTTCGCTGTAGTAAGAGCAGACAACTTGCCTCGCAGGCTGGCCACTAGATTAGCTTCCTCAAGCTCCGCTGTTTGGCGTTCTGACCAGTCATCGAGCACCAGAATTATCAATCCGGCATTGGAGGATACCCCCTGTTTGATCATGCTGTAGCCCGACACGGAGATATAATCTGCTACCCCCGGCATGCTTTCGACAATCTCTTCAATATCCGCCATTACCCGCTCAGTACGCTCTTTAGACGCGCCCTGTGGCAGCTGGATATCAATCATAAATGCACCCTGGTCTTCCTGGGGCACGAAGCCGGCGGGCAGGCGCGCAAACAAAAAACCCATGACCACAACCATGCCAAAGAACAGGATCAATACTCGACCGCTACGTTTTAACATGCCACCAATCAGCCCCCGATAACCTCGCGTACTCCGGTCAAACGCGCGGTTAAACCAGCCAAAGAATCCACGCTCTGACAAGCCGGCACTGCCCGGCTTCAGGAAGGTGGATTCTTTGGCTGGTTTAACCGCGCGTTTGACCGGAGTACGCGAGGTTATCGGGGGCTGATTGGTGGCATGTTAAAACGTAGCGGTCGAGTATTGATCCTG
>PVMS01067005.1_pt1 | contig 10566 bp, 7 predicted proteins | sample 1853461 | NCBI WGS metagenome assembly PVMS01 (sample SAMN08582032, study PRJNA380276) | Marine sediment metagenome, whole genome shotgun sequencing project. | isolation source: ocean sediment barecode stripped | collected 2017
CAGATCATAGCTCGGTGCATCGTCTACCTGGACCACCAGCGCCGACATGTGCGCAACCGGGGTGAGGGCACAGTTACCGGCTTTGAAGCGACGCGGGTGCAGGTCGATAGCACAGTTTTTTGCCATCACCGCACGCGCATGTTTGACGCTCAGGCGTAAGCCGCATCGACCGTGACTCTGGTCGATCACGGCAGCCTGTTCGCCCACGGCTTTTTTCAGCGTTTCCAGCAATCCACCGGGTTTATGCTCCGACTCCACATCGCCGGCGATAATCATCCAGCTATTGGGGCCGTTCCAGATCACCTGGGTATGATCATTGGAACCGAAAGTGCCAGGTACCACCGGGCATTCGATACCGAGCGCTTTACTGATGGCGGCTGCAGCGGTTTCATATTGATCGGTATAGGCGAGAACCTGTATCGCGGCCAGGTTTTTACGCTCCTGTAAACGCAGGTCTGCATCATCGACGATAAAGTCGCTATCGGTTGGCAACAGTGGTGACAAGCGAACCGGCTTATCTTTTACTTTTGCTTTAGCCACGGACGAGTTCTCCCTTGGGATCAATAAATACCGGGTGACAGACTTCGACGCGCAGTTTTTCATCGTCGAGCGGGAATACCGCGTCGATTTGCTCGCCGTGCCGTGATGCACCATCTTTCAGTAGCCCAAGCGCGATACCGCATTCGAGTGATGGGCTATAAGTTGTGGCCGAAACATGCCCCTGCGACTGACTGACGCTTTCCAGTTTGACGCTGTCGTCAACCAGGTGGGCACCGATACGCAGGTTTCGCCCGGGTTCTAGTGACTTGAGCCCCACCACCTGTAAACGACCTGCGGCGAGCATTGCCGGACGTTGCGAAAGATGTTTACCGATAAAGTGTTTTTTCCGGTTGGCCATGCCTTCGAGTCCGAGGTCGCTCGCCGTGGTGCGACCATCGAGTTCGGAGCCGGCGACGTGACCCTTTTCGATGCGCATGGTGCCGAGTGGTTCCGTGCCGTAGGCGGTGACACCGAGTTCCTCACCGGCTTCCATCAGTTCGAGCCAGGCCTGTTCGCCATAGTCGGCGGGTACGTTCACCTCGTATGCCATTTCACCCGAGAAACTGATGCGAAACAGGCGCGCGGGAAGGTTATTAAAATTGCATTCACCCACCGCCATAAACGGAAAGGCCTCGTTGCTGATATCGATGTCGATCACTTTTTCGAGTAGCTGCCGGCTGTTGGGTCCGGCGACAGCAATGCCGGTCCATTGCTCGGTGACCGAGCAGAAGACGACGTCGAGCTCCGGCCAGACGGTCTGGTGATAATATTCCATATGCGCAAGCACCGGTGCGGCATTGGCCGTGGTAGTGGTCATGAAGTAATGATTCTCGCCCAGCCTCGAGCATGTGCCATCGTCAAATACGATGCCGTCTTCACGTAACATCACACCGTAGCGTGCGCGGCCGATCGGCAGTTTGAGCCAGTTGTTGGTATACAGGCGATTGAGAAACTCGGCAGTATCGGCACCCTGGATATCGATCTTGCCCAGGGTCGAAACATCAACCATGGCGACATTGTTGCGCGTATTAATGGTTTCGCGGATGTAGCAGTCAGTCATGGTATCGCTGGCTGACTGTGGATAATAGCGCGCGCGTAACCACAAACCGGCTTCGATAAAAACAGCACCCTGCTTTTCATTCCAGTCGTGGATCGCGGTGCGGCGAACCGGCATAAACTCGGACCCTACCGTGTGCCCGGCGAACACGCCCATGGCTACCGGTACATAAGGAGGTCTGAAAGTAGTAATACCGACATCGGGAATCGGTTGTCCGCGGTGACCCGCCAGAATAGCCAGCGCATTGACATTGCTGGTCTTGCCCTGATCGGTGGCCATGCCCTGGGTGGTGTAGCGCTTCAGTAATTCAACCGAATCGTAACCTTCCTGGGCGGCCAGATCGACATCGCTGGCCTTGACATCGTTTTGCTGGTCGACGAATTGTTTGTAAGTCTTGTTGTAGGGGGTTGGCGCAATCCACAGCGCTTCCATGCTGTAAGCGTCGTCATCGCTGGTTTTGGGGGCCTTTATCTTGCCTGCTTTGAAGCCAGCCAGTTTGGCCGCTTCGACTCCGGCGACAACACCCTGGTCGAGACATTCCTGTAATGCGAAGCTGCCCTTCGCGGCGCCAATCGATACTTCTGCCTGGCGTGACTTCCCGGGGATAAATGAAGCGATGGTATCATCATAAACCGGCTTTGCCCCCGACTGGCTATGCAAATGCACATTCGGATTCCAGCCGCTGGAGACGGCGATCAGATCACAGTCGATTCGTTGTGGTTCTTCGGTCTCACCCTGCGTGGTCACCAGTTGTGCGTAGCGTACGTGTTGACGACCTTCCGCTGCGCCGACGGTCTTGCCCGTTATCAAGGGAATCGAGAGTGCTTGCAGTTCACTGGCCAGGGGCGCATTCGGATGCAAGCGCGAATCAACCACCGCAGCGACCTCGACCCCGGCCCTGTGCAAATCGATCGCGCTGCGATAAGCATCGCTATTGTTGGTAGCGACGATTGCTCGTTTACCGGGGTTGACAGCATATTGATTGACATAGCGACGTGTTGCCGAGGCCAGCATCACGCCAGGCTTGTCGTTGTTGCCAAAAATCAACGGGCGTTCGGTTGCCCCGGCCGCGATCACTACCTGTTGCGGGTACAGGGTCCACATGCGCTGGCGCGCTGTGCCAGCTGCGGGAACGGCAAGATGATCGCTTACTTTTTCTATCGCTGCGACGGTGTTGTGATCGTAGTACCCAAATACCGTGGTGCGGTTAAGAATATGCACATTGTCCATCGCTGCCAGTTTTTCAACCTGCTCGGCTGCCCAGTCGCTACCGGTCTTACCGTCGATGGTCTGGTTTTCACTATTCAGTGTCCCACCGAGCTGCACATGTTCATCGGCGATGATTACCCGGGCGCCTGATTCGGCCGCTGCCAGGGCTGCCATCAATCCAGCGGGTCCGGCGCCTACTACCAGAACATCGCAATGTTCGTGACATTGCTCATAAAAATCAGGATCGGCCTCGGTTGGCGCGTTACCAAGACCCGCGGCGCGTCGTATTACGTGTTCGTAAACATTGGTCCAGAATGACACGGGCCACATGAAGGTCTTGTAGTAAAAGCCTGCCGATAACAGGGGTGAAAACAAATTGTTAATCGCCATCACATCGAATGCCAGCGAGGGCCAGCGATTTTGACTTTTTGCGACCAGGCCATCGTAAAGCTCGATCGTGGTGGCCCGCGTATTGGGTTCCTTGCGAGCACCGGTGCGTAGCTCTACCATTGCGTTGGGTTCTTCCGATCCAGCCGTCAAAATGCCCCGTGGCCTGTGATATTTGAAACTGCGACCCAGCAGATGCACCCCATTGGCAAGCAGGGCGGAAGCCAGGGTATCACCCTCGTAACCCTGGTAACCCTTGCCGTCGAAACTGAAACTCAGCGGCCGTTCGCGATTGATCAGTCCCCCTTCATTGTTACGAAACTTCTGCGCCATAGTCTAAGACTCCTTGCTACAGGGAAGCCTGGGCGATGCTGGCGCGGTGCTGGAAATTTCATGCGTCAGGGTATTGCGTACCACGGTGATCCAGGCACGACAGCCGTTCACATGCTGCCAGTGCTCGGTATGCTGTCCGGCGGGGTTATCGCGGGTATAAACATAGTCATACCATTCATCCTGCGAGGCATCGTCTGCCGGGCGTTGCACCGAGGCATCGCCACCGTAGGAAAACTCATCTTCATTTCGGACCCCGCACCAGGGGCAATTTATTCGTATCATTATTAATCTCTAGTGAGCGTTGGGTGAGGCGCCAACGCCTTTTTCATCGAGCAGATAGCCTGCACGGAATCGTTCCAGGGTGAAGTCTTTATTCAGTTCGTGAGCCTTGTCGTGCGCGATGGTGTGGGCGAAAACCCAGCCCGAACCTGGTGTCGCCTTGAATCCGCCGTAACACCAGCCGCCATTCATATACAGGTTATCGATCGGAGTTTTGCTGATAATGGGTGTGCCGTCCATAGACATATCCATCACGCCACCCCATTGGCGTAAAACGCGCAGGCGTGCGAGGCAGGGCATCATGGTCACGCCACCGGCGATCACATGGTTGAAAGTCGGCAGGTTGCCACGCTGGGCATAGCTGTTGTAACCGTCGAGATCGCCACCGAAAACCAGGCCACCCTTGTCAGACTGGCTAATGTAGAAATGCCCGGCGCCAAAAGTACAAACGGTGTCGACCAGGGGCTTGATACCCTCGGTAACACAGGCCTGTAATACGTGGCTTTCGATCGGTAACTTGATGCCGACCATATCGAATACCCGGCTTGAATTACCCGCCACGGCAACACCGACCTGACCGGCGCCGATGAATCCACGCGATGTCTCAAGCCCGAGCACTTTATCGCCATCGCGCCTGATACCGGTGACTTCACATTTTTGAATGATGTCGACGCCGAGCTGGTCGGCGCCACGGGCATAACCCCAGGCCACCGCGTCATGCCTTGCAGTGCCGCCGCGAGGTTGAGCGAGACCACCGGTTACCGGGAATCGTGTATTTTTAGAAAAATCCAGGTGCGGCATCAATTTTTTCACACCCTCGAGATCGTGCATTACCGCATCGACACCATTTAAGCGCATGGCATTACCGCGACGCGCGGCTGCATCACGTTGTGCGTCATTGTGAAATATATTCAAAATGCCGCGTTGACTGAACATGACGTTGTAGTTCAGGTCCTGGCTCAGGCCTTCCCACAGTTTCATCGAATGCTCGTAGAATTGTGAATTCGCATTGAGCATGTAGTTAGATCGTACGATGGTCGTATTACGGCCGGTATTACCGCCACCGATATAACCTTTTTCCAGTACGGCAACATTGGTAATACCGTGTAGTCTCGCCAGGTAATAGGCAGTTGCGAGGCCATGCCCACCACCGCCAATGATGATCACATCGTACTGTTTCTTTGGCTCCGGGTTGCGCCAGGCCCTGGTCCAGCCGCGATTTCCGGTGAGCGCCTGCTTGACCAGGCTGAGAGCAGAATAATGCATAAGCGTAGAGTCGTGGTTACGTCATTTTATGAACGAATAGAATAGCGATAAAAAACCGCCCGAAGCAAGTAGCAAATCAATCTATTCCGAAACCTCAAGTTTAAACAAAATAGCATCGCAACTGTCAATCGATTATCGACTTTGCACAGCAAAAAATCGACATTTGGCTATCTGGCTTGCGGTAATCAATATTGCTTTTTAAGGACATCGCGGGCAGATTTGTGCCATAGTCATAACTAGGGATATTAATGATGGTATCGCAAAGTAATGACTGAGAAAACCAGAAAGAGTGTTGGCATGTTGAATTTATTATTGCTGGCAGCGTCATTAATGACCCGGATACCCATTCCACAACGGGAAAATATCCGGGCTGAAGAATTTGCCCGGGCAGCACTTTTTTTTCCACTGGCAGGCGCCCTGATTGGTGCTGTACTGATACTACCGCTGGTTTTTTTCTCGCTGTCGTCACCAATACTCCTGGCGGCCATACTCACTTTCTTATGGACTGGCATTACCGGTGGGCTTTACCTCAAGGGGGTTGGTAGCAGTGCCGATGCCTGGATAGGCGGTATCGGTGACGAAGAAAAAACCCATCGCATTTTGAAAGACAAGGTAACCGGTGACGCCGGTACCACCGCGATTGCCGGTGTCCTGATTCTGAAGTTTGCCGCACTGACAGTACTGGTAGAACATAACTCGCTCTGGTCAATCGCCCTGGCCCCGGTGTTGGGGCGGTCCTTGATGTTGTTGATGTTTGTGACAACGCCCTGCGTCCGTGCGGAAGGACTCGCGAGTGCGGTGACGACTTATTTGCAACGTGACCTGGTACGCCTGATCCTCGCGCTATGCCTGTTGCTTGCCGTGATTGTCTCGTTGAATGGCCTGTTGTTAATGTTGGCGGGCTTCTTGTTTGTACGACGACTGGAGTTGAAAAGGCTTGGAGGTTGCACCATGGATACTGCCGGGGCCAGCGTCGAATTTGGGGAAATGTTCTGGCTGGTAGGCGTTGCCCTGATGGTTTAACCGGTTGTGTAGGTGTCTCTGTATTGTTCACGCAGCAGGTTTTTTTGCACCTTACCCATCGAGTTGCGCGGAATCTGATCGATAAAAAATACGCGCTTTGGTTGTTTATAACGCGCCAGTCGTTCGGCAAGTTGTAACTTGATACCAGTTTCATCGGCACCACTATCTTGCCGGGCAACGACCACGGCGGTGACGCCTTCACCGAAATCCGGATGCGGCAAGCCGACCACCGCCGACTCGATGATGCCGGGCAGGGCATCGATTTCAATTTCCACTTCTTTTGGATAAACGTTAAAGCCACCCGAAATAATAAGATCCTTATCCCGACCAGCGATGACTAGATAACCCTGATCGTCAATTTTGCCCAGGTCTCCGGTGATGAAGAAACCATCTTCGCGAAATTCTGCTGCGGTTTTTTCGGGCATACGCCAATAACCCTTAAACACGTTAGGTCCCCTGACTTCCAGCATACCAATTTCGCCGTCGGGTAATTTCATACCGTTATCCGGATCGGTGATCCGGATAGTGACATCCGCTAATGGAAAGCCAACCGTACCTGCTCGTCGACCACCGGCATACGGATTCGAGGTGTTCATATTGGTTTCCGTCATACCGTAGCGTTCGAGGATTGCCTTGCCGGTACGTTGCCTGAAAGCAATATATGTTTCCTCCAGTAACGGTGCGGAACCCGATATGAACAGGCGCATACCCCGAGTTAGCTGCTGGGTGAAATTAACCTGGTCGAGCAGTCGGGTATAGAAAGTAGGCACGCCCATCATGACGGTGGCGTCCGGTAATAAAGTCAGGAATTCGTCGGTATCGAACTTCGCTAAAAATAGCATCGATGCGCCACTGACCAGGACGGTATTAATGGCGACGAATAATCCGTGCGTATGAAAGATCGGTAATGCATGCAACAGTACATCATCGCGGGTGAATTGCCATAACTCGGCCAGGGTCTGCGCATTTGACGCCAGGTTGTGATGCGTAATCATCGCCCCTTTAGCGCGTCCGGTGGTGCCGGAAGTGTAAAGTATTGCCGCAAGATCCTGCTTGCCACGCGCCACTGTGGTGAAAACTGTCGCGGCAGCTTCTACCCTCTTCGCCCAGCTACCGCCATTGCCGTCTGCATCCAGGGTTTCAAGGCGAGCATTGACCTTCTCCGCAATCGGGCACAGGGCGGCTTCGGCAGCGGGTCGACAAACCAGTAATGCGGGCTCGGCGTCACCCACGAAGTACTCAATTTCGTTTGCCGTGTAGGCAGTGTTGAGCGGCAGGAATACGGCGCCGGCCCGCACGGTACCAAGATAAAGTGCTATCGCTGATGCGGATTTGTCGACCTGTGCGGCTACCCGGTCGCCGGGATAAACGCCTGCTTCGAGCAGCGCATTTGCGACCTTTGCGGTTTCCCGCAGCATATCGCCGTAACTCCAGCGATCACCATCGGTTAACTGGATAAAAAGGCTATCTGCAGATATACCGGCAAATAAGGTATCGAATAGCTGATTACTCATCGTCGATGTCGATGATTGATCTAATTAAGGAGTCTCTGATTAATTCTGAGTGAATCGGGTTGTGATTCAAAATGATCAAGTTCAAGACGTGGAACGCAGGCAAGACCCAAAGCACTCGCTGCGCTCATGGGGCCAGCTTTAGCAGGGCTATTGCTAAGTTTTACAACGCAGAAATTGGTCATTTTGGACACAACACGTTCATTCATGAATTGATCAGAGGCTCCTTAGGTACATTTCGGCAAGTGGCACATTCAATCTTGTTCAAATTGTACAGGTAGTGGCCAAAAATGCCCGCAATACCGTTGCCCGCGGATCCATTTAATTTGAGTCGATTCTGATAACTATTTTCTGTAGCTTTTCGCGAAATGGCGTCTATCCTTATAAGTTCCATTAAATAGAAATTGAATAGGGGAACTCATTATGGAGAGTTACTACCTTTTGCCAGAAATGCCTGGTATATCAGTCGCAATCTGGGTCGGCGCCAGCATGATTTTCCTGTTCTTTGCCAGGGAGCCCATGCATAAGGTGATTCAGGCTTTGTCTGATGCAACCGCCGGGGGTTTCCGAAAACTGGCGGTCTGGACTAAGAAAACAGCCGAATTAATGCGCGAGAAAGACAGGAAGGTTTTACTCGAATCAGGAGTGGCAAGGATCCAGGGCGAAATACTGCAGGAGTTTGCCAAAATTGATACTGCCAACACCAAAAGCCTGGCTGGATATCCTGAGCTACAGCTAAAACTCGATGAAAATATCACCCGGCTTAAAAACGATTATGAGGAATGTGGACAGGTGATATCCGAGGCACCGGGATGGAGCGAAGTAATAGAAAGCATTGCTCGTGCGCAGGGATCCACCTCCGATCGAATCATCGAAAAAATGTTGAGCGAAATTCACAAGTCCGCGGTGGCCGATGAAAAGAAATCATTATCCGAATTACGAAATATAGCTGCCAAACGTCACAAAATACTGGGCTCCATGGCGCCGGTGTGGAAACGTGTCGAGAAGCTTGGCAAAGAAGTGAGTAGCAAGGTCGATAAGGTTATTGAGAATAGTCGTAATATGGACAAGTACATGATCCAGTATGAAAAAATCTCGGCCGGCGGTTCAGAATCTATCGATATGCTGTCTTCGAAAGTGACCAAGCTATTTATCATTTCACTGATCGTGATTTTTGTCGGCATAGTCGGTGCTTTCATCAACTTTAACTTGATTGCGTTGCCGATGTCCGAACTGGTGCCTGCCGGCGTAAGAGTCGCGGGTATGGCCGTATCCGATGTCTCGGCGCTGGTGATCGTTGCCCTCGAGCTGGTTTTGGGAATATTCCTGTTTGAAGCCATGGGTGTGACCCATACCTTTCCCCAGGTAGCCGCCATGACCCGGGGCAAACGTAATATTATTTTATACGGCGCCCTGTTTGGTCTGCTGTTCCTATCCTCGGTTGAAGCCTCGCTCGCCATCCTGCGTGAGCACCTGGCCCAGGCCAAGACCGCTTTGGACCATAGCCTGGCGGGTGAGTCAGGGACGACTCCAGAAGTTGCTTTTTCCAATATTACCGTGATTGGCCAGGCCACGCTGGGTTTCGTGTTGCCATGGATTCTGGCGGTTGTCGCTATACCACTGGAAATGTTTATCGAGGCGAGCCAGCATGTGTTTGCAAAAATATACACAATTTTTATCTCGCTGTTGTGCCATCTTGCCAATGTGATTGCCTACCTGCTGGAAGGGTTTTTTAACATCCTGATACATGTTTTCGATATCTACATCATAATTCCGGTGCAGATATACAACATGTTTAAAGGTAAGCCTGTCAGCGTAAGCTAAGCCGGAGAAATATGATGCGAATAATAATGAAGCATTTTCTGCTGGCATTTTCGGTGGTTTCAATTGTTGCGGCCTGTACTGACGCCAGGCAATATGAAACATCGTATTGTGCGTTGGTAGATATATCAGGCACCTATGCCAGCGAAAAAGGTAGCGTGGTGAAGATCATAAAGGCCGGCATATTGCCGGAAATGATTCCCGGCGACAGTTTGTACTTTATTACCATTGACAGTAACAGCTATACCAAGGATAACCTGATTACCAAACTGACCCTGGATTATCGGCCGACAAAGGCCAACCAGCAGAAATTTGCGCTGTCAAAAAAACTGGATAAATTTGCCTCTGGCAAAGCCAGGTCTCGTCTTACCGATATCAGTGGCGCGATGATGCTGTGTTCCGATTACCTGAAAGAGGCACAGTCCGGAACCCAGGTGATGTTTGTCTTCAGCGACATGTTTGAGGAATTACCAGCGGGGGTTGTGCGCAAGTTCGCCGATGACGAATTTTCAGGGATTGATGTCGCCGCTATGAACGTGATCAAGCTCAATAAGGATAGTTTGAACCCGGAAGTTTATCGTAAACGCCTGAAACACTGGGACGACCGCATTGTCGGTTCCGGAGCCAATAGCTGGACCACACTGCTCGACGCGACCAAGATCCAGGAATTTATTAGCGAGCTTAAATAACGCCCGACGGGACTAACCCCTCAAAAGGGGCTGTTATCGTTTTGTAGTTACTGATCAAATTCGACGCGGTAAACAATAAAACCGTCGGTACCGCCAGTAATCTTGTCGTAAAGTCCCCTGGCAACACTGTTGTGCTCCTTGGTGTGCCAGTAAACCTCGGCCCAGTTTTGCCTTTTTGCCTCATCGGTGACGGCTTTTATCAGCGCCTCGCCAATGCCGCCGCCGCGAATCTCAGGTGAAACAAACAGATCTTCGAGGTAGCAGACGAATTTGTTATGCCAGGTGCCGGGGTGGGGGAAATAATGTACCAGGCCAATTACGTCACCTGTGCCTGCCTGTTCAGCCACGAAACACATAATCGGATGCTGGTAATCGTGAATCCGTTGCCACAGCACGGTGGTTATGTCATCGGCCAGAGTGGATTGATAAAACACCACGTATGACTGCCATA